>Ga0182744_1001865_pt1 | contig 18020 bp, 13 predicted proteins | sample eDN3rd30CKraftMG_FD_128525 | JGI IMG/M metagenome (GOLD analysis project Ga0182744, IMG submission 128525) | Enriched Miracle-Growth compost microbial communities from Emeryville, California, USA - eDNA 3rd pass 30_C Kraft MG (version 2) (version 2) ...
GCCGCCGCCACGGGCCGTCGAGGCGCTCGAGCGCGCCGCGCGCGATCCGAAAATGAGCCGCTACGGATTCGGGCTCGGCCTCCCAGCGTTTCGTGAGGCGATCGCGGCGTGGATGCACCGGCGTTTCGACCTGGAATTCGATCCGTACACCGAGATAGTGCCTCTCATCGGTTCCAAGGAAGGGATCGCGCACCTCGCACTGGCCTACATTGGCCGCGGCGATGTGGGGATCATTCCGGAGCCGGGCTACCTGGCCTACCTCGGCGGTACGCTCCTCTCCGATGGCACGCCGCACATCTATCCGCTTCGGCCGCGCACGAACTTCCTGCTCGAGCTGGACGATCTGGATGACGATGTGCTGAGGCGTGCGAAGCTCGTCTACATCAACTATCCGAATAATCCGACGTCGGCGATCGCGCCGCGCGAGTACCTCGAGCGCATCGTGGCGCGCTGTCGGGAACTCGATATTCTGCTGGTGTACGACAACGCGTACTCGGAGCTCACCTACGGTGGCTACCGCGCGCCGAGCATTTTCGAGATCGACGGAGCAAGGGAGATCGCCATCGAGTTCCACTCGTTGTCCAAGACGTACAACATGACCGGGTGGCGCTGCGGGTGGGCCGTGGCCCGTCCGGAAATCGCGGGCGCTCTGGCCAAGATCAAGTCGTTCGCCGACACCGGGACGTTCATGGCGGTGCAGGCCGCGGGGGTAGCCGCGCTCGAGTCGTGGGCGGAGTTCCTCCCCGGAAATCTTGCCACGTTCGAGAAGCGGCGTGATGCGGCAGTGGCGGCCTTCGGCTCGGCCGGGTTCGCGTGCGAGGCGCCGCGCGCCACGATGTATCTCTGGCTCCCGCTCCCGGAAAGCATCCCGAGCGCGGCCTTCGCGGATCGCCTGTTGCAGGAGGAGGGTGTCGTGGTGATGCCGGGTTCTTCGTTCGGAGCGGGAGGAGAGGGCTTCCTCCGCATCTCCTTCATTACCTCGCCGGAGCGTATTGCCGAGGCGGCGGTCAGGGCAGGGCGAGTGTTGAGCTCGTTCGCCGCCGGTGTGTAGTGAAGCGTCCGGGCGGCTCGCTCCTGGTCTCCATCGCCCTGCACGTCGTGCTGGGCGCCGGACTCATCTGGGTGCTGGGCATCCCGACTTCATTTCACGACTGGATGGGGCTGACCCCGCCACCGAAGGAACCCACCGAGCACATCGCCTACGTGGCGCTACCCAGTGCTGGCGGGGGCGCGGCTGGGCAGAGGACGACTGAGCCTTCGACAGGTGCTCCCGCCCCCGCTCCGCGGCTGAGAGCGCCGAGCGCGATCCCGAGCACCGTGCCCGCTCCCACGCAGGGTGAAGCCGTGCCATCGGGCGAGTCCGCTGCGGGCGGCACGGGGACGGGGGGAGGGGGCACCGGACAGGGCCTGACGCAGGGGATCAGCCCGTCCTTCGAGGACCCGCGCGTCTGGGTTCCGCCCGGCGAGGTTCGCTCGGCGCCCAAGACCTCCACGCAGCGGCTCGACAGCGCGCTAGCCTCGACGCTGCGGACGCACCAGGACTCGATGAACGCGCTGGCTGCGGCGCGCGGCCGCGATCCGGGCGACTGGACGTTCGAAAAGGGCGGCAAGAAGTGGGGAATGGATCGCAACAAGATCTACATCGGTGACCATTCCATCCCGACCGCGATACTGGCACTGCTACCGCTCAATACGGGGAGCAACCCGATCAAGAATCGGGAGGAGCGGATGCTGAACTCCCAGCGTGTCGAGATCATGGAGCAGGCGCAGCGTGCCATGAACGAGGAGGAGTTCCGCGAGGCCGTGAAGAAGATCCGCGAGCGAAAGGAGCGGGAGCACCAGGCGGAGCTGGCTCGCAAGAAGGCGGCGGAGAAGGCCAACGCCGCAGGCGAGCAGCCGATTCCCTGATTCGGCAGCTCGCCCGCAGCCTGCTAAGTGCTGCCCGGAGTGCCTATTCTTCGGCCTGGGCGGGGAGGAGTTCCATTTCCTGGAACGGTCTGAATACACCGCAGACCACACCTAGGAAGGTGAGATTCTGGCCGGGATCCACCGTGATGTCGCCGTCCGCGGGGTTCGCGGCCTCGAGCACCACCTGGCCGCCGTGGTGCGCCATGGTCTTCACGGTGCCGTCGTTGCCAAGCCGAACCGCGACGACGTCGCCATCTCGCGGCGTTCCGGCCGGATCGACGAGGATGTAGTCGCCGTCGAATATCCCGCGACCGCGCATGCTTTCCCCCGACGCCTCGAGGAAGAACACTCGTTCATTGGGGAGGAAGCGGCGGTCCAGCGTGATGAAGCTCTGGAGATTCTCCTCCAGAAGCGCGGGCTCACCCGCCGCGATCTTTCCGTAGAACGGTACGGGCTGGGTCTTGAGCGCACCCGCGTAGCCACGCAGGTGGACGCCCCGCGAGCGCGATGGATTGCGCTCTATGTAGCCCTTGTCCGCGATCGATTGCAGGAGCTCGGACACTGTCTTGGTCGACTTGATCCGGAATTTCGCACCGATGTCGCGTACACTCGGCTGGTACGTGTTCTCGGACAGGAAGTCGATCAGGTAGTGATAAACCTTGCGTTCAACATCCGTGAGCGGCTCGAGCATGAGTCCCTCGCGCGGTGGGGAAGTAGCCGGAAATCCTGGGGGGGGATGGGTTTCCGGAGGGATGCCGTCATCTAGCTCCAATATTCATTAGAAGTCTTTAACGGTCAACTGTCATTCTCGACCAGCCAGCACTTTCAGGGCCCCATCCAGGCGCGCCAGCGACAGCTCGCGTCCTGCCGCCATAAGCACCTCGAAGATGCCCGGGCTCACGCTGGCCCCGGTCAGAGCCACTCGAAGCGGCTGGAATATCTTGCCGCCCGCGAGCGAGCGCTCCTCCGCCAGCGTCCGCAACGCCTCTTCCAGCGCCTGTGCTTCCCACTGGGGAAGCTCCGCCAGCCGCCGCCTGACCTCGCCAAGCAGCTCAGCGGTCGCGGCGGCATCCTTCCAGTGTTTGGCCACGGCGCCCGCGTCGTACTCGATCGGTCCAGGGAAGTACGGAACAGCCTGGCGAACTATGTCGTGCACCGTGCGCGCCCTGACCTTCAGGAGGTCGAGCAGCGCCAGATACCACTCATTGCGTCGATTCAGCTCCTCGGCCGTCACGAGCCCGAGCGCGATGAGCTCCGGGGTGACCTTCGGCTCCAACAGCGCGGCGGCTAGCAGGCTCATGTGTTGGCCGTTCATCCATTCGAGCTTCTTCGGATCGAAGATCGCCGCCTTCTTCTGCAGCCCATCGCTCGAGAAGAGTTCCACCATCTCCTGGAGCGTCATGACCTCGCGGTCGCCGCCGGGCGACCACCCCAGCAGCGCCAGGAAGTTGACCATCGCGCCCGGAAGGATTCCCTCGTTCTGATACTCGGCAACCGCGGTGGCGCCGTGCCGTTTGCTCAGCTTCTTGCCGTCGAGACCGTGGATCATCGGCACGTGCGCGAAGCGCGGCGGCTCGGCACCCAGCGCGCGGTAGAGAAGTATCTGCTTCGGAGTGTTCGAGATGTGGTCGTCGCCGCGCATCACGAGAGTGATGCGCATGGCGATGTCGTCGGACACCACCGCCATGTTGTAGATGGGAGTGGCGTCGGAGCGAAGGATGACGAAGTCCTCGATATCCTTGTTCGGGAAGGCGATCCGTTCGTGTACCAGGTCGTCCCACTCCGTGGTTCCGTCGGGAACGCGGAAGCGGACGGCGAATGGCATCCCGCTCGCCACGCGACGCTCCACTTCCTCAGCCGGGAGCCGGTCGCAGTGCCGGTCGTACTTGAAGCTCTCCTTCCGAGCGGTCGCCGCTTCGCGCTGTTCGCGCAACTCTTCGGTGGTGCAGAAGCAGCGGTACGCCAGACCGGCGTTCAAAAGACGCTCGGCATCCGAGCGGTGCCGCTCGAGGCCAGCCGACTGATATACCACATCTTCGTCCCAGTCGAGGCCGAGCCACTCGAGCCCCTCGAAGATGGCGGCGGTGCTCTCCTCGGTGCTGCGCGCGCGATCGGTGTCTTCGATGCGCAGGAGAAACTGGCCGTCGTACTTTCGTGCGTAGAGCCAGTTGAAGAGCGCAGTGCGTGCGCCGCCCACGTGGAGAAAGCCCGTAGGCGACGGCGCGAATCGCAAGCGAGGTCGGATCCCCGGTGCGTCGGTCAAGGCGTTGGTCATTGCAGAATTCCCCGGAGCGAAAGCAAGAGCAGGCCCGCCCTGCTGGACGGACCTGCTCACGGAGTGGGAGGGATTCGAACCCTCGATAGGGCTTTAAGACCCTATAACGGTTTAGCAAACCGTCGCCTTCAGCCTCTCGGCCACCACTCCTCAGTCAGGCGGAGGGCACAGGATTCGAACCTGTATGGGATTGCTCCCGGCGGTTTTCAAGACCGCTGCCTTACCAATTAGGTCTAGCCCTCCGTATCCGCGTAAGATGGTCGTACACCACCTCCATGGCAACGGTCGGAGGACAGGAAAAGCGCGGAGTTCCTCCATCCGGATAGAGCGCGCGCACGAAGCGTGCAATGGCGTGGTCCAGTAGCCGCTGGAGGAGCCCGGTGCCGCGCGTAGTCGCGCGGTGGCAGATCTGGTGCTCTCCGCCGCGTCCGGAATCCAATGTTCCGATCCATCCCAACAACTTCGCCTGCTCTCCCTGGTCGCCTGGCGTCACATCGCCTGGAAGACTCGCTGTACAGGGTGCTCGTGGAGAGCGTGGTCGACTATGCGATCTTCATGCTCGACCCCGACGGACATGTCGCGAGCTGGAACGAGGGGGCGCAGCGCATAAAAGGCTACCTCCCAGAGGAGATAATCGGACGCCACTTCTCCTCGTTTTACACGGCCGAAGACAGAGCGCGCGGGAAGCCCGAATGGGAGCTGGAGACGGCAGTGCGGGATGGCCGCGTGGAAGACGAAGCGTGGCGCGTGCGAAAGGACGGATCGCTGTTCTGGGCCAACGTGGTGATCACGGCGCTGCGCGACGACGCGGGGCGATTGATCGGCTTCGCGAAGGTGACGCGTGATCTGAGTGAGCGGCGTGCCGCCGAGCAGCGAGCAATCCTCGATGCCCGACGGGTTGCGGAGTCCGAGGCGGCGAATCGGGCGAAGTCAGGATTTCTTGCGGTGATGTCGCACGAGCTGCGCACTCCGCTCAACGCCATCGCCGGCTACACTCAGCTCCTCGAGATGGGTGTTCCCGGAGCCATCAACGACCAGCAGCGCGAGATCCTCCAGAGACTCGCTCGCAGCAATCGCCATCTCCTCGGTCTCATAAACGACATCCTGAATCTCGCGCGTATCGAGGCCGGACGCATCGAGTATCGCACCGAGGACGCACTGCTCGCCGACCTGGTGCAGGAGATTCTCCCGATGCTCCAACCGCAACTCGCGCGCAAGGGCCTGCGCTACGAGGAGAACATCGCGCCGGAACTGGCCGTGCGGGTAGACCGCGAAAAGACCCAGCAGATCTTCATCAACCTCCTGGGAAACGCCGTGAAGTTCACGCCTCCCGGAGGGGTGGTGCGCATCGATGCGGAACCGAGCGAAGAGCGGCCGTGCGCGCTGCGCGTCTCGGTACACGACACCGGAGTCGGAATTCCGGCCGACAAGCTGGAATCCATCTTCGATCCGTTCGTACAGGTCGACGCCAGCCATACCCGCACGACCGAGGGCTCGGGGCTGGGTCTCTCCATCAGTCGCGAGCTCGCGCGCGGGATGGGTGGCGAGCTGGAGGCGAGCAGTACTTCCCGCGAAGGATCGACTTTCATCCTCACGCTTCCTCGCGCTGGCGTCCCGGTATCCGAGCGATAGCGCGGGCGCGCCCGCGGCAGCGTGCGCGCCCCATCTTCCGTCCGACTATCGCGTGCTGTCGCTGTCGCTCAGCGGGATTGCGCTGCTCTCGCCCGGGAGCGGTATCGCCGGTTCCGTGGTCAACGGCGGCGGCGTGAAGATGTCGTCGAGTCCCGTGGCCTTCGCGATCGCGTGCGCATCGGCCACCAGCGAATCGGCGCGCGCGCTGTTGCCGAGGCGCTCCTCCGCTTCTGCGAGTGTGGCCGCGGTGGATATGTACAGGTACGGAATCCCCACCGATGCGCGGTCGACCCAGCCACTGCGCGCGGCGAGCGACGTGGGCGCCTCGAAGTCGTTCTCCCAGAGCCACGCGGAGCGCTTCACGTCCAGGAATCCTTCGCCGGGGACGAGCAGCGTGTCGCGTCCCGATACCGGCATCTGCGGCATGAGCTTTCGCGCCAGTCCCTGACTCAGCATGTAGCGACCGAGCCCCAGCGACTGCGGATAGTTACCGGCGGTGCGGCTGAAGTAGATCGGACGCTCGGGGAATGCATCCTGGATCATCCTGAGCACCACGATGTCCGCCTTCACGAGAAGCTGCGGCTGCACTGTCGCTTCGATTCCGTCCTTCTTGAAGAGCTGCGGCTGCCGCACTTCCATCGTTTGCGGGAGCTGATCGGCCTGCTCGATGGTCATCGTGAGTGGCGGCCCGCTCGGCTTCTTCCACTCCCTCCCGCGGTAGATCGCCGGACCCCTCAGCGAATCGTACTCGTACACCGGTCGGCGGATGAGCTGGCGCACGTACCACTCTGTGTTGAGCAGCGAAGTGTTGGCCACCACCACGTCCTTCCGGATCCCTTCCACTTCCTGCGCGTACCAGAGCGGGAAGGTGTCGTTGTCGCCGACGGTCACCAGAACACCGTACGGCTCGACGGAGTCCAGTAGATCATGGGCGAAGTCGCGTGTGTCGGTCTGGCCGGCGCGCGATGCGGCGGTCCAGTTGGCGAAGAGGGGAATCAGCGCGAAGAGCAGGACCCACGACGCGTAGTACCAGCTCTTACGGCGTGGGAGATCCACGAGCTCCCGTCCGATCTTCACGCTCTGCGTGCCGAAGAGCGAGGAGATTTCCTTCCACACCAGAACGAGCCCGAGCCCGGCCCATACTCCCCACGCCGAGAAGCTCACGATGAAGAAGTAGTCGCGGTCGCGTACCTCGCACGGCACACCCGGCGGATTCCCCATCTGGGCGCACTGGCTGTGGCCGTACTTGAAATTGAGATATGTGACGAGGAGGAGCGTGAGCGTGAGCATGAACGTTCCGAAATACCAGAACGAACGCCGGTCACGCTTGTAGTGCACCCAGCCGCCGAGAAGCCCGAGGATCATGAACGTGCCGGCGAGGATGGACTGCAGCCACTGCAGCTTCCCCGTCATGTCCCGGAACCACTGCCAACTGAAATACATCCAGTACATCCCGATCTGGCCCACGAACGGCGCCTGCCGGTCGAAGACCGACGGCTTGCCGTACTGACCGCGATTGAAGTTGTACCAGAACGCACTCCACGTGGTGGGTTCCCCCTCGTTGATCGCGGGGAAGTGCGCCGCGCGGATCGGCTGCGTGAGGAACGGCGTATTGCCCAGAAGGAAAACGCCGAAGAGAAGCAGCCAGAGTCGCCAGCGCAGGATCGTGTCGGGCCGGCGAACGAGCACCGCCACCACCACTGCGGGGAGCGCGAGCAATCCCATCATGTGGTTCGCGTTCCCCAGGCCGAGCAGGTACGCGATGAGTATGAGGATGCGATCGGCTCCCGGTCCTTCGGGATCGTCGGACCAGCGCACGGTGAGCCACGAGATGATCGCCAGCCCCATGAGCGAGACGGTGTAGACCTTCTCGTTCACCACCGACTGGTTCCACACCGTGAACGCGGTCGCGCCCATCACCGTGGCCACCACGCCGCCGGCTATCCGCTGCCATCGTTCCGGCAGCCACGACACGAGCACGCGCTCGGCGACGAGGAACCACATCCCGGCCGCGATCGCGCTGGTGAGCGCCGCCAGGATGTTGATCTTCACCGCGACGCTCAGCCCGCCGAGCGGGAGGATCGCGAAGAAGCGTCCGAGGAGGACGAAAAGTGGGTTCCCAGGCGGGTGCGGGAGCCCGACCACGTATGCCGCTGCGATGTACTCGCTGGTGTCCCACATCGCCGTCGACGGCGAGAGCGTCACCAGGTACAGGACGAAGATCGCGGCTGCCGTGATCGTTGCGGCGAGGTACGACGGCCTGTAGTCGAGCTCCGTGCTTTTGTTTGGCGCCATAAGCCAGCAAAGATGGCGTTCGGAGAGGCGTGAGGGAAGAACCGCCGACCCTACGGGGTCAGGTACTTTTGTGTAGAGGTCCCGGCAGCAACGCTGCCGGGACCTCTACACAAAAGTACCTGACCCCGTCTCTCAGTGGCGGAAGAGCCTCCGCCCAGTGAATACCATCGCTATCCCGCGCTCGTTGGCGGCGGCTATCACTTCCTCGTCCCGCACCGAGCCGCCGGGCTGGACGATTGCGGTGATTCCCGCTTCCGCCGCCTGATCCACGCCGTCGCGGAAGGGGAAGTATGCGTCCGAGCCGAGCACCGAGCCGGCCGTCTCGTGGCCGGCGCCGGTGGCCTTGTGCACCGCGAGGAACGCCGCGTCCACGCGCGACATCTGTCCTGCACCGATCCCGATGGTCGCGCCGGCTCGCGCCAGCACTATGGCGTTCGACTTCACGCTCGCCACCGCGTGCCACGCGAAGTTCAGATCGACCGTTTCCTCGTCCGTCGGAGCGCGCTCGGTCTTCACCTCCCAGCGCCCGCTGTCCACATCCACCACGCTGCGCTCCTCCGCCAGGAACCCGCCCCGAACGCGCTTCATGTCGAGGCCGCTCGCGGCCCAGCGCGCCCGACCCTCCAGCACCCGCAGGTTCTTCTTGCGGCCCAGGATCTCGATCGCGCCCGGCTCGAACTCGGGTGCGACCAGGCATTCCACGAATAGACTGGAGATCGCTTCCGCAGTCGCCGCGTCGACCGGCACGTTTATCGAGATCACCGAACCGAACGCCGATAGGGGATCGCACGCGAGCGCTTTCTGGTACGCCTCGAGCGGGCTGTCCGCCACGGCGAGTCCGCATGGCGTGGTGTGCTTGATGATCGCGCAGCACGGCCTGTCGCCGAAGGCATCGGTGGCCGTGAGCGCTCCCTCGAGGTCGAGGAGGTTGTTGAAGCTGAGCTCCTTCCCGCCGTGCTGCTTCAGACCTGCGAGTCCGCTCCCGGCGCGCTCCACGTAGAACGCCGCGCGCTGGTCCGGGTTCTCGCCGTAGCGCAGCCGCTGCGCAAGCTCGAGCGAGAGTGCCATGCGGTCGGGGAAGAGCTCCGATCCGCTCGACGCGAACCACGATGTGATGGCGGCGTCGTACGCCGATGTGTGCGCGAAGGTTTTTTCGGCGAGCACGCGGCGCAGGTCGCGATCGTCGTCGCCCGCTCGCAACGCATCGAGCACGCGTCCGTAGTCGGCCGGATCGACTATCACGTACACCGAGTCGAAGTTCTTCGCGGCCGACCGCAGCATCGATGGTCCACCGATGTCGATGTTCTCGATCACTTCTTCGGGAGCGACGCCCGCGCGCGCCGCCGTCTCGCGGAAGGGATACAGGTTCACCGCCACCAGGTCGATGGGCGTGATCCCGTGCTCCGATAGGGTGGCCATGTGCTCCGGCACGTCGCGGCGCGCGAGGAGTGCGCCGTGCACCGCGGGATGCAGCGTCTTCACACGCCCGTCGAGCATCTCGGGTACGCCGGTTACGGCGCCCACGTCCGTCGGTGAGAGTCCGGCCTCGCGCAGCGCGCGCGCGGTGCCGCCGGTGGAGAGCAGCTCCCAGCCGAGCTCGGAGAGAGCGCGGGCGAAGTCCGCCAGGCCGGTCTTGTCGGAAACGGAAAGCAGGGCGCGTGGCATGTCTATCTGGAATCCTCTTTTCGCGAAGTGATGTAGACGTCAGTGAAGCGCGAGGGCAGCGACCAGCCGGCCCAGGTGCATGATGTCCCCCACGTCGACTACCTCGGCGGGGGAATGCGAGTAACGTAACGGCCAGGAGATCGGGACGTCGCGCACTCCGTAGCGCACGAACTGGCTCCCGTCATTGCCGCCGTTGGTGGTGCCGACCTGGACGGGGACACCGGCGTTCGCTGCTGCTTCGCGCACACGGTCGACCTCCACGCGCGGCGTGGAGCTCGAGTTGTCGAGTGCCCGGATCACCGGGCCGTTCCCGATCGGCGTGTACGCGAAACGGTGCTCGTCGAGCGGCGACTCCGAAGACACGAACGTGTCGACCGCATACACGCGCGCCACGCTTCCGCGCACCGAAGATGCCAGTGCCGCGGCTCCCTCGAGGCCGATCTCTTCGCGAACCACCCACGCGAAAATCACTTTGCGCGTGAGCGCCTCCGGCCGGATGGCGCGCACCGCTTCGATGAGCGCCGTGCAGCCGGCGCGGTCGTCGATGGAGCGCGAAGTGAACCGCGAGCGGCCGAGGCGCGTGGCGGTCTTGAGACTGGTCACGCTCGTCCCGACCGTGACACCGCGTGCGGCCAGCGCCGCCGAGTCCACGCCAAACCACGCGGTGAGCTCGCGCGGCTGAGGAGTGGCGGCGCTGTCGCGCGGAACGAACACGCCGCGGATCTCTGCGCGACGACCTCTCGACTCCACGTGCAGGATGGCGGTCTGGCCCTCCCACGCCGAGAGGAAGAAGCCGCCCCTGCGGCGCAGCGACACGGTGCCGTCGCGCGCGATCGCCGAGACCTCGAAGCCCACTTCATCCATGTGTGCGACGAAGGCGATCGTGTCGCGCTCCGGGCCGAGCGCGAGAAGAAGATTCCCGGCGCTGTCGGTGGTGGCGAGTGCCTGTGCCCATGCCGGAAGCGCCGCGATGATTTTCTCGCGCACCGGCGTCTCGTGTCCGGAAACGCCGTACGTCTCGGCGAGGGAGGCGAGGAGCCGGGCGGTAGTTGCGAGCGAATCGGCGCGCCGCTCGCCGGGAGTAGCGGCGAGGGAGAGGGGCGGAAGGGGAAGTGCAGCGCTGGCAGGGACCGCGATGCCGGCAGCCGCAGCGACGGCCGTCGCGTACGCACGAGCGTCACCCGCGCGAACGCTCTCCACGAGCGTACCCGCGAAGTTGGTTCGTACGCCGAGCGCGATGGTGGAGTTGATGGTCACGCCCGGCACCGGCTCGAACGGTGTGCGGATGGCGACGCGCGCGAATGCCGAGTCGGCTGCGGCAGCGGAGCGCTGCTCGAGCGCATCGCGAGGGAGAACGCGGCTCGCCGCGATCACGAGTGTGTCGACCTCGCCGAGCGGTGCGAGCACGCCGCTCAGCCCACCCCAGCGGAACGTGCTCTGCGCCGAGATCACATAGATAGTGCGGCCGCGTTCCGGTGCCGAGCGCGCGGCGGCAGCGACGGCGGCGCAACCCGTTCTATCCGCCGCCGCCGGACCAGCCGCGTAAGAGCCGTATTTCCAGAGCGGCCAGTCGCGAACTGCCGGGTCCAGCAACTCGATGCCGAGCGTGCGAACCTCTGCGCTGTCGTGCGCGCCGACGTCCACCCAGAGATCGCGGATCGTGGCCGGCTCCTGCGCCGCGGGCAGACCGCGCATGAGGTGCGTACTCGGAATACCGATCACGCCGTGGACGGGCCCGGATCGGGTATCGACGACGATCCGCTGCCCCTGATGGAACTGATCCCAGAGTGCGGTGCGTCGCGCATTGCCGGCGTACTGGACGCGCAGGTACCCGTCGTCGGTGATCGCGCTGACGGCGTAGCCGGCTTCGTCGAGCCCGCACGCGACGACGCGAAGCGGCCGGCCGCTCCCGCGGCTCAGCACGAGGTTCCCGATGGAATCTCGACGCCATCCGGGGAGCGATCGCGCGATCGTGTTCGTGGCGTCGAGCTCGCGCCCGGGTTGCGCGTGCAGCGCGATCCACGACCCGAGCGCGTCGAGGGTGACATCGTCGGGAGCGCGTACGGGGCCCTGGCCGCGAGCGGTGGCGGCGGGCGCGGCGCAGAGCGCGAGCGCGAGGATCGCCAACCGCGCAGGCGTCCGTAGAGACGGCGCAGCCGGGCGATCAGGCATCGAGGAAGAGGCGGTCGATAGCTTCGGCGATCGTGTCATCGCTTTCCGAGTGGAGAGTGAATGCGCTCGCGACACTGGCTTCGCGCGAAACGGGACATACGAGTCGTCCCTCGTCGTCCAGATGCACGCTTCCGCGCGCTACGGCGTGAACCGCTCGGGGGAGAAGTAGATGCTCCACGTGAAGCACGCGCGCGGCGAGCGCCTCGGGGGTGTCGTCGTACAGAACGGGGACTGGCCACTGCGCTATGATCGGACCGCGATCGTACTCCTCATCCACGAAGTGGACGGTGGCGCCGCTCACGCGTGCGCCGTGCTCGATCACCGCGGCGTGCACGCGCCGCCCGTACATGCCGGCGCCTCCGAAAGAGGGGAGGAGGGCAGGGTGGATGTTGATGATGCGCCCGCGGTACGCGGCCACGACCGAGCGCGGTACGTGTCGGAGATAGCCCGCGAGAACGATCAGCTCCACAGCGTGCTCCTGGAGCAGTCGCTCGATCTGCGAGGCATCGCTGCCGCGATCGGACAGTGTTACGGCCGCGATGTCCCAGCTCCTCGCACGCTCCAGCGCCCCGGCGCGCGGCTGGTCGGATGCGACCAGCACGATCTCTGGCGGTGCGCCGTCGCGCAGATAGTCGTGCAGCGCCGCCAGGTTCGAGCCGCCACCCGACGCCAGCACAGCGATGCGTTTCAGCATGCGCGGGATGTTACACGTGGCGACGGGAGGGGGGAACCGGGGCCGACGGGCCGACGGGGTCAGGTACCTGATGTAGAGGTTTTGACCAGCGTCGCTGGTCAAAACTCTACATCAGGTACCTGACCCCGTTGGCCCGAACCGGCGTCGAGGATAGTCAGATCGCCGAGTCGCAGAGAGCGCTGTCCGCGCGTTCGCGTGGCGAGTGTCACCGCGATTCGTCAGAGGAGAGCAACGCAGCTACGTCGGAGATGGTAACCATCAACGTCATCGGCTCTATCGCCGATGCGGCGAAGCCGTGCTTTTCGTAGAAGCGCCTGGCGTCGTCCGAGATGGCGTGGACCAGGAGCGCGCGGATACCCGCGATGTGGCTGGCTTGCACGGTTCTCAGCATCGCGTCGCGGAGAAGCGCCCTGCCCAGATGCCGTCCTTGCCACTCTCGATCCACAGCGAGACGGCCCAGCACCATTACCGGAATCGGATCGGGCATGTTTCGGCGCGTCCGACCGGTAGCGGTGCTCTGGGCAACCGCGCCGGTGGCGAGCGCGTAGTAGCCGACGACGCGCCGGCCGGAGCGCACGACGTACGTACGGGACCCGCCTGCGGCTTCGTTGGCGAGAGCGCGCCGTTTCAGCCAATCATCGAGAGAGGCAACACCTGAATCGAACGCGGTCAGATCGTGTTCTCTGGTGAGACGCTCCGGAGCGTGGAGTCCAGCGCGCCTCTCTCTTACCGTTCCCACGGCGGCCGGGAAGACAGTAGGCGCTCGAGTCCGGCGTTCTTCTTCGGTGGCGCGTCAAGCGCCTTGGAGAAGCGCTCATACCCGACTTCGTCGAGCATGAAGAATGTGCGGTCGAGTAGTACTGCCGTGGCCTCACGGCATGCGCTCTCGAGCAGGAACTCGGACCTGTTCTGGCCGAGCGCCTCGGCCGCCCTATCGATCAACATCTTCTGTCGCGGGCTGATCCGCAGACTGATGCTTCCACCGCGTGCCGTACCGGAGCGGGCGGGGTCCGACATGATCACTCCAGATTGTATATGCATTGAACATACGCCCGTGTATATGCGTTGTCAATACCGGGAGCGACGGGGTCAGGTACCTGATGTAGAGTTTTGACCAGCGTCGCTGGTCAAAACTCTACATCAGGTACCTGACCCCGTCGCTCCGAGCACCAGCTCCACGGCCTCTCCGAGAGACCCGGCCACGCGAAGCTCGTCACGCGCACGCTCCACATCTCGCGCGTCGGTATCGGGTGATGGAACCAGGATTCCGAGTCCGCCGAGCTCCAGCGCAGGCGCCACGTCGCGCCAGCGATCGCCGATGTAGGTGGAGCGCGCCAGGTCGATCGCGTGGTCGGCGGCGGCCGCGCGGAAGAGCAGTGTGCCCGGCTTGCGACAGTCGCAGAGCGACGCCCCCCCCTCACTCGCCGCGTCGGGAGCGTGGGGGCAGATGTACGTCGCGTCGACATGCGCACCCGACTCGCCCAGCAGTTCGCCGATGCGCGCCTGTACCGCCGCGTACTCGGCGTCTGTGATGAGACCGCGGCCGAGTCCCGACTGGTTGGACACCACGATCACCGGGAGCCCGGCGTGGTTCAGGCGCGCTATGGCCGCTGCGGCGCCAGGTACGAGGCGCACGTCGCCGACTCGCCGCAGGTAGTGCGTGTCCATGTTGATGGTGCCATCGCGATCCAGAAAGACCGCCGGCCTCGGTTGCACGGCGTCGGCGGCGTTCATGCGAAAGCCGCGAGCACCGCGCTGGCCAACGACGCGTCGTCGTTCTCGGGCACGGATCGCAGATCCAGCAGGAGGCGGCCATCCTCGATCCTGCCTATCACGGGATGCTCGGAGCGTCGCAGCGCTGCCTCCATCGCCACCGCATCGCCCTCGAACGCGACGGCGGCCGACGGGATCCGGGACGTGGGAAACGACCCGCCGCCCACGCTCGCGTCGCTCGACACCACCGATGTGCGATGGCCGGCGCTGGCGAGGCGCGACTGCAGCGCCGTCGCGCGCTCGCGCACACGCTCCACCGGCGTCGTGAGCATCGCGAGCGTCGGGATCTCTCGTGCAGCACGCGCAGGCTCGCGATAGAGGCGGAGCGTCGCCTCGAGCGCTGCGAGCGTGAGCTTGTCCACTCGCAACGCGCGCGTGAGGGGATTGGCGCGCATCCGCTCGATCACGTCGCGCTTTCCGAGCGCGATCCCCGCCTGCGGTCCCCCCAGCAGCTTGTCGCCGCTCACCGTGACGACGGCCGCTCCGGATCGCACGGCATCCCTCACCAGCGGCTCGCCGCGCAGTCCCCATTCGTCGAGCGGGAGGAGCAGCCCGCTCCCCAGGTCGCTCACCACTGGTACTCCGCCCTCGCCGAGCGCCGTCGCGAGCTCCTCCACCGACACGTCAGTCACGAACCCGTGCATCGTGAAATTGCTGCGATGCACTTTCACCACGGCGCCGGTACGTGGCGTCAGCGCGGCCGTGTAGTCGGGCAGATGCGTGCGGTTGGTGGTTCCTACCTCCACGAGCTGCGCCCCGCCGCGAGCCATCACATCCGGAATGCGGAAGCTGCCACCGATCTCCACGAGCTCGCCGCGCGAAACAACGGCTTCCCGTTCGGAGGCGAGCGTGTTCACCGCCAGGAGCAGCGCCGCCGCGCCGTTGTTCACCACCAGCGCGTCCTCCGCACCGGTGAGCTCACGGAGCAGCGCGGAGCAATGGGTGTGACGACTCCCGCGCGCGCCGCGATCGAGATCGTACTCGAGGTTGGAGTATCCCGCGGCGATCTCGCGCATCGCCTCGATCGCTGCCGCCGGCAGCGGCGCGCGGCCGAGGTTCGTATGCAGCACGACACCGGTGGCGTTGAAGAGCGCGCGCAGCGAAAGACGCTGCCGCTCCTCGAGCGCGGCCTCGATCGCCTTTCCCCATGCGCCGTCGTCGCGCGGAGCGTGCGCCGGGTCGAGTCGGACGCGTTCCAGAGTGTCGCGCACCGCGTCCACCACCAACTGCCGCGGCGCCCGTTCCAGAAGCGCTCGCGCCGGCGCCGCGCGCAGCAGCGCGTCCACGCTGGGAAGGGAGCGTCGCGGATCGTTCATCACCGCACGCGATTCGAGGTGTCCGGAGGTACCCGGCGCGAGCTGTCGGCCGGAGCCGGGCGTGCCGCGCCGGGTGGGGCGGCGCCTCGCGGCGCCGCCTCTCCGGGCTTCGGTATGGTGAAGAGGAAGCTGCCGGTGGATGCGCTGCCCACGAGATTCTTCACATCGCGCCATTCGATCCTGTACGATGCGCCGGTGTCGAGCGGCGCGCTCGTCACCACCACCACGTCCGTGGTCGGACTCGGTTTGCTCGGGCTGGCCTCCGGTGGACGAGGCGTGGTGTCGCGCACCGCGTTCACTCCTCGCGGCCGCGAGGCCGCCGTGCGAAGCGAGTCGGCGGTGCGCACGGAGTCCGCCGCGCGTGCCGAATCGCTCGGCGGCGCCGCCGCGTGCGTGCTGTCCCACACCGTTGCGCTCTGTGCCAGCGTGAGCGGCACGGTGCTCGAATCCGCAGCCTTCACTGTGAACGACGACAGCTCGATCGGAGTCGCGGGATCGAGCGGTTTGTCGAACCGCACGCGGAGCGTCACGGAATCCGAAGCGGTGACCTGCTGGATGCGTGCGCCGATGGTGTCGTGGATGAACGCCAGCAGCTCGACGGTGGTGGTGTCGCGCAGGATCATCCCGGCCGTATCCCACTGTTCGCGCGGGTCGAGGATGCGATCGCCGTTCGCATCACCGTACGCGCGTATGGTATACGCGCCAGCGGGCACGTGCGGGATCGTGAATCGTCCTCCCGAATCGGCGCGCGCGAGGTATATGACGTTCGTATCCGACACCGAGATGGCCTGCGTCCAGGCATTCACCAGCGGCCGTCCCGCAACCCAGTCGAAAACGATGCCGTTCACGTGACCGGCGGGGATGCTCGCTCCGGTGGAGAACACGGTCACCACCGGCTGCTTGCGCACGTTGCCGCGCAGGTCGGAGATCCCCGGAAAAATCGTGATCGTGTAGGCAGTGTTCGGCTGGAACTCATCGTCCCCGCGAACCGTCAGTCTCGTACGGTGCCACCCCACCTTCACGTCGCCGAGCTGCGGTGAGATCATCACGTTCTTGTTCAGATCAGCACCGGCGGCCTGTTCGTTGAGCACCTCGTCGAACTGAAAGCTCACTTCTTTCGGCCGCACGTTCACGGCGCCGCTCTCCGGTTTCACCGCGAGGAGCGCCGGCGGGACCTTCTCCTCGGGCCCGCCGGGCGGGAAGCCGGGTTGGGCGCACGCCGCGGCGAGCAGCGCCAGAGCGGCGGCTACGATCAGGCGCCGCACAGCGCCTTCACCCGGTCTCTGAGCTGTTCGCGTCGCGCCGTCCACTCTTCGTGCTTGCGCCGCTCCGCTTCCACGACTTCAGGCTTCGCGCGCGTCACGAACTTCTCGTTCGCGAGGCGCGCCGAAAGACTCGTCAACTGAGCCTCCAGCCGTTCGAGCTCGCCGCCGAGGCGCGCACACTCCTTCTCGAGATCCACGACGCCCGCCAGCGGCACGGTGAGCTGCGAGCCTTCGCTCAATAACGAGTGCACCGCGGCGCCGTTCTCACGCGCGTCGGCTGCACCGCTCGCTCCATCGGTGTCCGCACCCGTCAGCGTGGCGATCTCCAGACGCGCACGCGCCATCTGACCTATCACGCTCGCCTCGCGCGTGAACACCGCGCGGGCACGCTCGGTCGCGCCGGCGAGTGTGGCGTCCACGATCTTCCCCGGCGGCACATCGTACTCGGCGCGTGCCTGCCGAATTCCCACCACCGCTTCGCGCACGAGCTCGAAATCGGCGGCGGCGTCCCGCGCGGCGGCGTTCACCTTCGCGCGCCTGCGCGGCCACGACGCGCGTGCGAGGAACTCGCCCTCCACGCGTCCCGGGAGGCGCTGCCAGAGCGTCTCGGTGATGAACGGAACCACCGGGTGCAGGAGCCGCAGCGCCGAGTCGAACACGTGCGCCAGGACGGCGCGCGCCACTTCGCCGTCGCCTCCACCGGCTGACATGCGCGGCTTCACGCTCTCCACGTACCAGTCCGCGAGCTCGTTCCACACGAAGCGGCGCGCGGTCTCTGCGTAGTCGTCGAGTCGGAGACCGGCGCGCAGCTCCTCCTCCGGCCAGCGCACGCCGTTCGCGGGGCGCGCCGGACCTAGCGCCGCATCGCACTCGGCGATCGCCTGGTCGAGTCGGCCGAGTACCCACTGGTCGGCGCTCACGAGTCGATCGGCGGGAATGTCGGCCAGCGTTGCCACCCGCTCGTCGCCGATGTTCGAAAGAAGGAAGCGGCCGATGTTCCAGAGCTTCGTGGCGAAGTTGCGGCC
>Ga0182744_1001868_pt1 | contig 17997 bp, 15 predicted proteins | sample eDN3rd30CKraftMG_FD_128525 | JGI IMG/M metagenome (GOLD analysis project Ga0182744, IMG submission 128525) | Enriched Miracle-Growth compost microbial communities from Emeryville, California, USA - eDNA 3rd pass 30_C Kraft MG (version 2) (version 2) ...
CTGGCTGACCGAACAAGGCTATCATGCTCGCCCCTCCATGTAAAGTTGTAATATACACTGGAGATCAAAAATGTACACGGTTAAACGAGCGTTTTTGTACGTCCTTAAATTGGCATTTATAGTCCAATCTGCTCGTTCGCAGTCTGGATTACCTTTGTAGCGATGAGAATATCACCAGTTTTATCTCGAAAGTTAACTAATAACTTTATTATTTTAAATAGAATCTTTATCAAGAGTTTTCATGCCATCATTAACTTCTTTCAGAAACACAACTCCAACTACTATACTTAGAAATAAGATGATTGTTAAAATAATTAAGTTTTTAGTAGCTAAGTAAAAATTTAGTCTTTGAACTAAAAGTGAGATGTGTCTTCTAAAGCAAATACTTAATAACATGATGTATCATAATGGTATTTTGTTTCGTTGTCTAATTGCTTTCAAACATTAATCCGATTATTTCAATAACATCATTCAATATTTTGAATCAATAAATAAATAGTTTAAAACAAAAAATGAGTTTTTTTGAAGAAATTATGAAAAAAAAACTCAGCCAATTATGCTGAGTTTTAGTTAGGATTTATACTTTTTTAATTCTAGTAACATATTTCCAGATATTTTTACTGTCTTTTCGTATTTTTTAAAATGTCCTACATATTTTTGACCTTTCTGTTCAATAATCTCTAAATAATCAACGTTTACAATGTAGGATTTGTGACATCTACTAAAGTTTTTATCTAGTTGTTGGCTTAGGTTGAAGAGGGATTCATAGGATTCATATTGCTTATTAATTGTATGAATGACGGATTTTCTGTCAAACCTTTCTATGAAGATAATCTCAGATAAAGGTATGAAAATAATATTGGAATTATTTTTTATCATTAAATTCTTTTTAACTGGAATATAAGTTTGTTGCAAGGTTTCGTTAATCATATGGTTAGTTCTTTGCAACGCATTATACAATATTTTCTCAGTTACTTTTTCCTCCGATAATGTTTGAGTTAAATAGTCTTCTGGCCATACTGTTTCTTTTAAATATCCGCCTATGTTAATACACGAACCTACCACCTCAACAACCTCGTTATTTTTAAGTATTGGTCTTAACGATGCAACGTAATAATTACCATTAACCCTAGTTTCATAATGTACAAATTTACCGTCCCATGCATCTAAGTAGTATTGCTGTTTTCTATTGGCATATTCTTCTGGATAAAAGTCATGTAAGGTTTTACCGATAATATCCTCGGGTGTAAACCCCAGATGATAGAGTAAATCTCCTTCAATCATTGTATGGATAAAAATATCATTTTTTTTGATAAATTTATATACCATACCCGTTTGAGCGTTTAATTCTTTAATGTATCCGAAATCACTCATTTAAAATCACTCCATTACTATGAATCTAAAGATTTTATACAAACTAAATTAAAAAGCTTAAGTACATTATTAAAATTACAAAAAATTCTACAGAAAAAATAGTGAAAGTCAAATAGAAAATAATATAAAAAAATGGCTAATAAGATTAATAAAAATAGTATATTTCAAATTACTAGTTGAATTGTGTTACATCACTGTAAGCGTCAAGTAGAATTGAACACTTTTTGCTAATTAATTTTGAACACTTTCGATTAAAACATACTTTGCCGATGTTTCATTCTGTAGCTGTCTTCATTTAAATGAACGATTTCAACTCTGTGGAGTAGACGATCTAATATAGCTGTTGTAATTCCTTCATCACCCAATAATTCGCCCCATTCATCGGGGCTTTTATTTGAGGTTAATATAATTGAACTTCTTTCATAAAGATGATTAATAAGATGGAAAAATAGATTTGCTTCTCTTTGATCCATTGCCATATACATCAAATCATCAATAATCACTAAATCGGAAGATTCAATGCGATTTAATAGAACCTGGGATTTACGTGTGAATTCTCGGGATTTTAGAAGGTTTATTAGCTCTCCCATTGTTATAAACGTAACTTGAAACCCTCGTTGAATTGCTTCAATTCCTAGACTAATAGATAAATGAGTCTTGCCTGAGCCTGGAGGCCCAAGAAGTATTAAATTGAACTGCTTTTCCATCCAATTTAGTTCTTCTAACTGGTTTAATTGTCGTTGACTTAATGACGTTTGTTCGGATAAGTCAAATTCTTTCACTGTCTTTAAATAAGGAAACTTAGCCCATTTCATACGTTTCTCTATACTTTTTTCCTCACGTTTTTTCAACTCATATAAAACAATTTCCTGAACAAATTCCCGATAAGTCCAGGATGCCTGTTCTGCCTTTCTAAGAAGGTTAGGCAATTCATGGGAAGTTTCTGTCAATCTTAGCTGTTTAAAGTAATCTTGAAGATTTTCTAAACTATCATTCACGACATTACACCTCCTAAAATTTCGGTGTAAGTCCTAATAGAACGCTTTTCTACTTTAATATTTTGAGGTATTTCTCGATGAACCCTAGATTTGTTTACTGGTTGTAGCTCATTTCTTATTTTACTTAAGTATTTTGATACATCACTGAAATCATTAGCACTCAATAGGTGCTCATCAAAACACTTCCTAAGTGCCTCATCAATGAATTCACCATACTCAATTGTTGCCTTTTGTAAGATATCAAGTTGGTCTCGTTTATACCTAGGGTATAAGTCCATCATTTTATTAATATAGGTTGATGCTAATTCAGTATTCTCAAACTGCCTAATAACGGTTTCTTTATAAGCTTGTATACCTTTGGAGCGATCTCGTCCATGATTTCTATTTTTTATTAATTTTCCTTTTCCTATTTCCAAACGATGTTTGGCTAGAACTTCTCCACCATGGTTTCGCTTAATGATAAGTTGCTTGTGACTATCTTGATCATCATAGATTTCAATTGCTACCGTATTAAGACCTTTAGGTCTATATGTACCAAGTGGGACAGAATAACGGTTTGATTTATAGATAATCGTGTTGTCTTTATTCACATTTCTTGTTAAACTTGATTCAATGGAACTCTCATTAGAGAGTTGGTAGGAGACCTGCTTTAAGTGTTGCTTTTCGAGGAGAAACACTTCAGCTGGTCTCTTTTTTATGCCATTATGAACTTTATAATTACCAGTTCTTTTGAGCCATTCTAAACAACGCTCATTCCAATTCTCTATTGTTGTGAAAATACGACTATCTGCGAAATTGTACTTCACATATTTAACTACATTTTCAATTTTTCCTTTTGATTCAGGATCCGCTTTACGACATAAGTAAATTCTAAATTTCCGCTCTTTCTGATATGCTTGAAACTCTCCAGTTAAAAGGATATCTCCTGCATTTTCACTTACTGTAATTAAATGATCTTGATCATATACAATTTCTTCTGGCATCCCTCCATAATACTGAAACGCATTTTCGTGGCTCCTAATTGTGTCACGAGTAGTAAATGGATGATTTTGCCATTCTACATATTTATAACGAGAATGTGATAGGACAAAACAAATACAATATAACTTTACTTCCTTAATATCGTTAGTTTTCTGTCTTGTTTCTCCCCAATCCACTTGCATCTGTTTACCCATAGGTTGTTCAACTACAGCCTCATACTCTCTAATTTTCCTTGTTTTTTCGATTTGATATTCTTCTCGTAATTGATTTACATATAACCTCATTGTACTTTCACCAACAACGAAGTTAGGAAAGCGTTCAAGTAACCAGTCCTGCATTTGTGCTGCACTTATATGTGGGTACTCGTGCAACCATGCAACAAGCCAATCTTTATATAAATCTAATTTTTTCTTACGTGAACTCAACGAGTTCACCCATTCAAATGCTTCTTCAGATGACATTTCTAAGTACTTATAAACAGTTGTACGAGATATTTTTAGCTGTTTTGCAATGTAAGTAACAGAGAGTCCTTGCTCTGCCATTTGATGAATTTCAAGATATAACATTAGCTTTATTTTCACCTTTCATTCCCCAATTCCTATGTACTATTAATAGTATAAGAGAATTAAGTTAATAAGTGGCGAAAGTGTTCAATCTTATCTAGCGATAACTGTCCATTTTATTTTAGCGTTTACAATCACTCGGTAAATCTGTTGTAAAGCTATAAATAGCTTAGGTGAGGAGTAATGAAATGGCTTAAATATATTTTAGTTTTACTAACATTATTATTATCCCTGGACCGGGCGGTTATTGAACCATATCGCAAAGATAAAAGGAGACTTATGCTGACTTAATAGATACGATTACTGTAGTTCTTATACCTTATCGTATTTTAATGACATGTGCATTTGCTTTAGAAATAATATTGAGATATGTTGAGCACTTTTAGTTATTTAGGAGAGTATTTATTGAATAATCCCCCCAAAAAATATTAGGTCGAATAAATTATATTTCCATTTTACAACAAAATATAAAAATTATAGTTGAAATGTAACTATATAATACATAATATTAAAACTGAACGTATCGTTTTATATTTTACATTAATAATGTTCAAAAGGGTAGGGAAGGGTTATGTATAAAAACAAATTGGATACCAGTTTCGGTTCCTTACAGTGGTTTATTTATTTACTAGCGAACTCGCTAACGATTCCTATAATTGTTGGGGAAGTTTTTGAACTTTCTACAGTGGAAATCTCAACGTTAATGCAAAGAACCTTTCTAGTTGTTGGGGTATCTTCTTTCTTATCTTCTTTGTTCGGACATCGTTTTCCGATTTGTGATGGTCCTGCTGGTATATGGTTAGGAGTCTTTGTATTAATGGGACAAATGGTTGTAACGCAAGGATTAGATAAGATGGGTGCCCTACAACTATTAGAGGGCGCTATGTTTTTAACAGGAGTTTTTCTTGTTGTTATAGGTTTAACTGGATGGATGAATAAATTACTGAGGATTTTTACACCTTTAGTAAATGGGGTTTATTTGACACTTCTTGGCTTTCAGCTATCTGGAACGTTTTTAAAAGGAATGATTGGCGTAAGTACTACGTCAACAATTGAAGACCCTGGAAATGTAATTGTTGCATTTGTCATTTTCATTTTAGTATTGGTTCTATCTATCTGGGGGAAAGGGTGGTTAAAAAGTTATGCAGTATTAATTGGTATAATTGTTGGTTCAACTGCTTTCTTTCTAATTAATGGTATCGATCCTAATATGCCTAATACTTCAACTATTATTTCTTTTCCTAACGTTTTCGCTTGGGGACTACCGAAATTAAATACTGGTATAATTGTTTCTGCAATTATGATTACTTTTGTCTTAATTTCTAGCATTATTGCCTGTCTTGCTGCAATGAAACAGGTGTTTGAAGATCCAACTTTTGAAATTCCTGCGGAGAAATCGAATCAAAATAGAGGTTTCTTAAAAAATACAGGAATTGTAAGTGGGATTAACACTATGTTGTCATCTGTTTTTTCAACAGTTGGAGTAGTGCCATTTGCCGTATCTGCTGGGTTTGTTCGCATGACTGGGCAAAGTCGAATGTTGCCATTTGTATTAGCGAGTATTACACTTACTGTTATTTCCTTTTTCCCAACAGTGTATTCAGCTCTTTCGATGTTACCGGGACCAATTGCCTATGCAGCAATGCTTGCATCATTTACGACAATGGTAGGCATCGGGATTAGTTCAGTATTAAAAGAACCGCTTAACCAAAGACGGTTGACTATTTTAAGTGCAGCACTATCTATTGGAACAGGAGTTTTGTTATTACCTGTAAGCGTTTTTATGGCACTACCAACATTATTACAATACTTATTTAGCAATGGCGTAATGATAGGGTTATTAATTGCAATTATTTTAGAACAAGCATGGGGACCTCCGAAAATGGAAGTGAACGTAAAAAACGCTCAGTGATATTGATTCCCTGGTATAATGTAGAGGATATAAAAACAAGAAGCGATGTATTTACGTTGGTTATTACATTAAAGAGAGGAATAGAGATGCTAGAGAAAAAGAAATTAAAACCACAAGCAGTTGGAAGGCCACGCAGTGAAGCTGCGAAAACGGCCATTCTTAATGCAACTGTCCATTTAATAGAGGAAACGGGATATTCAACATTAACGATTGAAGCGATTGCTACACTTGCAGGTGTAGGGAAGGCAACAATCTATCGTTGGTGGGCAAACAAACCATCTCTTGTGTTAGATGCCTTCCTCATGTCGACTGATACGAATTTGTACTTCCAAGAAAATACCCCATTCAGAGAAAATTTCCGTCAACATCTTGTAACGCTTGCAAATGTTCTGAACAGTACTCTTGGTCGAACAGTGGTAGCACTTGTGGCAGAAAGTGATGAAGATTCTGATATCGCACAGTCTTTTTATACAAACTATCTGAAGCCGCGTCGTGAGGATGCAAAACGAATTTTAGAGCGTGCAATTATAGATGGGGAAGTCCATTCATCTATTGAGAAAGATGTCGTCGCCGATATGTTATATGGGCCTGTATATTATAGGATTCTCATCTATAAGAAGGAAGTAGATTCAGATTTTATTAACTCATTATTGGATCAAGTCACAAAAGGAATCATGATTTCTTGAGATTACACGTAGAGTCGTAAGTATTCACATCGTTTAGGAGATTTTTATACTGAGAGAAGAACAAGAAATCATGATATTAGATTTACCCCTATGTCTGTAATAGATTTAATTCTTGCATTCTAAAAACGAGTTTGTTGGGGGAGCAGTTATAGTTGATTATCTTTAATTATTGATTAAAATTGTAAGTGCATTATTTAACAGAATAATCTTTCTACTAGGGGAGCCTGTATTGCAGGCTGAGAAAAAAGTGAGTGAACTTTTTGACCCTCAGGACCTGATCTGGTTAGTACCAGCGGAGGGAAGTAGTTTAATTAAAACTAAACTAGGTCCTTTTGTGACCTAGTTTTTTATTGTTATTAAAGATTAAATCTATTAAATACATTAATGTAAGGAGAGAGATGGAATGGAATTAAGTAAACAAACAGTTTTGATTACAGGGGCAAGCAGGGGAGTTAGGGATACATTGGCAACTGCTTTTGTAATGAAGGGGCAAATGTTATAGTTAACTATTTTAATAGTATGGAAAAAGCAGAAAACCTTGTAAAAATATTAGGAGATCAAGCGATAGCTATTAAAGCAGATGTTCGAGATAAAGAACAAGTGAATGAAATCGTTGCAAAAAGCTAAGAATTATTTTAATACGCCGATTACTACTATTATAAATAATGCTTTAATTGATTTTCGTTTTAATCCGATTACTCAAAAAAATGCCTTTGAGCTTGAGTGGGATAATTTTAACATTCAATTTCAAAATCTAGTAGTAGATGGTGGATTAGTAATGGATTAAAAATAACAGATAGTGCATCCATCTTGGAAACTCGTTTGTACGTTGTGGGTGGAGGAAAGCAGGCGAAAACGTCAAAATCTAAACTATTAACGCCTACATGTTTTTATTATTAGTGAGGTTTAGAGTGTTTATACAATTAAATCGGACTCCATTATGGTTAGTACCAATAGGAGCGGAAACATATCTTAAATACTTATTATAGAATAAATAAACGGTTCTTCTAATGAAGAACCGACAGAGTGTAGACAAAGTCGAAAATCGACTTTGTCTACACGTTATTAGGCAATTCTTTAAGAAAAAAGATTAGCAAGCCTGTCTTGAGAACGCTTGTCATCCGGTTTTTTCTGGTTGAAAGCGTTAGCGGCAGGTGAAGACGAGTGAGACAAGCAACGTAGGATTAAATCGTTTGTCATCAGTCTGACGGTTCTTCTGAAGAACCAACTTGTTTCGTTTATTACCTTATCAAACCTAGGTAGATAATGTTACTTAACCATAGTTTCATTTCTTTCCCCAATTGTCAGTATAAATTAAATTTTCTATTGGTATTCGTTTTCCCCATCCGACAGTCTCTAATATTGGTTGTTCTTGAAATTGATGTGTATAACCAACTGAAATCAAACCGATTGGCTCTATATGTGGTGGAATATTAAGTATTCTTCGTATGTCCTGTTTCTTATAAAAGGAAACCCATCCAGCTCCAAGCCCTTCAGCGCGAGCAGCCAACCACAGGTTCTGTATAGCGCAAGCTACCGAATAGGCATCTGTTTCTGGTATTGTATTTCGACCTAGTACATGATCTCCGTTCCTTGTCGGATCGCACGTAAAACAAATTGTAACAGGTGCATCAAGAATACCTTCAACTTTTAACTTGGGATATAACAAAGACCGTTCATCTTCAAAATACCTTCCTGCTATTTGTATTTCTTTAGAAACAACGTCATGTAATTGTTGTTTAATTTCGTCCGAGCTAATCACAATGAAATTCCAAGGTTGCATAAATCCTACTGAGGGCGCGTGATGTGCTGCTTTTAAAATTCTGTACAACTTTTCCTTCTCAATCGGATGCTTTATGAATGACCGAATATCCCTTCGACTATGAATAGCATGATAAACACCTTGTTTTTGCTGCACGTCAAACTCATGACGAGTTGACGTTCGCAAAGTAGGTTCAGTATGTAATATTTCAGTTGAAGCAGCTACTTCAGCTGCACCTTTTACCGAACCGTCATTTGAACCAGCCACACCTGCTTGTTCAAAAGTAGCCATTTCGTTTGCAATTTGAATAGCTGATCTAACAATCGGAAGTGCAATTGCCGTTCCGCTTCCTTCTCCAAGGCGAAGGTTTAGATTGACAAGCGGCTGTAATCCCAGAAGTTTATTGACAAAGATATGGCCAGGTTCCACTGATTGATGCGACGCAATAAGATAATGTACACATTCGGGATTAATTCGAACCGCTGTCAACGCAGCTACGGCTGTAATGAAGCCATCTATTAAAACAGGGACTTTTGCTGCTGCAGCCCCTAATACTATCCCTACAAGTCCCGCTATTTCCAATCCACCGATTTTTGACAGAACATCAATCGGATCGGCCGGATTGGGTTGATTTATTTCAATTGCCTTTTTAATAACATTTGCTTTTTTTACTTTTTCTTCTGGATTTATACCTGTTCCTAAACCCACGACTTGATCGATTGATAGCTGTCCGAGTACAGCGACCATCGCACTGCTTGCTGTGGTATTTCCGATTCCCATTTCTCCAAGAGCAAGCAGTCGAGCACCTTTCTGTATAGTTGACTGTGCTACCTCGATTCCTGATTCTATCGCTGAAACAGCCTCAGTTCTTTCCATAGCGGGCCCTTGCACCATATTATTTGTTCCATAGCGTATTTTTCTGTTGATTACACCTGGAAGTAGCAAATCCCCATTAATCCCAATATCAACAACCTGAACCGAAGCATTCGAAGCTCGGGATAAAACATTGATAGCTGCACCACCTGTAATAAAGTTTCTAACCATTTGCTGAGTAACTTCCGATGGGAAGGCAGAAACTCCTTCACCCGTTACACCATGGTCGGCTGCCATTAACACTACCATTGCCGGGTCGATTTTAGGTTGTACATTTCCAGTTATACCTGCTATTTGAATCGCGAGCGATTCCAACAAGCCTAAACTTCCTAATGGTTTAGTAAGAGAATTTAAATGTTGTTTCATTTGTTCTTGTGCTTGTGTGTTTAAACCATCGATTAAACTAATCGTTTCCTTTAATTTTTGCATAAATATCTTCCTCCTTTTATGGTAATTCCCGACCAAACAAAAAACCCCAGCTTAAATAAACTGAGGTTTTGCCATAACCACATGTAGAACTTCTCTTAGGCAGGTCTCCTGACTCCGATTCATCACACGCTGCGCCTTCCCGGTTTGCCAGTGGCATTGCAGCAGCTCCTCGACTACAGTGGCGGGCTCCGCGTTGTTTTAAAACTTCCCTATTCTCCTATATTAAGGCACCTAAGACAATTTATTTTAAAACTACAGTGTAAGTAAATCATAGAATAATGGAATTGGCAATCTCTAATACTAGTTCTACTTTTATCACAAGAAATGGCATTTATCCTAAATCTTGTGGAGAAAATTGGATGTGTAGATTTTCCATTTATACGAAGATAATATAACTAATTATGTTTTAATATTCGTGTTTGTATTTGAAATCCTGAATTATAAGATTCAATTTTCAATAAATAATTTCCTTTTCATTTGCTTAAAACTCTTGTATACTAAAATCAATTAAATAGTAATAACTAGGGGAGTCCAATGAGTTGGGCTGAGAGGGAAACGCAGTGAAGTTTCTTGACCCTTTGGACCTGATCTAGATAATGCTAGCGTGGGGAAGTTAGAATAATTAACTCTATTGAGTAAACTTCTACATATACAAAGCCGGTCCATCCTTTTATGGATTCTGGCTTTTTTTATGTTCCTCGTGTTTTATCCACTTTAATCTTTACTCTAGATCTCGTCCTTTAATATAAAACAAAGGAGAGATTTACTCTATGTCATCCAATTTAATTAACGAACAAAGTATTACCATCATGTCCAGCTTTTCAGGTAGTAAAAAAGTTTATGTTGAAGGATCAAGACCCGATATTAAGGTACCTATGCGTGAAATTAAACTTAGCCCGACAACAGATAGCTTTGGTGAAGAAGAAAATCCGCCGGTTCGTGTCTACGATACAAGTGGACCTTATACGGACGCTGATTATTCTGTTGATATTACAAAAGGACTCCCTGGGCTTAGAAGCACATGGATTCGTGAACGAGGGGATGTTGAGGAATATGAAGGGAGAGAAATTAAACCTGAAGACAATGGTTACAAGGATGAAAATGACCGACGCGCCAATCATAACGTGTTCCCCGGTTTAAAGCGTAAACCATTGCGAGCGAAAAAAGGGGGAAATGTCACACAGCTTCATTATGCGCGGAAGGGCATCATCACTCCTGAGATGGAATTTATCGCATTAAGGGAAAATATGAAACCTGAATTCATTCGTGATGAAATTGCAAGAGGGAGAGCCATTGTTCCTTCTAATATCAATCATCCTGAGTTAGAGCCTATGATTATAGGACGTAATTTCCACGTTAAAATTAATGCCAATATCGGAAATTCTGCTGTTTCTTCTTCCATCGAAGAAGAGGTTGAAAAAATGACATGGGCAACACGCTGGGGTGCAGATACCATAATGGATCTGTCGACAGGTAAAAACATTCATACAACAAGGGAATGGATTATCCGAAATTCAGCTGTTCCTGTCGGTACCGTCCCCATTTATCAAGCGTTAGAAAAGGTAAAAGGAATTGCTGAAGACCTAACATGGGAAGTCTACCGTGATACCTTGATTGAACAAGCCGAACAAGGTGTTGATTACTTCACCATTCATGCTGGGGTTCTTTTACGGTATGTTCCGTTAACAGCAAATCGTTTAACCGGTATTGTATCACGAGGTGGGTCTATAATGGCACAATGGTGTCTTCACCACCACAGAGAAAACTTTTTATATACTCACTTTGAAGAAATCTGTGAAATCATGAAATCTTATGATGTTGCATTCTCTTTAGGGGATGGCTTACGTCCAGGTTCCATTGCTGATGCCAATGATGAAGCACAATTTGCGGAATTAGAAACTCTTGGAGAACTAACAAAAATTGCTTGGGAGCATGATGTACAGGTTATGGTTGAGGGACCAGGTCACGTGCCAATGCACCTTATAAAAGAAAACATGGACAAACAACTGGAGGTTTGTGAGGAAGCTCCATTCTATACTCTAGGGCCCCTTACAACTGACATAGCTCCTGGCTATGATCATATTACATCTGCTATCGGTGCGGCCATGATTGGTTGGTTTGGAACAGCTATGCTATGTTATGTAACACCAAAAGAACATTTAGGTTTGCCAAATCGAGATGATGTACGTGAAGGTGTCATAACTTATAAAATAGCTGCACATGCTGCTGATTTAGCAAAAGGTCATCCGGGAGCACGCAAAAGAGATGATGCCTTATCAAAAGCTCGTTTTGAATTCCGATGGAGAGATCAATTTAACTTATCATTGGATCCAGAACGTGCTATGGAATATCATGATGAAACATTACCTGCAGAAGGTGCAAAAACAGCTCATTTCTGTTCAATGTGTGGACCAAAATTTTGTAGCATGAGAATCTCTCAAGATATTCGTAATTACGCAAAAGAAAACAAGCTTGATACGAAAGAGGCTATAGAAAAAGGATTGAAAGAAAAAGCTGAGGAGTTTAAGGAATCTGGAGGTGAATTATATCAATAATTCTTACTGTTAGAACATTTACGTTGAAACTAGTAATAGTTGTTAAGGGTTTTAAAAATATTAAAACTTACGTGCTATACTAAAAAAGGGTACACCAAATCTGACTAACCTTATATTACGACGGGCGCAATTCTTGTAAAAGGAATTGTGTCTTTTTTAGTTATCATCTTCACAGAAGTGGTATTGAAATTTTACCTAACTAAATTCTTCAGCAAGTGAGGAAAGGGGAAATCAAGAACATCTAAATTTCCATCAACTTCCCCTTGAACTTCTAATATAGGAAACTCTTCGAAATTTCATTTGCAGCTGAAACTAAGTAACGAATCCCAAGATTTAATTTATCTTTATTTATCCGCGAGCTAGGACCTACTATGTTAATTGCAGCAATCACATCTCCTTTTTTGTTAAAAACAGGAGCTGCAGCTGCTATTACCCCTTCATACTTTTCCTCCATGCTTACACCATATCCCTGTGTTCTTATTTTCACCATTTCTTCTCTGAAAACCTGTTCGTTAGTAATTGTATGACTCGTCCACGGTGTTAGGCCAAAACGAATCACCTCATCTATTAGGTGATCATCATTTCGAAAAGCCAATAAAACTTTACCCGAACTAGAACAATATATAGGACTACGAGAACCTGGTGTTGTCATAAAACGAAGTGGATGCTTACATTCTATACTTTCAATAAAAAATACCTCAAATGAATCATCTAAGATAGCTAGTTGAGCTGTTTCTCCTATAGCAGCGACCAATCTTTTTAAGACTGGCTTAGACTCATTATAGAGTTCGTGTGAAAATTTATAAGCATTACCTAAAGTAAGAGCAGCTGGACCTAGTTTATATCCGCTTGAATATTTATCCTTTTCAATAAAACCTTCAATTTTGAGTGTTGCAATTATTCGGCTAACTGAGCTTTTATCTAAATTCAGTTCGCGTGACAATTCCATAACTTTTTTTACTGGTAATCCACTAGAATAACTCTTTAAAATACGCATAGCATTATGAACGGAATCTAGCGTTTTTGCGTTAGTTGAATGTGTATATGATTTCATATTTTTACTCCTCCTATGTATCAATTCTACTTAATCAAGCTATTCATGTTCTATTTCAAAATGTTAATTAAGGGAAAAGACATTTCTTTATAGCTATTGTTTTAATAAAGTAAGAAAAATATTAGCTATAAAGATTAATAGTTGTCAAACAAATATCAGAGAATTCAAAAACAATAATTCCATTATATAAAAAATATTTTAGTTGTTGTCCTATGCGAGAGAAATGTGTTTACGGTCTATCTATTAGCCTTTAAAATAGGAAAAAATAGCTAAAGGAGGTTTTAAAATTTAGGTACTATCCATTTATTACCCCTTGATTCTTGATGATTCTAGAGGAGAAAAGCTGTAACAACATAATTTTTTGAAAATTGAAATTTTTCTTATTACAAAAAAGGAGTGAGATTAGTTGAGTTTTGAAATTATTGCAATTATCGTACTTCTCATTATGTTTGTAATTGGTTCAACGCTACCTGTCAATATTGGGGTCATGGGCTTTGTTGCAGCTTTTATTGTTGGTTCCTTATTTAGTGGATTAAGTCTTGATGATATCTATAGCGTCTTTCCATCAGACCTTTTTATTCTACTTGCTGGTATTACTTTTTTATTTTCTATTATACAGAAAAGTGGAACTGTAGACTTGATTGCTGATTGGGGACTCCGTTTAGTTAAAGGAAATGTTGGCTTGATACCATGGCTGATGTTTGTATTAAGTATGATTTTAACTAGTATTGGTACTTCAGGAATTGCAGTTGTTTCCATTTTAGCTCCAATTGCGTTAAGAATCGCTTACCAAAACAAAATTAGCCAACTAATGATGGGTGTATTGATTGTAATGGGGGTAAATGCAGGTTCCTTTACACAATTAAACATATTTGGCGTAATTATCAATGGCGTAATGGAATCAAGAAATCTATCGTATTCTCCCTCACTTCTAGTTGTAAACTGCATTATTTATTTTGCTTTGGTTTCAGCTATCTTTTTCACTATGTTTGGAGGATTTCGATTATTAAAAAGTAAAACTTCAGCATTTGAATTTGTTGCAGCTACAGTCGAGAATGAGTATGAAAATAATTCGAATGAAAAGCAAGGTAAAGGATTAGACCTATATAAAGGAGTAACACTTGGGGCCATTGGTATCCTAATAATATTAGTAATTGGTTTTGATATTAATATTGGCTTTGCCGCATTTATAGTGGGTTTAATTTTATCAATTCTATTTCCACATAAGCAAGATGGAGTGGTTAAAGAAATGCCGTGGGGAGTTGTCTTTCTTATAACAGGGATAATGACTTATGTAGGAGTTCTTGAATTAATCGGTGTAATGGACTACATTACTAATTTAATTTCTGATATGGATAATTCTGTAATGGCAAGTTTAGCTGTGTCCTATGTAGGCGGAATTGTATCAGCCTTTGCCTCCACTACAGGATTCCTAGCAGCTGTTATTCCAATGGCGACACCTATTCTTCAGGATCCGTCAATCTCATCTCTTGGCGTATTATCAGCAGTAGCTGCTTCTTCTAGCATTGTTGATTTAAGTCCGTTGTCATCAGTGGGTGCCCTTTTACTGACAAATGTACAAGGAATAAAAGAAAGAGTCTTTTTTAAACAACTTTTAGTTGTTGCTTTGACGTTCATAGTCTTGGGACCAGGACTTGCATGGCTTCTCTTCGTTGTTATCGGTATGCCATGGTAATTGAGTATCTTTTATTATTAATAGATTATTGTGTTGTTCCATGTAAGTCACTTGAGTTTGATTGACTTATAGATAAATATAGAAGAAGTGAGTTCATAATTAATATTATCAAAGAGTTTAGAGTTTATTAAACAGTCTATATCGAAAGCTATTTAATATTTATTGGCTATTAAAAATCATATATGAGAAGGAGAATAACTATGACTAGTAAATTAAAATTATCATTCGCTTGTTGGGATTATGATCGGATTCGTCCATTAACAGATGGAACTGTTCAACCCAATGGTATTGAGTTAAATTGGTTGAATACACCTGTTGAAGAAACATTTTTTCGCATGATGCGTCATCAAGAATTTGATGTTGCGGAATTATCACTATCCTCTTATTTAATTGGTCGTGATCGTGGATTTCCGAATTTTACGGCTATTCCAGTCTTTGTTTCACGTTTCTTTCGACACTCTGGTATTTATATCAATACAAATAGTGGAATAAAAGAGCCAGCTGATTTAAAAGGAAAGCGAGTAGGAATTCCCGAGTATCAATTAACGGCGTGTTTATGGATCAGAGGAATTTTAAAAGATGAATATGGTGTTTCACCAGAAGAAATAATCTGGCTTACTGGTGGTGAAGAAACACCTGGAAGAATTGAAAAGGTACCTTTAACTTTACCGGCAGATATTAATATTAATCCAATTGGAGATAATCAAACTTTAAATCAAATGCTTGAAAATGGGGAAATTGATGCTATGATTGCACCTCGTGCTCCTTCTAGCTTTTTGAATGGGTCGCCAAACGTAAAACGACTTTTCTCTGATTATCCAACCGTAGAAAAAGAGTATTACCAACGAACAGGAATTTTTCCGATTATGCATGTTGTGGCAATTAAGGATGAGATTCTAAAACAAAACCCATGGGTAGCTGCGAATCTATACCAAGCATTCGTTAAGGCAAAAGAAATGACATATGAAGGACTAAAACAGACAGCAGCCTTAAAGGTGACACTGCCTTGGTTTACTACAGAGTGGGAAAACACGATTAAAATAATGGGGGAAGACTTTTGGCCTTATGGAGTCGAAAAAAACAGAGTGACATTGGAAGCAGCAATTAAGTATTCCTACGAACAGGGTATGATATCGAGAAAATTTGATATTGAAGAAATTTTTGCGAAAAGTACTTTAGAAGAATATACAATATAACAAGGTGTATTGAGAAAATTTTTTATAGAAGCGATTCTTCCTATCATTGTTATAAAACCTTTGTCTTCTATTTAAAAAAATTTGATTAAAAATAACCAATAAGTGACTACCGTTAAATGGAATTCGAGATTAGTGTCTCTTTCTAATCGAATAGTAGATAACCAGCTTCTAAAAAAATATATATGTAAGGTTTCTCAACAATCGGGCGCTTTCCTTGAATTGGGAAGGGGCCCTTTTTCCATAAAAGCCCCAAATTGTAGAGCAATTATTTAAAGCAATTTAAGATATTGTAGATGAGATTTGTGGAAGGATGTACTAATAGGGAGGCTAATGAAGTGACCTGTAAAGAGGTATCTATATTCAATTAATTGATGAGTACATTATGTTATTGAAAAAGAAGGTGTCTAAATGAAAAATTTGACTAAAAGCCGGGGCTTATTTTTATCATCAGTGGCGACTGGAACAATGTTGAATCCCCTTAATTCCTCCATGATTGCACTGGCAATTCCTAATATTCAAAAGGATTTTGGCCTCTCTTATTTGACGGTTTCTTGGTTAGTTTCTTCCTTTTATTTAGCGAGTGCTGTAACTCAGCCAATAGCTGGAAAACTTGTTGACGTGATTGGACGAAAGAAAATGTTTCTAGGAGGCCTCATCTTAGTGACTATCTCTGCTATAGGTGCTCCTTTAGCTCCAGTATTTACAATTTTAATTATCATGCGATTATTTCAAGCAGTTGGCAGCGGAGCCATTTATCCTGCGGGAATTGGAATGATTCATGATCATATTCATGAAAGACAGGGAGCAGCCCTTGGTTTCATTTCTTTAATGATGTCGGCGATGACAGCACTGGGACCTACAATCGGAGGGTTTCTAATCGCCTGGGGAGATTGGCAGGCAATTTTTTTAGTCAATATACCTGTTCTATTAGTATGCTTTTTATTAGGGTGGTTTGTATTGCCAAAGGATGGTACGAGAAAGAAATTGACTCTTCATGAAATAATTCTAAAAATGGATCTAATAGGGATCTTGTTTTTTTTGATTGGGGTTATCAATCTATTATTGTTTTTGCTATCCCTTAAAGCTACGGTGAATTATGTGACAGGGATTATAGGAGTTATCTCCATATTATTTTTTGTTTGGCACGAGTTGAAAACAAAAATTCCATTTATTGATATTCGTTTATTTAATTCGAATCGGAAATTGTCTTTAGTTTTTTTACAATATATTGTTCTTAATTTCATTTACTACAGCTTAATTTTTGGTTTGCCGAGTTATTTTCAAGATGGTCTGAATTTTGGTGTGGCATATAGTGGTATGCTAATGTTTTTAGTGACAGGAGTGGGAATCATCACTGCACCATTAGTCGGTCGTTGGATTGATAAATCAGGTGTAAATATAACCATTTTGACAGGGAATATGTTAATGGTAATTGGTGCCTTATTACTTTGGATATTCTTTGATCATGTTCCGATTATCGTAATGTTAATAATCGTATCGCTTATTTCAGCTGGATGTAGTTTTGGCAATGTTACATTACAAGTTGCCATGCTTGAAGCAAGTCCGGCAAACATTATTGGAGTGTCAACAGGAATGTATCAAGCATGTCGGCATATTGGCTCTATACTTTCTGCCGTCTCACTTGGTTTAATATTTGGTGTTCAGTTTAATCCAGAGCATTTCACAACACTAATTATTGTATTAATTGTGGCAGGTGTGGTCGTTGTCCTACTAGGTGTTAGATATTCAAGAATAAAACCTGAATCGGCAAAAGCTTGATTCTATCGAGCAAAATGGAATGCTTGTGAAATAAGGATCAGTAAAAGAGAACTAAAACATGCCAACTCTACATAACGATATAAGCAGCGACTGTAAAAAGCAGCCCATTCTGGACTTATTTCAGAATCCCTTATGAACA
>Ga0182744_1001869_pt1 | contig 17996 bp, 15 predicted proteins | sample eDN3rd30CKraftMG_FD_128525 | JGI IMG/M metagenome (GOLD analysis project Ga0182744, IMG submission 128525) | Enriched Miracle-Growth compost microbial communities from Emeryville, California, USA - eDNA 3rd pass 30_C Kraft MG (version 2) (version 2) ...
ACCATAGCATTGAAATTCGCAAAAGCTCGTCGAAATTTAAGGAAATCATCGGCTTTTTCGGACCAGCCTATTTAATCAGTGTAGGGTATATGGATCCGGGCAATTGGGCAACGGACTTAGCTGGTGGTAGCCAGTTTGGCTATACACTTATCTGGGTTTTATTAATGAGTAATTTGATGGCTTTAGTGCTGCAAAGTCTTTCAGCTCGTCTTGGTATTGTTTGGGGTAAAGACCTGGCTCAATGTAATCGGGAAACTTACCCCAAGGGCATGAATTTTATATTGTATATACTTGCAGAGATTGCCATTGCTGCATGTGATTTAGCTGAAGTTCTGGGTATGGCCATCGGTTTGAATCTGCTTTTTGGCATTGATTTACTTTGGGGTGTTGCTATTAGTTTTCTAGATACATTCTTGTTATTATACTTGCAACGATTGGGGATGCGTAAAATGGAGATGTTCATCATTGGCCTAATATTTATGATCGGCATGTGCTTTCTGGCCGAAATGTTCTGGGCCAAGCCAGATGTAACAGGCATATTAAGTGGTTTTGTACCGTCTATACCCAATCAAGCAGCTCTTTACATTAGTATAGGTATTATAGGTGCTACCGTCATGCCTCATAACCTATATCTCCATTCCGCATTGGTACAGACCCGAAAAATAAGTCGAGATGAGCATGCTATCCGGAAAGCATTGAAATATAATTTCTGGGATAGTGCCATTGCGCTCAATTTAGCCTTTTTTGTAAACGCCGCCATTCTTATTCTGGCGGCCGCTGTTTTCCATAAAAACGGAATGAACAACGTGGCCGAGTTACAAGATGCGCATCAATTACTGGCTCCCACACTTGGGAGTGAGTGGGCACCACGCCTATTTGCCATTGCATTGATTTTAGCGGGTCAAAGCTCCACAGTTACAGGTACCTTAGCAGGCCAAATCGTTATGGAAGGTTATCTTCGTCTACGTATCAGTCCTGCGTTACGACGTATGTTAACCCGCCTATTAGCCATTGTTCCGGCTATCTTGGTCATTTATATTGCCGGAGATGATGAAGTAGGCCCGTTATTGGTTTTTAGTCAGGTCTTGCTCAGCATGCAATTGGCTTTTGCTGTCATACCACTCATTCACTTTGTTAGCGACAAAAAACGGATGGGAGTTTTTAGTATCTCGCTCCCTTTAAAAATAGTAGCATGGACCATAGCGGCTATTATTTCAGCTTTGAACTTTCAATTGGTATACGAAGAGATAACCACTTGGATTCATCAGTTCAATAACATTTGGATAACCGCTAGTCTCCTAATAGGCGGTTTGGGGCTATTCATACTATTGATTCTCACCGTGTTGTACCCCATAATAAAACGGAAAAAGAAAGTCAATATGGAAGTTCACCCTCCCTTCCAGCCTAACTTTTCATCGCTTCCCCCCACTCCTGCATTCCATACCATAGCGTTAGCGCTGGACTACTCGCCTTCAGACAAGGATGTAGTTAGCTATGCACTTAAACTTGCTCAGGAAAACACCCGATTCATTTTGATCCATGTTGTTGAGAGCGCATCTTCCCGCATGATGGAAGACGATACCGATGATTACGAAAAAAGACATGACGAAGAGCGCATGGCCAAATACCTAGCCATTTTTCAGGAAAGAAACTATCAGGCCTTTTTCGAGGTAGGTCATACCAATAGGGTAAAATTTATTGCTAAAGTTTGTAAGGAATATCAAGCAGATTTATTAATTGTTGGAAGCCACGGCCACCGAGGCATCAAAGATTTTATCTATGGAGAAACCGTAAACCGATTAAGACATCGTGTCCATATTCCTGTATTCATCGCACAATAGAGCCCATATTATGAGCAAATCATTTTTCTTAATAAATAATTAATGAGCCTGTTTTACCTAAAAAAGTTTCAAATAGTATCATAATCTTATAACGAATTCTCCAAATCATGTAACGCTACCCCCGCTATACCAATTAATTTTGTCTAGCAAACAAGATCATTATGGAACTGGTAAAGCATCATTCAAACATGTACACTTATTACATTCCGTTAGAGGATGTAGCTAGTGAACACTGTGCCCAGATCGTCAATCAAGGGATAACGGATATACCAAACCTCATCAACCATCAAGTAGAACTCAATAATAATCGATTGCTAGTCGAAACTTCCAGTCCTCAAACCGTATTGCCAGAGACAGTTAAACGTATTCAGGATCTTGGTTACCATGTATCTACCGTCAAAAAGACACTTCCTGTGATCGATATGTCGTGTGCTTCATGCGCAGGCACAGTAGAAGATGCATTGAAGCTGCAGCCAGGTGTGGTAAATGCGCAGGTAAACTTTGCCACACATACGGTACAATTGACCTACATACCGACCGTAACCCAGCTAGACACACTAAAAAAAGCCATACAAGCAGCCGGCTATGACCTCATTATAAATGAGGATGCATATAGTTCGACAGTCGACGAATTAAAAAACAACCAATACCAACGATTACGGCGACGTGCTATCGGTGCGTTCATATGGGCCATCCCATTATTTTTCTTTGGCATGTTCTGGATGGATGCACCTTATGCAAACTATATCATGTGGGCACTTGCAACTCCAATGCTGTTATATTACGGTCGTCCATTCTTTATCGGCGCATGGAAACAAGCTCGGCATCGTTCGGCCAATATGGACACTTTAGTAGCCCTCAGTACAGGCACTGCCTATATTTTCAGCGTCTTTAACACGCTTTTCCCTAGCTTTTGGCATAGCAGAGGCATTCATCCTCACGTTTATTTTGAGGCAGCAGGGATTGTAATTGCGTTTATTTTGTTGGGCAAACTCTTAGAAGAAAAGGCCAAAGGCAGTACTTCATCAGCAATTAAGAAATTGATGGGTTTACAACCTAAAACGGTTACCATCATCCACCCGAATGGTCATCAACAAACGTTGCCTCTTACCGATGTACAAATAGGCGACATACTTTTGGTAAAGCCGGGTGAGCGAATCGCGGTAGATGGTATAGTAACCAGTGGCACTTCATATGTTGACGAAAGCACCATTAGCGGTGAATCACTTCCGGTACAAAAACAAATCACCTCTTCTGTATTTGCTGGAACGATCAATCAAAAGGGTAGTTTCCAATTTAAAGCTGAAAAAATTGGCGCTGATACCGTACTCGGACATATTATCCACATGGTTGAAGATGCTCAAGGAAGTAAAGCACCGGTTCAAAAATTAGTCGACAAAGTAGCAGCTGTCTTTGTACCTACTGTCCTACTAATCGCGGTGCTTAGTTTCTTAGTTTGGTTTATCATGGGAGGTGCGCAAGGCTTTGCACAAGGTTTACTCGCATTTGTGACTGTCTTAGTTATTGCCTGCCCCTGTGCTTTGGGCCTTGCTACACCAACAGCTATCATGGTTGGTGTAGGTAAAGGGGCCGAACGCGGTATTTTAATTAAAGATGCCGAAAGCTTAGAGCAGACCAGAAAGGTAAGTGCGGTTATTTTGGATAAAACAGGCACCATTACCGAGGGCAAACCAAAGGTACAAGCAGTGGAATGGTTCGTTCCAGAAACACGTTTTTGGCAAGACATCCTTTACAGTATTGAAAAATCGTCCGAGCATCCTCTGGCCGAAGCGGTAGTCGCACATTTATCTCCTCAAGCTCATTTTATCAATGGCATACAAATCGAAAACATCAGTGGCCAAGGGATTCAAGGGGAATATGAAAACATTCGTTATTTTATAGGTAACCCTTCACTCTTCTCCAGTCAATCTATTTCCATTCCAGCCTCCGCGCAAAAATGGATAGATGAGTATACAGCCGCCGCACAAACGGTTATTCTTTTCGGCACCCACCAACAACTTATTGCCGCATGGGCAATAGCCGATCAAATTAAAACTACATCAGTCGCTGCAATAGCCGCTTTACACAAAACAGGAATTGCCGTTTATATGCTCACAGGTGATAATTTCCAAACAGCGTCTGCCGTAGCCCACACAGTCGGAATCAAACACTTCAAAGCAAATACTTTACCTGCAGATAAAGCGGTTTTTGTACAACAGTTACAAAAAGAGGGCCATGTTGTCGCCATGGTGGGCGACGGTATTAATGACAGCCATGCACTCGCACAAGCCGACGTTAGTATTGCCATGGGAAAAGGAAGTGATATTGCCATGGACGTGGCCAAAATGACCATCATATCTTCTGATTTATCTAAAATAGCGGATGCCATCCATATATCCAGACAAACGGTATCAGCCATTAAGCAAAATCTCTTCTGGGCATTTATCTATAATATAATCGGTATACCCATTGCAGCAGGCATCCTTTATCCCTTGTATGGTTTCTTGCTCAACCCTATGTGGGCTGGCGCAGCAATGGCTTTCAGCTCTGTCAGCGTAGTGGCCAACAGCCTACGGCTAAAATGGAAGCAATAGCCAGCAATATTTATTTAAATCTCTTTTTGAAAACAACATCACGGTTATTAACACCCTATTAAAATGAACAAGCTAACATTCAAAACAAACATCAAATGCACGGGCTGTATAGACAAAGTCACGCCCGTACTCAATCAAATGCAACAAATTCAACACTGGGAAGTCGATCTGCAAGCTTCTGATAAAACGTTAACCATCATAGGTAAAGAGATAGCTCCTGAGCAAGTTGTACAAGCTTTGACCAAAATAGGTTATCAGGCAGTCCCTATTGCTGATTAAAGATGCATTCATTTGTTTGATACGTATTATCGAAACTTTGAAACGTTTAGATTTTTCTAACTGCAGCAAATATACTTATATTGCATACAACTCATTATAAATGAAGATTATGCGCATTTTATCTACTATTCTACTCCTGTGTTGTTGCTATTTACATACCGTTTTAGCGCAAACACCCGTACTGAACAGCCAAAAATTTAATAAAAAAACAGGTGCAAATTTTACATACCATCAGGGTATGCTAACAGTGAAATGGCCTGCAGGCAATCGCCACTATGGTGAGGTTACTATTAACATGGATAAAGCCAGTCCGCTACTCCATCGTATCCAATTGGAAACGGCTCAATCTACCAAGGTTATTTCTACTGACTTGGATCCTGTTTTTTTGTTGACCATTGGAAAAAGAGATTTAGTTTCGCAAAATGGATGGAATATCTTTTTCGACAAAGTACCTGAAAAACCCTTTCAAAGTTATCCCATTGTGTTAAACAAATCGGCCGTAGCTATCGAATCCATCGGAAGCCGTACGGTAGTCAAAATAGCCACATTACAAGCCGATCGTTTCAGCGGCGATCTCGAACTTACATTCTATCATGGTAGTCCGCTTTTCAATATCGCTGCCGTCATGACCACTCAAGTAGATTCTACAGCTATGGTATATGATGCCGGACTAGTAAACCGATCTGCCGACTGGCAACAGATGTCATGGATAAATACGGCAGATAGCCTACAAACTGTCTCTGTTACGACGACCGACGAAGCAAAAAACGTGGCCGTAAAATACCGAGCCATTGCGGCTAAAGGAAAACAAGGTGTACTCTCTATATTCCCACCTCCTCATCAATATTTTTATCCACTTGATGAAGCTTTCAACCTAAAATTCACTTGGTATGGAGCAGATTACCGAAATATGGTAAATGGGTATGGTATGGGTATTCGCCAGGAACTTCAGGGTGATAAGCGTTTCGTTCCTTGGTTCAATGCGCCTCCGGGCACCAAGCAACGATTAAATTTCTTTTGTTTATTGGGAGAAGACCCAAACAATACGTTTGCATCCTTAAAACAATTTACCCACAACGACACGTATGTTTCATTACCGGGTTATAAAACCATGTCTAGCCATTTTCACAATGAATTTATCATGAAAGTCGTGCTGGCCAATAAACCCATCCCCGAAATACCCGACTTTGTTAAGGTATTTAAACGAACCGGTATTGATATTGTCCATTTGGCAGAATTTCATTATACCGCTCATCCCAAAGGGCCAGACGAGCAACGGTTAAAAGAATTACATGCACTCTTCGAGCAATGTGAACGCCTTTCGGATCACGAATTGCTATTACTGCCCGGTGAAGAGCCTAATGAGTTTTTTGGAGGACATTGGTTGGAACTGTTCCCTAAGCCGGTATATTGGATCATGTCACGCCCCAAAGGCATTCCATTTTCAGAAAATCATCCAAAGTATGGTACCGTCTACCATATTGGCGATAAACACGATATGCTTCGATTGCTCGAAATAGAAAATGGCTTGGCTTGGACAGCCCATCCACGTACCAAAGGCTCTGTTAATACACCCGACCTCTACAAAGATGAAGCGTTCTTTAAGTCTGATCATTTCATGGGAGCCGCATGGAAAGCCATGCCAGCCGATCTCTCCTCGCCAAAACTAGGTCTGCGCGTACTTGACTTAATGGACGACATGAACAATTGGGGACTAAAAAAGACCATCATTAACGAAGCGGATCTTTTCACCATCACTCCGGAGAATGAAATGTATGCCCACCTGAACGTCAACTACCTCATGCTCGATTCCATACCCACGTTCAAAAATGGATGGCAACCCGTATTGGATGTCATGCAAAAAGGTCATTTTTTTGCCACAACAGGCGAAGTGTTGATACCAAAACTGACGATCAATGACAAGCATGCAGGTGATACATTGAAACTAAACAAGTCAGGTAACGCAACCATTAAGATGGATCTTCGTTGGACATTTCCGATGAATTTTGTAGAAGTCATTTCCGGTGATGGAAAACAGGTATACCGTGACCGAATCGACCTCACGCAAACAACAGCCTTCGGATCAAAAGAGTTAACATTTAAGGCCCAGCTCAATAATCGGAAGTGGGTACGAGTAGAAGCTTGGGATGTGGCTGCGAACGGAGCCTTTAGCCAGACTTTTTACATCGATCAGTAATCTACTCGCTGCCGAATAAATTCCTAAATAGGCATGGATATTGCAATAAAATTCCCAACTATTCATTTTAAAAGGAATGATATGAACGTAAAACGTATTTTCGGCACCATTCTTACGGTATTAGGCATCGGTGGATTGATTTATACCGGCACCCTAGTCGTGCAACAAAGTACGCAGGTGCGGGCACTCATCGTCGTTGGTATTATATTTCATCAGGTATTTCCCTTATCCGAAATACGAAAGACAAAGAATGACATATTGTTATATGTCATTCTTTGATTATTGCTATTTCTTCACCTTAACGACCCGATCAATAACAGGTTTAACCAATTTTTCCATCACATCATATCCTTCGGGGGTTGGATGTACTCCATCTTTTGCATATTGCTCTGATAGACCATTACGTGCATCTTTCAAGGTGCTATGATAATCTACATAGGGAATTTTATGTTGTGCAGCATAATCCTTGATTAGCTGATTCAATCGGATAATATCATCTGCAGGTTTGAGTTCTTTACGCCAACCAAATTCATAGGCAGGCAAGACAGAACATAAGATCACTTTGATATGGTTTGTTTGTGCTAATTCCACCATGGAAATCATATCGCCCAAAATATTATCCAATGCAATATAGCCCGTATTTTGTGCAATATCATTCGTTCCTGCTAAGATAACAACTGCTTTTGGCTGAAGATCAACAACATCTCTTCTAAAACGCACCAGCATTTGCATAGAAGTTTGTCCACTGATACCTCGCCCCAAATAATGATTGTCTGAAAAGAAATTAGGATGTGTGTTGACCCATCCTTCGGTGATGGAGTTTCCCATAAAAATCACCGATCCTTTGGGAGCCGTCTTATTGGCTTCTTCGTAATGCAAGAAACCAGCCCAGTCTTCTTTTTGCTGTGCGGTAACAAATAAACCATTCATTAATAAAATGGCAACTATAAGGAAAGATTTCATAAAAATGGATTTGGTTACAATAATAGTGAAATAAAATAAATTTGTTCTTATTTCATTCGCGGAGTTGTAATGAGCACCGGTATTTCTGCATGCTTAATGACATATTCCGCTATTGACCCGGTCAGTACCCTGCTAAGTCCGCTACGACCATGCGTCCCCATCACGATCATATCCGCTTCCCATTCTTTTGCTATATGAATAATCTCCTCTTCTGGTAAGCCCTGAGGTGTGAAGCGATAGACCTTATCTATTCCGTCATAAAGATCGATATACTGTTTGATGGTATTTTCTGCTTCAGCTAGCAATAGGTTATGCTGCTGATGCTCCGTCGTACCTAAATCCGGATTGGCCTGCTCCTTCATTTTACTGATCACATAGAGCACGCCAACTGCGGCTTTCAGCTTATGGGCCATTTCAAAACCAACCCGTGCAGCTTTCATCGAGTAAGAACTATCGTCTACAGCAATGAGTATGCGTTTATAGTTCATGATATTGTGTTTTATTTGGTAAGCGTAGCACCCCAAAAAGTAGCCAATAGCCCGAGCGCGACACTTAAAAAAATGTAAAGAGCAAAATACAGGTAATTACCTTGGCGAATCAGGCTCATACTCTCATAAGAGAAACTGGAAAATGTAGTATATCCACCGCAAAAGCCTGTGATGAAAAAAAGACGCCATTCTATACTCATCCAAGCTTGTTTTTCGGCAATACCGTATAATAAGCCAATTAAAAAACAGCCGGAGATGTTCACGAGAAATGTCCCGATAGGAAAAGTGGCCGTCAGATAACGACTTACATAAAGCTGGGCCAGGTAACGGCAAATGCTACCCAACCCACCTCCAATCCATATATAAAACAATGTCTTTATCATCAATCTTTAACCCTTTTATGCCACATCCCAAAATTCAACTTCTTTGTAAATTACAACTTTTGATCGTAATAATTCGGTATGTCTCAAGAAAAAAGCTTCCAATTTTTCCCTTGTATCAATTAATTCAACACAGAGCGTCAATTTTGAATTATCCCCTTCGGCACTAAATAATTGTACGGGCCCCTGATTGCTATAGCCCGAGTGCGTCTGGTATACCGAAGCCTTCATGATACCTTCTTTTTTCGCTTCAGACACGATATGAAGATAAGCTGATTTTGGAAAAAGTTTTCTAAAGAGTGAGCGCTCACCATGCCTGACCTTATGGGTTGGTTCGATATATATCCTTAACTTTCCCAACGCATGGGTTTTTAATTTACTTTTCATGTTTATCAGACAACTTAAATTCAACCTTTTTAGTACGCATCATGAGCTTTTCTTTTTATGTGCAATCCGGTATTTCGTCAACCGTCGGCTCAGGTAATGTTCCCTTCTTTTATTGGCATCGGCCAATGAGCCATCTTCCGAAAAATAGGCATCAAATATCTTGGGTACCTCAATCCGTTGTGCTGTATAAATCCCAGAATGGCCACTGAAGAAATAAGCAGTAAAGCAGGCAACAGCAAAAAACAGTGTATATTCGCCACCAAACAACTCAATACCCATGAGCGTACAGGCCAATGGCGTATTAGTAGCCCCCGAAAACACCGCAATGAAGCCAAGAGCCGCGAAAAGACTGACAGGAGCGCTCATTAAGCTCGACAGCGTATTGCCCAGCGTAGCACCAATGTAAAAGAGCGGTGTAACCTCTCCTCCTTTAAATCCCGTTCCTAACGTAATGGTCGTATAGATGGTTTTCCATAGCCAACTCCAGCCCTCAGCTCCTCCCTGATGAAAGGCCGATTGCACAGTCACAGCTCCCGGATATTCCGCATCTACCCCTAGGCTTAAATAATCAGGCCTACCATTGATCTGGCTGAGCAGAATAATGACTATCCCCCCAATAACGGGAATCATCCACTTAATGGATATCATCTTTAACATAAATGCTTTGATCCGGTGGGCCATCTCGGCGAAGAGGTAACTGGCAAGTCCAAAAGCAATCGAAGCGATGATTACCTTCAGTAACAATAGCAAATCGATGCTCAGATATTCCGAAAGCCAATATCCAGACGTACCCTGTACATAATCGATATGGTAATGGGTATGATGCACCTGCCAGGCCGATACGGTCAGATCACCTACAACACCGGCTATCAGACAGGGCAACAGGGCATCGTACCTAACACGGCCAATAGTCAGTACTTCCAGCGCAAAAACAGCACCGGTAAGCGGCGTACCGAATACTGCTCCAAAACCGGCAGCAACGCCAGAAGTCAATACAATAGCCATATCACGGCCATTCAAGTGGAACCACTTACCAAACATCTGGGCAATGCTCCCACCAATCTGTACAGCTGTACCTTCTCGTCCTGCCGAACCTCCGAAAAGATGGGTAATAACGGTAGCGAACAATACAATGGGAGCCATCCGTTTGGGTATTCCGCCTCCGGGTTGATGAATCTCGTCCATGATGAGGTTGTTACCTTTTTCAGAGGACTTTCCGATCGACTTATAAAGTACATGGATAACAACACCGGCGAACGGCAAAAAAAGCAATAACACAGGATGGTTAAACCGGAAATGAATCGCTAGGTTCAGCGACCATAAAAAAAATGCCACCATGCTCCCAATGACGATGGCAATGGGTATCACAATGAACGACCATTTTAAAAGCTGCCTGAATATCGATACGTGTTCGATTCTGATTTTATCCATTTACTTATCTTTAACTGTTAACTTCAATTTTCTTTTATACTTCTAAATTCCCTTATGCTACTTACTGTTCTTAAACGTCGATTTACCCACAAAGGATGCCTTGCTACCCAGTTGTTGTTCAATGCGTAGCAAGCGATTAAATTTGGCGATACGCTCCGAGCGGCAACCACTTCCCGTCTTGATGTGACCAGCGGCCGTTGCCACCACCAAGTCGGCTATGGTCGTATCTTCCGTCTCTCCACTACGATGCGAAATAAAACAAGCATAGCCATTATCTTGCGCCAGTTTTACCGCATCCAGTGTTTCCGTTACCGTGCCAATCTGGTTCAGTTTAATCAGCACACTATTACCAATTCCCTGATTAATCCCTTCCCAAATAATGGCCGGATTGGTACAAAAAATATCGTCGCCTACCAACTCGATACGGCCACCCAGTTGCTGTGTCAGCTTCTTCCACCCCTGCCAATCGTTTTCGCCCAAGCCGTCTTCCAGCAGGACAATGGGATACTCCGTAATCCATTGTTCCCAGAGATCTATCATTTCATCGGAGGTCAAATAGCGGCCGCCGCTTTTAAAAAAATGATACCGACCAGCCTCCCATAGCTCACTGGTTGCCGGATCGATACAGATCGAAACATCGTCTCCCGGACGGTAGCCCGCCTTTTCTATCGCTACAAGAATGAGTTCGATGGCTTCCTCATTACTGCGTAAATCAGGCGCAAAGCCTCCTTCATCCCCTACTCCAGTAAAAAGGCCCCGTTGATGAAGTTCAGCCTTCAACGTATGAAAAACTTCTTCACCTATACGAATGCTTTCTGCAAAGGATGGTGCATAATGAGGAGCGATCATGAATTCCTGAAAATCAACCGTATTATCTGCATGTCTACCTCCATTGATGACATTCATGCAGGGAACAGGAAGTATATACTTTTCCCTAGGCCAGAGTTGCTGGTAAAGTTCAACGCCATTTACCTGTGCTGAAGCGCGAGCAAAGGCGATAGATAAGGCCAGTATAGCATTGGCTCCCAACCTTGATTTATTCGGCGTGCCATCCAGCGCAATAAGAAACTCATCAAAAGCCCGCTGGTCCGGAAAATATCGGTCGGTAACCACTTTGGCAACTTCGTCGTTTATTTGTCCAACGGCCGAGAGCACTCCTTTGCCGTGATAGCGCTTTTGAGTACTATCGCGTAATTCTACGGCCTCTTTCTCGCCCGTACTAGCTCCTGAGGGAGCAATTCCACTACCCATAAACCCGTCTATAGTAACCTCTGCTTCTACAGTAGGATTACCACGTGAATCCAGCACTTCACGTGCAAAAATTTTTGTTAGCTTCATTGAAAATAAAATTGAGGGTATAAGAAATCGTTCTTTTTATTTTATTGCGGCAAACGTTTAGGAAAAGGCAAAAGGAGGTCACTAACCATACATGATGATCTGGTGTAAAGGTCATTCGGAAAAAATTATCCGAGACTAAATACAGTAAAAAATGAATATTAAATTTAAAAAGAGTGCTGAAATACTTGCTGACTACGTCCATCTACAAATTTTAATAAAGACCTATAGGGTCATCAACCAATTCGTAGACGCCATCAGCTTTTTAGGGCGGTTTAATAGGAAGGCATCATTTCCTTCTCCAAAGGTAGATTATTTTTTTATAATTCAAAAATAATTCGCTTACACAGTATTTTATGTATACTCATGCAGAAAGCATAGAAACATTCCACGAGCTGTGCAAGCGAAAGATTCATTTTAACTTTTTGGAAATCCAGGGGCGGCCTTCACCTCATCGATCTGCAAAGTATGTCGTGCGCAATGAGCAGCGATAAACAATAGGTTTTGATAACCATCGGATAGTCCACCTGGAGATTCACTAATATGACTTCTAAGGTTCTCCAAATCTGCTTGCTGAATAAAAGCCAGCACCGATGCACGGGTAGCCTCCAAATCTTTCAAAGCTACATCAACATGACTGTACGCGCCTTTCGGCTGCAATGCCTCCGGTGCTTTATATTTTTGACTACGATCGGTCAATCCAGCAATGAGTTGTGCATCTGTAGTGGTTACATCCGATTTACGTTCCGGTTGGCTTGGCTTTTCCAGTTCAGCTTTTGCCCTGTCGAATAACATTTTCTCGGATGCCACGATGTGTTCCAAGCATTGACTGATGGACCAGCGATCCTCCGAAGGCTTAAACTGCAGTTGTGCTGTACTTAGACCTGCCAAGCTACTTTTGAGCCGTTCAGTAGTTTGACGAAAATAATCCAGTAGATACGCTTTACTACCTACTGCCGGACGCGCTTCCAAGATATTTTTTAGATTTCGAAGGCCTTCTTCAAAATCCTTGTCCATATCCACAAACCAGTTCATTAAATTGAACGGATAAGGAGTTTCTCCGACGATACCCCAATTCAATTCTGTACGGCTTGGACCTTCTTCTTCGACGGTAAATAAAACCTTAGCTGGTTCATCGCTCCCCATGAAAAAGAGATCCGATTCGATCTGTTTTCCTTCAACAATACGAGTAACCACTTGCTTACCTTGCCCAGTCTTCTCGCCATCCCACTCCACAGTCGCACCAACTGCACCGTCGGTACCTGAATAATTTCGTGTTGCCTTCGGATCCATTTTGTACCAAACAGCGTAATTTTCTTGATTTTTCAAATACTTGATATAATCAAAAACTTCCTGCGCGGGCCGGTTAATAACCATGTCAGCATCGGCATCGAATTTCTTCGGTGCAAACAATGCAAGGACCAAGACAAGGGCCACTAAAGCCAAGATGCCTAGTAAAATTCTTTTGATAATTTTCATTCGAATAATTTGTTTTTTTAATGGCAATGAAGCTTGCATAAATTATTCATTTTCCTTTTGTATATGGCAATTTATGCAGGTTTCATCTCTATAAATTTAATTTCAATGGTGATGAAGCTATCAGATTTTTCATTCTTGTTTTGTTTTCAGGGGTATTCAAGAAGGCCTAAGCCTTTTATTTATTCCCCTATGTCGTCTGAATAAATCATGATGGTTTCATAATTAATAGGTATTAATTTCTATAAAAGTATACATTTTCTATCTATTGATCATACAAACATACACCGATATAACGAATAACAAGAAGTGTGAACAGGCCAATTTAGATGGGGATTTGCGCAAAATTTTGACAATCACACGCAATAAAAAAAGCCCCCACAATCATGGAGGGCTTTCTGTGGTACCAACTGGATTCGAACCAGTGACACAAGGATTTTCAGTCCTTTGCTCTACCAACTGAGCTATGGTACCTTTTACAAACATCAAGCTATCATGCTTGTTCGTTCGTTTTGGGATTGCAAATGTAGCGTCTTTTTTGAAATCACCAAAGTTTTATGCAAAAAATAATTACGTTTTATTGTTGTTTACAGCCACAAACCTGATTTACAGGCAAAAAGAATTCATACAATTGGTATACTAACCAACCAACTAGCTACTTTGATACTTGCTGCTATTTTTTCGATATTATTTCAAGATAATAACTTCTACTCTTCTATTTTTTTGTCTACCTTCTTTAGTGCTATTAGTGGCCACTGGTTTGGTTTTCCCATAGCCTTTTGTGGTGATATTACTTTCATTCAATCCCAAGCTCACAGCAAAAGCTTTTACAGAAGCTGCACGTTTCTCAGATAACCATTGATTGTAATCCGCCTCTCCTGTCGAGTCAGTATGACCATTAATTTGAATACGGGCATTGGGATAATTCTTATTAATATAAGTCACCATATTTTTCATTGTTCCTTTTGCCTTTTCAGAGAGATAGGATGAGTTCGTTGCAAACAAAACATCCGATTCAAAGGTAAGTACCACCCCTTCGTTCGTTTTAGAAACTGTTCCCCCGTCGATATGTTCTTCCGTATGAGAAGAAGAAACCACTTCAGCCCCATCATTCACAATCATCTTTTTGCTTTTACAACCAACAAAAACAACGGATGCACCTAATGTAATAACAAAAGAAATCTTTTTTAGTAAATTCATGCCCATGCTAGTTAATTCTATTTATTAATCAGGCGTAAAATAACTCAAAAGTCGCCTGAAAAACAAACTTTTCAACAAACATTATTCTGCAATTTTACTGATCACAATCATGTACAACCGCAGAGAGTTTGCCCATCATGTTTATCCAACAAACCTATCCTTGCTGGGCAAAAACGCCCAAGGGCAAACCTATTTTCGAAGTAAATGTTATTTAAATAAAGTATTTTGATTAAAATGATATATCGTTATGAATAAGGATAAACCCAATATCAGGAAGAATGAAGAAATTCCGAATGAGCAGGCAGACAGAGGTAATATTGAAAATCTAAAATACAATCGAGACGAAGATAGTTTCGAGTACGATATCGATCCAGAGAGTAAGGGATATCCCAATGAGGAGCGGGAGTATCAGCATGACGACCCTTATGACACTGCTGCTCCGAGAGGAGAAGATGATAATTCCGACTGGGATGAAGCAAACCAATATGTAGGTGATGAATATGATAAAAATCGTTCTTTAGAAACAGATGTGGAAGATTTGGGTATGCATATAGATAAAGGACAAATTACCCGTCTAAGTAAAAAGGATGAAAAGTTAGCAGAAACACCAGAAGATGAACGAGATGATTTAGATGAGGAAGGTTACCCAAAACGTGAACCTTAATTTAGTTAATCAAACCCTAAATTAAAGGTCTGTCTCAACTTATCAACCAATGGATTTTTGTTTACCATGGCTTGATATTTTTCCTGATTGGTATACGGTTTTCTCACCACGTTGGATACTACCTGCACGGGTAATAAATCAATAGCAAAGTTTTTTAATTTTACGCGTAAATCGTTCAATATATCTATTTTAGAAAGGGCCAAAAGGTTTTCCTGTATCGCATTTTCAACAATAATTTCTATCTTATAATCGTCTCGCAACTTGGGGGCATTGGCAGTCATTAGCGTAAATAAGCTGATTTTACTTTCTGTCTTAGCTTGGTCAGCTAAGGCATGCCACAAAGGTAAAAAGTCATCGTACGTAAAAGGTTTTTGTTCTGATCCAGTAATATATTCCGGTTCAGCCTGAGTATCTGTATCCGTTTTTTCTTTAAATACATCTGTTAAGCTTGGAACAGCTGAAGAAAGCTTCATGCCTTTAAAACTGGGAATTTTAAGCTTGGCAGGTTCTGCATCTACTTCAGCAACCGCTTTTGCATATTCCTTTACAGGCGGTACAGACGACGCCGGTGTAGCACTAAGCGAAGCGGGAGGCGAGGTAACAGGTTGTACCGGCTGGGGCGGTATTACTGTATCAGGTTTTTTTTTTACCAACTCTTGTTGGTTGGTTGGCTCCATTGGCACTGAACTCATCTGGACCGCCGCTTTTATATGGCACATTTTCAATAGCGCCAGTTCAACCTGTAAGCGTTGGTTTTTACTTGTACGATAATTAATTTCACATTGATTAGCAATATTCATGACCGACAGTAGCAGTCCCACCTCTGCCTGCTGTGCTTGTTCTAAATATCGTTGCCGTATATTTTCACTTACTTCCAGCAGCTTTAGGGTGTTCGCATCTTTACCAACCAATAAGTTCCTAAAATGTGAGGCCAATCCAGCAATAAAATGACTCCCATCAAAACCGTTCGAAAGCACTTCATTAAACACCAGCAGCGCACTAACCGAATCTTCGGCGAGAATGGCATCAGTTAGTTTGAAATAATAATCATAATCCAGAATGTTTAAGTTATCAATCACTGCTTGATAACTGACGTTTTTGTTCGAGAAACTAACAATCTGATCGAACATGGATAGCGCATCACGCAACCCACCATCTGCTTTTTGTGCAATGAGGTGCAAACCATCCGCATCGTAGACCACACTCTCTTGTTGGGCAATATGCGCCAAATGGCCTGCAATATGTTCTACTTTAATCCGGTTAAAATCAAAGATCTGGCAACGGGACAAGATCGTAGGTAGAATTTTATGCTTTTCTGTAGTAGCCAGAATAAAGATGGCATACGAAGGAGGTTCTTCTAGGGTCTTCAAAAAAGCATTGAAGGCTTGGGTAGATAACATATGCACTTCATCGATGATATAGATTTTATATTTTCCTGTTTGAGGTGGAATACGTACCTGTTCAATCAGGCTACGAATATCATCTACCGAATTATTAGAAGCGGCATCCAACTCATGAATACTAAATGAGTTTCCGTTCTGGAAGGATTTACATGAATCACACGTCCCACAAGCTTCCACTTCTGGTGTTAAATGCTGGCAATTAATTGTTTTGGCCAAAATACGTGCACAGGTTGTTTTTCCTACTCCCCTTGGCCCACAGAATAAGAATGCCTGTGCTAACTGGCTGTTTTTAATTGCATTTTTTAGGGTTCCGGTAATATGCTGCTGCCCGACTACCGTATCAAAAGTAGCGGGGCGATATTTACGTGCAGAAACAATGAAATTATCCATCGGCACGAAGGTACAAATTTTGGGAGAAAATAGCCAATGGGACACGTGGTTAATTAGCGTAACTGCATTCAATATGTAGTTTACTTGATGGTATTATAAGGAACCTTTTTCTTAGATAAGAAATATCTTTTTGCCTTACCCTTTAGGCTTTCCGTGCAGAACCGCACGGGGGTGTTCTTACTTTGTCCGCAACAAAGTAAGCAAAATGCTTGGCTGGTCTGTTCCGTTGCCATTCGTTGCCAGCATACCCGGCCGCAAAAGGAGCCACCCTACCACACTAGCCAACCCTTCGTTTCCTCTTTTGCTAGCTGTCTGCAAGCTTCGCTGAACATTATCCTAAGGCATGCCACCTGCCGATGGCTGTCTCCACAGACCGAGGCCATTTTCGCGCTTCGGAATGGTTTGTGTGGTGGCTGAATGGCCTCATGAGATAAGCGTTAAGAAAAATTGGTGGTGGGATAGGCAAGAAAATGAAGTGAAGAAGTGAAGTGAAACGAACGGCTCCACTTCATTGCGGGTGGTACCAATTTTTTAGCGAAGATCGTGAAGCCTTGATTTTGCTCAACTTTTATCAAGAAAAGTTGATTAAGAAAAAGGTTCTATAAATTATCTTAATACACGGTTATTATGTAAACAACTAGAGGTGTTTGCAATTATAAAAACATATTTCTATCTTTGCGCTCCGCTTTGTGCGGATAATAATTTAACAAATTTTTTTAACAAATGCAACAATACGAAACCGTAATCATTCTTACCCCGTTGTTGTCAGAAGAAATTGCGAAAGAGGCTATTGCCAAATTCAAAGGCATTCTTACTGAGAACGGAGCCGAGATTATCCATGAGGATAATTGGGGTTTGAAAAAACTAGCGTACCCTATTGAGAAAAAAACAACAGGGTTCTATCACCTAACAGAATTCAAGGCTCCGGGTGAATTAATCAGCAAGCTGGAACTTGAGTATAAACGTGA
>Ga0182744_1001875_pt1 | contig 17970 bp, 15 predicted proteins | sample eDN3rd30CKraftMG_FD_128525 | JGI IMG/M metagenome (GOLD analysis project Ga0182744, IMG submission 128525) | Enriched Miracle-Growth compost microbial communities from Emeryville, California, USA - eDNA 3rd pass 30_C Kraft MG (version 2) (version 2) ...
AACATGCCGATGGATGCGCTCAAGCGAAGCCACACCGCGACCTCGTTCGAGCCGTTCACGCTGCTGTCCGCGCTGGCGCAGCACACGACGCACATCGGCCTCGTCGCCACCGCCTCGACGACGTTCGATGCGCCCTACCATATCGCGCGGCGCTTCGCCTCGCTCGACCATCTCTCCGGCGGACGCGCCGGCTGGAACATCGTCACCACCTCCAATCCCGACGCCGCGCTCAACTTCGGCCTCGAGGAGCACATGGAGCATCACGAGCGCTATCAGCGCGCGCGCGAGTTCTACGACGTCGTCACGGGCCTGTGGGATTCATGGGCCGACGACGCCTTCGTCCGCGACGTCGAGAACGGCATCTTCTTCGATCCCGACAAGCTGCACGTGCTTGGCCACAAGGGGAAATATCTCTCGGTGAAAGGGCCGCTCAATATCGCGCGGCCGATCCAGGGCTGGCCGGTGATCGTGCAGGCGGGCGCGTCGGACGACGGGCGCCAGCTCGCGGCGGAAACCGCGGAAGCGGTGTTCACCTCGCACAACGGCATCGAGGCGGGCCGCGCGTTCTACGCCGACGTGAAAGGCCGCGCCAAGAAGCTCGGCCGCAACCCCGACCACATCAAGATCCTGCCGTCCTGCTTCGTCGTGGTCGGCGAGAGCCTGGAGGACGCGAAGGCCAAGCGCGCCAAGCTCGACAGCCTCGTCAACTACGCCAACGCCATCGCCTCGCTCTCCATCGCGCTCGGTCACGACGCCTCGAAGTTCGATCCCGACGGCCCGCTGCCGGACATTCCCGAGAGCAACGCATCGAAGTCCGGCCGCGCCCGCGCCGTCGAAATGGCGAAGCGCGAAAACCTCACGGTGCGCCAGCTCGCGCAGCGGCTCGGCGGCTATTCCGGTGCGGCGATGATGGGTACGCCGCAGATGATCGCCGACGAAATGGAGGAATGGCTGACGACCGATGCTTCCGACGGCTTCACGGTGATGTTCCCCTACCAGCCCGGCGGCGTGATCGATTTCGTCGAGAAGGTCGTGCCGGAACTGCAACGGCGCGGCATCTTCCGCACGGAATACGAGGGCACGACGCTGCGCGAGAACCTCGGCCTGCCGCGGCCGGAGAATCGCTTCTTCAGGAAGCAGATGGCGGCGGAGTAGCTACGCTCCGCACCCTTTGCTTCCGTCATGGTCGGGAAAAGCCATGCGCGAGAACGGCGCCGCTTCGCCTGTCTGGGGCCTTTCCGGCTTTGATGGAATCGAAGCCGGGCGCCAGCTTTTTATCTTGCCGCGTTTTCTTCACGCGAGCCGGCATCCACTTCGCTCGAAAACGCTCCGGGCGGATTTATCGATGCCCTTCCATGGCGAGGCGCAGGGGCTTCGGGATGCGCTGCGCCTTCTCGCCCGAGATAAACGCCACGCGAACGCGGGCCGAGACGAGAAGATCATTTCCGCGCCTGCATTCCTGCAGCAAGGTAATCGATGCGCCCCTCACCTCTTCCGGAGTCGTGACGACTTCGAGCAGGTCATCCAGGATCGCCGGCTTGAGAAAGTCGATGTTCATCGAACGGACAACGAAGGCGAAGCCCGGCGCATCCTTCTGCGTCTCCTTCAGGAGCTCTTGCTGGTTCGTTCCGAGCAGACGCAAGTAATTCGTTCTGCCGCGTTCCATGAAGCGCAGGAAACTCGCGTGATAAACAATCTGGCCGGCGTCGGTATCCTCGAAATACACGCGGACCTGCATATGATGGCGGCCATCGCGAATTTCGCCATCAAGAGATGATGTCACGGGAAAATTCCTCTTGTTGCATTGTCCTGCACGGCCCTCTCGGCAAGCGGGCCCGCGATACGCAATTTTGCGATTGGCCGAGCGGGCGGTTTCAAGACGAGCGGGCCGCAGCGCAGATACAGTTCGAATCCCTCTCGGCCCGCCGGCCCGCCGATTCCGCACCAGGGCACGATACGCTATGCTGCTCCGCATGTGGCCGCAGGCCGCCACGTCCCGATTGCATCATAGGCACCGCCCTTGAAGCTTAGTGATTTTATTTCCAATATCCATGGAGGAAAGACCGCTTCGGGATGTGCCGCGTTCGGCTTTTCATGCCGCCGGACGGGCGACCCGTCGCTCTTCTTACCGAATTGGAAGAAAACGACGTCGGCCCTTCCGTGACGAATGCCGCCGAGCACATCGTCCAGGCGCTCATTCAGAGAGGACACGTTCCGCCGGAGTGTCGCTTCATCGAGCACTACGAGAGGCGTGAATTTCGGAGAGACACATTCGACATCCTGTCCGTATCTTCGTCCGGCAAACCGTCCTGGACGCCCGTGGCCTTCGAGACTGCCGTCGATATGCTGGGATGTCCACCTGACGAAATTGTCAAGCGCACCGCGGAGGATGCACGCCTCACGACCGAGGTCGCCCGCACACGCCAGATACTCAATCCGGAGATAGACCTGCCCCGCGCCGAAGCGACCCCGGTCGTTCTGCGCAAGCTCGAGATCGAAGCCTCGATGCTTCCGAAGGCGGAGCTCCTCTCGGCGGTGCAGGCGGGAGCCGGCGAGCGGGAGATGCAGCGACTCATCCGCGGGGATCTTTCGCTTCTCGGCGAGGCCTACGCGAAGCCAATACATGAATACATTTGTTTTTCGGAGTTTCCCATTGGAGATGGCTTTGTCGATTTCCTGCTGTTCACCGGCCGCAGCCGCATGGACATATTCATGATCGAGATCAAGGGCGCCGACTTCAATCTGGTCAATGCGGGAGCCTATCCCGCATTCAATGCGAGAATTAACAACGCTGTGGGCCAGATACGCAGACGCTATCGCGCGATATACGGGACCTTCCCGGCCTTTCGCCAGTCGCTCCACGACATTCGATCTGCGGCCGAGAAAGGGCGCGCCGTTTTCAACTCTTTTTGCGGACCCTATACGCCGCTGGAAGTGGACCCCGACAAGGATGTCAATATCCATGGGGTCGTTATCGGAGGGCGGATGCGCGGCGACCTGTCGGAAAGCCTCCATCGGCACGATTATGAGAGTCGCTTCACGCCTCGCATCAAGGTCGATTCCTGGGACTCCTGGCTGAACAGGCTGCAAAGAGAATAAGCGCAAGGAGAATAAGCGGGCGGGTCGCCCTATCGTCAGGGCTTCGATCCGCTTATCGGTGCCGAGGCCCGACCCGATATTTGCGCATGGGGAATCCCGACGCCGCATTCCCGAAACCATACGCGCCGACGCCTGAAGACGCGATAGGATGAAACGGAGGGAAATTATTCGCCTTCATCATCCACGAACAACCCGAACTGGCTCGCATCGCGCTTCGGCTCTTCCATGCCGAGATGCCGGAAGGCGTGTCCGGTGAGCAGGCGCCCGCGCGGCGTGCGCTGGATGAAGCCTTTCTGCAGCAGGAACGGTTCGATGATGTCCTCGATGGCGTCGCGCGGCTCCGACAGCGCGGCGGCGATGGTCTCGATGCCGACCGGTCCGCCGCCGTAGTTCTTCGCGATCAGGTCGAGGTAGCGGCGGTCCATCGCGTCGAGCCCCTGCGCGTCCACCTCGAGCGCAATCAGCGCGCGGTCGGCGATCTTGCGGTCCACGGCGTCGGCCCCCTCCGCGTGGGCGAAGTCGCGCACACGGCGAAGGAGCCGCCCGGCGATGCGCGGGGTGCCGCGGGCGCGCCGCGCGATCTCCTGCGCGCCGTCCTTGCCCATGCCGATGCCGAGCACGCGCGCGCCGCGCGAGACGATGAGTTCGAGCTCGGCTTCGGTATAGAAGTTCAGCCGGATCGGGATGCCGAAGCGGTCGCGCAGCGGGTTGGTCAGCAGGCCCGCACGCGTCGTCGCGCCGACGAGCGTGAACTTGGCGAGGTCGATCTTCACCGAGCGCGCCGCCGGCCCCTCGCCGATGATGAGGTCGAGCTGAAAATCCTCCATCGCCGGATAGAGCACTTCCTCGACCGAGGGATTGAGACGGTGGATCTCGTCGATGAAGAGCACGTCGCGCTCTTCGAGGTTGGTCAGCAGCGCGGCGAGGTCGCCCGCCTTGGCGATCACCGGGCCGGAGGTCGAGCGGAAGCCGACGCCGAGTTCGCGCGCGACGATCTGCGCCAGCGTGGTTTTGCCGAGGCCCGGCGGGCCGACGAACAGCACGTGATCGAGCGCTTCCCTGCGCGCGCGCGCCGCCTCGATGAACACCGAGAGGTTCTTGCGCGCCTGCTCCTGGCCGATGAAATCCGTCAGCTTGAGCGGCCGCAGCGAGCCCTCCGCGCCGTCCTCATCGCGGCGCTCCGGCGTCACCATGCGTTTGGGCGGCGAGGTCATGCGAAATTCCGTCGCGCAGCGATGAAGAAACTGCGGCTCTTGCGGCCTCCCACCCCAATGCCTGCGGTCACACCGCGGACTTCGCTCGACGGCGCGACGGAAAAACGTGGGAGAGATACAGAGGGGGGAGTACGCAGCGCACACCCGCGGGAGAACGTAAAATTACCCCCCTCCCCAACCCTCCCCCTCAAGGGGGGAGGGAGTGCAACGATTGCGCGGCACGCAGCGTGACCCATGTCGACGAAAGCCGCAGCGCCAACGAAAGCCCCGCCGCTCACTTGCTCAACTCCTTCAGCCCCAGCCGGATGAGCGTGCGCACCTCCGCGCCCTCGCCCGCATCGCGCGCGGCCGCCGCGATCGCGGCCGCCGCCTGCGGCTGACCGTAGCCGAGATTGACCAGCGCCGACACCGCGTCGGCGACCGGGCGGGGCGCGCGCCGGTCGTCGATGTCGCCCGAAAGCTTCGCCACCGCCGGATCGACATGGCCGAAAGCCGGCGCCTTGTCCTTCAGCTCGGTCACGATACGCTCGCCGACCCGCGGACCGACACCCGGCGCGCGCGTGATCGCCGCCTTGTCGCGCAGCGCGATGGCCGAGGCGAGTTCGGAGGGCCGCAGGGTCGAGAGGATCGCCAGCGCGACCTTGGTGCCGACGCCCTGCACGGTCTGCAACAGGCGGAACCATTCGCGCTCCTCGTCCGACGCAAATCCGAACAGGCGGATCTGGTCCTCGCGCACATGGGTCTCGATGGCGAGCGACACGGCCTCGCCTTGCGGCGGCAGCGATTGCAGCGTGCGGGTGGAGCAATGCACCAGATAGCCGACGCCGTGCACATCGACGATGACGTAATCCTCGCCATAGCTGTCGAGCGTGCCCTTGAGCTTACCGATCATGGCGTGCGATCCGACCTTAAAGCGCTTGCTTGGCGAACGGTCGTGCCGCTTGAGTCCTCTCCCCCCTTGAGGGGGAGAGACAGAGAGGGGGGTAGGTAGCGCACATCAGCGAAAGAATAAGCACCCCTCTCCCCAACCCTCCCCCTCAAGGGAGGAGGGAGCACACTCCGCATGCGGTGTGCGCTTCGGAATGGCGCGTAAAAGATTTTTCCGATCATCCCAGCGCCGCCTTCAGCACCGCGCTCGCCCGGTGATGCGCATGCGTCACCGCGATGGCGAGCGCATCAGCGGCGTCGTCGGACTGCGGATCTGCCTTCGGCAGCAGCATGCCGATCATCATGCGGATCTGCGCCTTCTCGGCGTGGCCGGCGCCGACGATGGTTTTCTTGACGAGGTTCGGCGCGTATTCGGCGACACTCACCCCCGCCCGCGCCGGCACCAGCATGGCAATGCCGCGGGCCTGGCCGAGCTTGAGCGTCGCCGCCGCGTCGCGATTGACGAAGGTCTGCTCGACGGCCGCCTCGTCCGGGGCAAACTGCGCGAGGATCGCCGCGAGCCCGTCGTGAATGCCGACCAGCCGCTGCGCCAGCTCCATCCTGGTATCCGGCTCGACCGATCCGCAGGCGACGTAGGTCAGCCGGTTACCGGCGCTCTCGATCACGCCCCAGCCGGTGCGGCGCAGGCCGGGGTCGATACCGAGGATGCGAATCGCGGTGGCGGTCATGGGCTCTTCATAGCCCAATCCGGCCGCGCCGACACGCGCGGGAACCTTCCCGCGGGCGCCCTGCTTATCTACTCAGGAGCTGGATGGGAAAGGAAGGACCATGGCCGAATTCAAGCCGCGGCGGGACGACGAGATGGCCGGAGAAAAGACGAAGGCCGGCACGCAGGAAAAACCGGTTCCGAGCCCGGAAACCAAGCCGCACGGCGACAAGCTGCAGGACGTTTTCGAGGACAAGGACCGGAAGGGCGGAAAGCCGGGCTAGCCGCCGCCAGACCCCGAAGCCGCCGCGCTTCGCAGATAGGTCCACGCGAGGCGGCGCCGACGGGAGCCGGACTCAGGCTCCAAGCTTCTCCATCAGCGCGTCCGAGACCTCGAAATTGGCATAGACGTTCTGCACGTCGTCATGCTCGTTGAGCGTGTCGATCAGCGCGAGCAGCTTCTCGCCGGTCTCGTCGTCCACCGCGATCGTATTCTGCGGCTTCCACACCATCGCCACCTTGCGCGGCTCGCCGAACTTCGCTTCGAGCGCGCGGGCGACCTCGCGCAGCGATTCCTGCGTCGTGTAGATTTCATGACCGCCCTCGCCCGACACGACGTCGTCGGCGCCGGCCTCGATCGCGGCCTCGAGCATCGCATCGGCAGAGGCGACGCCGGCGTCGAACTCGACGATGCCGACATGATCGAACATGAACGACACCGCGCCGGTTTCCGCGAGGTTGCCGCCGGACTTGGTGAAAGCCGCCCGCACGTCCGAGGCGGTGCGGTTGCGGTTGTCGGTCAGCACCTCGGCGATCACGGCGACGCCGCCCGGCCCGTAGCCCTCGTAGCGGATCTCGTCGAAATTCGCGCCGTCCGCCCCCTCGCTCTTCTTGATGGCGCGCTCGATGGCGTCCTTCGACATGTTCTCCGCGCGGGCCGCGATCACGGCGGCGCGCAGGCGCGCGTTCATCGCGGGATCGGGCAACCCCAGCTTGGCCGCCACGGTAATCTCGCGGGCGAGCTTGCCGAACACCTTGGACTTGATGGCGTCCTGGCGCCCCTTGCGGCGCATGATGTTCTTGAACTGGGAGTGCCCTGCCATGTGGATCGTCCGAATGCGCGTTCACGCCGCCCCGCTGCGGCGGCGCGTTATATAGAACGGTCAAATCGCGAAATAAAGCGATGCACCCGCCATCCCGCAGCGCGCCGCCGCCCCGGAACCGCGGCGACAATCCCGGCCGCCCGGGCGGCGCAGCCCGAGGTCCCGGCGCGCCGCGCGAACGCACGCGCGGCCGGAACAGGGCGAGCGCTAGTGGAGCCCGGCCCTCAACTGGTCGCGCAGGTCGGCCAGCAGCGCCGGCACTTCGTTCACGCTCGGACAGGCGCCGAAGATGTAATAATCCGGCCGCTTGAGGATGACGTCGCAGCCGTACTCGTCCATCAGGTTGGTGTAGCGGCCCTCGAGATCGACCACGCCGCCGTTGCCGGGCCTGGCATCGAAGCAGACCACGCGCCCGCCGATGGAATTCCAGAACGTGAGGTCCTCCGGCGACAGCGCCGACGCCGGATGGCCATTGCGCGACAGCAGCAGGAAGCCGCGGCCGGCCACGTCGTCGAACTTGCCCTTGATGCCGCCGTTGCGCACCTCTCCCTGCGGGAAGACGTCGCCGGCGCCCTTCACGCCCGGCGCGGCGTGGGCCACGAGCCCTTCCGGGAAGCCGGGCACGCGGAACGCGATGAGCGCCTTCTGGCCCTTCGCCTTCTGCAATTCGGCCTGCATGGCGAGCAGTTGCGCGTCGCGCTCCTTCGCCTTTTCGAGATCGCGCAGGACCACGTTCTGGCCGACGCGCGCGCTCTCGATGATGGTCGCGCGCGCGCTCGGGCCGCGCTCCTCCTCGTAGGTGTCGAGCAGGTCGTCGCCGGCGAGTTCCTTGACCACCATTTCGAGCTTCCACGAAAGATTGTAGGCATCGCGGAAGCCGGTGCACATGCCCTGCGCCAGGAACGGCGGCATCAGGTGTGCGGCATCGCCGGCGAGGAAGATGCGGCCTTCGCGCCAGCGCGTCGCGATCTGCGAGGTGAACTTGTAGGAGGCGATCCGGATCAGCTCGAAATCGTCGGGCGTGCCACCCTCCGGACGGTCGAGCCGCTTCCAGACGTTCTCCGGCTTCATCGCCTCCTCGACGGGCTCATCCGGGAAGATCATGAACGACCACCGGCGGTGATGCGCGCCCATCTGCATGGTCATGCCGGGCTGCTGCGGCTCGCAGAACTGGCGCAGCGGCGGCATGTTGGGCTTGGGCCGCTTGATCCTGGCGTCGATCACCAGCCAGTCCTGATCGAAGCCGAGGAATTCGTACTCGATGCCGAGCGCCTTGCGCACGAAACTGTTGCCGCCGTCGGAGGCGATCAGGTAGCGGCCCTCGATCGTGCGCCGCTTGCCGTCGTCGCCTTCCACCGTCACCGCGACCTTATCGGCATCCTGCGAAAGCGCGACGGCCTTCTCGCCCTGGAACACATCGACCGAGGGCAGGCTCTTGTCGACGACATCGAGCTCCGCCTCGAACGCCGGCTGATAGATCGAGATGAATTCCGGCCAGCCGTGGGTGGCATAAGGCTCGACGTTGTTCGACAGCAGGATCTTGCCGTTGTTGATGAGCTCATAGACCGGCAGGAATTCCGTCGCCGGCTCGACCTTCTTCTGGATACCGAGTTCCTGGAACATCCGCATCACGTCGTCGTGGACGATACCGACCCGCGGCAGGTTGTAGAGCGACTTGTAGCGCTCGATCACCGCAACCTTGATTCCTGCGCGCCCGAGCCGGGCGGCGGCCATCATCCCCGTCGGCCCATAGCCCACGATCACGACGTCATACATCAGCGTTTCCTCACTCCAGCCAATTTCAGCCAAACGGGGTCGTGCCGGCCCGCCGGCTGCCGCCCACGGAATTTTTCTAGCGCAGGCATTCCGCCTCGCGAACCGCAAACCCCGGAACCGATGGAATACAGCGCATAGCCGCAGGGCATCAGGAAGGGCGCGGCCGGCAAGAAAAAGGCCCGCTCCGGGGAGCGGGCCTGCCAGTTTCTTGCTCAGACGTTCGAGGGATCAGCAGCGATACCAGCGCACGCGGCCGTACCGGTCGCGATAGCCGCAGCGGCCCGGCCGTGTAGCGTCCGCGATCACCGTGCCGGCGACCGCGCCGACCGCGCCGCCCACCAGGGCGCCGCCCGGCGTACCCGCAGCAAGACCGCCGATCAGCGCACCGGTGCCGCCGCCGATCAGCGCGCCGGAAAGCTGGCGATCCTGACGATCCGTCTGGCAACCACCGAGCGCGAGCGCCCCAGCCGCAGCGGCAATCAAAACGAGTTTGCGCATTCCTCTTTCTCCAGTTCGTCGTTCGAATGGCGGACAGCAGCACCGCCGGCGCGGGCGCGGGCAGAATTACCGTCGGGCCGACAATCCACGAAATGCCGGCTTGGTTCCGGTATTTAGTGCGGAATGGTTGACGCACTTTTCCCCAAATCCGGCCTGTGCCCTGTTTTCGGCCCAGTTCGAGACCGTTATGGCCTTCATTCCGATACCTGTGTCGGATTGTCACGGGCGCGAAGCCGCGCCATCGTGCGATCCGCAATGGCGTACCGTTCAGGAAACAGGGGGCTACCGTGAAAGCAGGCATTTCCACTGAAAAAGGTCTCGAAATCCGGGATATCCCGCAGCCGGCTCCGCAACCGAACGAAATCCTGGTGCGTGTGCGCGCCGCCGGACTCAACCGCGCCGATCTTAACGCCGCCTTCGGCAAGGGCGGGCACGGCGCCATGGGCGCGGTCATCGGCCTCGACTGGTCGGGCGAGGTTGTCGAGACAGGCAAGGAAGTCCAGGGCGGCTTCAAGCCCGGCGACCGGGTGATGTGCGCCGGCGCCGGCGGCTATGCCGAGTTCGCGGTCGTGGATTGGGGCCGCGTCGTGCCGATGCCGAACGGCATGAGCTTCGAGGACGCCGCCACGCTGCCGGTCGCGATCGCGACGATGCACGATGCGCTCATCACCAACGGCAGGATGAAAAAAGGCGACGCCGTCCTGATCCAGGGCGCGAGCGCCGGCGTCGGCCTGATGGGACTGCAGATCGCCAAGTTGCTCGGTGCGCGTCTGGTGATCGGCACCTCCACCAATGCCGGACGCCGCGCCCGGCTCAAGGAATTCGGCGCCGACCTCGCGATCGACACCACCGATCCGTCGTGGCCCGACCAGGTGCTCAAGGCAACCGACGGCAAGGGGGTCGACGTGATCGTCGATCAGGTCGCCGGCGGCGTGATGAACGGCAACATGAAATGCGCCGCGATCCTCGGCCGCATCGTCAACGTCGGACGCCTCGGCGGCACCGCGGGCGAGTTCGATTACAACCTGCACGCACAACGCCGCATCGCCTACATCGGCGTCACCCACCGCACCCGCTCGGTCGATGAACTGCGCGAGGAAACCCGCGTGATGTGGCGCGATCTCGCGGATGCCGTGGCCGCCGGCAAGCTGCGCCTGCCGATCGACCGCACCTTCCCGCTCGCCGAAGCGGTCGCCGCCCAGGCGCACATGAAGGCCAACCAGCACTTCGGGAAGATTTTGCTCATCCCGTGAGGCGCGCCTCCGCCTTGCAGGCGGCGGACCGCTTCGGTCCTTCGAGACGCGCCCTTTCGGATCGCGTCTCAGGATGACGCGGATCGAGCGCAAACATGCTCGCAGGTCGTAACCCGGACGAGCGAAGCGAAATCCGGGAGCGGCGTGCGCAGCGAAAATGCGGGACTGCCCTGAAGGACAGCCCCGCATTGCGCTTTACTTCATGCGGGCGAGAGGATGCCCGCGTGGAGCGGTCTAGAACTCCGCCCAGTCCTCCTGCTTGACCGCGGTCGCGAGCTGCGACGCATGGCCGGCCGCGACACGGCGCGGCGCGGCCGCCGGCGACGAGCGCTTCGCCGGTGCCGGCGGCGACGGCCGGCGCATCGGAATCGGCCCGCGCGGCGCGGCGACGGCTCCCGACGCTTCATTGACGATGAACTTGCCGACCTGCGCATCCATCGCCGCGGACTGGCTCTCCAGCGTCTTGGCGGTCGCCGCGTTCTCCTCGACCAGCGCCGAGTTCTGCTGCGTCACCTCGTCCATCTGGGTCAGCGCCTTGTTGACCTGATCGATCCCCGTCGCCTGCTCGCTCGAAGCGGTCGCGATGTCCGCGACCAGCGCGGCGACGTTCCTGATCGAGGAAACGATCTCGTTAAGGGAAGCGCCCGTCCGGTTGACCAGGTCGACGCCGTCCTTCACCTGTGAAGACGAATTCGTGATCAGGTCCTTGATGTCCTTCGCGGCCTGGGAGGAACGCTGCGCCAGGGAGCGCACTTCCGACGCCACCACCGCGAAGCCACGCCCCGCATCGCCCGCGCGGGCGGCCTCGACCGCCGCGTTGAGCGCCAGGAGATTGGTCTGCCGGGCGATCTCGTCGATCACGCCGATGATGTCGGCGATCTTGTTGGCGGAATCCTCGATGCGCGACATCGCGCCAACCGCCTGCGAGACCACCGCGCCGCCGCGATCGGCGACTTCCTGCGCATCGGCCGTGAGCCGGTTGGCCTGCTGCGCGTTCTCGGCGTTCTTCCTCACCGTGGCGGAGATTTCCTCCATCGAGGCCGAGGTCTGCTCGAGACCGGCGGCCTGCTCCTCGGTGCGCTGCGACAGGTCCGTGGTCGAGGTGGAGATCTCCGCCGCGGCATTGGCGACCTCGCGGGCCGTCATCTTGATCTGCGCGATCACCTCCGCCATCGTGTCCAGCAGCCCGTTCACGCCGCCGCAAAGCGCGGCGATCTCGCCGGTCTTTCCTTCCATCGGCACGCGCCGGGTGAGATCGTTGGCTTTCGCCGCCTCGATGACTTCCTGCGATTGCGCGACCGCGAGCTTGAGCGCCTCGGTCTGCATCTGCGCGGTGATGTCGGTGGCGTATTTGACGACCTTGAACGGCTTGCCGTTCATGTCGAGGATCGGATTATAGCTCGCCTGGATCCAGACCGCCTTGCCGCCCTTGCCGATGCGCTTGTACTGGCCGGCATCGTATTCGCCGCGCCCGAGCTTGTCCCAGAACGCCCTGTATTCCGCACTGGCGCGATAGGCCGGCTCGACGAACATCGAATGATGCTGCCCCTTCACTTCGTCGAGCGTGTAGCCGAGCGTGTCGAGGAAATTCCGGTTGGCGGAGATGATCCTGCCGTCGAGGGTGAAGGAGATCACCGCCTGCGCCTTGTCGATGGCAGCGAGCTGGCCCTCGAAGTCGGCCGCCTGGAGTTTCTGCGCGGTAATATCGGTCGCGTACTTTACGATCTTGAACGGCTTGCCGTTCATGTCGAGGATCGGATTGTAGCTCGCCTGGATCCAGACTTCCCGGCCGCCCTTGCCGATGCGTTTATATTGACCCGCATCGAACTCGCCGCGCCCAAGCTTGTCCCAGAACGCCCTGTATTCCGCGCTGGCGCGATAGGCCGGCTCGACGAACATCGAATGATGCTGGCCCTTCACCTCGTCCAGCGTGTAGCCGAGCGTATCGAGGAAATTCCGGTTGGCGGTGACGACCTTGCCCTCAAGGGTGAACTCGATCACTGCCTGCGATTTGCCGACCGCTTCGATCTGACCCTGGGAGTCGGCCTCCCGGAGCTTCTGCGCGGTGATGTCGGTGGCGAACTTCACGACCCCGCGCACCTTTCCGCCGGCGCCGGGAATCGGATTGTAGCTTGCCTGGATCCAGACCTCCCGGCCGCCCTTGCCGATCCGCTTGTACTGGCCCGCATCGTATTCGCCGCGCGCGAGCTTGCTCCAGAACGCCTTGTACTCCGCGCTCTGCCGAACGGCGGGCTCGACGAACATTGCGTGGTGCTTGCCCCTGATCTCCTCGAGCGTGTAGCCCATGGCCTTGAGGAAATTCTCGTTGGCGGTGACGATCGTGCCATCGGGCGCGAATTCGATCACCGCCTGCGATCTGTCGATTGCGGCAACGATGCCGCTGTTGCGTGCACTTCCAAACAGGCCCATTACGATCTCCGTTGATTTTCGGGGCTTCAGGCGGCCGGACGCACCGGTTCCATGCCTGCACGCGCAGACAACAAGTGTTCCAGGTCGATCAATGCCAGCATGTCGTCGCCAACGGTGACGAGGCCGGAGAGGAATTCCGCCGCGGCGGCATGCTGCATCTTCGGCACCGGCTGGATCTTCGAGGCTTCGAACGAGACGATGTCGAGCACGCGGTCGGCGAGCAGGCCGCACAGACGCTCGCCGATCTGCACGATGATGACGATATGCATCGCCGTCGCCTCGGTCGTGCCCCGATCGAACCGGCAGCGCAGATCGATGATCGGCACCATCACCCCGCGCAGGTTGAGCACGCCGCGGACGTATTCCGGCTGGCGCGGCAGATGGGTAACACCGGACCAGCCCTTGATCTCACGCACCGACATGATGGCGACGCCGTAGTGATCGTCGCCGATGGCGAAGCTGACGAATTCGATGATGTCGGCGCGGCCGGCGGTCGGATTGCCGTTGGCGTCGGCGGGATCGGCGGGGGAATTGGAGGCCATGGAATTTTCCGCAGGAAGGCACAGGACAGGCGAGCGTTGGGACGACGCCCCACGCGATCTCAACTTTAAATGGGTGGATTCAGCTTGTTCTAGCGTACAGGTTGTATCAACTATAAAGAGCGTTGGTTACCGAGCCGTTAATGATTGTGCCGAGCCAGCGGTACGCGCATAAGGGGTATCGGGCTGAGACAACCCTCATTACCGTTTGTCATGACTGTGGCGGCTGCGCTAAGCACGGCGGCGAAATGACCGCCCTGTTTTCCCAGACCTCCGGCTCCGGCGAACCGATTCTCGTGCTGCTGCACGGCGTCGGCGCGACAGGCGCCGTCTTCAACCGGCTGATCGAAGCGCTCCGCTGGCCCGGCAGGATCGTCGTGCCCGACCTGCGCGGTCATGGCCGCTCTCCGCATGCGCGCCACTACGGCATGGCCCACCATGCTGCGGACGTCGCCGAGCTGTTCGAGCCCGGCACTCCGCTCCATGTCGTCGGACATTCGATGGGCGGCGCCGTCGCACTGGTCCTCGCCAATGGGTTCTACAGCGTGAAGGTCGAGAAGGTCAGCGCCTTCGGCGTGAAGACCGACTGGACCGCGGACGAGCTCGCCAAGGGCGAGGCTTTCGCTGCCTCCCCGGTCCGCTGGTTCGACACGCGTGCCGCGGCGGCCGAGCGGTTCCTGAAAGTGTCGGGCCTGTTCGGTCATGTCGGCCTCGACGATGCGGCGGCGGACACCGGCATCGTCGCGGAGGACGGCCGCTGGCGGCTTGCCGCCGACAACGCGACGACCCGCGCGGCCGGCACCACCGCCGCACAGCTCGCGGCGGCGGCCGCGGCCCCCTTCCAGATTTTCTGCGGCGGCAAGGATCCGATGGTGAACGTCGAGCGCATGCGCGCATTCGCGCCCGACGCCTTCACGATCGGCGACGGTGGACACAATCCGCACATCGAATATCCGCAGGAAGTCGCCGCCGCGATCCGGAAGTTCCATCTCGGCGCATAGGCGTTGCAGTGGCCGCCTCGATCCTTCGGCGCCCGCTTCGCTAGCATCTCAGGATGAGGCGGAGATGGGTTTCAGCCTGCGCAGCGAGAAAAATCTCCGACCCGCCTCTCCCTGAGGAGCGATCCGCGGGATCGCGCGTCGCAGGATCGAGGCGGCCGCGCTTCGGCCCCGGCATGAGGCAGAATTCCCACGCATGCCGCGTCACATAGGCCCGGCATTGCCTCGCGCGATGGGCGTGTGGGAGCATGAGGCGCCATAACAAAAAGGAAACGCTCATGTTCCCGTTCCGCGCCGACGTCGTCGGCAGCCTGCTGCGTCCCGAAAGCATCCTGAAGGCCCGCGCCGCGTTCGAGGACAAGCGGATTTCCGCAAGCGAACTGTACGGGATCGAGGCGGCGGAGATCGCCGACGCGGTCTCGCTCCAGCAAAGCGCGGGGCTGAAGGTGTGCACCGACGGCGACTTCCATCGCCGCCACTGGTTCATCGATTTCGTCGAACGGATCGACGGCGTCGGATTTTCCGGCGGCCTGCCGGCGCGCTTCCACAACGAGCAGGGTGACATCGAATTCTCGCCGCCGCGCATCGAGGTGCGGAGCCGGCTCGGCCGCTCGCGCAACCTGTCGGTGGACGACTTCGTCGCGCTCAAGCCGCTCGCGGACAACGCCGGCCTCACGCCGAAGCAGTGCATCCCCTCACCGACCCTCCTGCATTTCCGCGGTGGCCGCGCCGCCATCGACACCCGCGCCTATCCCGACATGGAAGGCTTCTTCGCGGATCTCGCGCGCGTCTATCGCGAGGAGATCGCGGCGCTCTATGCCGCCGGCTGCCGCTACGTGCAGATCGACGAGACCAACCTGCCGTTCATGTGCGACCCCAACCTGCAGGGACACCTGAAGAACATCGGCGAGACGCGCGACGGGCTGGTGGCGAAATACGTGCGGCTCATCAATGACTGCGTGAGCGGCGCGCCGAAGGACATGGCGGTGACGATGCACATGTGCCGCGGCAACCACGAAAGCTCATGGGTCGCGGACGGCGGCTACGATCCCGTCGCGGAAGCGGCATTCGGCGGGCTCAACCTGGCGGGCTTCTTCCTCGAATACGACACGCCGCGCGCCGGCACCTTCGCGCCGCTGCGCTTCCTCACCGGCGACAAGGTCGCGGTGCTGGGCCTCGTGACGACGAAGAAGGCCGCGCTGGAGAACAAGGACGACCTCAAGCGGCGGATCGACGAGGCGGCGAAGGTCGTGCCGCTCGAACGCCTCGCGCTGTCGCCGCAATGCGGCTTCGCCTCGACCATCAAGGGCAACCGGCTCACCGTCGACGACGAAAGGCGCAAGCTCGCGCTGGTGGTCGAGACGGCGAAGGAAGTTTGGGGAACGGCGTAGCGTGACGTGAGGATGCTCTCCGCCGCTATTTTTCGTCATCGCCGGCAAGGCCGTCCTCTGGACGGCATCGCTTCGCTCGCCTCTGCCGGCGATCCCGCTCAGGGGCGCGCCGTGCATCCATGATCGGGATGACCGGGAAAAACCCGGCCATGACGGGGTGAGGTGGTCCGCCCTCACGGTCGGATGGCGCGCCTCCTGGATTGCTTCGTCAGCTTTCGCCCGATGGCAGCGAAAACTAACCCGCGCTCATGCGCTTCAGTTCGAGCTTGTTGATCTTGCCGACGCCGGAGCGCGGCAGGCTTTCCACGAACTCGATCCTGGTCGGCACCTTGTACTTGACGAGCGACTTGCGGCAGTAGTCCTGCAGTTCCTCGGCCGTCAGCTTCTGGCCGGGCCGCAGCACGACGTAAGCCTTCACCGCCTCGCCGGAAAACGAATCCGGCACGCCGACCGTCGCGGCTTCCAGAATCGCGGGATGGCTGAACAGCAATTCGTCGATCTCGCGCGGATAGACGTTGTAGCCGCCGACGATGATCATCTCCTTCTTGCGATCGACCAGGAAGAGATAGCCGTCCGCGTCGTAGTAGCCGATATCGCCGGTGTAGAGCCAGCCGTTGCGGATCGCCGTCCGGTTCTCCTCCGGGCGGTTGCGATAGCCCTTGGTGAACTGCGCGCCGCGCAGGCGGATCTCGCCCCGCTCGCCGACCGGCATCACCTTCTCGCCCGTCTCGAGATCGACCACCTCGACCTCCGTGCCGGGCGCGGCGATGCCGACCGAGCCGATCTTGCGCACGCCATGCAGCGGATTGGAGTTGATCGGCGCGCCCTCCGACATCCCCCAGCCTTCGAGCAGCACGCAGCCGGTCGCCTTCTCCCAGCTCGTCAGCAGTTCCTCCGGACACGGCGCGCCGCCCGACAGGCAGACTTTCAGGCTGGAGAAATCCGTCTTCGTGAAGTTCTCGTTGGCGCGCAGGCCGAGATAGAGCGCGGCAGGCCCGCCGGCGAAGATGCTGATGCGGCGCTTCTGGAATTCCTCCAGCACCAGCGCCGGCTTGTAGGCCGGCATGATATCCATGGAGGCACGGAAGTAGACCGGCGCGACCAGCGTGAAGCAGAATCCCCAGATGTGAAACAGCGGCGCGACGTTGAGGATACGCTCCTCGCCGAGCGGGAACGGCCATACCCAGGCGACGCCATAGCAAAAGGCCATCAGCGAATAATGCGTGTGGTTGGCCCCTTTCGGCACGCCGGTCGTCCCGCCGGTGAAGAACATCACGGAAAGATCTTCGGGATGCGGGAGCGACAGCGGCATCACGGTGCGCGTCAGCAGTTCCTCGGCGGTGATGCCGTCGGGACCGATCTGCACGATCTGCGTGACGCCCACCCTCGCGGCGAGCGACCTCACCTTCTCGCGCGTGCTGGCGTCGCAGACGATGATGCGCGGATCGACGTCGCGCAGCAGCGGCTCGAGTTCGGCCTCGGTATAGAACGGATTGAGCGGCGACACCTGCGCGCGCGACGACATGCCGGCGAGCAGCGCGACGCAGAGGTCGAGGCTGTTCGGCGCGACATAGGCGATGCGCTCGCCGGCGCTGCCGAGCTCGCCGAAGTGCCGCGCCAGCGCGCCGACGGCATGGGCATATTGCCGGTAGGTCAATTCCCGCGCCTCGCAGACGAGGCCGATGGCCTCGGGCGTCAGCCGCGCCGCGGCATCGAGCGCATGGATGATCGTCGGGTACTGCGGATAGCCTTCCGGCGGCGGATGCGGGGTAGTGGTGGCGTCGCTCATGGCAATTGCTTGGAAGAATGGCAGAGGAGCAATGCTGTCATTGCGGACGAAGCGAAGCAATCCCGATCAGGAGGGCACAGTGCCTCAGGGACCGGAATCGCTGGCCCCGATCGCCTCGATCTTCGCCAAGGCTACGGCCGGCTTGCATCCAACCCGGCGAAGCTTTGCCCTGGGCGGGTCGTCGCGCTGTCGCGTTCCTCGCAATGGCAGAATAAGCCCCTACTTCCCCGGCATCTTGTCGTCCACGCCCTTGACGAAGAAGTTCATACCCAGGATCTGGCCGTCG
>Ga0182744_1001878_pt1 | contig 17967 bp, 19 predicted proteins | sample eDN3rd30CKraftMG_FD_128525 | JGI IMG/M metagenome (GOLD analysis project Ga0182744, IMG submission 128525) | Enriched Miracle-Growth compost microbial communities from Emeryville, California, USA - eDNA 3rd pass 30_C Kraft MG (version 2) (version 2) ...
CCTTTCTATCGATCCGACGATGATCGGTGTCGGTATCGTCGGTCTTATCCTTGCCCTGGCGACTGTGCGGGCGGCGGGAATTTCCACCTTCCTGCGGATTTTTTCCAAGCTGTTTGCGGTGGAATTTACGATTCTGGCGCTGGCTTACGCGGCGGGCGCCTATGGCTTTTGGCCTGCGGCACTCTCCGAGGCGGAGCCGCCGGCGAGCCTCTGCATCACCATCGCCGTCTTCGGCCTTATCGTCTACGGCATCTCCTTCATCCCCGTGATCCGCCACATCACCGGGCTGGCTGACCTCTATTTCGAGGCCACGGAAGGCATCGACGTGCCGACCGGCCTGTTCGGCATCTGGCGCATGCGCGAGCGCCATTTCGCCACCGGGCTGATCATGACCCTGGTTCTCATCAACCAGTTGCAGGTCGGCATCAGCGTTCGTCTCAGTTTCTTCAATCGCGACTGGTTCAATGCGATCCAGAACAAGGACCAGGCGGCGTTCTGGTCGCTGCTGTTCACGGTGTTTCTGTTCTGGGCGTTCATCGCCATCGCCAGCAATCTGATCGAATATTTCTTCGATGCGGTCTTGAAGATCAACTGGCGGCGCTGGCTGACGGCGCGCTATTCGAGCGTCTGGCTCAACGACGGTGGCATCTACCGGATGGGCCTGATCGGCGATGGCGCCGACAACCCCGACCAGCGTATCGCCGAAGACGTCCGCAATTTCATCCTCGACACGTATTCCTATTCGATCACCCTGATCCAGCAGATCTCGACCCTGGTCTCCTTCTCGCTGATCCTGTGGGCAATGCCGGCCGAGTTCGCCTTTCCCGGCACCAATATCGTGGTGCCCGGATTGCCATTCTGGGTCGCGCTTGCCTATTCGACCTTCGGCACCTGGATCACCCATCTTATCGGCAGGCCGCTCGTCAGGCTCGAATTCGCCCAGGAGCGCTATGAGGCAGACTTCCGCTTCTCTCTGGCGCGCCTGCGCGAATATGCCGAACAGGTCGCGCTGCTGCGCGGCGAGCGCTCGGAACTGGGCATCCTGAGCGGTCACTTCAGAGACCTGGTGGCGAACTACTATCGCATCGTCAAGCGCGTGCTGAAGCTCAACACGTTCATCTCGTTCTACGGCCAGATCAGCCCGATCCTCCCCTATGTGATCATCGCGCCGTACTATTTCCTCGGCAAGGTCACACTCGGCCAGATGAGTCAGGTCGCAGGGGCATTCGCGCGCGTCGAGGGGGCGTTGAGTTTCTTCATCGACCGTTATCGTTCGGTTGCCCGCTACAAGGCCAATGTCGATCGTCTGCAGACGTTCAGTGCCGCGCTCGGCAAAGCCGGGATGCTCGGCAAGACGCCGCCGCATATCGTCGAGCAACACCAATCGCAAAAGGATCTCATCCTGCACGATCTGTCCTTGCGCCTGCCCAACGGGCACGAGATCGTGCGTACCAATACCCTTGCCTTCAAGTCCGGCGGCGCGACGCTCGTCACCGGCCCGTCCGGTTCCGGCAAGTCGACCCTCTTCCGCGCGATTGCCGGCATCTGGCCGTATGGACAGGGAGCCGTCGATCTACCGCAGAACGCGCGCGTCCTGCTGCTGCCGCAGCGCCCCTATGTACCGTCGGGAACATTGAAGACCGCCGCAACCTATCCAGCCCCCGCCGATGCCTATTCGGATGAGCAGGTGCGCGAGGCGTTGAAACTGGCGCGGCTGACGCCCCTGGCGGACAGGATTCTGGAAGACGAGAACTGGGGCCAGCGCCTGTCGGGCGGCGAGCAGCAGAGGCTCGCCATCGCCCGCGCGATCCTCGACAAGCCCGATTGGCTGTTCCTCGACGAAGCGACCTCGGCGCTCGACGAGAAGCTGGAAGCGGAAATCTACGCCATGTTGCGCCGCCAATTGCCGAACACGTCGATCGTTTCCATCGGCCACAGATCGACGCTCATCGCCATGCACGACTGGCGGGTGGAAATGAACGCCGGCGACGATGGTGTCTTCACGCCTGCCGCGACAGCTTGAGCTAGGCTGCGGGTCCGTGCCGCCGGGTATCGAAATCGCTCACGGTCCGCTGCCGGGCCTGGGCGACGAAATCGTCCGCCTGCACATGATCTATTATGCGCGTGAATGGGGCCTGGGAGCTGCCTTTGAGGCGATCGTCGCGGCCGGCGTCGCCGACTTCATGCCGCGTTGTGACGAGGGCAATTCCCGGGTCTTTCATGCGCGCCGCGACGGTCGCCTGCTCGGTTCCCTGACGTTGGACGCGGGCGAACAGGGCACGCCAACGGGTGCCTGCCACCTGCGCTGGTTCATCCTGGCCGACGAGGCACAGCGGCAGGGTATCGGCACCGCCCTGATGCGCCAGGCGATGGCCTTCATCGAGGAGCGCCGCATCGTGCATTGCTGGCTGACGACGTTCGCCGGCCTGGTGGCGGCGCGAAAGCTTTACGAGAAGCGGGGCTTCTGCCTGACCGAAACGTCCACGGCGTCTACCTGGGGCCGCGAACTCGAGGAGCAGAGGTTCGACTGGCGGAAATACTCCTAGATCAGGCCCTATTTCGGAAACCGCTTCATGAGCTTGTTTTTGATTGGCTCAGGCGCGTTGGAAGCATACAGAGCCGCCGGGGTCATGTAGGTCACGTGCCGCTCGTCACCGGCCACTTTGTTGGCTTCGTAACGAACCGCGGCCGAGCCGCCGTTGTCGCTGACGAGCGACCAGATTTCCTCCACGTCGCCGCGAATAATCCTGCCGAGTTCTTCCGGTTCCTGACTCATGATGGATCTCACATGAAATTGCCGAGGGCACCTAGGAGATGCCAGAACCGTCAGGACAATAACCTATGTTAAGGGCCGCCAGAATGTGTGCCGCTGTGTCCGATTGGACGCATAGGTCTGTCTCCGACGCGTTTAAAGGAACGAAAGCCTGTCCTCGCCGTTAGGCTGGCTCATTCTCCGGTCGGAAATCATGATGCCACGCTATTATTTCGATTTCAGGGATGGCGAAGAGGATGCTCTCGACGAGGTTGGACTTATCTTTGAAAATCCGAAAGAGGCGCGCTCGGCGGCCATAAAGCTACTTCCGGACGTCGCCCACGAGGAGCTTCCGGATGGCGACCAGCATGTCTTTTCGGTGCGCGTCCGCGACGAGACTGGTCGTTACATCTTCTTTGCGACACTTTCGCTGTTCGCCCAGGATCTGGCTTAGCGCATTTTCGAGCGAAGTTGCCGCCTGTTCGCGCGAAGAAAATGCGCTCTTTAAATAAACCAGACGCGTCTTTCCGATTCTAAAGAATCGGAAAACGCTATAGCCAGGCCTCAACGCTCGCGCTTGATGAAATTCAGATAGCGGGGATCGAATCCGCTGAATTGTGCCAGCTTGGAAAAATCAGGAATGACGACCTTCGATCCCTGCCAGGCGACAAGCCCTCCCTTGCGCAGCTCCTGGATCGTGCGGTTCATGTGGACAACGGAGAGGCCGAGAATATCCGCCAGTTCTTCCTGAACCAGCGGAATATCGAAACGATGTTCATCGGCCAGGCCCACGACGGCCAGGCGGCAGTCGAGTTCGCATAGAAGATGGCCCAACCTTTCGAGGGCCGGGCGACGGCCAAGAGACGCGATCGTCGTGCGCTGGACGGCGCCGTCTATGGTGGTCAGCAACCAGAGCAGGCGCGTAAGATGCGGCGATACCTGGGTTATTCTTTTCAGCTCCTCGTGGCGTACGAATGCGACCTGGGTGGCTGTCAGCGCGACGACGCTGTGATCCATATACTTCAGCGTGAAGCCATGCAGGTCGACAAAGTCACCGGCAATATGAAGGGCTGTGATCTGCCGCTTGCCGGATTCGAGATAAACCGCGCGGCCCGTCCAGCCGGTCATCATCAGGCAACTTTCGGAGACCTCTGAATCCTGGGCAATGATTTCTTCGCCTTTGCCGAAAGTGACGATGCGCAGAGGCATCGACCGCAACAGCGCGACGTCGTCGGGAGACAGATCATCGCGGGGCGTGAACGTCTTGATCAGCCGTTCATAGGCGTCGGTATACGTCATTTGTGCATCCGTCAGGCTGCGGTCTAATCGTAATGAAGTGACTGTGTAGATAGGCCAGAGGTCTCAACGCAGCAAGAAGACAAGTTGCGCTGGGATGCCTCCGTCGGGAAAGCTGACTTAATAATAGAATGAGCCCCGGCCACTCGATTTTTACATAACATATGTTAAGCGGCGCTGGATTAACATTTGATATGTCTGCCGATTTTGCGGAACGAAGTTGAAGAGCCTTCGTTGAGCTCCGTTCGCTTGATGCGACTAAGGAGCTTCCATGTATCATCATGTCAAATCCCTCATGTACACGGTTCGCGTTGATGAGCCGGATCCTCGTTTCGGCAATATGCTTCTCGAACAGTTCGGCGGCGCGAACGGCGAACTGGCTGCCGCGATGCAATACTCCATCCAGGGCCTGAACTGCGACGATCCGGGCCGCAAGGATCTGCTGATGGATATCGGCACCGAGGAGCTGAGCCATCTGGAAATCGTCGGCACGCTCGCCCGCCTGCATTTGAAGCCGATGAAATCAATAAGGGAAGAGGCTGAAGCCGATCCTTTGATCGCCATAGCCGGCGGTGGCGGCGTCAATCTGCACAATTCCATGGGCAATGCCTGGACCGCCGATTATCTCAAAATCACCGGTGAACTCGATGTCGATTTGCGCAGCAACATCGCAGCCGAGGCGCGAGCGAAGATTGTCTACGAGCGCCTGATCAACTTCTGCCGTGATCCCGGTTCCAAGGACGCTCTTCAATTCTTGATGACTCGCGAAATCACCCATATGCGTGCCTTCACCATCGCGCTCGAAACGCTTGGCCGGCCGGCCTTCAGCATCGGCAAGATTGCGCCGACGCCGGGTCTCGTCGACCAGTTTTTCAACGACTCGACCGGTCGTGGCGAACACGGCGAAGTCGACACGCGCGGCCCCTGGAATGAGGGCGATCCCTGGCGCTACGTCGATTCCCCGGCGCTACAATCGGGAGAGGCCTCGCAAGACGAGGATGCCGGTGAAACCATTCAGGCTGCCAGCGCCGATCTGGACGATCCGAGCTTCATCAGGGAATTGCTGATCGATCAGCTTCGCGACATCCTGCACGCCGAGAAGCAGGTTGAGAAGGCTCTGCCGAAGATGATCGAGGCCGCGCGCTTCACGCAGCTCGGGAGCCTGTTCACACAGCATTTGTCTGAAACCGAAGAACAGATCGAGCGGCTCAATCAAAGCCTCAAGGCGCTTGGAGGTTCGGCCCGTGCCAAGCCTTGCAAGGGTATGGCGGGCCTGATCGAGGAGGGCGATGACGTCATCAAGGAGAGCAAGAAAAAAGACGATGCTCCGGCGGACCTGGCGCTGATCGGCGCGGCGCTCCGGGTCGAGCACTATGAAATCGCCGCCTATACCACGGCGCGCAATCTGGCATTGCAGCTCAAGGAGTCCGAGATTGTGCAGTTGCTGAGTTTGTCGCTCGGCGAAGAGCAGAATGCCGGCCAGCTTCTCGATCAGGTGGCGCAGCCATTGATGTCGGCCGCACGGATGCCCGCAAGCGTGGAATAGGGGCACCCCATCGCGGTCCCGGTGTTATCAATACCGGGGCCGCAAACATCATCCCGATCGACCTTGCACTGCACAGGACTGTAATCCCGATGCCGGGCTGGAACTCGCTCGGTCGTTCGCCAGGAAAGCCGCTTCGGCTCCGCGTTTCAGTCGCTTGACGGGGCCTGCATCCGAAGTTCCGGGCAAGTTCGACTGCTAGCTGCCGAACCGGGCTTGAACGGCCGGAATCTCAGACGAAACAAACAATTAGTCGAAAATCGTCTGAAATTGCCATCTTGCCCGGCTGCCGGCCCCCAGACGACGTCCCCGCCCTTAATTTCGAGACGTTCTAAGGAAGGTCGAATCCAGTTGACGGAGACTGTCCGGTTTTGTAATCGGGAATTGCTCCGATGCGTCTAACTTACTGTAAACAAAGGTAATTTAGAATCATTATAAACTGGGCTGGAAGCGATGATCGTGTGTTCCTGCAATGTCTTCTCGGACAAGGACGTTCGCAACGTCCTCTGCAACCGGGATTCGTCGGTACGGTGCGTCCGCGAGGTTTATCATGGTCTCGGATGCGCGCCGCAGTGCGGTCGCTGCGCCAGCACTATTAAGTCGTTGATCGTCGAGGAGGAAGGCCGTATCTCTTCCCATCACGGCATGCCTCGTGAGGATACGGCAGCGTTGTTGACGCTTTGATCCTTCGGCAGGCCGTTTCACACAACGGCCTGAGGAGCGACCATTGCGCGGCGACAAGAAAGTTCTCGAATACCTCAACAAAGGCCTTCGCAGCGAACTGACCGCGATCAATCAGTATTGGCTGCACTACCGTCTGCTGAAGAACTGGGGTTTCAACGATCTCGCCAAGAAGTGGCGCGAGGAATCCATCGAGGAGATGACCCACGCCGACAAGTTCGTGGATCGGATTCTGTTTCTCGACGGCTTCCCGAGTATGCAGACGCTCGACCCGTTGAAGATCGGCCAGACCGTTGAAGAAATCATCCACGCCGACCTGGCGTCGGAAATGGCGGCACGCGCGCTTTATCTCGAGGCTGCGGCCTACTGCTCAAGCGTCAACGACCGCGTCTCGAAAAACCTGTTCGAGGAATTGGCAGAAAACGAGGAAGAGCATATCGACTTCCTCGAGACCCAGATCGAACTGATCAAGCAGGTTGGCGTCCAGCTCTACGCGCAAAAACACATCGGCAGCCTCGACAAATAAGTCGGGGCTTCACACACTCGCCTTCAACTGCGCGATCCGCTGCGCCGCCATCTCGATGCGGCCGGCGGGCAGCCGCCCAGATGCAACCGCATCCTTGACGGCGGCGATCATCGCCGTCGGCAGGTTGGGGTCGGGCGTGCGCGAATTCGACAGCAGCAGCAGGTCGTTGCCGGCAGTGATGGCGCGGATCACGGCCTCGCCCAGCGGATAGGCCGAGCGGATGGCCGCCATGTCGAGATCGTCCGTCATTGCGACGCCCTGGAAACCGATGTCACGGCGCAGCACGCCTTCGATGGCTGCGCGCGACAGCGTCGCAGGTTCGCCGCCCGTGAGCCTCGCATGGGCGAGGTGGCCGCTCATGACGATATCGATGGCGCCGGTGCGCGCCATCTGCCGATAGGGCTCGAGTTCGTCAGCGCGCCAGGTCGGCGTCAGGTCGACGGGCTTCTCATGGCTGTCGACGAGCGTCGAGCCATGTCCGGGGAAGTGCTTCAGCGCGGTGAGCACGCCGACGGAACGATGGCCGGCGACGAAGGCCGTGCCATAGCGCGCGACAGTGGCGCCATCCTTGCCGAAGGCGCGGCCCCATTTCGCCACGATCGGATTGCGCGGCTCGAAACCGAGATCGACGACCGGCGCGAGATTGAGATTGAAGCCGGCCGACTTCAGCTCCCGCGCCATGCCGGTATAGATGGCGCGCGCACCGTCGGGCGAATTGCGCGCTGCGACGGCCTGAGCAGGCGGAACCGGCGTGTAGCCGTTCTTGGCCCCCAGGCGCTGTACCGATCCGCCTTCCTGGTCGACGGCGATGAACGGCTGCGTCTGGCGTGCTGCGGCGGCGAACAGCCGGGTCAGGCTGACGATTCCCTGCTGCGTGCGGGTATTGTGGCCGAGAAAGCAGGCGCCGCCGGCGCGGCCGGCCGCGATATGACGGGCGAGGTTCTGCGCACCTTCGGCATCGCTGGCCGAACCTGAAAATCCGAGGAGCAGCATCTGGCCGATGGCGGCGTCGTCCGCCGCCGCGCTGGCCTTGGTCACATAGGGTGCGGCAAGGGCCGCCGAAGCTGCCATGAAGCGACGGCGGGAAAGGCGGCTTGGCATGCGGCATGGCTCCAGAATCGCGACAACAGCTCAATCGTCCGCGGCGATAAGATCAAAGCATGCCGCTTTCAAGGCACACGCAAGGTGATCCGATTCACCCGATTCGCGGATTTATCCGATTCTCTTGGCCAGCTTTTCATAAAGCGGATTGACCGCGCTGAACACATAATCGAGCGCGCTCACGGTGACGTGTTTGGCCCCCTGCATGATCAGCCAGTCGGCGAGCGCCGGCGTACGTTCGAGCGGACATACGAGCGTGACGACTTCGCTGTTCGTGCCGAAAATAGCGCGGGCCTTGAACAGCTCTTCGGCCTGTTGCGCATACATGCTGGCGCTATAGGGAATGCGGGCGCGCACCTCGCGCGAGGTGCGGGCGTCTTCTTCGGCGGCGATGCGGGCGAGCAGGCTGCGCGCCAGCTTCTTGGTGCTGTCGTTCCAGTCCGCCTTCACCGACGCGACGAGATTGGCCTGCGATTCCAGCATGACGCCGTCGTCGAGAATCTTCAGCGCATTGGCGCGCAGGGTCGCGCCCGTCGTGGTGATGTCGACGATGAGTTCGGCCTGGCCAGCGGCCGGCGCGCCTTCGGTCGCGCCCAGCGATTCGACGATGCGATAGTCGGTGACGCCGGTCCTGGCGAAATAGCGCTGCGTCAGATGAATATATTTCGTCGCCACCCGCATGCGCTCGCCGCGCCTGGCGCGATAGCTCGCGGCCACGTCCTCGAGATCGGCCATGGTCTTGACGTCGATCCATGCCTGCGGCACGGCGACCACGACATTGGCGTGTCCGAAGCCGAGCGGCTGCAGCAGTTCCATGCGGGCATCCGCGTCCGCCAAGGTCTCGCGCACCAGATCCTCGCCGGTGACGCCCATATGGACATTGCCGTTGGCGAGCTGGGAGACGATTTCCGAGGCCGACAGAAACGCGATTTCAACGCCGGGCATTTCCTGGATCGTGCCGCGATAATCGCGCGCGCCACGTCCCTGCGCCACAGTCAGTCCGGCGCGGGCGAAGAACTTCGCCGTGTTCTCCTGCAAGCGGCCCTTGGACGGCACCGCGATGATGAGCGGGGTTGTCACAGTGTCGGTCATGGCGTGGCTCCAAGCCTGGCTCCAAGCCGGTCGTCAAGCCGGTCGTCAAGCCCGTCTTCGAGCCGGTCGCACCAGATCGCCGCGCCCACAGCAGGAATGTCTTCTGTCGCGCCGAGTGTGCGCAGCAGGCCGTCATAGCGGCCGCCGCCGATGACGGGCCGCATGTCGGCCCGCGCCGGATCATGCGCCTCGAAGACGAAGCCGGTGTAGTAGTCGAGATTGCGGCCGAAGCGGGCCGAGAAATCGAGTTCGCTGACATCGAAGCCGCGCGCCGCGATGAAGCCGAGCCGCGCATCGAAGGCATCGAGCACCTCGGCGAGATCGAGCCCGGCATCGGCAGCCAGCGCCCGCAATTTGCTCGAGGCGGCGTCCGGGTTGCCCTCGATGGCAAGATAGCGCTCGATGAGCGAGCGCTTTTCGGCAGCGATGGCGCCGCCCGCCTTCAGCGAGGCCTGTTCGAGAAAGCGTTCGGCGATTTCACCGGCGCTGCGTCCGCTCACCGAGGAAATGCCGGCGATCGACAGCAGATCCTCGACCAGCGCCCGCGCGCCTTTCTTGTCGGCGCCTTCGAGCGCCGCCAGCACGCCGGAATGATCGCCGCCATTGCCGTTTTCGGGCGGCTTGAACATGAGATCGAGTGATTGTCCCCGGGCGTGCCCGCGGCGGATGCGCCGCAGCCAGACCGGCGGCAGGTCGAGCGTCGTCAGAAAACGGGAAAACAGGCCGGTATCGCCGACCTGCACCTTGAGCGGCCCGGCGCCCAGCTCACGCGCCGCTTCAACCGCCAGCGTGAAGATTTCCGCGTCGGCGGCCTCCCGGTCGGTGCGCCCGAAGCTTTCCAGGCCTGCCTGGTTGAATTCGGCAGGTCTGTTGGAGCGATAGCGGAACACGGGTCCGAGATAGGAAAACGCCGCCGGCTGGCCCGCCTGCGCCGAGGCCAGATAGTCGCGGCAGACCGGGATGGTATATTCCGGCCGCAGGCAATATTCGGCCCCCGAAGCGTCGCCGGTCAGATAGATGCGGCCACGGATGTCCTCGCCGGACAGGTCGAGGAAGACGGAGGCTGGCTGCAGGATCGCCGGCTCGGCCCGGCCATAGCCTGCCGCCAAAAGGCGGGCGATCAACGCCGCTTCCCGTTCCGAGGTCCTGTCCTTATCCGTCTCGATGCTCACGCCAATTCCTCAAATTTGTGGCTTCTCTTAGCAATTGCCATTGGCGGAGGCGACCGGATTCGCCGCGAAGGGTGAACAAACCGGCCTATCCGGCAGCGGCCCGGAGCGACCGGTCTGAGAAAGATGGCAGGTGGGAGGGGATTAACCTGAAACGGGACCGCGAAAGGGACCGGTCAGGCCTTTTTCCAAGGGGAGACCTGGCCGAGAGCCCAGTCGCCGGACTTGTCGCGGCAGGCGGTGCCTTGCACCGATTGATCGGGCAGGCTGCCGGCCAGATCGGCGATGAACGAGCGGCAAACCTTGTCGTCGACGGGCTTTGCCTCGCCGACCGGGCGAAACACGCCCTTGGCGCCCGATTTTGGATTGTCCCAGGCGACGGGCATGCCATTTCCCTGCGGGTCGAGCGCCACGCTCATGGCACCCTTGGCGCGCCGCCAGTCCTCGGCGTCGAGCGACGGCGACAGCGGCGAAATCGGCCGGATCGACCCTGTGATATCCTCTTTGGCGATAAAGGACGGCAGCGGAATCACGGTGGCACAACCGCCAAGCCCGGCGGAAAGCCCGAAGGCGAAACCGAGGACGACAAGGCGCGACAGGCCGGCCGGGACAAACACATCCCGGCGGCCTATATTTGCGGTGCGAAAAGATGAGACGCGTTTACGCACGCTGAAATCCATGACTAAAATTTTGCACGGGAAGTAAACCATTGAACCAGTTAACAGCCGGTGACTTCACCGAGACGGCCGAGCCCTTCGCCCTGTTCGAAACCTGGTTCGCCGAGGCCGTCAAATCCGAGATCAATGATCCCTCCGCCATGGCGGTGGCGACGGTCGATCCGTCCGGTCTGCCGGACGTGCGCATGGTGCTGATGAAGGAATGGGATCAGCGCGGCTTCGTCTTCTACACCAACAAGGAGAGCGCCAAGGGTACCGAGCTCGCCCACAACATGCGCGCCGCCGCCAACTTCCACTGGAAGAGCCTGCGTCGGCAGGTGCGCCTGCGCGGGCCGGTCGAACAGGTGACGGATGCCGAATCCAACGCCTATTTCGCCTCGCGGCCGCGCGATGCCCGCATTGGCGCCTGGGCCAGCCAGCAGTCGCGGCCGGTGGAATCGCGCTTCGCCTTCGAAAAGGCGATCGCCGCCTACACGCTGAAATTCGGCATCGGCGATGTGCCGCGCCCGGATTACTGGGTCGGTTTCCGCATCATGCCGGTGCAGATCGAGTTTTGGCACGACCGGCCGTTCCGCCTGCATGACCGCATCACCTTCCGCCGTGATCGCGCCGAAGGCGATTGGCGCAAGGAACGCCTGTTCCCCTAATCCTGGCGACACCGTGTCATGAGTGTTTCACCTTGGCACTCGATATGCATGTTCAACGGCATATGGAGGCGGTCCGCCGCTGCCTTCGGCCAGCCCCGGCCGACAGCGTCATCCTGTTCCTCTCCGCTCTCGGACAACGACCGCACGTTCAAGAATAACTTTAGGCAAGAATAGTCCCATGTATGACTTCGACATGATCGTCATCGGCAGCGGTCCCTCGGGGCGCCGGGCCGCCATCCAGGCTGCCAAGATCGGCAAGTCGGTCCTGGTGGTCGAGAAAGGCCGTCGCGTCGGCGGTGTCTCGGTCCACACCGGCACCATCCCGTCGAAGACGCTGCGTGAGACGATTCTGAATTTGTCCGGATGGCGCGAGCGCGGATTCTATGGGCGTGCCTATCGCGTCAAGCAGGACATCGCCGCGCCCGACCTCATATTGCGCCTGCAAAAGACACTCGAGCACGAAGTGGAAGTGCTCGAGCATCAGTTCAACCGCAATGCCGTCAGGACCGCCAAGGGAGAAGCCAGTTTTGTGACGCCTCATGAGATCGCGGTCGTCTCGGAGGGGGAGAAGCGGCACTATTCGGCGGCGAAAGTTCTGATCGCCTGCGGCACGAGGCCGTTTCGTCCTGATTACGTGCCATTCGATTCGCAGCATGTGTTCGACAGCGACGAGATGATCGACCTGCCACGCCTGCCGCGCAGCCTGACGGTGATCGGCGCAGGCGTGATCGGCGTCGAATATGCCACCATCTTCAATGCGCTCGATGTCGCTGTCACCCTGGTCGATACACGCTCGACATTTCTGGATTTTGTCGACCGCGAACTCATCGAGGAATTCGTTCACGATCTGCGCGACCGCAACATCTCCCTGCGGCTGGGCTCGGCGGTGACAGCGATCAACATGAATGACGCCGGACGGGTGGTGACCAGGCTCGCCAACGGCCGCAGCGTGACCGCGGACATGCTTCTCTTCGCAGCCGGGCGCGTGTGCGCCACCGACCGCCTCAATCTCGCGGCCGCGGGTCTGCAGACGGACGAGCGCGGCCGGATCGCGGTCGACCCGCACACGATGCAGACGGCGGTCGAGCATATTTATGCCGCCGGCGATGTCGTCGGCTTCCCAAGTCTCGCCTCCACATCGATGGAACAGGGCAGGGTCGCGGCCTGCCACGCCTTCGAGATGGCGCCGCATCCGCCGCCGGAATTCTTTCCGTACGGCATCTATTCCGTGCCGGAGATTTCCACCGTCGGCATGAGCGAAGAAGAAGTCAGGCGGCGCGAGATCCCATACGAGTGCGGCATCGCGCGGTTCCGCGAAACCTCGCGCGGCCATATCATGGGCCTGACCGGCGGCCTGATGAAGATGATCTTCTCGACAAGGACGCGGCGCCTGCTGGGCGTTCACATCGTCGGCGAGGGCGCGACCGAACTCATCCACATCGGCCAGGCCGTGCTCAATCTCAAGGGTACGATCGATTATTTCATCGAGAACACCTTCAACTATCCTACCCTCGCCGAGGCCTACAAAATCGCCGGCCTCGATGCCTGGAACCGCATGAGCAACGGCTGAGGGCCACCGTAAAAAGACAGTGGCGCAAACAGCGCGTGTTCCCGTAATCTGTCCGCAAGAGCGTCTTCAAGCGAAGCTGCGGTACGGGAGCGAAATTTGCCAGGAAGAGCGGGGCAGCCGGGCGGGACGTCTGGCGACTATGATGTCATCGTCGCCGGCGGTGGCGCGTCTGGCCTGATCGCGGCGGTGGCGGCGGCGCGCAACGGCGCCAAAACATTGCTGGTCGAGCGCGAAGCCTGCCTTGGCGGAACGGCGACGGCGGCCTATGTGGCGCAATATGTTGGCTTCTACAACGGCAACACCCAGGCAGTGTGGGGCATGCCGTATGAATTGACCCGGCGCATTATCGCGGCCGGCGGCTCTTCGGATTTCGGCCATTACACGATGGCCGAGGCCGCCGAAAATCCCGTCACCATTCATCACTTCCCGTTCAATCCGGAGATCGTGAAGATCGTCGCCGACGAGATGGCCGGGGAATGCGGCGTCGATGTGCTGCTGCATGCGCAGATTGCCGGCGCGCTGGTCGAAGACGGGGCGGTTTGCGGCATAACGGTCGAGGGCATTGGCGGCCGCCGCGACTATCGCGGTAAGGTGGTGATCGATGGCACGGGCGACGCTGTTGTCGCCCATTCCGCCGGCGTGCCGGTCATGGGCGAGGAGGACGAGATCAGGCGGTCGCGACAGCCGATCACGCTCGCCTTCCGTCTGTCGAACGTCGATGTGGCGCGCTTTCGCGCCATGCCGCGTGAGCGCAAGCGCGAACTCGCCCTGAAAGGACTGGCCAGCAACGAGTTGTTCTGGGAGAGCATGTCATTCTGCTCGACGCCGAACGGCCATGACGCCATCTGCCTAATGAGCCGCATCACCGGGCTCGACGCGCTCGACGATTTCGATCTCAGCGCGGCCGAGCGCATCGGCCGCCAACAGATAAAGAGCATCGTCGGTTTTCTGACACGCGAAGTGCCGGGCTTCGAACGCGCCATTCTCGCCAGCATCGCCTCGCGGGTGGGCGTGCGCGAGACGCGCCGCATCGAAGGTCAGTATCTCCTGAGCGAAGACGATATCATGCAGCAGCGCCGCTTCGAGGATACGATCGCGCTTGGCTGCGGGCCGATGGATGTGCATGAAGCCCATGGCACCGGCATTCGTCTTTACATGCCGCCGGCGCCCTTCGATATCCCGATGCGCTGCATGCTGCCGCGCGACGTGGACGGCCTGATCGTCACCGGCCGCGCTATCTGCGCGACGCGCGAAGCCAATGGCGGCGCGCGCCATATGGCCACCGCCATGGCGCTCGGCCAGGCTGCGGGCACGATGGCAGCGGTCTGCCGACGCGACGGGGTCACGCCCCGCACCCTCGATGCGCAGCACGTACGCGTGCTGCTGCGCCGGGACGGCGCGGCGCTGTCGGTTGACGACTGCGCCCGCCTCATGGGGGCTGGCAACTCGTAGCCTTGCCGCAACGCCTCTACTTCGGTCGAAAATGCGCTCGTCGACAGAAATCCGATCGCCGGATTTTCCTCGGAACTGCATCGGCAATCGTGCGTTGAACGACTGTCATGTTTGCACAGGGACGAGCGTTCGAACGAACGCCGGCGGCGGGAATCCGCGGTGAGCATTCGCTGATCCGCCGGATGCAGACGTGTCGCTCATTCAAACGAGGGATGTGAGATGCCGGAGACGCTCGGCCGACGCGATATAATCGAACGAGCCTATGAACTCGCCGATAGCGGCAAATTCACCAATAATTCTCAAATCTACATCGCATTGAAGAACGAGGGCTTCACCGATGTCTTTCGCGCTCTCACCGGTCGCCTGCTGAATGCGGAGTTACGCCGCCGCAGCCGCATCGCGCGCGGCCTTGCCGCCGAGCCTCCCGCAGCGCCAGCGGTGAGGCGGCCTCGCGCGCGCTCCCGCTACGATAGTCTGTAGGTTTGCAGGTAGATGCCGGCGCCGGGCGCTTTTGGAACCCTGGTGTGGGCGCAACGTTAAGCACGCGAGACAGTATCACAAATAACACGAATAAGGAGAGCGACATGTCCGCTTGGCAAATTTTCCGTCCGTATCGCTGGGCACGCCGGTCGGATGCTGAAAAGTCCGTCCGCGTCAAAGATGTTCTGGCCGCCATCCGATCAGCTTTGCGGAGCAGGGCCAGGGTGCGAGCCTATCCCGACCCGGCTGCGAAACTTCCAAACACAGCTGCCGGCGGTGGGGCCTAAGCCCCCCGACGCATAATCAATCCTACCGTGAACATTTGGGTTGAAGGGAACAACGATGACCCACCCAAAGCGAAACGTGGCTCAGCTCCGTGCGATCCTCGATAGCGGCCAAACCGGGGATAAAGTGCCGGCTGCCGATCCCGCCGCAGTGCCGTTAGGCACCGATGAGGAAGCCGCTGGAACGCCTCTGTCGAGTTCAGCGACCGACGCCGCCTACAGGTCGGAGATCATTCGTTCAAATGCCGATCGAGATCCGCAAAGATCGGTTGTGAACCTGCTGGTTGCCGCCATTTGTGTCGCCATTGGGGGCATCGCGTTTGTCGCGATCATTATCGCCAGCCAGTCATGAGGGCCGCACAACCATCTGGAGTTACACATGGACGAGACGGTTGCGAAGCTGAAATGTCTTGCCGACGAACTGGCCCAGGATGAGCACAACGAAGCAAAACACAGCCGTATGATAGCCGAGGCCATCGGGCATCTCGGCGAGGGGCGGACCGACGCAGGGCTGGCGACCGAATTGGGAACTCTGTCGGCGCAATACATCTCAGAAGGGAAAAGCAAAGAGGGCGAATTACTGGCCGACGTGACAGAGCGCTTGAAAGATCCACGCATACCTCACCCCGTTCGGCGTCCGACTGACGAGAACCTTGATACCTAGGATGGGTCCACAGAATTCGAAATCATCATTTCTGACAGGAGTTGCTGATGACCAAGGCTGCTTATGAAATTGTTCGGAATGGCTCCGGCTGGGGTATTGCACACGATGGCAAGACGGCCGGTGAATATCTGACCAAGGAGGCCGCGTTCGAGTCCGTGGTCCCCGCCGCATCTATAGCGATCAAACAGGGACACGAAGTCACCTTGCGCATCCAAGGCCAGATATCGGGACAATCTCCCGACGGACATCCGACGGGAAGCGGCATTCCCGAGGCGTAACAGGGCTGCTTCCGGCTCAGACTTACTGGGATAGAGCCCGGTTCTCGGCCTTGATGCGCGTATAGAGCACCGCGCCGTTGACGACGGTAAAGAGAAGCGCGAACAAAGGCTGTCCGAAGGCCAGCGGCAACGCCGCGATCTCGCCGGCGACGACCGCGTAGTTCGGATGCGACATATATCGATAAGGCCCGCTGCGCACGAGCGTCTCGCCAGGCACGACAAGAATGCGCGTCGTCCAGCGTGGGCCCAACGTGCACAACACCCAGATGCGAAGGCCCTGCAGCACGGCGAATACCGCAAGCCAGACAACATTGACCGGCGCGTTCCACGCGACGATCCATAGCCCCAGCAGCCAGGCGGCATGCACGGCGACGATATGCGGATAATGCTCCGGCGCGACCTCATAGGCTCCTTTGGCGAGAAGGGCGTGGGTATTGTGCCGAGACCATAAGAGCTCGGCGATCCGCTGCACCGTAACGAACGAAAGAACGACAATGGAGAGCATCATGTGGTGGCCGACAGGGTAAGCGCCGCGAGCGTGAAGCCCGGTCCCAAAGCCGCTAGCACGTTTTTGCCCGACAGGCCTGCGGCGAGCAGTCGTTCCAGTACGAAAAGAACCGTTGGTGCCGACATGTTGCCGAACGCGGCCAGCACCTGTCGTTCGTGATCGAGACTGCCTGTGGGCAGCGACAGGGCAATCTCGATTGCGTCGATCACTTTCGGTCCACCGGGATGGCAGACGAAGCGATCGACATCTCTCTGCGCGATGTCCATGCGTGCGAGCAGATGCGTCATGGCGGCGCCGAGATGGTCCACCGCGAACGGCGGAATGGACCGGTCAAAAATGACTCCGAAGCCTTCCGGATCGACGCTCCAGCCCATGATCCCGAGTGTATCCGGCCACATATATTCGGCCGCGGTCTCGATGCGGGCGAGACCTCGATCGCTGCCGCCTTCGCGCACGACGCAGGCGGCGGCACCATCGCCAAACAGGGCCGTGGCGACGATATTGGCCTTGCTCATCTGGTCGAGCCTGACGGCCAGCGTGCAGGCTTCCACCGCGACGAACAAAACGTTGGAGCCGGGGGCAGCCCTCGCCAGTTTGGCTGCCAACCCTAAGCCGGAGACACCGCCGGCGCAGCCGAGCCCAAAAACCGGCACTCGGGCCACATCGGCGCGGAAATTCATGCTCTGCGCCGCGCGGGTCTCGAGGCTGGGCGCGGCAATGCCAGTCGACGAGACGGTGACGATCGTGTCGATATCGGCAGGGGCGAGGCCGGCATTGTGGAGCGCCTTGGCGGCGGCGGCGATGAACAGGGCGGTCGCGCCCTCGGTAAAGGCGGCGGTCCGTTCCGGCCAGCCGTGCGCACTCTCGTACCAGTCCATCGGCATGATGCCGTAGCGGCGCTTGATCCCGGCACTGGCGAACACCCGCGCCATCCGTTCAAAATCGGCATAGCGGCCGCCGAAATGCAGGCTGGCGCGGCGGGCGACCTCAGCTTGCGGAAACTCGTTGACCGGAACCGCGGTCGCAACCGTCAAAAGGGCAACCAATTGAAATCCTTCCGCTCGGGCCAGGCAATTTCGCCGGTTCCCGGCAATGTTACCAGCGCCGGGGTGTTTCCTTGAATGAACAGAGGCCATTGCCTTAAACGATGGCGTTGGCTTTAACTGGCGCCCGGCGCAAGTGTGACAAGTGAGGATTGCCGTCGATGACCGATTCCCGAGACTATCCGGCACGTCCGATCCTTGCCG
>Ga0182744_1001880_pt1 | contig 17960 bp, 10 predicted proteins | sample eDN3rd30CKraftMG_FD_128525 | JGI IMG/M metagenome (GOLD analysis project Ga0182744, IMG submission 128525) | Enriched Miracle-Growth compost microbial communities from Emeryville, California, USA - eDNA 3rd pass 30_C Kraft MG (version 2) (version 2) ...
CTCGGGAAACTTACCCGAATTCTTGATGTAGTCCCAAATACCGTATACCACCCGCCAAAGCTCCCACTTGATCTGTTCCGTATCGTGCACCGTATCCAGTCGCCCCCCATGCTCCACCCACCATAATTGGCAGCCGTGTTCGTTGGCCTTGAAGTTTCGAAAACGGGGTATTTCTTTGGAGACATCCATCGCGAACGAAGGTGCCGTAAATTTCACAGGCTTTCCGGTGTCTTTGCTGTAAAAATACAGCGAATGTCCCAACAACTCACCATAGGCCGCATCGGGCGCCATCGGCTCATCAAACTCCTCTCTGCTTTCCGCTCCCATCCTGAAGGCTGCGCCCGCCAGGAAACCCACAATACCATCACCGGAGGCATCGCAAAACAGCGGTGCTTCGAGCCGGTATTCTGTTGAATTTTGGCTGCAGAACGCCTTCAATCCGCTAATGGTGTCGGGGTTGCTTTTTTCGACCTCATAAACCGCCGTATTAAGCAACAGGGTGATGTTAGCTTCTTTGGACACTTGGTCGAGCAGAATCATATCAAAAATGAGCGGATTTCCTTCGGGATTGCGGCAGGTGTTTTCTACCAAAAGCTCATCAATCACTCCCCCTTCCCTGGCCCACCGATTGTTGTTGCCCATGTGAGAAGTTGCGCCCAATATCCAAAGACGTACTTCACTGGAAGCGTTACCGCCAAGTATCGGACGGTCCTGTACCATAATCACCTTCATTCCCTGCCGAGCAGCTGTAACCGCGGCACATACACCCGACATGCCTCCACCGACTACAATCAGATCTCCCGATAAGCAGGTTGCTTTTCGTTCCCTTCCTTTGGCTGAAAAATCTACTTTATACTTCATTGAATTAAAAAAATATCGCTATATCTCCGAATAACAATAGCAACCCTTCCGTGGTTTAGCGTGCTAGTTTAACTGATAACGATCGCTTTCGTATGGATTACCGTCTAAATCCTCACCTTTCAGCTTTATATAAACGGGCGAAGAAAGATCGGGGTTCCAGCTCACTTCAAATGGATAGGCGTTATCCGTCAACTCTTCCCAATGGATGCCATCTGCGGAGTAGGATAGTACCATCTTTTTCAGTTGTTTTTCCGTAGCATCGGTGTACACGTATGCATTGGTCCATTTGTCGGCGATACCGATCAACATGCCCGTCAACGTTCCGAGGCCATCCACGGTCGCCCGGAAATAACCGTTCTCCCCAGCGGGGTTCTGGAACGACTTGTCCTTTGTGAGCAACGGTTCATTTCTCAACCCTTCGATTTTAAAGGTTTTTATCCCGTTGCCTGGCACCGATACCGTTAGTTTCCCTTCACTCATTTCGGCCTTCAGGGGTTGGTCTGCTCCCATCGTGCTTACCTGATAGCTTTTATTGCTACCCCATTTTACGACGTCCTGATTAAAATGCACCGTCGTGGTCAATGGTTGACTACCGGTATTCATCAATATCACATACGTATCAGTTTCCGAACGCCCCAGCACATAGTTGAGCGACGGATCGATCACTGCAAACGCATTCTTGGGTATCCAGGGATATATTCCGTCTTCGTTGTATATCTTTCCGGGCAGATGCCCATAGACTTTACTGGTCAGAAAGGCATAGCCACCGGAATAAGCCGACGGGAAATCTATGGCTCCCTCAGACCGCAGGTACGTGTCGCTAATAAGAAAATCTTGAATCAACGCGATATGCGGCCATATATGGTTGTAAAATATGGCGTTATACTTCACATCGAGGTAGGGATGCAAAGGATAGCTTTCCTGTTGGTATACATTCGTATACAGCGATGTGAAGTAGTACCCCGGAAAGTTGGCATAGCGTCCCAGTACTGCGTTATAAGCAGCCTGTTCAAATAACGCATCTCCTGTCAACTTAGCCAATCGCAGCATCCATGCCGCGTGATGTGTGAGCATCACCGGTCCATACCGATAGGTGCTGGGTGCCTCGGGCGGAAGTCCAACCAGCGACGTGCGCCACGCTTCCAACTGCTGCTCCTGAATTTCGGTCGATGTATCGTACTCACTAAAATCATAACTGTTAAGTTTAAAACGCCTGCCGGGAAATACGCCTGCTACGCGGTCTCCTGTATTTACCGTGATTGCCGTATCGGGCGCAAACGGGTTGGATCGCATCCATAGTAACATCTGGCGTGCGCCCGAAGATGCCGCATCCAGGTAACGCTGCATCCCTGTCTCTTCGTATAGTTCAAGGAGATCGTACCATTTGGCTGTGTAGTCTGTTACGAAAGATGCCTGCCTGTCTTTCAATCCCGCGCTGGTTGTAAAATCCGTGGGAAGCCGGTAAACATGCTTCTCCAAGTAATCATCTGCCAATTCAATAGCCTGATCCAAAAACGTACGATCGCCCAGCATCCGATACTTTGCTAAATAGTCTTGCCACGTGGCACCGCCCGATTCGGTTACCAGATTCAATTGCCGTACGGTACCAAACACCCGATCCATCTCTTTCAGGAAAGCCGTATTGCGCCCACCAGTCATTTGGTACAAACTGGCCAGCTCGTTAATTTCCATACAGGGCCCTTTGAGAAAATGCGATGGGTTCTGTTGTGTGATATTTTCGTCGGTAGCGTACAAGTATTTTTCCCTCGACATCAGGTATTCGATCATAGGTAGGGCGCGTCTCTGGTAGATGTCTACATTGTCGGTTACCAAAGCCACGCTCAACGGATGGAGGGCAGACACATTTTTCACCGTTCCCGGTACGTCAAAGCGATAGTCTGATCCCTTCAGTTCTTCCACCCATCCTGCGTAGAAATCATTCATGGCATAATCCACCATATTATCCAGTGTTTGGTTCAGCGACACCGACGTGTTTTTCCGTTCATTGCGATAGTTGATGACTGAGTTGTATAGGTACTGAATTCCAGTTTCCCAATCGCCCGGTTGAATAAAATAATAACAACTAAATTGTGAGCGGCTGCCCACGTCTATAGCAGAAGACTCACCGCCAAAAAGTGGAGCGAAGACCGTTGGCCTGATTTTGGCATTCCCGGAGCGGATCGCTAACCCAAACCGGGAGTTGTCGAATGTCGCAAATCGATAAGGAATTTCCGCTGGATTGACTGCCAGCCCTTCCGTATACCCCTTTCCAGCAAAAAATACTGCTGCTGTAGTAGCAAAGGCCTCCGGAGTGATTACCCCTTTTACCGGAAAGCGTTTTCCAGACCACACCAATGGCTGATATAGAAAATCCGCATGTCTTAACGGCGTAGTATCCAGCCCCGTAAAAGCTACTGAAATCCACCCACCCGTTCTCGATTCCAGTTGCCAGGAAATCATCGGGGGCTCATCGGTATTTCCGAGCGAAAGCGTCAATAAGAGTTTGTATCGGTCATCCTCTTCAAATGAAAACACCCATTCCCGATCACCGGATTGTGCCATGGCATTTGCTTCGTATTCTTCATAGTACCTGTCTAATGCCCACACATTCAGTTCTTGTTCATCCGTTGAATCTTTCCACGCTGCAACGGACGTATTTCCCTCTTCCAGCACGCCTCGTCCATATCCGGGGTTTTGGTCAGCATAAAAGACCGTCAGCGTGGGCGTGATCTCCCGCTGGAGACTGGGCTGGTCTTTACGCCCGACGGATAAAACATAACGTTTCCCTTTTTTTACCGCGGAAATTGCATATGCGTTGTTTTCCATGTGCAACGATTGTGCGGCTCCTTCTACCGGCAAGGCTACCAATAAACTAAATGCAACGATCACCAACCAATAGCTGTATTTCATTCTTTATCTCCTATTATGTTTACCTACTCACGAACAAAACTTTATACTCATCAGACAAATTACTGAACTGATGGCCGTACCCATTTCTGAACACCAGATAAAGGTTATGGAATCCCCCTAGCTCATCCAACAACAGCCTTGCACTGCCCCCTTTGGCACGGGCGGTTGACACCAACGATCCCCTTGGCCCGCCCACACATAGTTCGACTGTCTGCCCATCTTCCAATAAGCCCGATAGCTTGACTTCTTTTATGCCGGTCAGATCGATGCTACCAAAATAAAAATAGGGTTCGACGTCAAACACAAAATTATCCGGAACAAGCGAACTCGTTGAGCGCTTGAAGGGAGAGAATTTCCAAATCGGACTCCGAAATATTGCCGTATCGGCAGCAAGAAGGGGAGGCAGTTTTCCGGCCACACCACGGTCCTTGTATGAAGCTCTCAATACAAAACCTTCGCGCTCATCGCGCTCGTCCTGCCCAAATTGATTAAATTCATACATTCCTTCCAATGGCAGCAATTGAGCCGGCTTCCGATTACCGGACAGATTGAGGATATAATCGACCATGGCATGTGCATCTTCCATGCTGATATCCGGATGGGGGCTCATCGGCACATTGCCCCAGTTACCCTTGCCTCCGTTGATAACGACTGAGGGTAACCGCTCCTTGGCCGAGGGATCGTCAGCATAGTGATTAGCGATCTCCTTGAAAGCAGGACCTATTGATTTTTTTTGAATGGAGTGGCACGTATAACAATCGTTCCGATTGATCAACCCTGGGCCACGAATATCGTTTCGCTTACCAAAACTTTTGATGTTTCTTGCATATTCCGCGTATACTCTGATCTGATTGCTATCTAAGACAGACGATCCATCATTGTCCTCATTATCTCCTACCGACACACGATAGCTTACATCCCGATCTGGAAAGAAAAACGTCCGGTTCCCTTTCACAATGTCTATGGATACTTCGGGCGAGCTGTTGCCAGCCGCGATTTCAATCGTATCCCGATGCGATAAACCACCTGGATCGGTTGCTTCCAGAATGGCCTTATATACGCCGGGGCGGGAAAAAGCAACGTTGATTCGGGAATGATTTGATTTTTTATAAACCGGAGCGTCCCGGTACAGAATCGTCCAATCAAAACGGAGTAGATCGCCATCAAAATCCCGGCTGCTATCTGCTGACAGCGCGATGGTCAACGGCAGTGCACCGGTATGGGCACTTGCGGTAATTTTAGCCTGGGGTTTCCGATTCCCGTTATTGAAACTGATACGGCTCAATTTGGCTTCCGGGTTTTTCTGGAACCACCCATTTCCGTATTCCAATACATATAGCGTTCCGTCGGGTCCCATTTTCATGTCAATGGGACTATCCAGCTTCTGCGAGGGAAGGAAAGGTTCTACCGAGACAAAATTGCCTTTGTCATCAAAAGACACCGCCATAATCCATCCGCGCACCCAATCTGTGATAAACCATTTTCCATCGTAATATGGAGGGAAGAGATCGGGATTTTGTCTACTGGAATACGTGTCTCGCCTAAACACCGGTCCGCCGACTGCTGTCCGCCCACCGCCACCCAGATCCTGAAACTTGTCTGACTGTTCGTACGGATACCAGATGAATGCGCCCTTTGCAGGTGGTAACTTTTCCAATCCAGTATTATTGGGTGACCGATTCACCGGAGCCTCCCTATTGAATTGATCGCCTGACTTTTTTGCAGTGAAATCGTAAGCATAATAAGCCATTGTATCGCCGATAAAATAAGGCCAACCGTAATTTCCCGGTTCCTTGATCAAATTAAACTCGTCGTAGCCCATAGGACCGAAGCCCACTGAATCTTCCCGTGCATCTGGCCCAACTTCTCCAAAAAACAACCAACCTGTCTCTCCGTCTACATGGAGCCGCCAAGGTTGCCGATGCCCCATCGTGTAAATTTCGGGGCGCGTACGTTCTATTCCCACCGGAAACAGATTACCTTCGGGAATGTCGTATGTACCATCCGGTTTAGGGATGATACGTAGTATTTTGCCACGAAGGTCGTTGGTATTTGCCGACGAGCGTTGTGCATCAAAACTTAATCGATCGGCCCTCGAATCTATTGGTGCATAGGGCGTATCGTAAGGATTTGTATTATCCCCCACCGCAATGTAGAGATAGGTGCCTGAAGGGTCGAATGCCAATCCACCTCCGGTATGGCTACCGCTTAATGTTTGCTTCGGGATACGCAGAAGGACTTTCTCCGACAACGTTTCCAGCATGCCCTCCTCGTCAAGTGTAAAGCGGGAAATACGAAATTCATCGTCTTCACCTAACGCTGAATAATAGACAAAAATCTGCCTTGTATCACGGAAATCAGGTGCAACGGTGATACCCAACAGTCCATCTTCGCCCTGTGTCTTTACGGGGATGGAACCAATACGTTTGGAAGCTTCTGTGAAACCATCCACATAGACAATATCTCCCCGCCGTTCAGCGATGTAAATATTGGGCCCCTCAAAAGACATACCCATGGGTTCATTGAGCCCTTCCAGCAGCGTCTTCTTTTCGAATCTGTTTTCAGGAGGAATGGATTTTGAATAATCCAGTATACGGTCATGGGGCATGACATAGGATAACCCCTCCTGGAGGATTTCACGGAAATGTCTGTTCTTGTAAACTGCTGCCGTGTGCCCCAGCCCTATGTAAAACGAACGCCCACCTTCAAACGCATGGCGCCATACAATGGGATGCTCTCCCCCCATTGTTCCCCCCTCGTAGGAAGACTCGTCTACCGTCAGCAACACCTGAATATCGGGCATTACCTGTTCAAAATTGTAGAACTCATCTTCCAACTCAAAGAATGGAGGCATTTTTTTCGGTGTGGTCCATGCTGAGTCGGACACGGCCAACTTCGCTGTGTGTACGTTGGGATTGAGGGGATGGCTTTGGAAGTAAGCCCCCAAAAGTTTGCCATACCAAGGCCAGTTCCTTTCAGCATCCGCAGCACCATGTATGGCTAAGAAGCCGCCGCCGGCTTGTACAAATCGACGCAGGCTGCTTCGCTCGTCGTTGGTAAACACATCGCCGGATACATTCAAAAAGACCACAGCCCCATAGCGTTCCAACGAGTCGTCGCAAAATACATCCGTTCGCTCGGTGGTATCCATGCGGTAGCCATACCTTACTGACAACTCTTCCAGCACCTGTATACCCGTAGCGATGGCGTCCGTATGGCGATATCCAGTTGTTTTCGAAAATACCAGCAGGCGTTTGGAAGGCCTTTCCGGGTTACATGCCATTAGCAATGCCCCCACCGCTACCCACATAAGAAAACGAATATGCTTCGCCATACCGGACCACCAATCTACTTAATAACCTTCATTTTGTCCCAACTCCATTCCACTTGCCCGATAGGTATCGATTTCCGCCTGCGGAATGGGCAGCAAATAATCCCGGGGGTTCGTAAACTTCCGGTTCTGTGCATTCGGGAAACGGCTATCTGGGTTGAAGTCATACAACGATTCCAATCCCGTGTAACTAATCAGTCCGTCTTCATCGATATCCGGCGCTGCTGTAGCTTTTGACGGATCGAGCAATCTGCCATAGATCTTCTGCGGCATTACTTTTTCCGCAATCCGCCATCTACGGATATCAAATAACCGAAGGCCTTCATTGGCAAATTCCACCAGTCGTTCTCGACGTATTATCCGTCGCAAAGCAGTTTGGTCCGTAGTGGTAATAGCCGGATACTTGTCCGTCTCGCCTACCTCTACACCGTATGCCCGCGCACGTACACGGTTGATGGCATTTAATGTCGTTCCATCGATCATTCCCGCTTCAATGGTTGCTTCGGCATAGGTAAGTAACACCTCAGCATAGCGCAGCAGGATAAAATCTTGATCGCTCCATTGCCTGCGCTCGCGCTGAGCCTGTTCCTCAGTATATTTTTTCCAGTAGTAACCGCAGAAAGCAGCGGGCCATGAAATATTCCGGCTATCGTTATTCGTGCCTGCTACCGTCCCGTCGACCAACCGATAGGTAAGACTATCGGGATGGCTCTCAAAAATAAAACCAGCCCATTCACTTTGCGGCGTGATGATACTTGCCTGTAACCTTGGATCTCGGTTTTCAAAGGGTCTCTTGGGGTCGTAAACCGTCGATTCATCAATCGGGAGGCCATCTGTCGCCTCATACGAGTCGACCAACGCCTGCGTAGGTATTAGCTGACCGAAGCCTCCGACATTTCGCGATCCTTGGAGCTGTGTGAGAATCTGCGTGCGCACACCGTCCTTAAAGGGGATCACAAACATGACTTCCGCAGCATTCTCTCCAGCAGGCTGGAAGAGCTCTTCATAGTTACTATAAAGACTATATCCCGCTTCGCCCTCAAGTGCGATCGCTGCCCGTGCAGCTGAAGCAGCAACATCAAACCTACTATTATATAAGGCAATACGTGCTTGCAATGCCAATGCTGCCCCCTTCGTGAAACGCCCCCGCTCGCTCTGAGTGGTGGGCAGGAAATCTGCAGCCAGTTGCAGGTCGTTGAGCATACTATCCGCAACCTGCTCCTTCGGCATTCGCGGAATCAACGCCTCATCGGGCGAAGTGGCCAGCTGGCTGGTATAGGGCACATCCCCATACAGCTCGGTAAGAAAGTGGTAACAATACGCACGAAGCGACAACGCTTCACCCCGGATTTGATTGTAGCGATTCTCATCCATCGCCTCCCTGGCACGCGGCATGTTATTCAACAAATTATTCGCGCGGGCAATCCCTTTGTAAAATTGCTCGTAATTTGTCGCAAACCAAGAAGTGGACGAACTTTGAGAGCCGGCGCCTAATTCCACAAATCCGCCCATGCTAATGCCCCGGCTGACTCCGATATCGGTTCCGCCATTGTCCATCATGATGGGGCCTGGTATGTTGTTCCCATCTACCCAATAGACGGTGTTATAGACACCGGTCAGCGCCAGCAGAAGCTCCTGTTCATTACTGAAAAAGTCTTCGTTATTAGGCTCAGTGAGCGATTCCAGATCAAGGATATTACTACAGCCACCGAACATCATGCCCAATGCGGCGACCAGTATATAAGAAAAATGTTTTAACGTCTTCATAATTGCAAAATCTTATTATTAAAACCGGACATTCAAGCCAAAGGTATACGTAGCAGTCACCGGATAGATCGCGCCCACACTTTGATTGGGTATCAACGGATCCAATCCCTCTGGAAGGTTGTGAAACGTAAACGGATTCTGTACCGATGCATATACCCGGAGATCATTCAGTGCCTTTATCTTTAATAAATCGGCAAATGTATACCCTAGTGTGATGTTGCGGACACGAAGGTATGAGGCGTCAAACACCCATGTACTGCTTGCGCGGGCATCGTTACTACCATAGCTGGTAGGCTGCAAAATGGGAAATTTTGCCATTGTATTCTCGGGCGACCAGAATTCTCGCATTTGCCATTCCTGTACCTTACCTGCGTTGTATGCAGGCCACACGGCATCATCTAGCAATAGTACATCCCGTTTGCCAACACCCACGAAGGAAGCCGAGAAATCGAAATTCTTGAACCCTGCTCCTAACGTTGCGCCATAGCTCCAGCGTGGAAATGGATTGCCCAGAATTACCCGGTCGTCTGCGTTGATGATTCCATCGGCCGCATCGGGGATGCCGTCTCCATCTGTATCTACGGTCAGCTGATCTTTATACCTCAGGTTGCCAGGAATAACCGAACCAAATTGCGTCGGCGCGTTTTCGATTTCCGCAGTATTTTGGAAAATCCCCTGTGTTTCATAGGCATAAATCGATCCGATGGGATACCCTACCTTCGTGACGATATTGCCGGTGATAATCGGCCCGGCATTAGCAAGATTGGTTACGGTGTTTCTCACATCCGAAACGTTGACACTGATCGAATAGCTGAATTCTCCGGCCCGGTCCCGCCAGCCGACGGCGACGTCCACCCCTTTGTTTTCCACATTACCCGCATTTTGGGTAGAAGGTTGGAGACCTGACACCAGCGGTATCGGCAGCTCCAGCAAAATATCTTTCGTCTTACGTACATAATAATCCGCCGAAAGACTCAGCCGACTATTCAGAAATGCTGCATCCACCCCGATGTTGGTGGTTTCGGTCGTTTCCCACCTGACCAGAGCGTTGGCAAGGTAATCCTGTGTTGCTCCGCTGAAAACCGCATCGCCGAAAATAAAATTGCTTTCGCCCAATACAATACTGGATGCATAGGGGAAGTCCCTGTTGAGCGACTGATTGCCCAATCGGCCCCAGGAAGCCCTGAGTTTCAAATCGGACAGGAAATTGCTGGTTCCGATAAACGGCTCCTCCGTTAACCGCCAGCCTACTGAGAACGAGGGGAATACCGCCACCCGGTTACCTTTCCGAAAGCGGGAGGAAGCATCGCTCCGGATGTTACCTTCAAACAAGTATTTCCCCTGATAGTTGTAATTAATCCGGCCAAAATAAGACAATAACCCATAATGGGTTGCCGATCCGCTATTATCGCGTGTCGCTTCAGACCCTGCATCCAACTCTTGGTATTTATCCAGCACAAAATCCATGCGCGAGGCGTCAAACCGACTGTCTGTAGACTTGATAAGTTCATACCCGCCGAGTGCCGTCAAGCCATGGTCTCCAAACCGGCGATCGTATGTAGCCACCACGTTAAAATTATGCTGGAAAATTTGGTTGTAACTTTGAGTCATGGAGTTCCGGTTGGGTACCTGCCGGGTTGCTTTACTTACCCAATCGGTAAGGGTGGTAAAGCTTTTCCTAAACTGCTTCCCGAGTGTACTTTGGTGCTCTGGGGAATACATTGCAGTAACGCTCAATCCGTTGACGGGCCGATAAGTTGCACGCAACACGCCCCGGAAATAATTGTAATCATTTACAGTGGTACCACTGGCATGCGCGGCAGCTACCGGATTGGAGCCGCTCCACCCATCGCCCCACGATCCATCGGAATGAATGGCAACCTGTGTGGGATCCACGCGGAAGGCCTGTGCGGTAATTTCGGTTAACGTCGCGGTTGGTGCTGTAGACACCCCTTTTCTGAAATTGATATCAAAAGCGATGTCAAATTTGTCCGAAAATTTATAGTCTGTATTCAACCGGCCATTGTAACGCTTGTAATTAAAATTGGGAATGTTACCTCCCTGGTCCATATAGGAAAGCGAGGCCAATACGCGCGATTTTTCCCCGCCACCGTTTACCTGCACTCCGTGGTATTGCTGGAATCCGCTTTCCGTAAACAATAAATCCAACCAATCCGTATCCGGATATTCATCGGGGTTACCTCCTATGTTGGCAGCATAATTATCGATAACGGATTGCTCCGTACCGACTGCTCGCAGAAAATCCAGCGCGCCCACATACTTTGGCAACTCCGTTGGATTTTGCCAGCCCAGGTAATTGTTGTAAGCGATCGAAGTTTCTCCCGATTGACTACGTTTCGTGGTTACCAAGATCACGCCATTGGAAGCCCTTGATCCGTAGATGGCAGCAGCCGCTGCATCTTTCAGCACGGAGATATTCTCAATATCGATCGGATCGACCCCATTGATGTCTCCTTCCACACCATCGACCAATACAAGGGGCTCGTTGGATGCCGTCAGTGAGCCTACCCCGCGGATGCGCAGCGTTGCCGTATCGGCTCCGGGCTGACCACTGGATTGGATAGCCGTTAAACCCGGCGATAGCCCCTGTAACGCCTGCGACGTTTGAAAGACGGGTTGCTTCGTAATCTCCACTCCCTCGATACGATCTACCGCACCGGTTAAGTTTACCTTACGCTGGGTACCATACCCCACCACGACTACTTCATCCAGCGACTGCTCCTCCATTTCCAGGGTGACGTGGATGGTAGATTGACCTGCTAGGGCCACTTCCTGTGAGGTATAGCCAACCAATGAAAAGATCAGCACATTGTCATTGTTACCCACCGGAATCTGGTACCGCCCTTGTTCATCCGTTTGACGTTGGACGCCTGTTGCGCTGGTTCGCACGCTCACATTGGCAAGTGGCTCTCCATTGACTGATCGCACACTTCCCATGATCTCCTGATTTTGTTGAGCAAATGCTCCAAAACCGAAGCATAAACATCCAAAAAGGATTGCTAATACATTTCTCATATGCTTTAAGTTTATAATTAATTAATTGGTTAAAATTTTGGCTGACTAATCGTCTATTGCTGTTAAAACTTTGGTTACCAAACGCTCCACGGCCAGATCGCGGAGTACATTGCCTTGTTTGAAATCGGCCTGTGTCGGGCAGCCGTTTACCCCTCCCGATGTACGGTCGAGATCGAACCTTGAACGTATTTTATACCAAGGTTTTTCAACCTTGGCATCTTTTGCTCTTTCCATGTATACTGGGGTGCCCACTGCCGCGGCCACTTCGGTTTCGCCTTTATCCGCATGATGTATCCCTTCGATCCCACAGTCGGACCACCAGTTGAAACACGCTCCTTTGAATTGCGGATAATGCTCCCATACATGGTAGAACGCTAACTCACAGGGTGCTTTGTTGGCACCATGCCCCGTGATGAAAATCACTTTCTGAAACCCGTGAAAACAAAAGGCCTTGCACAAATCGGCAACCATTGCCATCAATGTATCGGCCGTTACCCCGATGCTCCCCGGGTACTCACGCATTTCATCGGAAAACCCATAAGCGATGGCCGGAGCCAAAATTGCCCCGGTCCGTTCCGCACATTGAGTAGCGAAATATACCGCGGTGTCCACATCCACGCTTACCGGCAAATGTGGGCCGTGGGCTTCTACCAAGCCGATCGGAATCAAAACGGGAAGGTTGCGATCCAACGCATCGATCTCCACCGTTGTTAATTTCATCCATTCAATCATATCGTCATCGTTGATTTAGTAAGACGATCCATCACCATCGCCGCGGCGCCCAATACGCCGGCGTACGATTTCATCAGCGACAAGCGGACTTCCACAACCCGGTCTTTCGGGTAGCTGAATAATTGCCGGTTGATCAAAAAACTAAGTTTGTCCAAAAATAAATCCGCTCCGTTGGCGGCTCCCCCCGCCAAAATAATCCGCTGCGGTGCATAATAATGCACGGCATTGATCAACAGGGTAGCCAGGTTATTCACCCACACTTCCAGTTCTTGACAACAGAGCGAATCATCCCTTCTACAGGCATTGATCACCGCCTCGAAGTCTACACTGTGCGGATCATGCCAATATTGATCCGTTAATTCGCAAGGAATTCCGCGCTGAATCGCGCTGCGTACCTGCAACGCCAATGCGGTGGCCGAACAGAGCACCTCGCCCGTACCCGGATTACCTGTTAGGCAAATTCGACTGTCTACCCGATTGATGATGCCATGACCGATTTGAGTACCAAAAAGTAAATACGGATCGATCAATAGCTGACCATTCAGAATGACCCCGGAACCTACTCCCGTTCCGATGGTGAGCACCACCGCCCAGTCTACGTCGGTTGCTTGGCCGAAATAGCGCTCGGCATAGGCCGCTAGGCGCCCATCGTTGTCGGCCCACACAGGTAGTCCGTACCGCTCCCGAAGTTGCGGAATAAGGGGAAATCCTTCTAGCCCCTTAAATTTGCCCGGTAGCAGCACCACACCAAAATCGGGATCTACTCCACCGGTCAGCCCCAGGCCGATGCCCATTGGCGGCCCGGCTAATTGACCGATCAACTGATCGATTACCTGGCATACGGTTGCATAAAGCTGTTCGGGACCGGCATTATTTTCCGACGGGATGCTTCCTTCGCCCTGAATGCTGCCATCTGTTGATACGATGCCGTATTTAATGCGCGTTCCGCCGATATCTAATCCAAGGTAATGTGCTGTCATCATTCGTCTATTATCGCTCCCTCACTACGGAGTTGTTTTCTTAATACCTGTATATCTATCGCTTGTGCAGGTTGGTTTCCTTTGACGGCGAGGCCCGCGGCCACACCTGCTGCATGTCCCATGGCCATGCATTGCCCCATGGATCTGACGCTGCTGTGGGCTGTATGATCTGCCGAAAAGCATCGGCCGGCCACCCATACATTGTCGGCACCCTGGGGCAATAACGTGCGATAAGGAATACCCACACACTGACCATCCGGCAAATATTGCCACCGGGTATCCGCTCCATCGTGATGGTCTTCCATGGGTGCCCCGCATAGGCCGATCTGATCCTCAAATTTGCGTGCTTCCAACACTTCCGTACTATTCAGCCGGTATAAACCGTGTATCCGGCGGGTTTCCCGGATGCCGATATGTACGCCGAAAGAACCCATTTCGGCTTGTTCATACCCCGGAACCCATTCCTTCAGAAAACGGATGTATTCCAACGCCTGCAATCGCCCTTCCATTTCGGCGTCGCTGAGGAAGGCAGGATCCGTCGCATTAATCGTCTCTCCATCTCGCTCCCCATAGGATTTCAATCGGGTCATAATCGTTGCAGTGGTGTGAGGAACTGGGGTAATGTGATCGCTTCCCTCTTTTCGGGGCAAGTCGTATAGCCCCGTTTCAGCCGCTTTGGCTAGCAGTGCATTAAACTCCGGCTTAGACACGGCTTTCCGTCGTCCCATATCCACATTGACCATTTTAAACGTTGTGGTAAGCGTTTGTGCCGGGCTCTCTTTACCGGCCAGCTCATACGGTAAACCTGCGTAGTGGCAAATGTCGGCGTCGCCCGACGTATCAATGATGTACTTCGCCTTTAGGTGTATCAATCCTCGTTTGGTGGCCACCACGAGCTTGCTTACCCGATCTCCTTCTTTTATCACGTCTTGTACCCACGCGTTTAGGAGTATCCGGCAACCACTTGCCCTAACCAGCTGTTCCCATACTACTTTCAGGTACTCGGGATGATAGGTGATGCCTGTCCCTGCCCCAAACGTATTGGGCCGCTCTAAACAAGCATTGTATCGTTTCAGACCCGCTATTACTTCATCGGCGATCCCTCCTACCACCTTTTTCGATTGGGATCCCGGTGTGTAAAATCCGTAAAATGTGTCGAGTACAGCGGTACTGGTTCCACCTAAAAAAGGCAGCCGCTCCAACAGAAGCGTGGTAGCCCCCGAACGCGTGGCCGCAATAGCGGCCGTAGATCCAGCGGAACCCGCCCCCACGACAATCACATCAAATGCCCCATCTTCTACCAATTGCTTATTATATTTATACATGGTTAATTTTTCTTTATATACTACAATACGCTCCAACCTCCATCCGTAAGAATGGTCTGGCCGGTCATCACGCGGGATGCATCGCCCAATAGAAACAGCGCTACGTCGGCGACATCATCGGGATGCAACATTCCATCCGTTAACGCCTGCTTTTTTCTAACAAAGTCCTGAATTTCCGCATCGGCCGCCGCACGGCCACTCATAGGCGTTTCCGTAAGGGCGGGTGCGATAGCATTAATGCGTATTCCTTCCGCGGCATAATAAGCAGCCACTGTGCGGGTCATACTGGCGATAGCACCTTTGGACGTTGCATATGCCACTGCCGAAAAATAAGCCGGATTCGGATGCTTCCCTAAGATACTGCTCATGTTCAGTACCACGCCTCGTTGGCCATAGGCATTCCGTTCATTCTGCAGTAATTCGCGTATTACCGCCCGGCTCATCGCATACTGTGAATCCAGGTTGATATGTATGGTTTTTTGCCATCCTTCGGAGGTACTCTCATGCAAAGGTCCGTCGCCGTATTTCCGGCCACTGATGCCTGCCACATTAAAAAGGCCATCTAGTCGGCCGAAACGGGCCTTACATGCTGCCACCACTTGTTCACACACATCTTCCGCCGTCACATCACCTAGTTGATAGGCTATCCGATCGGTGCTACTCAATTCCGAAAACAGTGAAATACACGATTCTTGATCGACCCCCACAAAGTAAACGCGTGCATCGCCCTCCACCAACTTACGAATGGTAGAAGCGGCTATCCCGGAGGATCCCGTTATGACAAACACCTTTCTTTCCTTGATCAATGACCGTTAACCAACCGGCTTCACCCGTTGAGGGTGATGAATCGCTTTGGCATATCGGATCCGTTGGTCCCTTAGCCATGCTTCATAATTATCGGTCGTATCGTTTAAATGCATGTTGCGCAACACCAAATGAGCTACTCCTCTTTCATCTAATTCTCTTATGGTCAATTCATTAAGCGACTGCACAAGGGTTAAGGCCCCAATCGAGCTGAGTGGGCAGACATCGTACGCGCCCGTCTTGCCTTCCACGTGAATGGAAAGATCGCCTATCGGCATACCGTTATCCAGGAAATACCCCCGTTTGGCCTCCTGGATCACGTGCCATAAATTTTTTCCCGACGAATGTTTAGGCGGGGCGGTACGTGATTGTTCAACGGAAGCGATGCCCACAATGGGAAGGTCCGGATACAGTCTGGTAAATGCCAAGGCAATATCGACTGCTGCCGTGGTGGTGCCCGTAGCGGTAATAACCAACAACGCATCCTTTGGGCCGAAATCAATTTCAGACAACAATTGCAATCCGCTGTTTTCGACCTTTTCAAAAAACTGATCCACCCGTAAACCATTCGATCCGATCACGTCGGTGAACGTGGTAAGTGCATCTGATAGAATTGCTTTAAAACCTGTAAGCGCTCCCATACGGATAACCAGTTCTTCAACCGATAACCGCGAATGTCCATTTGCGTAGACATGTACCAAGCCTCCTGATGCAATCGCATCCGCGTATACGGTTGCCACTTCTTTTAATATTGCCTCCTGTTCGAGTACAACTTGTTTAACCCGATCAAGACGATAAGGGAATGTCAGTTTATTCATTGGTTCTTTTGTAAGATACAAACAATACCGCAAATTTAGAGCGATTTACAACAGGTGCTATCAATTCGGTTATCAACAAATGATACTATGTTTTCCTAATTTACTATCTTAGCCAACAACCCATTAGGATATGCGATGAAACCATTATTGGAGCATCTTCCATTTAATCGACAGGATGAGTCTTTCTTTTGTGCAGGATTCGATTTCCCTTATTTTGGCACGCCCTGGCACTACCATCCCGAAATCGAACTCGTACTGATTGTCAAAAGCAGTGGTACACGGGTAATAGGAAATACAATGAGCACCTTCCAAGAAGGCGATCTGTCAATTTTAGGGTCTAATTTGCCGCATATTTATAAAAACCCACAAGAACACTATCAAGCAGATTCCACACTTCGGGCCCAATCGATCATCATTCACTTCAATCCCAATAAATGGGGGGCCGTGTTTTTGCAATTGCCGGAGGCGAAGAAATTCGTTCAGGTTTTCGAATCGGCAAAATTAGGAATCGACCTCCATGGTCGTGCTCGGAAGGAGGTGACGCGGATCATGCAACGAATGCTTGGTGAAACCGGCACACGGCGCTTGATCTCGCTATTTGATATCCTCAATATCATCTCGGATACTGAGGAACTGAGTTTTATTTCCGAATCGGCAATACAGGGTTCCAATCCGGTGGACACGGAGCGACTCAGTGCAATTTACACGTTTGTAGCTCAGTATTATGCTTCGCCCATCAAGTTACAGGAAGTAGCCGATCTGGTTCATCTGACCAAAACCTCCTTTTGCCGCTTTTTTCTGGATCGAAGCAAGCGCACATTCTCCGATTTTTTATTGCACTTCCGCTTACAGAAAGCTTCCGAACAATTGATCAATACCACCGGCCCTATCGCGTCCATCGCCTACGAATGCGGATTCCGGAACCTGGCATTTTTCAACCGAAAATTCAAGAAGAAGTACGAGCTCACACCGAAGCAATACCGCCGAACATTTACGAGACTGAAACAGACCGAGAAAGACGAACGCTTAGCGCCGTTTTCGGATCAATAACAAAACACTCGTTACTAGAATTGCCCCCGCGACTGACAATACGGACCACCGACCTCCTTCAGCCATCAAACCAAGCACCAATATCATCGTTCCCACGCCAAGCAATGCATAGGCGACGGTACGTATTGCCAACCGGCTTTGCTGTGCACCATGGGCTTGTTCTGCTGCGTCTTCGGGGGGTGTGGTTGCCGTGGAATTCATTTCCTGCACTTGATAGGGAGTCTTTCGATAGATTACCTCAAAAACAGCCAGCAGCACGATGGGAAGTACGACACCCAAAACCGTTTCCTGCATGCGTGTTAAGCTGACATCCAATACCGCCGGACCCAAGAACTTGAAAAACACA
>Ga0182744_1001881_pt1 | contig 17957 bp, 17 predicted proteins | sample eDN3rd30CKraftMG_FD_128525 | JGI IMG/M metagenome (GOLD analysis project Ga0182744, IMG submission 128525) | Enriched Miracle-Growth compost microbial communities from Emeryville, California, USA - eDNA 3rd pass 30_C Kraft MG (version 2) (version 2) ...
GCGAGCAGCACGCAGCTTCGACGCCATCTCAAAAGCACTTGGCGATATCATCAGTCTCTTCTCCATCAATGAATGCCAGAACTTCTTTAAGGCTGCTGGGTATGAGGCCGAATAAATGCGACACGCTTTAAACTGGTGGGAAAGACATGGCGCGGCCATAACGGACGGTGCGGCCAGAACCGCACCGTACATCGGCGTCAGGCCGCAACATGCAGCGGTCTGTAATTGCCCCGCCAATAGGCTAAAGTCCCGCCCTCATCTTTGGTGCCCACAGCTTTGACCGAGCCGATAATGATCGAATGTGAACCGCGATCGATCATTTCATCGAGCTTACAGTCGAACACCACGACCGCATCCTTGAGCAGCGACGCGCCGGTGGCCATAGTCATCCACTCCGCGCCCTCGTAGCGATCAGCGCCCTTGACGCCGCCGAAGCCCGAAAAACGTTCCGCCAATGCCTGATGTTCCGGTCCGAGCGCGCTCACGCCGAAATGACCGAAGCGCTCGATGATCGGCCATGTCGAGGACGATCGGTTGATACAGGCAATGACTTTCGGCGGTTGTGCCGACAAGGACACCATCGAGATGACGACAAGGCCCGACCGGTCTGTCCCCACACCAGCGGTGATAAGGCTGACATTGCCAACGACCAGCCGCATGGCAGCGCGAAACGCAGCCACACTCTGTTCGCCGGACATGTCGTGGAAGGTAAGTCCATCCGACATGATATGTCTCCCCATCGCGTTACGCAGCCGCTTCGACCGAACGGTGCGCCGGGCGAATACCGCGCGCCTCGAGCATCGGCAGGACGTTGTCGCGGAAATAAGGAAACTCTTCAGCGTAATCGAAGAAGGAAAGCGTGGTTCCGCGAAAACCCGCCTGATGCAGCGCGGTGATGCCGTCCGCAACCTGCTCCGGCGTACCGACGAGAGGAAACCCTCCGTGACCGGCCGCCATGCGGTCGCGAATGAGTGCGAGCAGATCATGCGGGAAGGACTGCGCATGGCTAAACAACAGTCGCACGAGGTTGTCCACAGCCGCCCAGTCAATGTTGTTCTTACCGGTGTATTCCAAAAACTCCCTAGCTTCTTTTTCAGTCGGGCGACAGACGACATGGGAGAAGGTCAACACATTAACGTCACGGCCAGCATCACTGCCTTGCTGCTTCAGTGCGGCAATCTCTTCCGCGGAACGGGACAGGTCTATAGCTGGAGTGAACAGGAAATCGGCATTGCGGACCGCAAAGGCTCGCCCTTCTCCGGAACCCGCGGCATTCAGAATCGGCAGTTGCCGCGATGGACGAGGGTCGCCCAGAATATTCTTCAATTTGAAATGGGTGCCATCCCAGTCGAAAGCTTCGGTGCGGGTCCAGAGCGCCTTGACGATATCATACCATTCCTGCGCATACCAATACCGGGTCGCGTGGTCGTCGGGCAGTGTCAGTCCCAGCGCCTCATATTCGGGCTTGTTCCATCCCGCGACGATGTTGAGACCGACACGACCATTGCCAATTTGGTCGATGGTGGCGAGTTGCTTCGCCACCACCATCGGGTGGTTGGCGGTGGTGTGGACCGTCGCAAAAATCGTGATGTTGCGCGTCATGGCAAGCAATCCCGCTGCCCAGGTCATGGTTTCAAGAACGCCGCCATGAAAATTCGTTTCACCGCCGTAACCAACCCAGCGGGCGATCGGCAGCATAAAGTCGATACCGGCGTCATCGAGCATCCGCGCCAATCGCAGATTGTTGTCCCAGGAATTATTCCAACGCTCCGGTAGTTTCGAAACCGTCAACCCGCTGGAACAGTTGGTGGCAAAAGTCCCAAGTAGGAACGTATCCGAATTAAACATGCGGTTTTGGGAATTTGTCATCGTTCTCCTCCTTACGATGAATTTTATAATAGAAAATCTATTTGATATTTTATGTAGACGCAAGAGGAACGCTGCTGCATCCTCCTGGAAGGGAGATTCACATGGCGCGCAGAAGCAAGAACAAGAGCATGGACAAATTCGACCGCACCTGGCACTTGGCCCATACCCCACTGGAAATCGACGTCGTAGAATTTGAATACGCCTTGATGCGCACATTCGAGGCTTTTGGCCGTTGGCAGACCGAATGCCTTTCCTCGGTTATAGATTTTGCAGCGAGCGGGCCGGAGAATGCTCTACTCCACACGATCAGAATGAACGACCGGCCCAAGAGCATACATGATCTTGCATATATGACCAATCGCGAGGATATCCCGAACATCCAATATAGTCTGCGCAAGCTGATCAAGAGCGGACTGGTCGAGCGCAATGGAAGTGGTCGCGCGGGCGTGACCTATGAAGCTACCGCGCTGGGAAAGGACGTTACCGACAGATATGCCGAAGTGCGGTCGGCCCTGCTGATAGATGCGGTGCAGCACGTACCGGAACTGGGTCAGCGCCTGGAAGGCGCGGCGCGCACGCTGGAACTGATGACGGGTATTTTTGCGCAAGCAGCACGGAACGCTGCGACCCATCGGCGACGCCCCGGCAGTTTCGCCGTCCCTACTCAGCCCAAAGCTGCAGCGACACAGTCCAACGAATGACCAGCAGCACAATGGGTTTAGAAAGCGCCGCCGTTCGGTCAAATCTTCTTGGTCTTTGAGTCAGGTCCGGGAATTTCGGGAATCATCTGACGAAGAAGGTTCCGCAAGATCGCACGAACTGCGATAGTGGCCGCAGATTGTTCACGATCTCGGGGAGCGATGAGACGAACTTCACGTACAACAGCCGGATCCGTCAAAGGGCGAGCTACAATGCCACGACCGCGCAAAGCAGTAAAAGCGTAGGCGGGCAGAACGGCGATACCGGCATTGACCTCGACCAGCGAGAGAACCGTATGAATCTGGTTGACTTCTATATGGGGCCGCAGTGCCAGTTTCGCCTGTTCAAAGCCAAGTTCGGTCAAAAGTCGAATATTGCTCTTCTGGGTGAGCGTGATGATTGGCTGATTGTCGAGTTCGGACCAGCCGACCTGCTTATATCCAGCAAAATCATGTTCTGGAGATACAAAAACCATCAACTGATCCCGAAGCGCAGTCTGGCTCTCGACATCCGAGTCTTCACCAGAAAATGTGCCTATGCCAAGATCGCAACGCCCATTGCGCACCTGTTTTATGACGGTTTCTGGCCCCACATCGTCAATCTTGATAACGAGATTGGGATATTCATCAGCCACCCGGCGAACGAGACGTGGAAGCACTGTTGTGCACAGCAAAGGTGGAGCTGCGATACTGACCTGGCCCCGCCGTAACTTTCCCAAATCGCGCACTGTTTCGGCGGCGCGATCAATTTCTGCGAGACCGGCGAGCGCGCCTTCGGCAAAGGCACGGCCCGCATCCGTCAGACTGACGCGCCGTGTCGTCCTGTCGAAAAGCCGCGCATCCAGCACGGCCTCTAGATCCCGGATTGTATGTGAAAGATTAGCCTGGGTCGTTCTGACACGCTCGGCTGCGCGAGAAAAGTTGCCTAGTTCGACCACGGCCTGGAAACATTCAATTTGGCGGAGAGTGGGGCGCATTGGTTCACTTATGAGTTTTTTATTATGAATATATTCTACTTACAATACTTCTCGAATGAAAGAAAGTCGGGCTCGATCAGGAAGACGCGGGTTTTGATTTGACCCGCCCCCGAAGCGAGGTTTCCGATGAAGTATGACCGTCAGAACGCCAAAGCCCACTCGCGCGCTACGATGCGCGGTATCTGGGCTGCGGCAAACACGCCTTTCAATGAGGATGGATCGATCGATGAAGGCGGCTTCCGCAAGAATGTAGACCACTGGGTCAACGATCTCGGCATTGACGGACTTTTCGTCGCGGGAAAGCAGGGCGAATTTTTCTCCATGTCGGTTGACGAACGCAAACGCATGTTCGACCTGGCTGTCTCGGCAGTTGGTGACAAGGCGCAGACGATCATGTCCTGCTCAGACCAGAACATGGATGTGGTCATCGATCTGGCAAAGCATGCACAGGCCTGCGGCGCCGATTATATCGTCGTCCATGCGCCTGTCCTGCACTTCCTGCGCGCGCAAGACGACACACTGAAGCGCTATTATGAAACGATCGCCTCAAAGGTGGATATCGGCCTTGCGCTCTGGTCGCATCCCGATAGTGGTTATCTGATGAGCCCCGAACTCTGCAACCGTCTGGCCGACATCGAAACCGTCGTCGCAATCAAATATTCGGTCCCGCGCGACATGTATCGCAAGCTCACCGAACTGGCGGGCGACCGCATTCTGGTTTCGACTGCATCGGAAGATGAGTGGCTGGACAATATTCTCGAATTGGGCTGGCAGCTATATCTCTGCTCTTCGCCGCCCTACACGCTGCAGACAAGTGTTGATCGCCGCATGCGCGATTATACCGATCTGGCCTTTGCTGGCAAAGCTGATGAGGCACGCGCCGTCTGGCAAAGTCTGGAGCCTGTCCGGCACGCCTTCAAGTCGTCACGACCGGCTGAAAAGCCCACCTCGCACCAAAAATACTGGCAAGAGCTGCTCGGCCAGGTCGGCGGGCCTGTTCGTGCGCCGATGCTTGAGTTGACCGATGCCGAGAAAAGGGCAGTCCGGCAGGCATTTGATGGCTGCGGTCTCAAACTATCCTGATCGAACCGAAAAGGGGAACGAGAATGACAAAACTGAGCGCCTTTAATTTTCAGAAATGGATCGATGAACACAAGCACCTGCTGAAGCCACCTGTCGGCAATCAGTTGGTGTTTAAGGACGCAGACCTGATGGTTACGGTTGTCGGTGGTCCAAACAAGCGCACCGATTACCACGACGATCCGGTCGAAGAGTTCTTCTATCAGCTCAAAGGCGACATGCTGCTGAAGCTGCATGATACGTCGACGGGTGAGTTTTACGATGTGCCGATCCGCGAAGGCGATATCTTCCTTCTGCCTGCGCATATCCGCCATTCGCCGCAGCGCCCACAAGAAGGCTCTATCGGTCTGGTTATCGAACCAGCTCGTCCTGAAGGCGCTCTTGATGCCGTCGAATGGTATTGTTTCGAATGCAGCGGCCTCGTTCACCGTGCTGAAGTTGATCTGGAATCCATCGTGGACGATCTGCCGCCTCTTTACGCCGCGTTCTACAACGATGAGAAGCTGCGTACCTGCCCACATTGCAAAACCGTTCATCCCGGAAAAAACCCGCCGGAAGGTTGGGTGGCGCTCTGACAAGAGCACGCCCGGCGATACTACCGGGCGCCCGTGCACAAGCTTAAAACATAAGGGGAATTGAAGTGAAAAAGAAACTTCTGATGATCGGCCTGCTGGCAGGGCTGACAACTGGCGCGACTGCCGCTGAACCAGTCAAGATTGGCGTGATAACGACCTTGTCAGGTCCAGGAGGCTATCTCGGTCAAGACGTGCGCGATGGCATGAAGCTTGCCATCGATGCAGAAGGTGGCAAGCTCGGCGGCGTACCGGTTGAACTGAAGGTCGAAGATGATGCGGCCAAGCCCGGCAACGGGCGTCAGATCGCCGAACGGTTCATGTCGGAAGACGGCGTCAAGCTCTTTACCGGCATCATCTTCTCGAATGTTGCCGGCGCGGCGGTGCCGGATATCGTCGACAACGACAACCTCTATATCAGCGCTAATGCTGCGCCGTCCAACTTGGCGGGCAAGGCCTGTGACGCGAATTATTTCGTGGTTTCGTGGCAAAATGACTCGCTTCATGAGGCATCCGGGATCGCGGCGGAACAGGAAGGCTTCAAGCGCGCTTTTATTCTCGCACCAAATTATCAGGCGGGCAAAGATGCGCTGGCCGGCTTCAAACGTCGGTTCAAGGGGGAGATTGTCGGTGAAATCTACACCCAACTCGATCAGACCGATTATTCAGCCGAAATGGCACAGATACGTGCCGCCAATCCTGATGTGGTCTTCCAGTCTCATCCGGGTGGCATGGGCATCGCATTCCTGCGCCAGTATCAGCAGGCTGGTCTTCTCGGTAAGATTCCAATGGTTCTGTCCGAGCCATCCAGCGATGCTGTGATCCTTAAATCATTGGGCGATGCTTCGGTCGGCCTCATGGCTACCAGCCACTGGAGCCCGGATATGGACAATGCCGCAAACAAGGAACTCGTCGCTAAGTGGAAAGCCGCTTACCCTGACCGCCCGCTGACATATTACGGAACGCAAGGCTACGATGTGGCTCGCCTGATTGCTTCTGCGTTGAAGAAGACCGGTGGCGTTGACGATATCGATGCAGTGCGTGAAGCGCTGCGGAAAGCGGATTTCCAATCGGTGCGCGGCAATTTTTCCTTCGGCCCGAACCAGCACCCGTTGCAGGACTGGTATCTCCTCGAGATCGTGAAGGGTGACGATGGTATGCCGACCACCAAGATCAAGAAGAAGCTGATCGAAAATTACGGTGATTCCTATTCTGCAGAATGCAAGCTCTGACAGCCACCGCCCTGCGCGTGCGAAAGTACGCGCAACGCTTCTTTTTATTTTTTATGAAGGTCGTTTCCTCCAATGACACTCATCTTCGAGCAACTTTTGAATGGCCTTCTCTATGGCGTCATGTTGTTCCTTCTGGCAGCAGGGCTAACACTGATCTTTGGGATCATGGGCGTTATCAACCTCGCTCATGGCTCGCTCTACATGATCGGCGCTTTCATCGGGACCTGGGTGGCTGTGCAGACAGGAAATTTCTGGCTGGGCCTGCCGGCAGCAGTTCTGGCGGCAACGCTTGCCGGTATCGTGATCGAGCTCGGCGTCATGCGAAAACTCTATCAACGCGATCATATGGATCAGGTGCTTGCGACTTTCTCGCTTATTCTGATTTTCAATGAACTGACCGTGCTGATTTTTGGTCGCCAGCCAATTTTCACGCAGTTGCCTGCATCGCTCTCTCAACCGATCGAGCTGTTTTCAGGCCTGAGCTACCCCCCGTTTCGACTGCTCATCATTGCAGCGGGTCTGATGGTGGCTGGCGGGCTTTACCTGCTCATAAACCGCACCCGCATTGGCATGCTGGTCCGCGCAGGCTCGACCAATCGCGATATGGTGCGTGCTCTCGGCGTCGATATCCGTCTTCTCTACACAATGGTGTTCGCGCTCGGGGCTGCTTTCGCGGGCCTTGCCGGCTTCATGACCGGGCCGATCCTCGCCGTTCAAGTCGGCATGGGAGAGCAGATATTGCTTGCCACTTTTGTGGTTGTCGTAATCGGCGGCGTCGGCTCGATCAAGGGAGCCTTCATTGCTGGTATTTCGCTCGGCATCATAGATACATGCCTGCGTGCATTTCTGCCTTCAATACTGCGCCAGTTCATGGCGGGCGCCGAGGCAGACGCGCTCGGCGTGGGCATCGCCTCCATGGGTATCTATCTGTTGATGGCTATCGTTCTTCTGTTCCGCCCGAGAGGCCTCTTTCCGGTGGGAGCCTGAAACATGTCATATCGCTTTCTATTCGTTCTTCTCGGCTGCGGGGCGCTTGCATTATTTCCTTTCGGCGCCGACGCATTGGGGCAGCCGGCTGCGTCAAGCCTTGTCGCCCGGATCATGATCTATGCTATCGCTGCGGCCAGCCTCAATCTCATCCTCGGCTATGGCGGGATGGTGTCTTTTGGTCACGCCGCCTTCTTCGGGATCGGCTCCTACGTCGTCGGGATTCTCTATTTTCACCATGCCGAAGAAACGCTGCTCTTCGGTTTTATTCCGGGTTCTGATCAATTTCTGATCACTGTTCCTGCAGCAATGCTGGTAGCGGGACTTGCGGCACTGATCATTGGAGCTCTGGCGCTGCGTACTTCGGGCGTGCAGTTCATCATGATTACGCTCGCCTTCGCCCAGATGCTCTTCTTCCTCTTCGTTTCGCTGAAGACCTATGGTGGCGAAGACGGGATCATTGTCCGCCGGGCAAACGATCTTTTCGGCTTCAGCCTGCGGGATAAGACGACGATGTATTATGTCATCCTCGTCTCGATGATCTTATATTTCGGCTTTCTTTGGCGGGTCGTGCATTCGTCCTACGGCGCGGTGCTGTCCGGTATTCGGCAGAGCGAGCGACGCATGACCGCCATGGGTATCGAAACCTATCGCTACAAGCTCTACGGCTTTGTTCTTGCCGGAATGGGCGCGGGTCTGGCTGGAGCGCTTCTCACCATCTTCATGCGGTTTGCAAGCCCAGACACACTGCATTGGACTAAATCGGGCGAGTTGATGGTGATGGTCATTCTGGGTGGCGTCGGCACTTTCTTCGGTCCCATCTGGGGTGCAGCCGCATTCCTGATCCTGCAGAATTATCTCGCCTCCTGGACTGAGCATTGGCAGCTCGCCATGGGTATCATTCTGCTTGTCCTCGTCTTGGGAACCAAAGGCGGCATTGTCGGTGGTTGGCGTGCGCTTTGCCTTCTGTTTCGCAAGGACCGCAAAGTGGAGGTGACCGCATGACTGCGATCTTACAAGTCCGTGATCTGGTGAAGCGTTTTGCAGGGCTGGTCGCGACGGATCATGTCACACTCGACGTCACGGAAGGGCATATCCATGCCCTGATCGGCCCGAACGGCGCAGGAAAGTCTACACTTATCAACCAGCTTTGCGGTGAGCTTACGCCCACATCAGGGACGATCAGCCTGATGGGGGAGGACATTACCACCTTGCCCGCCGCGATACGTGTCGGTCGCGGGTTGGGACGCACATTCCAGATATCGACACTTCTGAATGAAATGAGTGTGCGCCAGAACATCGCCATGGCGGTGCAAGCGCGCGAGGGACATAATTTCAGGATTCTCGACAGTCTGAAAGGCCGCAGCGCCATCTGGCATGAGGTTGATGTAATTCTCGCCCAAAGCCGACTGGCCAATCACCCGGAAAAACTAGCAGGCGATCTGTCAAGTGGCGGGCGCAAGCAGCTTGAACTGCTCATGGCGCTCGCCGGTAAGCCGAAGCTTTTGCTTCTCGACGAACCGATGGCCGGTCTCGGCCATGTCGAAAGCCAGGAAATGATCGAGCTTCTGCAGGGATTGCGGGGAACGGTTTCGATGCTGCTTGTCGAGCACGACATGGAGGCGGTGTTCGCGCTGGCCGACCGCATATCTGTGCTGGTCTATGGCCGCGTCATCCTAACGGGCACGGTGGAAGACATACGGGCGAGCGAAGCTGTGCGGGAAGCCTATCTCGGTGGAGAGGAGGAACTGTGCTAAAAATCGATGGATTGCAGGCCGCTTACGGCCACTCACAGGTATTGTTCGACGTTTCGCTCGAAGTAAACGAAGGAGAACTTGTAACCCTCATGGGCCGTAACGGCATGGGCAAGACGACCACGATACGCACGTTGATGGGTCTCCTCGCCCCCAAAGGGGGGAAAGTCCAGATTGCAGGGCGAGACACGACCAGCTACAGCCCAGAAAAGGTGGCGCGTCTTGGTGTCGGCCTTGTGCCGGAGGGACGACAGATTTTTCCGACATTGACGGTGCGGGAAAATCTGGTTGCAACCGCTTCAAACCGATGCAAGCGGCAGTCTCCGTGGGATCTCAGCAAGATATATGCGCTTTTCCCACGTATGCAGGAGCGGGCGGACCAGACGGCCGGCACACTGTCGGGCGGCGAGCAGCAAATGCTGGCAATCGGGCGTGCGCTGATGACAAATCCGCATCTTCTGATCCTTGATGAAGCGACGGAAGGACTTGCCCCCGTCATCCGCACGGAAATCTGGCATTGCATCATGCAATTGCGCGAAATGGGCCAATCGATCCTGCTAATAGACAAGAATATCGCCGTTTTGAAGCGGCTGGCGGATCGCCATTATATTGTCGAAAAAGGCCGGACGGTCTGGCGTGGAACGAGCGCAGATCTCGAACGGGACCAAGATCAGGTGCATGCTTATGTCGGTATCTGAGTCAATCGTCCTGATTGGATGGGGCGCTATCGGCAAACGGGTTGCGGAACTCCTCGCCGAGCGAAAAAGTCCAGTCAAAATCGGTGCAGTCGCGGTGCGCGACCGGTCGGTCACTCGTGACGGACTGCCTGTCGGCGCCATACAGATCGAAGATCCCGCCGAACTCGCAGCCACCGGCGCAAGACTTGTCGTGGAAGTTGCGGGGCGCCCAAGCGTCTTGCCATGGGGTGAAGCAGCTCTTTCCGCGGGAATGGATTTCGCGGTTTCATCGACATCGGCGTTCGTGGATGATGCGATCTTTCAAAGATTGAAAGACATCGCGGCGATCCGCGGTGCGAAACTGATTATTCCACCCGGCGCGCTCGGGGGGATCGACGCGCTTTCGGCAGCAAGCCGTCTTACCATTGCAAGCGTCGAACATCGCATCATCAAACCTGCAAAAGCCTGGGCGGGGACACAAGCCGCCCAACTGATACCGCTCGATGAAATCACGGAGGCAACCACGTTCTTTACGGATACGGCCCGTAAGGCTGCAGACGCCTTTCCGCAAAATGCCAATGTCGCAGTGATTACCTCGCTTGCTGGGATCGGTCTCGATCGTACCCGTGTCTCATTGGTCGCAGACCCGGCAGCGCGCCTCAACATGCATGAAATCATTGCCGAAGGCGATTTCGGCAGGATGCAACTGCGTTTTGAAAACGGCCCGCTCGCGACCAATCCGAAATCATCGGAAATGACGGCGCTAAATCTCGTCCGCCTTATCGAGAACCGGGTCGCCACCACGGCAATTTAGAAACACACTCTCCCAAAGCGAGAAGCAGCCTTGGAATGAAGACATGAACAAGAACCAACATTACATACGGCATCTGGCTGAAGAAACGGGTTTAGACCCCGCTCGCCTTGATCGCGATTATAATGCCAAAGCTACCGTTTCGCCGGAAACCTTTGCCGCCGAAATGAAACGCTACCGCCAGGCAAGTGTTGAGCCGCGAGTTCATTGGGGGCAGCATTTCGACGTGGTTTACGACGAAGAAAGCGGGCAACGGATCGATATTTTCGGCCCTTCGTCAAGCGGCGGACTAAATCCGGTTTTTATATTCATTCACGGTGGCTATTGGCGGGCGCTGTCCAAGGAAGATTCCGCCATGATGGCTGGAATGCTTGCGCGCGAAGGCATTGCCACGGTCGTCGTCGACTATCGTCTGGCACCCGAAGTATCTCTTGCCGAAATTACGCGGGAGGTACGCTCTGCTCTGGCCTTCGTTTGGCGTCACGGTCGGGACTATGGTCTTGATCCGAACCGGATAACGGTCGGGGGAAGCTCTGCCGGCGGTCACCTTGCGGGCGCGCTCCTTTCTGAGGGATGGCAGGGCAAATTCGGTTTGCCAAAGGATGTAGTCAAGTTTGCCATGCCGGTCAGCGGGCTTTTCGAGCTTGCCCCTGTGGCTGAAACTTTCCCGCAGGGGTGGCTGAATCTTAGTCCTATTGATGTCGATCAACTTAGTCCCATCCGGAGCATTCCTGTGGGTGGGTGTCCGATAACCGTAGCATGGTCAGAGCATGAAGCGGACGGCTTCAAACGCCAGTCACGCGCTTATGCCGATTGCTGGGCTGTGGCTGGCGGAAGGGTGAAGGCAATCGAGGTCGCGAACCGAAACCATTACAATATTCTGATGGACTGGTGCTCGCCAGAAACCGAGATGTCGCAGGCCCTGCTCGCCGGGATTCGCAACATCGGTTGACTGGCTTCTACAAAAAGTTTTGCGGTCGCGCGGCTCTGCGCGGCTGGCAGTTTGGTGCGTGAAAAATTCGCCGACACTCATACAAACTCATGTGATAAAACTCATGGATATATAGTTTCAATATGAATTGTCACATGAATTAAACCCCCTCATTCTATCCGTAACGATAATCTGGGCTTGGCCCAACTAGTAGATTGCAGAGGCTTTCTGATGCAAAAATCCGACGTACAGCTTTTCATAGGCGGCGAATGGCGCAAGTGCGCCAATACGCTTCCAATTATCAACCCTGCAGACGAGACCGAGATCGGCCAGGTTGCGGTGGCAGAACGGGGGGACCTGGAGGCGGCACTTCAGGCAGCCTGGGACGGATATCAGGTCTGGCGCAACACTGCGCCGGCGGCCCGCGCTGCGATCATCATGAAGGCGTCGGCGCTTATGCGCGAGCGGCAGGAAGAGATCGCACGCGCGATCACGCTCGAAAACGGAAAGCCTATAGCTGAAGCCCGGCTTGAGGTCATCCGGGGCTGCGAATTTTTCGAATGGGATGCGGGGGAATGCATTCGTTTCTATGGCCGTGTCATACCAAGCGCGCCCGGTATTCGCTATATTGTTGTGCATGAGCCAATCGGCCCAGTCGCTGCTTTCGCACCATGGAATTTTCCAATGAGCCAACCTGCACGCAAGATTGCGGGCGCTCTGGCTGCCGGTTGCTCCATTATTCTGAAGGCATCCGAAGAAACGCCGACTGCAGTTACGCATATTGCGCGCGCATTTGAAGATGCAGGGCTGCCAGCAGGTGTGTTGAATCTGGTTTTCGGCGTTCCGGCGGATATTTCGCAATTTCTCATCCCCAGCCCCGAAATTCGGGCCATCGCATTCACCGGATCAACAGCTGTCGGCAAGCATTTGACCGAGATCGCCGCGCGTCATATGAAGCCCGCTCTTATGGAACTCGGCGGCCACGCCCCGGTCATCGTTTGCGAGGACGCCGATCCGGTTCTGGCGGGCATCGCATCAGCACGCCGAAAGTACCGCAATTCAGGCCAGGTATGTACCTCCCCAACACGCTTCTTCGTTCATGAAACCCATTATGAGCGTTTTACTGCAGCTTTTATTGAAACGGCGCAGTCAATCCGTGTCGGTAACGGACTGGAGGAAGGGGTGCAGATGGGGCCTGTTGCAAATGATCGTCGCATTATGGCGCTGGAAGAGTTGGTCAGCGATGCCGAAGCCAAGGGTGCAAAATTGCTTTTTGGCGGTCGCCGTCTGAAGAACAACGGTTATTTCTTCCCGCCGACGGCTCTGGCGGAATTGCCCAGCGATGCCCGTGCGATGTCCGAGGAGCCTTTCGGTCCGCTGGCCTTGATCAATCCAGTGCCGTCCCTTGATGTGGCTATTGAAAAGGCGAACTCGCTGCCCTTCGGTCTTGCCGCATATGGCTTTGCGAACTCCGCGGAAAATGTGGACCGTCTTATGTCGGGTCTGGAAGCTGGGAACGTCTCGATCAATACGCTCGAAGCATCTGTCGCTGAGACACCGTTCGGTGGTGTCAAGGATAGTGGGCTTGGCCGCGAGGGCGGAGCAGAAGGATTGCATCACTATACGGTCGTGAAGAACGTCTCGCATCGTTTGGTCAATAGTCTCTAGACCATTGCGGGACCGCCAGTCCGGCATCTCTCCTATGACAGTGGATAATGGTTCGACATATGATGGAATGCAGCACTATCGAATGATGTTGGTGTTCTTGCCGGTTGCTACTTCGATATGCGGCTAACTCGCCGCATGCTCTTACGATTATGGTCAAATGAGGAACTGAATGGATGCGACTTTCTAAATTGCAACATATCGCGGGCGCCTTTCTGGTATCGTCTACTCTTGGGGGCACTTACGCGCATGCGGCCGACGCCGTGAAAATAGGTTTTATTACCACCCTGACCGGCGCTGCAGGCTATCTCGGCGAAGACGTGCGCGACGGCTTCAATCTCGCGGTTAAACAGGGCAATGGTCTTCTGGGTGGCCAAAAGGTCGATGTTGTTATCGCCGACGATGGACTGAAGCCATCGACAGGCCGCCAGTTGGCGGACCGGTTCCTATATGACGAGCAAGCCGATATCATAACCGGTATGATTTTTTCGAATGTGGCCTCGGCTATCATTCCCGAGGTAATCGACGCCGGTAAGATCGTGATAAGCCCTAATGCCGGGCCCACTGAATTTGCCGGTGTTAACTGCAATGCGAACTATTTCGTCATGTCATGGCTCACCGACAGTATGCAGGGCAGCGCGGGGCGCAATGCAAAGGCTCTCGGCTTTAAGCGAGCTATGGTGCTTGCTCCGAATTTCCAGGCAGGTAAGGACGCGGTCGAGGGCTTTCGCCGTACTTTCGAGGGAGAAATTATAGAAGAGGTCTACACAAGTCTGGACCAGATCGACTATGCAGCGGAAATGGCGCGCATAAGGTCTGCAAAACCTGACGTAGTATTCCAGTTTCACCCCGGTGCTTTGGGGATTGCGTTTCTTCGTCAATACCAGCAGTCAGGCCTGTTAAATGAGATACCAATGGTGGTTGCTGAGCCATCCATGGATCATGCCATCCTGCGTTCTCTTGGAGGAATTACAGAGGGCCTCAATGTCTCGGGTTCCTGGAATGTCGATCTGAACAACGACGCCAATAAGCAGTTCGTTGCCGCATTTCAGGGCGAGTACGGCCGGACCCCAACCATGTATGCAGCGCAAGGCTATGATACAGCGCGGGCTATCGGAGCGGCACTGGCACATACCGGCGGTGATTTTAAGGACCCCCAAAAGTTTCGTTCTGCAATGTTGAAGGCTGATTTCTCATCCGTTCGAGGTAACTTTGCGTTTGGCAAAAATCAGCACCCGGTTCAGGATTGGTATGCTATGCGCGTCGAAAATGATGGGAAGGGTGGGTACAGTTTGGTGACGAAAGATAAGATCGCTGAGATGTCCGGAGATGTGTTTGCCGATGAATGTAAACTTGAGCCCGCATTATGAAGCACAATCACATCTGGATTGCCAGTTTGGGCATCAGCCTTGAACAACTGGCACTTGAGGACGGGACGCTTGTAACTTGCATTCCGGATCTCGGTCCCGTTCAATGGAGGCGTGATAAGCTTATTGGTGAGATGCAATTCACTCGGAACGAGCCCTATCCGACATCTCCGATGAATAGCGCCGATAACGGACTTGCCGATACATTATCGCTTAGTTTCAATATCTATCTTGTCCAATCCCGTGCTGGAAATGTTTTAATAGATACTGGGATCGGAAATGGTAAGTACCGCCCCGATCGACCCGCATGGGATAGGTTGAATGGTCCGTTTCTTGCCATTCTGGAAGGACTTGGTTTAGATGCCGATCATATTGATTTCGTCATCAATACCCATTTACACGCCGACCATGTCGGCTGGAACACCATTGCAGACTCTAGCGGGGTCTGGCGCCCAACGTTTCCTTCGGCGACTTATGTTACGCCGGCACGAGAGCTTGAAGCAATGTTGGCTAAAGCCCAAGCAACGTCCAATTCGTCGAATCTACTCCATGGCGCCTGGCAAGATAGTGTCATGCCAATCATCGACGGCCCCGGCTATTTGGCGGTGCAACCAGGCGAAATCGTTGCCGGTCTTCAAACAATTGCATTGCCTGGACACACTTCCGGAATGATCGGTCTGATCTTGGGCAGCGGCGATGAAACTATTGTCTTCACAGCAGATGCGATACATCACCCTATCCAGTTGCCTAATAATGCTCCGGCATCGAATTTTTGCATGAATCCGGAGGAGTCGGTCCAAACGCGGATCAAACTTCTGGAAACCTGTGCGCTGAACAACTGGATCATCGCGCCCTATCACTTTCCGGCTCCGGCCTTCAGCCACATCAAGCGAAATGAAGCAAACGGATATGAGATAAAACCCTTCGTCTTGCCTGGGTGATCAAAAGACCTGAGTGGAACCCCTGATAAGAATTGGGACAATAAACTCGCGCAGTAGCTGCTGCAACGCATTGCCGAGGAGTTTGCAAGGGCTGATCGGTATGATCGACGTCGATTGCAAACTTTCGTCAAATCCGACAATGTCGACATTCCGTCCTCTTGGAAGCTCTGCCTTCGTTGCCATTTATGCGCCCGGGATTTCCCATCACGGATAACTCCCTTATTGTTTTGCATTTATAATTGCGAAGAATGGCGTCTCCACTGTGCACTCCCACCGCCGACGATGCCACCCGCATCTTAGTTTGGTGCCCACTATGAACCGCTACAACATCGCTGAACGACGTACAATTGCGCGCTAGCGACCCCCTCCGCTTGAAATTAATCCTGTCACGATGTATATACTCGTGTATATACAAAGGAGGCCAATATGCCACAGCTCCGACACTCCGAACCTACACCAGCCCGCGAAGCAAAACTCTTCCGTAACAATAAGAGTCAGGCCGTACGCATTCCAGCTGACTTCGAACTTCCGGGCGACCGGGTGATGATCCATCGCGATGGAGATCGACTTATCATAGAGCCGGTGCGTCGCCAGAACCTGTTGGAAGTGCTTGCCGGGCTGGAACCGCTTGGGCCGGAAGATCAGTTCCCTGATATTGACGATACCCTGCTACCGTTGAAAGAATTCGACCTGTGAGCGCGCTCTACATGCTTGACACCAATGTCGTGTCCGAGCTTACACGAAACCCCAAAGGTGCTGTCGCCATACGCATTGCTGAGGTCGGACCAGAAGCAGTTTGCGTCAGCATTATCACGGCAGCGGAGTTACGCTATGGATGCGCCAAGAAAGGATCGCCGAAGCTACTGGCGCACATCGAGGCCATTCTTGGAAGTATGCAAGTGCTCGCACTTGATATGCCTACCGACGCCGAATATGGACGAATCCGAGCCGAATTGGAAGCCGTTGGCCAGCCCATCGGTCCGAATGACCTCTTCATCGCTGCCCATGCTTATGCGCTCGGGGCGGTGTTAGTCACGGCCAATACCGGAGAATTCTCACGCATCCGTGCTCTGAGGGTCGAAAACTGGCTACGCGACTGAGCCGTGCTGTTGTTCCTTCAAAGAGGATCTGCCGCTGAAGGGACAGATCACAAAAAGTGCATTTATAATTGGTAGATTGTACCTTGGTCTGCTCATGCCTCGGATAAAGACTGGTTTTCCGCTGATGGCTGCTATGAATGTAGGCACCGAATCTGAACAACAATTGATGCCTTGACTGCTGATGATGACCAACCCGATCCACATTCTCAAAACCGTTTATGGATACGATGCCTTCCGTGGGCGACAAGCTGAAATCATATCGCACGCGATAGCAGGCAATAATGCATTCGTCCTGATGCCGACAGGCGGCGGCAAATCCCTATGCTATCAGATTCCCGCCCTTGCGCGACCAGGCATGGGGATCGTGGTGTCACCGCTTCTTGCGTTGATGGCCGATCAGGTGTCCGCGCTCCGGCAGGCAGGTGTGAAGGCTGCGGCGCTCAATTCCGACCTTGCTGGCGATGACAGGCTAGCCTTGTGGCATGATATCCATGCTGGTGTGCTTGATCTGCTCTATGTCGCGCCTGAAACACTGCTCAGACCAGATACATTGCAACGCCTGAGCGACGTGCCTCTCTCGCTGATCGCTATCGACGAAGCACATTGCCTGTCGCAATGGGGGCATGATTTCAGACCATCCTATCGACAGCTCGATGTGTTGATGACGCAGTTTCCCAATACGCCACGCATGGCGTTGACAGCAACCGCCGACGAGCCGACACGTGCGGAAATCCTGTCGCATCTGCAGATTGACGAGCGCGATGCCTTCATCGCCGGTTTCGACCGCCCCAATATTCGCTACACGATCATGGAGAAGAACAATCCCCGCGCGCAATTGAAACGTTTTCTGCAGGATCACCAGGGTGAAAGCGGCATCGTCTACTGTCTTTCAAAACGGAAGACGGAAGAAACGGCCGAATGGCTGCGCAGCCTGGGCTATGACGCTCTCTCCTATCACGGCGGCATGGAGAAGCCTGCGCGCGAGGCGAACCAGGCACGGTTCCAACATGACGAAGCGATCATCGTGGTGGCGACGATTGCGTTTGGGATGGGCATCGACAAACCGGATGTACGCTTCGTCGCCCATGTCGATCTGCCGGGAAGCATCGAAGCTTATTATCAGGAGACAGGGCGTGCGGGGCGCGACGGACTGCCAGCCGAAGCGATGATGCTCTACGGTTATGAAGATATCGTCCTGCGCAGCCGCTTCATCGAGGAATCCGACGCGCCCGATCAGCGTAAGCGGATGGAGCGGCAGAAACTCGACACCCTCCTCGGATTGGCCGAAACGGCGAA
>Ga0182744_1001887_pt1 | contig 17924 bp, 18 predicted proteins | sample eDN3rd30CKraftMG_FD_128525 | JGI IMG/M metagenome (GOLD analysis project Ga0182744, IMG submission 128525) | Enriched Miracle-Growth compost microbial communities from Emeryville, California, USA - eDNA 3rd pass 30_C Kraft MG (version 2) (version 2) ...
GCATCCGGAAGCAAAGCCTCGTCTTCCTGGAGAATGCGTTCCGCGATGGTCGCCCGTGCGCCAGATTGGCTCGAATCGAGCAGCACAGAAAGAGAAGGATTCGTCTGCCGCAACAAATCGCCCATGGCGAAAGTGACAACTCTTACGCCCAGCGCCGCGAGCAGGAGCAGACACAATATCCAGGCGAATCTCGACAGTATTACGGCGCGCGGACTCTGTTGTGCTTGCCCGTTTGACAGGCGCATTTTGCCGAGCATCGTCATTTCGCGCCTCCGTCTTCGTTGAAGGCCGCGTTCTCAGAAGGCCTCAAATTGGCTACGGGGTCATCGTCCAGAATTGCCATAACCAAGTTTTGGCATGCCGTGAACGCCGCGCGGTTTGGAATAACAAGGCCCAGGAACAAAGTGGCCCCTACGAGAAACATGAAGAGCGATTTTGAAACATGGAACTTTGGCCAGGTCGACGCATTCGCCACCGGTCGCGCGATCCATGGCAAGCGGTCTCGCCGCTGGGAACGCACTGATCTTGGAACCGGCTGCGCGGGATCGTGCCCTATTTCGACATCCTTCACCGCATGCCATGCCGCAATGACGCGCGTTGCAAAAGCCGATTGCCATTTGGAAGGGTTTCTATCCGGATGCAGCCAACTGAGCAAAAACCGCAGATTGGTCCGCGCCTCGTCACGACCGGCGTTCGGCGCAAGGCCCAGAACCCGCCTCGGCGGCGCACCGGCAAAAAGCAGGACTTCTTTTACGTAGAGTTCAGAGATCATGAGAATGGCGGCAGAATTCAAACCGGTGAGCCGACGGGCTTCCTGAACCGCACCGGCATCATCCGCGAGAATTCGCAGCAACAATATTGTGTCGCCCGGTAATTCTCGGATTCGCATCAATGCTGCCAAATTCGGCGCCCTGGACAGTGCAATGGCGGCATCCAAAGCACTGTTAGGACGCATTTTGATCCGAGCTCAAAGCCGGCTTTTCCCTTTGCCCGTAAATATATCTCTCCGCGCCGTAGCCGTAGCCGTAGCCGTAGCCATAGCCGTAACTTCCATAGCCATAGGAGACGCCCGCCCGCTTGGGATCAAACTTATTAAGCAGTGCTCCGATAACGCGCGCGCGGGCAAAATCAAGCCGCTTGAGTGCATCTTTGGCAATGGCGCGACGCGTTTTCGCGCCTTCGACAACCAGCATCGTGCCTTCGACAATGCTCGCGATAATGGGAGCGTCGGCCAGACCCATGACCGGCGGGCCGTCGACGATCACAATTTGAAACGATTCAGCGGCCGTGCTCAAAAGCGTTCCCAGGCGGGGACTTGCCAGAAGCTCGGCCGGATTGGGCGGAAGAGGGCCGGTGGTCATCACAACCACGCCGTTCATGATGCAGTTTTTCACCAAGCCCGACGCCTCGGCCGCTCCGGATAAATAGTTGGACAGGCCGCTGCTATTGTCCAAGCTCAGCACCCGGTGCAGCGAGGGATTGCGCATATCGGCATCTATGAGCAAGACCCGCATGCCAAGCTGAGCGAAATTCAACGCAAGACAGGCGGACGTCGTCGATTTCCCTTCGCCGGGACGAGAACTCGTGATCAATAGCGTGCGCGGCGCCCCATCTGCGGTTGAGAATTGAACAGCCGTCCGCAAAGATCGATAAGCCTCAGCCAGAGGCGACGTTGGATCCCCGATGACTTCATTCAAAGCCGTCTTGTCCGACTTGGGATCAAGGAACAGCGGGGTGATGCCGAGAACAGAAAGCCCCAGCTTTTCCTCGATATCTTCGGGCGTCTTGAACGTATCATCAAGAACTTCCATGACAGCGATAGCGGCTGCGGCGGCAGCCAGCCCCAAGATCAGAGCCATGAACAGATTTTTTCGAAGCGACGGATGGTCCGGAACCACTGGAAGCTGGGCGCGATCGATAATGGAAACGTTGTTGGTGTCTATATCGGCGACGACGCTTTGCTGCTTCACCTGCTGCAGAAGGCCGTCGTACAACGATCTCGCGGTATCCACCTCGCGCAGCAGGATCGTGTATTCGACGCCATGAACGCGCGCTTCCAGCGCCTCCGCATTCAACTGCTCGAGCTTTTCGCCTAGCGCCTTTTCTTGTGCCAAGGCGGCATCGTACTGGGCCTTGATCGAATTCTTGATCAGAGTAACCTGACTGCGAATGTCTCTTTCAGTTTCTTTGATCTGTGTCTGCAGGGCCATCATTTCGGGAAAGGCCGGCTTCATGACGGTGAGCTTGTCCTGATAGTTCGTCTTCAATTGCGCCAGTTTTCCGCGCGCGTTCTGGATCAGTTGATCGTTCATGACCTGCGGCAAGGCAGCGCCGCCGTCATTGTCCGCCTGCTGCCACAACTGTTCTTGCTTGAGCCTCTGCGCGACCGCGTCGGAATAGGCGGCTTGTATGCCCTGAATCTGCGTCATCATTTGCGACTGTTTGTTGTCGACATCGACGATGCCTTGCTTCTGGGCATATTTGAGAAGTTCGGTCTCCGATTCCTGCAGCTTAACTTTGACCTGCTGCAACCTTTCATCGAGAAAACTTCTCGTATGGCTGGAGGCGGCATAGCGCATATCGAAGACAGATCTCTCGTATTGCTCCGCGATCGCAATACTGATTCGCTGCGCCCACCTAGGATTGGGACTGCTGAATCTTATTCGAACGAGTGATGAGAGAGCGACAGGCTGAACAGAAAGTCCCCCCATGATCTGATTGATGGCCTGTGCTTGACGTCCCCTGATCGCTGCCGCGTCACGCTCGATATTTTGCGTCGAGCCCCGTCCCAAAAGCCTATCCAGGTAGGAAGAGCGCGCGCCACCGACAAAATCCGTCTGGGCCAGATTAAGTGCGGTGGCAACCCGGTCAGCTAACATCCGGCTTTTGATCAATTCATATTGCGTTTGATAAAATGTTGGATCGTTAACGAGGCCATCGAAGGGCGACGAATTCTGACCGGTGAGCACCTTGGGGATGGCCCGATCGATCTTGACCGTTGTCGAGCCGCTGTAAATTTTCGTTGTCATGAACGTGACCACGAAACCGCCAAAGAGCGAAACAAAACAAATCAGCGCAATCAAGTATTTATGCTTGATTGCAAGGCCGAGATATTTCAGCAGGGTGCCGCGCAGGGTTCCTTCCGAGCCTTCGACTTCAGCTGTTCCTATCGATCGATAGGGCTGGGAAAGCGAACGCCCTCCTCCGGTCGCCACCGGCAATGGCTCGTTCGATCCAGACGGCAGATGTCGGATATTCAAGATCGCACCCTGATGGTTGACTAAATGAACGCTTTAAACAAGCCGATTGCAGGCACGATCTCACGGAACTGCTTCCATGCTGTTTTTGTGCCGGATTCGTCGACGACGATCGTGTCACCTCCGTAGATCGGAGGATCTGCTGCGGTGCCGGCTCGGATCGCATTGGCATCGAAACGCGCGACAGTGCGGCCCTGTGGGGTATTTCTGAAAACCAGAACGCCCCCCTGATCCGCCGTCTCGGTGAAGCCTTCGGTCTGCGCGAGCGCACGCAAGAGCGTCATGTCCCCTCGCACCGCGACGACCCCGGGCTTTTTCACCGCGCCTTCAACTGTCACCCTCATTCCGACTGCATCCTTTACCAGGACGGCCACCTCCGGATTCTGCAAATATTTTGCCTTGAGACGCCGGGCGATCTCGGCTTCGACCTGCCGGACCGAGCGCCCTGCGGCAGGAACAGTCCCGATGAGAGGCAGCGCTATATTTCCGGCGCCATCGATCTGAACCGACCGATTAAAATCGGTCACCGGATAGACATATATATCCAACATGTCTTCGGGCTGAAGGCGATAATCCGCACGCGCCGGATTGGCGACGACCGGATTTCCCATTGCGGGCGCCGTGTCTACCCGGGCCACGGCAGCGCCGCTTGTTGCTGCTGCTGTCGGCGTGAAATCGGCCCCGCCTCCGGAACAGCCTCCGAGGATCGCCAGCCCTGATACGAAAAGGACTGCCTTGAAGATATTGGGCCATGCTTCAGTGCCCACGAAGATACTCCGACATTTTACGCCACAACGGAATTTGTTCATCAGCAATCGCATCGTTCTCAGGATTTGTAGGCAAAGGCGCCGTGTCGGATGGAGCGCGATTATACAGAATTGCTTCGGGACGCCCCTGAACAAGATTCGAAGCCTCTGCCTCTCCCACCCAGGAGCACAAGGTCCCAAATGCCTCCTGAAGATTCGGAGGCCGGCGCACGGTGTCATGGGCGTCGGAGGCTACGATATGCACCAGCCCTTCCTTCAACATGCGTTCGGACCAATCACGCGGCCGCGAGCCGAACTTGCCCAGAATGGCCCCGGCCGTAATCTGCATCCATGCGCCCGACCGAACCAGTTGTTCCAGCATATCATAATGGCGGTCAATCCACGACATACGTTCGGGATGGGTGAGAATAGGAATATATCCCGCCGACAGCAGGTTGAAGAATATATCGTCGGTACGGGGAGGCAGAACGTGGTGCGGCGGCTCGATCAGAACGTAGCGACTGCCATTCAAGCTCAGCGCCTCGCCATTCCGCAATTTCGATGTCAGATCGGGAGCCACGTGCACGTCGGCGCCCGACACCAGATGCAAAGGAATCCCGGCCGCCGAAATATGTGCCTGAAGCCACTCAATTAATTGACAAATATAGTCACCCTTGTTGTCATAGACGCCGGGAAAAATATGCGGTGTACAGGCCATGACCGTGACACCACCCGCAACAGCCATTCGGGCCATATCGAGAGATTGCTCAAGGTCCTTTGCGCCATCATCTATGCCGGGAAGCAAATGGCTATGGAGATCAATCAATCCAATTTCCCTCGACCGCTGTTTAATGGACAATGATAACGGCCTATGTCGCAACAGGGAACATATGCATGTCCCGTGCAACATCAGCTAGAGTTCTATTTTTAACGCTCAGGCGCATCCTGATACACGAAAATGTGCTCACTCGAACATTCTCGCGTCATTCTTGTGACTGGGAGAAAAAGCCGATCGCCACCACATATGACCCGAACCAGTCGAGATCGATCAGACGATAAATTCAGTTACTCCTGCTTAAATTTTAATTAAAGCAAATTTTTTGCCACCTAATTTAGGCAATGGAATAAATGGCCTGACAAAGCACGGAGCCAGCAATTTTCTTCATTATACGAATTTATACTATAATCTATTCAGGCGAATACGTTGACTTCATATAGATTCACAGAGGAACAATGACCGACAACCTTCGCATGAGGCTTTTCGTGGCTCAAGCCGTGGCGCGGGAGGCCGGTGCAATGGCACGGCGGCGCTTTCGAGATCAATCGTCCCTTCACGTCAGCTTCAAGGGCCGGCAAGAGCATGTCACCGACGTCGACCGTGCCGTTGAAATGCTCATTATCGATCGGTTGCGCAGCGTTTTCCCGGACGACTATTTTCTTGGGGAAGAGAGTGGTGGCGAGAGTCACGACCGTCTCTGGGTCATCGATCCGATCGACGGAACAGCCAACTATGTCCACGGAATTTCGCATTTCAGCGTGTCCATCGCCTATGTTCTGGATAATGCGGTACGGGTGGGCGTGATTTATGCGCCCGTGGCTGACGAGCTGTTTTCAGCACTTGAAGGCGGCGGAGCCTGGCTCGACGGCGAAGCGATCCATGTCTCGACCGTCGCAAGCCTGACGGAAGCCTATGTGGAGGTTGGATGGAACCTCAAAGACCGCGTGGCTGAATATTGCAGCACATTTCAGAAGGCCGCCCATCAAGGAGCGGCGATCATCCGGGCAGGCTCGGCAGCGCTCAGCCTGGCTCATGTCGCGATGGGGCGGCTGGACGGCTATTGCGATCAACATGTCTACGCCTGGGACGCATTGGCCGGAATTCTGCTTGTTCAGGAAGCCGGGGGCAAAACCAATGCCTTTCTGAATTCCTCGACATTGAAATCAGGTAACGCCATCCTGGCGGCCAACCCGCTGCTGCTTGGCGCTTTGTCCGATGTCAGCGGAATCCCCGTGAAGTAACCCAAAGGGAGGGCTGCGCCCACGAGGACTCGCGACGGTCATGAACTTGCTGCCATCAAATCAGATCAATTGAACAGCCGGCAGGGGAGGGGAAATATTCTTTCCTCTGTATAAGCCTCGAGACGGGACAGTAATCTCAATCAAACGGTCTTAATCGCGATAGACAGGCGCTTAGATGGGAGCGGCCAATGGGCTTCAGCTCCAGACATCGACCTTCTCCCAATCATCTGAACAGGTCAGGATGGCGCAATTGCAAGGCGAGCGCGAGAGTCAGTGTCTTCAAGTCCAACAGGCGGCCAGACGCAATCATGGCCGCCAGTTCTGAACACGCCAGCTCTACGACTTCGATATATTCCTGTTCGTCATCCAGTCCTCCGCCCGGCGCGATGCGGTCAGCCGCGGAAAAAGGCGCAAGGAACATATCGAGCTGCTCGGTCGATACGCCCGGCATCGCCCACGCACGGACAACAGGTTCAAGCGTTTCAAGCCGCAAGCCCGCTTCTTCAAGCGCTTCACGCCGCGCGCAAGCCTCCGGATCGGATTCATCGAGAGATCCGGCCGGTGCCTCCAGACCGTAGGGGTCCCCCCCTGCCAGCAGCACCGGCGACCGCATCTGCCGCACCAGGATCACGACGCGACGTTCGGGATCATACGGAAGAACGACCACGGCACGACCATGGTCTTCGATCTCGCGCTCAACGATCTCCCCGTTCGCGAGTTGGAGCTTCGCCTTCAGGAACTTGCCCCAGCCTTCGTAAATCGTCCGTACTTCAAGAATGCGCGCAGACATGCACCACCTGTCTTTCCATCAGGTCTTTATGGAGACTGCGAAAGCGAGTCAAACGAGCGATCGCCGGGTAAAGGCCGTCACCACTAAACTGCCAATGTATCCGAGGCATCATCGCGGCCGGATGCCTGCTCGTTCGCGACAGTGTCACAATTCGCCCTTAGCTGGCTTTTTGGGCTGCAGTGCTCACGACGAATGCTCAATGCCCAACTGATCGGCAGAGAAAATTAAAGACTTCCGTGTTCAGTCCTGCGTTGAAGCGATCGTGGCGCGATACGTCAACTCCCTCTCGATGTTAGCGAAAGAAATAATCGTTATCACCTGCTTGTCTTGATTATATCCCCCATATATCTCTGTTTCATCTTCGAAATCGAGAGGATCGTTTACGCATGTCAAGACGCGCGCTGATAACCGGCATCACCGGCCAGGATGGCGCCTATCTGTCCCAATTTCTGCTGGGCAAGGGCTATGAGGTCTTCGGTGTTATCCGCCGGTCGTCCCATCGCGGCGTCGAAGATCACCGTTTGCGCTGGCTGGGCATTGCTGGCAAGGTCACACTTCTCGACGGAGATCTTGGCGATCTTTCGAGCATCGTGCGCATCATGCAGCAGGTGCAACCGGACGAAATCTACAATCTCGCGGCGCAGTCGTTTGTTGCCTCTTCCTGGCAGCAGCCGATCCTGACCGCGAATATCACCGGCGTCAGCGTCGCCATCGTGCTCGAAGCCATGCGTATCGTGAAGCCTGCCGCACATTTCTATCAGGCGTCGTCGTCCGAAATGTTCGGCCTCATCCAGGAAGAGAAGCAAAGCGAGAAGACGCCGTTCTATCCGCGCTCGCCTTACGCCGTCGCGAAACTCTACGGCCATTGGATCACGGTCAACTATCGTGAAAGCTTCGGTCTGCATGCCTCCTCTGGAATTCTGTTCAATCACGAGAGCCCGTTGCGCGGCATCGAATTCGTGACCCGCAAGGTCACGGACGGCGTAGCGCGCATCAAGCTGGGTCTCGCAAACGAGCTGCGGCTCGGCAACATCGATGCCAAGCGTGACTGGGGCCATGCCCGCGACTATGTCCGCGCCATGTGGATGATGCTGCAGCAGGACAAAGCCGACGATTACGTGATCGCAACGGGCCTGACGACGACCGTGCGGGACATGTGCCGCATCGCCTTCGATCACGTCGGCCTCGACATGGACAAGCATGTGGTCATCGACCCAGCCTTCTATCGCCCGGCCGAAGTGGATGTGCTGCTCGGCAATCCGGCAAAAGCGAAGGCAAAATTCAACTGGGTGGCAGAGACCACGCTTGCGGAGATGATCAAGGAAATGGTGGACGCCGATCTTATCCGCCACCGGGAGGCTCCGGAACACTAGAGCGTTTTCGAGCGAAGTGGTCGCCGGTTCGCGTAAAGAAAAGGCGCCAAAACCTAGAGCCTTCGGTTCTGATTCTATCAGAACCGAAAATGCTCTAAGGCGAACTCATTGCCTGTTTGAACGATGCCAGCAGGGCCCAAGCGCGAGGCTGCCGGCTATCCCACGCTTCTCGGTGCGCTGTCGAGATGCGGGTTTCGAGCCAGAATCGCTGCGAGCGCCAAATCTCGAAAGAATGGATCATCGAAGATCAAACGGACCTGGCCGACGGAGAGGCCAAGACCCAGTCCGTGCATATATTCGCCATGGGAAAAAACTTCCATCGAAGAGACCCGGTCAAGCGGTACCGTGGTCATCTTGTAGGCAAGCAGGTGAGGCCAGAATGGCGGTCGCGAGGGAAACGTCACAGACGTACTGCGCAGCCTCGTGCCCTGATATTCAAGAAAGCACCACCAGCCAAGGATTAAGAAGGCCCCCAAAAGAGGAAGCGTCAGTGAAGAATCGTCGCTCAGAAAAGCAGTCAGCATCATTATGAAAAACGCGGTGGCGAGAGCGAACAGCGCCACCAGATAGGTGAAATTTCTGATCCTGATTTCCGGTACTCGCAGCCATTGGGAGGAATCCAACTCCGCTTTCGGTTCCGTTGCCCTGCCAGACTTGCCAAATATCTCCGAGGCCGCGACCCATCCTTTCAGAGAGGGATGCCAGACGAGATCGCCAGCGGCAAAGCCGCCCGACATTGCGCGTGCAAGCATATCCCCCGCAGCAAGTGGACCGATCTGTTTCCCTCCGGAATTGATGAACCAGCTCTCGCCGACCGAAACTCCCACCTGATGATCAGTCCTGTATACGGTGTCGCCTGCGGCTAACTCCTATACAAAAAAATCAGCTTGGAACAGCCTTTTGGCTGAGAGCGATCACGCTCAACACCGATGACCGGAAATGGCATGACAAGTCTCGTCACGGCGTCGCTGCAACTGAAACGGCTCGCGAATGCGTCGTCCTGTAATCGACGCCGTTGCAAATGCCCGATCTAAAAAACGACTGCCCTTATCGCGACAACCACAGCCGCCCAAAAGACCACCATGGCGAGGATGAGAGCGACAATGCCCAATGGTGCTGGCCGGGTCAGCGGGTCAGGACCATGATCGAACACATCTTCTTTTTGAGCCAGCCAAAAACGAGCTTTCATGTCGTTCCCTCCAGCCCCCCGGCTTTAAATACAAAATGCTACAACCGACTCATAAAATACAAAACATATCGGCGAGCGACAGAAATGACAAATCTGCAGTCGTCCGTCCGAAAATAACGTTTAATCAGAAGGATAGACTGTGATTAAGTCGTCGCAACCGGCGATGCAACGACGTCACGAGGCCCGCGCCTCGGCGAACACTGGTGCCTCCCCCGTCAGATCGCCCAGGATGCGCATGGCGGCCTGGCCGTCACCGTAGAGCGTGCGGCCCATCTGGCGCAGTTTGGCCTGAGCATGGGCTCCCGCCAACGCGCGTTCCACCGCCGCGCAGATGAGATCGGGATCGGTGCCGACGAGTTCAGCAAGGCCGGCCTCGACGCCTTCGGGCCGCTCCGTGACTTCGCGCATGATGACTACGCGCTTGCCGAGCGCCGCGGCTTCCTCCTGTACGCCGCCGGAATCGGTCAGGATCGCTTCGGCACGATCGAGCAGATACATGAAGGAGAGATAGTCGACAGGTGCGATCAAATGGATGTTCCTGGCGCCAGCAAGGCGCTCGCGCACGACGGTATCGACGTTCGGATTGAGGTGAACGGGATAGACGATCTCGAGATCACCGCGTTCGCCAAGCCGCGCCAGCGCATCGCAGATGCGCTCGAAGCCGCCGCCGAAGCTTTCGCGGCGATGGCCCGTCACCAGCAGAAGACGCCGGCTGCGGTCGATGAACTCGAATGATTTGTCGAGGCGCGCGCGCAGGGCGGCGTCGCCGTGAATGCGGTCCACCGTCTGCAGAAGCGCGTCGATCACCGTATTGCCGGTGACGAGGATGCGGTCGGAGACGAGATGTTCTTGCAGCAGGTTGCGGCGCGAGGATTCGGTTGGCGCATAAAGATGCTTGGCGACGAGATCAATGGCTCGGCGGTTGAGCTCTTCCGGGAATGGCCGCTGCATGTCGTAGGTGCGCAGCCCGGCCTCGACCTGGCCGACCGCTATGCCTTTATGAAAGGCAGCCAGTGCCGCCGCCATCGCCGTCGTCGTATCGCCGTGGACGAGCACCACATCGGGCGCAACCTTGGCATAGAGGCCATCGATCTTTTCAAAAATCCGTGAAGCCAGGGAATTCAGCGTATGGCCGACCTGCATGACGTCGAGGTCGTGATCCGGACGGATTGCAAAAATTTCGAGCACCTGATCGAGCATCTGCCGATGCTGCCCGGTGGCGCAAACCACGCCTTCGACGGCGGGCGAAGCGGCGAGCGCCTTGATGACAGGCGCCATTTTAATGGCTTCGGGCCTGGTTCCGATGATCGAAAGAACGCGGATTGTCATGCGGGAAACTCGGTTGCGGCCGCGTCCAAAACCGACCGGCTTCTTTCCCGATCCTGCCCTTAAAGTATTAACGCTCCTTTGTTCGGACTTCAGACATGCGGGCAAGTTAGCCTTCGTAACTGCGACGAATTGTTATTTTGGTGCCGGAAAAGCCCTTGCCAGAGCCATTTGGTAAACATGCGGGCTTGATTTCTGGCCCGCCACGGGCGATTGAGACGGCTGTGTTTCAACAGCGCCGCTGGCCCGCCGGGCCGAAGCTGCGTCCGGTACCCGGGAGGATGAAGCCGAAATGTCAACTGACGCTGCGATAGCCGCGCCTGCGACCGCCGGAACAGACGTCAAGATCAGGTTGCGCAACCTCACCAAGAGGTTCGATACTAAAAGAGGGCCGTTTGTGGCGCTCGACAACCTGACGCTGGATATTCCGACCGGCTGCTTTTTCATGATCGTCGGCCCGTCCGGCTGCGGTAAAACGACCTTGCTGCGTATCCTGGCAGGCCTCGAGACCCACTCCTCGGGAACGGTCGAGATCAGCAAGCCCACGGACGGGCGCCCATCCAATTCGATGATCTTTCAGGGCGACTCGCTGTTTCCCTGGATGACCGTCTGGGAAAATGCGGCCTATGGTCTGAACATGCGTCGCAAGCCCAAGGCGGAGATCAAGGACCGGGTGGGCTTTTTTCTCAACCGCACTGGCATGTCGCGCTTCGCCGACCACTACCCGCACCAGTTGTCCGGCGGCATGCGCCAGCGCGTCTCGATCTGCCGCGCCTTTGCCAATGACCCTGATATCCTGCTGATGGACGAGCCCTTCTCCGCGCTCGATGAGCAGAACAAGGTGCTGCTGCAGGAAGAGCTGCTGAAGATCTGGGAAGAGACCCGCAAGACGGTGCTGTTCATCACACATAGCGTCGATGAAGCGGTAACGCTCGGCGACCGGATCATGATCATGAGCGCCCATCCCGGCCGTGACAAAGCCACTCTCGACGTTCCGTTCGAGCGGCCGCGCGAAGTACTGGAATTGCGCGCCCGTCCGGAGTATGGCGAATTCGTTTACAAGATCTGGAGCTACCTGCGCGAAGAAGTCCACCGTGCCCGCGCGCAGGATGAAGGGAGTTCGTCATGACAGACGCCGTTCAAAAACCGACCGAAAAGGTAGAAGGCGCGCCCGGCTTTTCATTTTCGCTCAGCGCGGGCAATTTCGACCGCATCATGAACGTGGCCTCGCCGGTGTTCCTGCTGCTGCTCTGGGAAGCGGCGGCGCGGTTCGGCTGGATCGACGTGCGCTTCTTTCCGGCGCCGTCGAAGATCTTCCAGACCATGTTCACCCTGATCGAGAACGGTCAGCTCTGGATTCATCTGAAATCCAGCATGTACCGTCTGTTCTGGGGCTTCCTGTTCGGCGGCATCCCTGCCCTGGTGCTTGGCATCAGCATGGGCCTGTCGCGGCCGCTGCGGGCGATCTGCGATCCGCTCGTAGCAGCCACCTACCCCATCCCCAAGAGCGCCATCCTGCCCTTGATCCTGCTGATCTTCGGCCTGGGTGAAGCCTCCAAGATCGTCATGGTCGCGATCGGGCTTTTCTTCCCGATCCTCATCAACACCATGGCCGGCGTTCTCGAGATCCCGAAGATCTATTTCGACGTGTCGAAGAACTTCAACGCTGACAAGCTGCAGGTCTTCCGCACTGTCGCCCTGCCGGGCGCCATGCCGCTGATCATGACCGGCGTCAAACTCGGCGTCGGCATGGGCCTCATCCTCATCTCGCTTGCGGAAATGGTCGGCGCGAAATCCGGCCTCGGCTACATGATGTGGAACGCCTGGGAAATCCTGTCGGTGGAAACCATGTATGTCGGCCTGATCGTCATCGCCGCACTCGGCGTGCTGTTCACGCTCATTCTCAATGAGGTCGAGCGCTATCTCGTGCCCTGGAAGACGGCACGCTGATAGAGCCGATCGCAATCTCGCGAAACAAGTCTATTCAAGCGGCCCCTTCCGAGGGGCCGCTTTCGTTTTGCGGCCTTGTTTCGGGATATTGGCGCGAACCTAGAGTTCAAGCACGACAGAGCCCGAAGCAGCATCTGTCAAGCCGCGTCCGCTGCCCTGATCCTCGAGAAGGGACCTGAAGCTGTCGAGAGTCTTGATCATCTCCGGTCGTGCGGCGACCAACGCCTCCTGACTGGACCAGATGCCGATGAGACAAAAGGTTTGCTCACCCGTCTTTATGATGAGCCCTCGCTCGAGGCCAGGCCACTTGGCCTTGCCGTCCTGATGCGCCGCGAGAAACGCGGCCTCCGCGCCAGCCTTCACCTTAAACTTTACGATATTATAGACTTGCATGATGCCCCTCCGTAATTGCGGTCTTGCGCCCGATTTTCGTGGTCGGCATTGCCGGCCAGGCTATCAAATCACGCGGAGAGGCGGCCTGCCATATCCTTCTATCGCGACAGGATCGTGCGTGAAGCGGAGCTTCCGGGAAAAGCTTTAAATTTGAAATTTCTAATGTGCGACATTACGCTTCGTGACCGCAGCCGCCTCTGACGGCCTGTCTGGCATGTGTGCCTGCTGACTTCAGGAGCCCGTGATGTGCGTCGGCACTCGAAATCCGCGGCCGGATGACCTGACGCGCCAGCGGCGAGGGTCAGCCTGCCCTTGCGGCGCGGCGCAGCGATTGCGGCGGCTCGCCGAAGGCGCGGATGAAGGCGCGGCGCATCCGCTCGGGATCGCGAAAGCCGGTCGTCTCGGCAACGTGCTCGATCGCCTCGGAAGAGAACTGCACGCGCTGCCGCGCCACCTCAATTCTCAAGCGCTCGACCGCCTTGGACGGCGTGGTGCCGGTCTCGGCGATGAAGGCGCGGGTGAAATGCCTGGAACTCATGCCGGCCCGCTCGGCGAGGTCCTCGACCGTCAACGGCGTATCGAGATGCTCACGCGTCCAGGCTAACAGCGGACCGAAGCGGCCGTTGGACGTTTTCAGTTCCAGCAGCGACGAGAATTGCGATTGGCCGCCGCTGCGGCGGTGGTACAGCACAAGCTGGCGCGCGGTGTTCTGCGCGACCTCCTCGCCGTAATCCTCCGCGATCATGGCCAGCGACAGATCGATGCCGGCGGAAATGCCGGCCGAACTCCAGATATTGCCGTCGCGCACGTAGATCTGGTCGGCCTCAAGCCTGATTTTCGGATAGGCGTGGACGAAGTGCTGCGTGCGCCGCCAATGCGTGGTCGCGCGTCGGCCATCAAGCAGGCCGGCCTCGGCAAGCACATAGGCGCCGGAGCAGACGCTGGCGATGCGGGTTCCGCGCGCGGCCAGTTTCCGCACGAAGGCCAGCGTCTTCCTGCAGGTCGCAGCCCCATGTACGCCATTGCCGCCGGCAATGATCAGCGTCGTGATCGCGCCCGATGGGTTGAACCCGCGCGCCAGCATTTCGACGCCCGATGAACTGCGCACCGGCCCGGTCTTCACCGCCAATACTTTGATGCCGGACGCGTCGCCGGCAAAGCGAGCTGCGATCTCGAACGCTGAAATCGGGCCGGCCGCATCGAGCAGTTGGAAGTCTGGGAAGACGAGCACGCCTATCATGATCACCTCCTGACGATCGACAATGTCCTAAAACGAGGGAAACGTGCCATTTCAGACAGAAGAAGGCGATGGCAATGTGCGCCCTTCAAACAAGACTGGAGACTTCGCAATGTCGGAACCGCTTCAGATCGGCCTATTGGTATTTCCAAAGGTGACTCAGCTCGATCTCACCGGGCCGCTGCAGGTATTTTCCGGTGTGCCTGACGCCAACGTGCATCTGATCTGGAAACGGATTGAACCGGTCCCGAGTGACGCGGTGCTGACGTTGACCCCGACCGTCAGCCTTGCCGACTGCCCGCAGCTCGACGTGATCTGCGTCCCCGGCGGTTCCGGCACCGATGCGATGGTCAATGACGAGGACGTGCTGGATTTTTTGCGCCGGCAGTCGGCAGCCGCGAGGTACGTCACCTCTGTGTGCACGGGCGCGCTGGTTTTGGGCGCCGCCGGCCTGCTGAAAGGTTATCGTGCCGTCACGCACTGGGCTGCAATGGATTATCTCGCACCCTACGGAGCGACGCCGACCAAGACGCGGGTCTGCGTCGACCGTAATCGGATCACGGGTGGCGGTGTGACCGCCGGCATCGACTTCGCACTGACCCTGGTGTCGCTTCTTGTCGATCGGCAGACAGCCGAAATGATCCAGCTCCGGCTCGAATACAATCCGGCGCCGCCGTTCAACGCCGGTTCACCCGACACCGCGCCACCGGAAATTGTGGAGCTGATGAAAGCGAAAGGCGCGGCGGCGCAATCAAGCCGCGACGAGGCCAACCGCCGTGCCGCCGCCCGACTGACGTAATCGCCGGTCTGATCAAAGCGCGCGAAACGAATCCGTCGCCTCGACGAGCCTGGCGAGAATACCCGGCTCGCTGGTCGCGTGGCCGGCATCGGGCACGATGTGCAAGGTGGAACGCGGCCATGCGTTGTGGAGATCGTAGGCGGTGCGCGGCGGCGTCACCACGTCGTAGCGGCCCTGCACGATGACGCCCGGCACGTCGGCCAGCAGGTGCATATTGGCGATCAGCTCGCCTTCTTCGAGAAAGGCCCGGTTGACGAAATAATGCGCCTCGATGCGCGACAGCGCCATCTCGCCGCGTGTGGCCGGCCCGGTGCGCGGCGCGCGCGGTTTCATCGTCAGCAGTTCGCCTTCCCAGCCGCACCAGGTCCGGGCGGCTTCCTGCCTTGTGCCGGTATCGTCGCTGAAGAGCCGGCGATGATAGGCGGCGATCAGGTCGTCGCGTTCGGCCGGCGGAATTGGATCGACGAAGCGCTGCCAGCCTTCGGGAAACAGCGACGAGGCGCCGAAACGGTAGAGCCAGTCGAATTCGAGCTGGCGGGCGGTGAAGACACCGCGCAGGACGAGCGCGCGCACGCGCCTGGGATGGCGCTGGGCGTAGGCGAGCGCCAGCGCGACGCCCCAGGAGCCTCCAAGGATCATCCAGTCCTCGATGCCCAGCTCGTTACGCAGGCGTTCGACATCATCGACAAGATGCTGGGTGGTGTTCGCCGTTATGTCCGCATGAGGCGTCGAGCGACCGCAACCACGCTGATCGAACAGGACGATGCGATAGACCTGCGGATCGAAGAGACGGCGGTAATCCGGATGACAGCCGCCGCCGGGACCTCCGTGCAGGAACAGGGCCGGACGTCCTTCCGGATTGCCGCACGTCTCCCAGTAGAGGCTATGGCCGTCACTCACTTCGAGCACGCCGCTGGCATAGGGCTGGATCGAGGGATAGAAACTGCCGGCACGCTGGCCAATATGTTCGTCGACACTCATTCAAATATCCGTTGCGCAAACATCTCGTGCGCAACTGTCCGCTGCGCTCATTCAGGCGATGGCTTTGGCCTCGGCCCTGCCGAGCGCCGCCGTGGTCGGGAACACCAGCGACTTGATGACGACCGGCACCGCTCCTGACGTTTCCAGCATAGCGCCAATATCGATAAAATCGAACTCTTTCAGCACAATTCCGTCGATCGATACCACGGGATTGGCGAGTTTGGTTTCTTCCTGCATGTGAATGCCGACAAGCCCGCCGATATCGCCATCGCCGACGAGAACGAGCGGATGGCCGTGGGCAAGCTGTGCCGACAGGCCCTGCGTCACGGCCTGGCAGAAGTCGTCAAGCCGGCGGAACGTTGCCGAGCCGCGCCAGCGATAGCAGAGCGCGATCGCCGCCTCGCCATCCTGAAGATCGAGGCGGCGCAGCCCGGTTTGGATCGCCTGGGCGATCCGGGGGATGTCCAGGTCCTCATCATCGAGCGGCAGATCGGGCACGACCACGGGCATGTTGCGCAGAGGCAGAGTCTCAAGCGGCGTCACGAAGATCGTCGCGCCGCTGACCTGAATCGTATATTGCGACGCGCCGACCACCGTGGCGCGGATGCCCTGCTCGGGCTTTTCGATCGGCACACCCCAGGCCTCGACCCGCTTGACGATGGCCTTGGCGAGGCGCGGACCCAGATCACCGAAACCCGACGTCTGCAGGCCGTAGACATATTCCGACACGCCGCCGGAAAAGGTGATGGCGTCGGGCTTGATCCCGTTCCTCAAGGGTTCCAGCCGCAGCAGCGCTGCCGTCTGCGGCGACAGGTCCTGTTTCGTCATCGCCTCGAACAGGCGGTCGGCCATGCGCTCGACCATCTGCCCGCGCTGCTCTTCGGAAATCTCCGCGCCCAATTCCAGGGTAAAGCCGGCTTCGTCGGCGAAGCGCCTGCCCGCTTCTTCGAGGCGCAGCACTTTGCCGTAAGCGTCGAAGGACACGATGCGCGCGCCCACATCGACGGCCGTCATCTCCGCCACGTCGCCGTTGGCGCAGACGGCGATTTTCGACGTACCGCCACCGATGTCCACGTTCATGATGCGCTTGCCCTCGCGGATCGAGCGCGCGGCCGCGCCCGAGCCGAAGGCGGCGAGCGTGGTTTCAAGGCCGTCGCCGGCGCTGACCGAGACGAATTTGCCTGCCTGCGCCGCGAACAGATCGGCGATCGCGCGGGCATTGGTGCGGCGAACGGCGACGCCGGTGAGGATCAGCGCGCCGGTGTCGATGGCGCTCGGGTCGAGACCGGCGATCTCATACTGGCGATCGATGAAGGCGCCGAGTTTTTTGGCGTCGATCGTCATGTCGTCGGCATAGGGCGTCAGCAGAACGTCGGACTCGTGAAAGACCTCGCGCTTCGACACGATGTAGCGATTGTCGAGCCGTTCCAGCACCAGCCGCGAGAAGACGAGATGCGACGTGGATGAGCCGATGTCGACGCCGACGCTGACCAGGCGGATTTCGTCTTCTTCTTCCAGGGAGCGGCGCACATTGGAAAAGAAAACCCTGCCGCCCGGCACTTCATCGTTCATCAGTTTCTACTCGATATTGATCAGACGACGGTGTCGCGCTTCTCGGCTTCGCCCTTGTCGGTATTGGGCGCCACGTACCACTTCGGATCCATGCGGCACTGTACGCCGTTCTTCTTCAGCGTCTCCTCGAATTCCTTGCGCAGATACGGATCTTCCATCCAGTAGGGAATGGCCGTGCCGCCCTTGTCCAGGTCGATGGCCGTGTAGTCCGTGTGCTTGGACAAGGGCGGCACGGCCATTCCCTACTGGATGGAAGATCCGTATCTGCGCAAGGAATTCGAGGAGACGCTGA
>Ga0182744_1001888_pt1 | contig 17920 bp, 21 predicted proteins | sample eDN3rd30CKraftMG_FD_128525 | JGI IMG/M metagenome (GOLD analysis project Ga0182744, IMG submission 128525) | Enriched Miracle-Growth compost microbial communities from Emeryville, California, USA - eDNA 3rd pass 30_C Kraft MG (version 2) (version 2) ...
AAACGCAGGAACAATTGGGTTGGAAACCCACACATATCGGTTTATTGGAAGATATGCAGGAAAATTATTTTTAAATGTCAAAAATGGAAACCAAGCCCCCCATCCGGTTGAAGACCATCAGCGCGTTTCATCAATCGCGCGGTTTAGCACAACCGGAGCATCCGCTCATCAGTGTCATCGATTTTGGCACCATTCCACGCGCTGCCGATATCCGCGATAAAAGCTGGGTATTTGATTTTTATCAGCTATCGCTGAAAAGAGGCATTGATTTCAAAATGAAATACGGACAACAGGCATATGATTTTGATGAGGGTGTGATGGGCTTTATTGCACCGAATCAGGTTTTCAAGATTGAACATGGCGTTCCTGCCAGCCAAAACCGCTCGGGATGGATGCTGCTCATCCATCCCGATTTTTTATGGGATACCCCCTTGGCAAAAACCATTAAACAATACGAATATTTTGATTACGCCATCAACGAAGCCTTATTTTTGTCGGAAAAAGAAGAAACAACGTTGAATGGGATGATCGAGAACATCCGGCAGGAATATCACGCGAATATCGACAAGTTTAGCAAGCAGATCATTATTTCGCAAATAGAAACGTTGTTGGGCTATTGTGAAAGGTTTTATCATCGCCAATTCATTACCCGGGAAAAAACCAACCATCAGCTGCTCCAACGTTTGGAAGAACGTTTACATCATTATTTTGATCAGGAAGATTTAGTTTCGAAAGGTTTACCCAGCGTACAAGCTATTGCCGATGAACTGCATGTTTCCCAAAAATACTTAAGTACGCTGCTCAAAGTGCTCACCGGGCAGAGTACCCAACAGCATATTCACAACAAACTGATCGAAAAGGCCAAAGAAAAACTTTCGACTACCGATTTATCGGTTTCCGAAATTGCTTATGCACTCGGTTTTGAACATGCGCAATCGTTCAGTAAAATGTTCAAATCCAAGACAGATCTATCGCCTATGGAATTTAGGCAATCGTTTAATTGATCATGGGGAGTTTATTCTCAAATTCGTTTACAACTTAGCGATGAAAACCAAGGATAGGAAATATATCAAATTACCATACCAACTCATACCTGACAGACCTTCCGGCACCCATTTGTTTAAAAACTCCGATATCATGCAAGTGCTGTAAATCCCGGGTAGCTGTTGCTTTGGAAGCTTTCGTCATTGCCATGAATTTTTTAGCTGTCATCCCGCCTTCAAACCCTTCCAATCCATTTTCTAGCATGCGTTTAATGACCTTTAGTTCCCGCTCATTAAGAAGCGCAGTAACCCGATCAAAAAATTTGGCTTTTTTCATGGTAAACTCAATCAACTCCCTGGCATTTCGCTGTGCATCTACTATTACCTGGGTAAAATAGTGAATCCATGCTGTTAAATCTAAGCCAGATTGCGCCTGCTTCAGTGCTTCATAATATTGCCGTTTGTCTTTTTCAATAATTTTGGAGATGGATAGCAAAACAGGGCTTTGGAGTGTATTGGAAAGTGTATATTCGGCCAAAGCTCTTCCAACGCGTCCATTTCCATCTTCAAAAGGATGGATAGATTCAAAATAAACATGCGCCACCGCAGCCTTTAATAAAGCTTGTGTCATGTTGTCTTTTACATCAAAATGATCTTGATGAAACCACGTTATGAATCGCTCCATCTCTTGGGAAAGCCGGTTAGATGGGGGTGCTTCGTAATGTATAACTTCCCTTCCATAAGCGCCAGAGACCACCTGCATCGGCTCTTCACCCTGACGCCACTCGCCTCCACTAATTTTTGGAAAGCCCTCCATTAAAAGCTGATGCCAGTGTTTGATCATATCGAGCGACAATTTATCCGCAGCATCTGTCCGGATAGTGGTCATCAATTTAGCTATCCCCGCTACCCGCTTATCTCGAACGGTATTACCATCATTTAAACCTAGATTTCTCTTAATAGACGACATAACATCTTCACGGCTCATGTATTCCCCTTCAATTTCAGACGTTTTGATGGCTTCTGCTATCAGAATCTCTATCAGTGTCTCTTGTTTCAATTCATCATTCAACCCCATGATCAAACCACCTATCAACCCGATTTCACGAGCAAATTCAACGGTAATAGCCGATAGATGTGCTATCGAATAGGTAAAATTAGGCCAGTCTTTATATTGCCAGTTGTACATCATGAGCCGATTAAATACGCTAATCGGCTCAAATATACCAATTTTTTGAGCCGATTAAAAGAAATAATCGGCTCATGTTAATAGACATCAGTGCTGACGTTCCGAAGCATTGGAGATGGCCTAGATGGTGTGATGGTAGATCTTTACCAAATAGGATATTGCCTATTGTCCCAAAAACAAATTACAACAATTTCCTTTTCGTAGACTCTATAAAACATTGTGCATTGCTTGTGTATCACACACTTTCTAACGCTTGTCCGCTTATCTATTATCGGAAACATCAACGGAGAGATAGCTAGATTCTTCAGAATGTTTTCTAGCTCCTTTTGAAATTTCAGTACTGTTTTTAAAGAAAACCGCTCATTAAGCTGCTCCGAAATAGCGTCAAAAGTGCCCTCAGCTTCCTTTGTAAATCTAATTTGATACACTATTTCACAAAGTGATTGCGTTTAAAATCTTCGAAAGAAACTGTTTGTTCCTGATGTGCTTGAGCAAGCCCCTTTTCGATACTTTTTTGAACATGTTCGGGTAAATCAACGTCCTGCCGTTGAAAGGGTACTTTCATGGCTTTCAGGATCGCCTTAACAGCTTTCAATTGTTCTTTATTCTCGGGATGAATTAACAAAGCTTCCATACGCAAACTTAACCAAACTTATTTTTACACACAAGTATTATTCCAAGCTAATCTTATCAATTATATGATCGCTTCCACTGCCCACACAAAAGCATCAGGGATCTTACCTTCTACAAAACCTGAAATGTTTGGTGGCGTAAAAATGTTCTTTTACGATCGGGAAACCATACAGGAAGAATTTGGCCAAGCCGGATGCCAAAAGCAATATTAGGATATTTGCAAAACTGCAGCTATTCCTGTATTTTTGTATTTATGGAAACGCTCGAAATAAAAGTCCCTGAAAGTAAACTCACTTTAGTGAAAGCTTATTTAAAAGAGCTTGGGGTTTCTATTAAAGTAAAAAAGGAATCTAAGCAACCTAATGCTACTACCCTAGCTGCTATGAATGAATTAAAAGCGGGTAAAGGAAAAAAATTCAATAGTGTGGACGAATTATTTAACAGCATATGATTTAGCCTAATGTTTGAAATTGTTACCTCAACCAAGTTTCTAAAAGACCTAAAACTACTCAAAAAACGTTCTACCAAAGACCTAAAATTATTGCAAGACCTCATTAGCATATTAGCTGAAAAAGGACATGAAGGCCTCGCTAAAAAACATCGCCCTCATAAACTTAGTGGCAGTTATAAAGGTTATTGGGAATGCCATGTAAAACCAGATTTACTTCTTATCTGGAATGAAGATGAACAAATCAATTTATTGGAATTAGTTCGAACCGGTACCCACTCCGATTTATTTTAAAACAAACTTGCTGGCAACTCGCAACAGGCAACTCGCAACTATTATACTATCACTTCCAACGCCCAGTAAATAATAAAAAATGTAAACTATACTTGACATTTTGATAAGTTTACTTAGCTTTACCAAGCATTTTAACTGACGATTATGGTTACAAAAAAGAGTTATACCCAATTATTCACCTTTCAAAAATACCTGAGCATGGTGATGTCTGTATTGGGCGTGTTGGTTTTGTTGTTTGATCACAAACCCGGAGCCAGTGTTCCCTTAATGATTGGTTTGTTCATGCTATTTACGGCACCCGAAAAAGTAGAAGACGAACGTTCTGTAAGCCTGAAAACTTCCAGTCTTTATCTGGCGTTCTTCTTGGCCTACGTCTTTAAACTATTAAGCAGCAACCTCTATGCTCACGGTCTGTTTCCGTTACAACTTACCGAAATCAACCATTTTATTATCTTGGTATTTCTCATAGCCCTCATAAACTATTATTTCAGAATGTACCTTTACAAGTAAAATCCGTACATGATTAACACCATTAAAGTAGAGCGGGCAAAACGCCATATGACCCAAGCTGAACTGGCCGAGCAGGTACATGTATCGCGGCAAACAATCAATTCAATCGAAATTGGTAAATTTATCCCATCCACCTTGCTTTCTATGAAAATAGCGCAGATTTTTAATACCACGGTCAATGAAATATTTGAACTAGAAGCGAGCGACTGGAAAAAATAACTTAACTATAAGCAATAGCTAAATACCACCCGGTGCGAACAACACCGTATGCTGCTGCCGTACCGAATGGTGCCAACCTCACGCTCACTTCTCTGCCTCGTTCTTGTTTTTGCCAACTTTGCCCAGGCAAGCCTGTCGTACCATTTCCGGGTCGAGCCCCATATAATCGGCAAAATCGGCCATGGAAACCAGTTGGTGTTCTTCCTTGCCCAAGGCGGCGTGTATCGTTCTCAATAGTTTCTGTGCATGTCTTTGTCCTTTTCCGGTTATAATGGTTACATCTTTCGGGTAGATAACGAGTCTGTTTTTATTCATTGAATTTAAGTTTTTAAGTGGTCAAATCAGATTGACCCATCTGTTCATCATCGGCCCATCGCCCGGGCTGCTCCACCCCCTCATTTGCCGCTACTTTGCCGCTGGTTTGCCGCTATATGCCCGCTGTTACTACCCCTAAAGCGGATATCATACGGATATACCGTGGATATATGGCAAATAGCACACGGAGGGAAGGCGATCAAGGCCTATTTATTTATTAAGGCAAATATAACCGTTCAGGGAATTACATTCAAGGTATAAAGAGGCACAAATGGCACCAAAAGCGAACAAATGGTATTTCTGCGAACGGCCCTATCTGGTTTTAATACACCTTTGTACCGTTGTGAGCGCGCGATCACAGCATGCCAAAAAGAAAAAGATCATGGCACAACAAAAAAGTTTCATCAAATTAGAAGGACGGATCGGGGATCTTACCTTCTACAAAACCAAAACTGGTTACCAAGCAAGAGAAAAGGGCGGCGTGAGCGGCAACCGCATCGCTACCGACCCCAAGTTTGCCCGTACCCGCGAGAACAATGCCGAGTTTGGCCGCGCCAATGCAGCCTCCAAACGACTGCGCGATGCCCTGCGCAGCTTTATCCAGCTCACCTCAGACAGCAGGATGAGCAACCGCCTGAACAGCCGGATGCTGCGCGTAATCAAAGCCGATACGGTGAGCAACCGCGGTGAGCGCCAGGTACTGAACGAAAACCTGGGCATCCTGAACCGCTTCGGTTTTAACAGTGCTGCCTCTTTGGCCAATACCCTGTTCTTAAAAGTAAGTGGCAGCATAGACCGCACTACCGGTGCCGGTTTGGTAGAGCTGCCCGTTTTAGACCCCAAAGTGGTGATTGCCAAACCCGAAGGGGCCACGCACTTCCAGTTCAGTACGGCCTTGGCAGCTGTCGATTTCCTCTCGGAAGAGGCCGATTCCAGCTTTGCCATGGAAGAGAGTGAGGTGCTTGCCATCGATACCGCTACCGAAGCGATCCAGCTGGCACCCACCCTTGCCCCTGAGGCGGAGCTGCCGCTGTTTCTGGCTTTTGGTATCTCGTTTTACCAAGAGGTGAATGGCAAGCATTACCCGCTTAACAACGGGGCGTACAATGCGCTATCCATCATCAAAGTAGATCAGGGATGATAACGCTGTACCTGTTCAGGACCTATCATCCTGACGGCACCAACGGTTTGCTCGCTTATGCGGGCAAACCTGTTTGCCAAACCATTGAGCTGCCCTGGCGCAACAACCGCCGCTCGGTAAGCTGCATACCCGAAGGCCGTTATCGGCTGCTGCGCCGTATGCATTACAAACATGGCGACCAATTGGCACTGAGCCATGTGCCCGGCCGCGAAGCCATCCTGATCCATCCGGCCAATTTTGCGCTGCGCGAATTGCAGGGTTGCATTGCCCCTGTAAGCCGCTGTACGGCACCGGGCCAGGGTGATTACAGCAAGAAAGCCCTCCAGCGGCTAAAAGACATAGTCTACCCCGCCTTGGCTAAAGGTGAGCGGGTTTACCTCGTCATACGCGAACGGGAGGCAGCACCATTAACCACAGATGTACCTTTAAAACAGCAAAGCGATGAATAAACCAACAAGCGCAAGCCAGCCCGCTGCACCGGGCAAGGGCAAGTGGTTGCACCAACTGAAAGACGGGCTGCACCTGGCTGCCCAATTGATTGTGGCCTCGCCCTTGAAACTGCCCCTAAAATGGGTGCAGGGAGCCAAATATGTGGCCTTGGCCATCAGCCTGCTCGACCAGCTTTTGGACGAACCCGCGGAGGCCGAACACCTCACTCAACAAGCTGATGAAACGGCTGGAAACTAGTTTGGGCACAGCCAGCGGCACGCTCCTGAGCACTTTACCCCTCATTGGTGGGCCAGAACTCTTGCGCACCATTGTGCTGGCCGCTTTGGGTGCGGTGGTAAGCTTTGGCGTGAGCTGCCTGCTGCAATGGCTGCGCCGCAGAAAATAATCCATCTTTCCATATCAGCGCAACCGGCTGCTTCACCCCGAAGAGCCGGTTGTTTTTTAGGCATCATGCCCAGACTTGCAAACGCAATTCAAATACATCGCCCTTTGCTCCATAGTTTAGCGTAAACTTACCAGCATGATGCAATTCCAATCGCTGTTGCATGTTTTGTAACGCCATGCCATAGGTCTTTTCTTTTGTACCACTGCCCTTTATCCGGTTCGTGGCCGTAACCATGAGCACGTTGCCAATGAAGCAAACCCTCATGTATGCCGGGGAATCTGGATCGAGGTATACCCCATGCTGTAGTATATTTTCGGCAAGCGGAATCAGCAGCATCGGAATCAGTAAAAAAGATAAAGCGGTATCATCTACCTTGAGAAAAAAAGAAAATGCCGAGCCGTGTCGTACTCGCTGCATAGCCAACAATCGCTTTAAAGCCGTCACTTCCGCTTCAATGGGTCTCGGCTTTTCTTGCTCATCCATCAACATAAAAGCGGTATATTCCTGCAACCACTGCAACGAACGGACACTTTCATGACCGCTTTTCTTCCAATCCATGTATTGCTTCCCTAAATAGTGTGTTATAAAATGTAAATTGATGCGGCGCGTTAGCCAATGCGCCGTTACCACATCTCGTTGCAGGTAAATCTGTTCGAATATATACAAGGCCGAAGCTGCACCGATGTAACCCAAAAAAGGTTGTACAAATGGCTTTACATTTTGCACATCAAAGAAAGATGCAGAGAAAGACCAGTCTATATGCAGGTCGCCAAAGGCCAAACTGATGAGCGTGAACAAGAAAAAACAGGCCGAAAACTCCAAAAGCAATATTCCTGACAAGCCATAGAGATAAACCCGTTTATGATACACCAAAGGCATGACTGCATATGCGTGTACGTAAAAAAGCAACATATGGACAATGAAAAAGGCTAAGTAGTTCTCAAAGTAATCCAGGTTACCTTCAAACTGTGCAAACACTACCAGATGGTAACCGAGCCATACGCTCCAAGTAACGAAGTGCAGCCACTTGAATTTTCTTAACAGTACCAACCGCTCCACCATCAAGACTTTTTCTCGGTATAGCTCAACCAATGAAACTCGTTCATCAATGTCTTGAGATATTTGTGACCTATTTGCAAGGTTTTACCATTACGCAGTGTGAGGGTATTTCCTAAAATATTGTCTATATATTCTAAACAGACCAGATGTGATTTACCGGTCTGCATAATCGGTATCAGCGGCAGGAGGTCTTGGTATATCTCTTTCAATGTAAGACGCAGGGTGTGCCTGGCATCTGTTGTATGCACCACCACATAATTCGCCATGGCTTCGATGTATTGTATATCTGCTATCTGGATACCGCTAAACTTGCCCTGGTAATCTTTAGCAAAGCGCATGTGCGTACGTGCCAACAGTTCATCGTGCCCTATTGCTGCATCGGCCAACCACTGATCCAACATTTCGTATACCCGTAGAATGGTTAGTGGCTTTTGCAAATAATCGTGCGCATGTACCTGAAACGCCTTAAAGGCATATTGCTGGTGTGCCGTTAAAAACACTAAACGTTTTGTATGGTTGTGCAGTAGCTCAGCGCCGGTTATCCCATCCAAGGCGGGCATTTCAACATCCAGCAAAATGAGGTGTACCGGACCGTGTTGCAGCAACCAGCTTTTAGCGTCTACAACGTTACGGAAGGTTGTTAATAAATTCAGTTCAGGGATCTGATCAATGGTTTCTGTTGCCTGAAAAATAGCGCTTTCTTCATCGTCTATTATGATACAATTATATAACATGGGTAGATGTTTAGGGATTGTAAAATAAGTTTATTGCAGCTAAAGGTCTGAAAAAACCTGTTAAAAAACAAATTCTCCTTTCAGTGTCCTGCTATTTCGTCCCTCCAAAACCCTATAAAAAGGGGCTATTTTATCATTTCATCCCACTTACACCCTCTTTCATTTCACCATACGCGACATTTATCCCATCTCGAGATAACCCTTATTTTATTTATCTAAAACAACAAAAAAATGAAAACATATTTAAAAAATATAAGTGGCATTGCGTTGATTGCTATCGCCATCTGTGCTTACGCCAACCCGCAAGTACATACCCTATCCTTGCAACAGACGGTAGAAAATCCATCCCATGTTAAACCTTTGTTAGATGACATGGGCTTAACCGCTTTTACCACCTCATTTATCACCACCCGTGAAGGCGGCGACACCACCGATAACATCTTTATGGCCAGTAATTATGAAAAAGTATTGGCCCACTATGAATAAACGGTGGCAGCTTTATATAGCGGCATGTTTTGCCGCATGCCATTTGCTGTACATATTGCTTGTCAATATGTACAGCACCATAACCAGTTACCAACGTTTTTATCATTGTGCACCGCCCACCGCAGTTGCAACGCCGCAGCACCTGCTTGGCTTTAGGCCTGTTCAAATGTATGGCATGCTCAGCGGTACCCGCCATGGTTATGGCTTTTTTGCTCCCAATGTAGCCAGCCAGTACGTGAGTGTTTTCACTTTATACCAGGCAAAGGGAGCTATCTATAAACGGTTTACGTTGCCCACTATTTATAGCAGTATGGGCAAGCAGCGTTACAGCGTCTGGATGAACCAATTTCAGTATTATGTGGAGAACCTGAAAAATCCGGATGGACATGCCCAGCGTTACCGGCGTTACCTCCATGCCAGTGTACAATCGTTATGCAGGCATTTATTGAGCCAATGGCCAGCAGCAATGGCTATTGATTGTTCTATTTACCTACACCGGCCGCCCCCTCTACAGCAAGCTGGCACAACGCCAGCGGTGCTCCAAGAAATTTACCAGCAGCATTACCCCAAATTTAGCCCATGATTGATTTTACTACCGAAGAAAAACAACCCTTATTGTTATTTCGTAGGGTATTGGCCTGGCTATTGGGCACTACGATGGTACTGTTCGGTACAGACTTCCATTCATTTTACAGTACCCATGGCTTGATAGACCCCTCACTTTTGGCCCTGAAGCAACCGTTTGCCTCTTATAGTGTGGTCTCCCTATCGCAATACATCGCATCCTACCTGTGCTTGCAACCAGCGCAAAGCAGTGGACTCATTATAGGCATTTACCTGGGGCTTTGCTGGCTTTTCTGCACCCAACATGCTTTTAGATTATATGGCTGTTGCCTATTACTATTGCACATAAGTATATTTAGTTGTGTTAGTCAATACAGTTACGGAGTAGATTGCATCAGTACTTCGTTATTGTTCTATGCCGTATGCACGCCCAGCCCACATAGCCCCGTATTTATCATCTGGGCACACACCGTACAAATCCATTTGTGTATCATTTATTTCTTTGGTGGTTTCGATAAAGCCATGGGTTTTCATTGGTGGGATGGCGACGCTTTATGGAAGGCTTTGAACCTCCCCTATTTTAAGCAGGATTTTAACGGTGTTTTACAGCTATTAGGCAAGTGGCCCTGGCTCACCAGATTGTTGAGCTGGGCCATTGTTCTGATCGAACTGCTTTACCCATTGGCCGTATGCATCCGGCCAATGCGCCGTTACGGCGTCTATGCCATTTGCCTCGTGCATGTGGGTATTGCGCTGTTGATGGGGCTGTACTTTTTTTCCAGTTTAATGATCTTGTGGAATGCCTTGGCCTTTGTGTTCATTCCATCTCTACTATCTGCTTACTACCCTCAATATGATATGTTTTACCTAAGCCGTATATCTGCACCAACTGCTCCGGTGCCCGATAGACGCGCTTAAAACCAGAAAGGAGGCAGCCGTGAACTACCCTACGGGATTTACTTGACAGCATGTAAACCAACCAACTAAAACAAATAAGCAGCTATTTAAACCAAACAAATCGAATTTTATGGAAACATTAATACAACTTCAATTTCCGAAGCACCTCCAGCCCGTGCAGTTGCGGCAGCGTTTGCCTCCAAGTGCTACTTACCACATGCAATATGCCTGTTGCAAACACTGGCAGCACGCGTCGTTTTCGGTTATTGAGCAATATTACCAAACGAAAGACATTTACCTCTATCTTGGCGAAGTAAGAACCAGCGTTGATCTGCCCATTACCTTCCATTGTAGTACCGCTCATGTATATTGGGTATATCAGATGCAAGACGATTATCTACTTGTTATTGATCACGAGCACAAAAAAACCAAACTGAAAAGCACTGCAAAAAGTTATCGTGCCGTTTATGTGCCTGTTGGCGATCATCGTGGTTACTTCCAAAAAGGAGGCCACTACCTGATCTTTTATTTTTCTGTTGATCCAGATTTGCTATTGCGCTTTCAAGACACGTCGTTACGGTTCCTGAAAGCATTACTTGATCGTTTGGCTAAAGAACATGCAACATTTGCTTTTAGCATCCAGCTACCCATTGATGCACAGGTTTTACGCCATTTAAATAAACTACTGCACATACGCAAACTGGATGCATTGGAGCTGGAAGGCGAAATCCCGCACGTTATTCTCCGGCTGATTGCCATCGCCCGCGTTGCTTTTTATAAACAGCAGCGACACATCCGGCTGGAAATTGAAAAGTTGGAAGAAATTAGGTTATTTATTAAGGAGAATCTTGAAATAGGCAATGTATATGCCGTTCCGCACATTGCCCAGCAGTTCGAAATCAGCCCCTACCACCTGCGTTACTCGCACAAGCAAGCCTACGGGATTAGCTTACAGGGCTATATGACCGATCTACGATTAAAAGAAGTTTACCGTCTGATAGAAATCGAGCGATTGCCCCCGCTACAGGCAGCTTATGCTATGGGTTACAATGACATCAGAAGCTTCCGACGGCAGTTTATCAAGCATTTTGACATCACACCGAACGAACTGCACAAAAGATTAAAATAAATTTTTTCTAAATTTCGATTATGAAAGATCCAGACTTTCTATTCAAACATTTAAAAGCCGCCAGCCATTTTCAAGGAAAATTACCCGGAAAAGCCAAGGGCTATTCGTATGGGCAAGAGCTTCCTTGGCTAAGCCCCAAGCTGGCACAGTTGCAACAAGCCAGCCATTATTACGTTTATTTTAAAGATTATACAAGTAATCGGTATATAGCAGAACTTGTTTTGAACCATCGGGGCGAACTGATTACAAAACATGATCAGCTATCGTATCACCTCTTTCAGCACCTGATCAAGAACCCTGATTTGGTTACTTCGATAACAACGAATATATACGCCACTAACTATCTGTTTATAAGTAAGATTAACTATAAACAGCAGCTCAGTTGGGAAGCTATCAAAACATTATTTCGCCACTTGGAGCAATTGGCAACCCAACCCCTCAACTTTGCAAACAGCATCGATATTGTCAAGTATTACCAGCGTCCTTCCGAACCTTTACGTCATTACCTCAACAGCCCTTTTTTCTTAGATATTGCCCAGATCATCCAGCAAAAAAATTATAGTTTTCCGCTGGCCCAATACGGTAGCAAAAGCAAACGGTTCATTGAGCAAGCTTATCCGTTGCCATGCTATTGGGCTGACCAAAGCAAGCTAAAAGCTCCAATAAGCAACCAAGCCGACTGTCCGGATACGCACCATCCCTGCCCTCAGAGCCGTTTGGAGTACCTGCAAATTTCAGATCTGGATGAGAAAATCCATCAGATAAAACAGATCGTAGCACATCAGTTTATTCAAGAAAATAATTCTTTTATTGCCCAATATGCCGGTCAATTACCCGATGGAAAATCGCTCCGATCTCATTTCGAAGCATTACCGAAAGGTATTGTACTGGCCAGCAAAAAAAACGAACGTATACAATTGTACCATAAACAGCTTTGTACCTTAACCATCCAAGATCCTGCTGGTAGCACCGTAGACTATTTACGCGAGGGTGTAAATGGTTTCCGATCGGAGCTGCACTGGTCTAATATGGCTGCACTGATGCGAAGCAGCATTCAACAATTTAAAGCCGAATGGTGGCAGCATCCTTTGTTGGGCAGTGGCTTCTGTCATTTTTTAAACCAGCGCATTACCGATAAGAAAAACGCGAAAAAAAATATAGAACAGCAAATGCATGCGCTCCAAAACCAGAAAATCTATATCTCAAATGTCCATAAAGTCGTTGCCCAATGCCTGGAAGCCATCACCAGTTACCAAACCTACTTTGCCAAAACAGAAAAGAAAGCCGATGAAGCAACCAGCAGCAAAGAAAGGGTTAGGGAGTATATTGCCAACGAAAAAAAAAGTATTGGGCTCCAGATACGGAGGCTGGAGAAAGCATGCAAAGCATTGATACGTTATGAAATCTATTGGGAAGGAAGGCGCGGATATCGGACTAAGAAGCATTTGGATTTAGCAAAAGAACGGCATATAGAAAGCCAAATAAGCCTATTAGAAGATATTAAGGCATATATACCGCAAACACCCCCTCTCAAATCGGCCAAACCCTACTACCCACAGGATGACAATGGGAGAAACCCTGCCGCACGCAATGAACAATATCAAGCGCGCAGGAAACTGTTGCTCTCTTCCTATGGGCACGACTACCCCGATTTGCAAAATTTACCCGAGGCACTTTACAACGAAGCCGCCATCCGCCGGGCCAGGGCCATTTGTATGGCTTTTGAGCAACGGATTTCCAGTGCTTATTTTGCTGCACATCTCCGTTTCAGAAACGATCTGATAGCATATTACCGGCGCGCATTGTTACACCCCCTATCCCACTTCATGGCGATGTTGAGCGGCCACGTTCTTGTTGGTGCAGAGGAAGCTAAACGCTTATGGCATATCTTCTCGTTCTGTACGCCCGTTATCTGCATCCCTTTAGATGCCTTTCCAAACTTTCTGTTTTATGCCCCTGCGAGCACTTTTCAAACGGCCATTTTTGATCAAAAAGAAGATGTGATTCCCTATCAGCTAGATAGCTTACTGTATTGTTGCAATAGTGCAATCATCATGACATCTGGAAAATAAGCCAAAATCCAACAAAATTGCCCCCTTTTCATGTTCATTTTTACCCCCTTGAGGCTATTTGGGTGCTATACCTTTGTTTTCATGGGAACGATTAGGGGAGCTTAAAAAGAAAAAAAATGAAAAAAGACATTTATATCAACGTCTGTTGTACCTTACTCATTATACTCTTCGTTTATGCAGCCGGAAGCAAGCTCATTGATTATGAGCACTCGTTGCGGGAAATGCACAACCAAGTTTTCCCAACATTTGCAGCAAATATACTTACATGGCTGGTACCAACTTTAGAAATAGGGGCTATTCTATTACTGCTCTTACCCTCAAGCAAAATTATAGGTTTGTGGATATCACTGGCTCTGATGAGCGTCTTTACCGTTTATATTGCAATTGTCATGACGGGCATATTTGGTCGCATACCATGCAGTTGTGGCGGCATTTTAAATAACATGCCATACAGCACCCACTTAATTTTCAATTTGCTGGTTATTCTTCTTACACTTTCCGCTCTTCATATTCATTATCGTAAAATACGTCCAAACAAATCGTTAAACTTTACAAAAGAAAGGAGGTAAATAAAAAAATTTGATCATCACCACATGCAGGGAGAATAGCCTCTCCTACTTATATGCTTAAACAAAATAAATTTCAGAGGGATAAGGCTACTAGGTATCTCAAAGACAACCGGTTGTAAACAGCAACCCTAATATGAAATAAAATGAAAACAATACAAAAAATCAAAAATGAAGTAACCAAAATAAACAAATTAAGCTTGCTCGGTTTAGCTGCTGGAGTTATCTTTTTCTGTTCTTTTAGAGGCGAGTCACATCAAATGGAAATCGAATATGGTAAACATGTGGATGGCAGTACGGTAGAATGGATTCAATTAGATAATCTCGACCAAAAATCGCCTGGGAGCCCTCTAAATTCGGGTGAATATGCTTGCGATTTAAGTCCTAACGAAAACTGTTCAGCGTTCTTTCCTGCGGACGAAACACCAACCAGTTCAACACCAGATCCTGACAATGGACAAACAGGATCATTCCGATACGAGCCGTAACTAAATTAAGTGTCAGCGGAAGAGGATCCGCTGACACTTTTTAAAGATTGGGATTATTTAAGATTTCGGCATCCGGAATAGGCAAAATATACCGGCTATCATTTGCTGGCAATCTATATGTCTCGCCATTGTAAACCCTTACTACATCTTTTGCAAAATCTTTATATCGATTAAATCGCCGTAAATCCTGCCACCTTAAATTTCTTCCAACCAGTTCTTTCCGGCGCTCTTCTATAAGCAATTTAACTGCATCAACTTCATTTTCTGCTTTTAATGGCTCAAAGAAGTCTTCTTTATACCGCTTTAAAAGCAGTTTATTTAGTTCTTGCAAGCCTTCGTCTATTTTCTTTAGCCTTATTTTGCATTCAGCATTAATCAATAGCAGTTCATCAACAGTCAATCCTTCATAATTGGTATTATAAACAACTCCATCGCCCATATCATAAAAATAAATCGCTTTTCTTATATCCCCGGTTTTATATAGATTTAGCAAAGAGGGGTCTACCTTGATCGCACCCGGAACAAAAAAAGAAGTTGACAAACGGGGAGCATAAAAAATAACTTCTACATTACCATTGGGCAATATATCTGGAAAAGGGTTAAATACGGTAGAATCAAGTAAATTATAGTCAATCAGATCGTTACCCATGTCCAGGGCCATAGAACTGTTTAGCAGTGCACGCTCATAATCTTCCATTACTAAATAAAGCCGTGCAAATAATGCAAACACGGCCTGCTTGCTGGGTCTATTTTTTGTTTCCCCTTTTCTGGGCAGCAATTCCCCAGCTTCGTTAAGATCAATTATGATCTGACTGTAAACAGCCCCCAATTTGCCTCTACCTAATTTATTATTAACATTCGAAGACAATGGCAGTGGTATGCCCATATCAGTATCTACCGTTTCCTTATTATATGGAACGCAGAATTCCTGCACCAAATTAAAGAGCGCATAAGCTCTGAAGAAAAGCGCTGCACCTCTAATTTTATTCCAACTATCTTCCATCGCCGAATTCTTTTCAAGTTTTTTCAGTCCATCTAACACTACATTGGCATAAAAAATCTGTTGGTAGGGATAAATCCAATCACTTACCACATCGCCTTGATACGGATCTGCCTTCCAGAGATAGACCCCTTGTTCTGCCGCCGATAATTTTGATAGACCATTATCTACCAATTGAAACTCATCAGACGCAATAATCCCCATGCTGGGCGTGGTGTTAAACAGTGTTATATTATCTAATAATGCTTGGAAATCCTGCAAGGTTTGCGGAACAACCAATGCTTTATTGGGCTTTTTTTCTAAAAAATCTTCCTGACAGGCTACAGCGCCAAAGCAGAGCAACAAACTGCATAATAATTTGATTCTCATAATTTAAAGATTAGAAGTTAATTTTTGCACCAAAAGAAATCGAAAACGGTGGCCTACCAGTTAAATAATAATCAGGATCCCTGGTTGATTTGCTTGCTTTATAAAGCAGCCCCAGATTGTTTAAATAAGCATAAATCTGCATCGTTCTAAACGGTAATTTGTTAGCTTTTGGCGTCATGGTATAATTGAGATTGATATCTTGCAGACGAATATGATTGCCTTTCTCTACCAACACGCTCGATGCACCGTAGAAGCTGTCTCGTCTAGCATTTGATGCCGTAGGCACAGAAGGTACAGATGTAGTCAGTTCATCACCCGGCTTTTGCCATCTAAGCGCATAATCACCATGAGCATTCTTTAGGCCATAATCTGCACCATAAACGATGCTTGGACGGCGGAAATAGTAATTCCATCTGTAACTGATATTAAATGATAATGAAAAATCATGATAAGTAAATGTATTGCGAAACGACCCAAATACCGTGGGCCTCATTGAACCATGGAACATAATGGTTTGTGGCGTTGCCGAGTTGATGATTTCCAAATAGTTATTTGACGGAACCCCGTTCAGATAACCCATTGGATCGCCATTTTCGGCACTCAAGCCCGCCCATTCATAACTATAAACAGCATACAGCGGCTTGCCTACCATCGGTGTCCCCACATTAATTAAATAATTAGTAGCTGTTGCTTCTTGATCATATGCAGTTACCTTATCATTTGCCACACTCAGAAAACAATCCGTTTGCCAGGTAAAATCACCTACTAAGTTCTTTGTAGAAATGTTCAGATCTAAGCCCTTCGTAAAGGTTTCCGCATCATTCCCTTTAAATTCTGTGATCCCGGTAGATGGCGGAAAAGGAGTTTTCCCAATAAGGTCCATTCCTTTCTTTCGGTATAAATCAGCTGTTACATTTACCCTATTGTTTAAAGCACTAAAATCCACTCCATAATTTATTATCCTAACCCGTTCCCACCGTAATTCGGGATTAGGAGGATTTACGATGGTAGCATAAGGCTGCCCGGTTAGGTTGTTCGGATAACCGGTGGCGGGCCAATATCTTGCTGTTGTATATGCCGATAGACTCTTATCTATATTTCCGTTGTAGCCAAAGCTTATTCTTAGTTTCAGATCATTAACTACATTCCACTTATAAAAATTTTCACGTGCCACGCTCCAACTAGCACCTACAGAATACAAGGGAACACCTTTTTGATTTGTTTTTACACCAAATAAGTTACTCTGGTCCAATCTAGAACTTGCTGTGATGGTATAACGATTCATCAAGATGTAGGCTAGGTTTGCATAGTAAGAAATGAAATGATCGGTTAGCGATGTTTGACTATCTCGATTTTCTATTTTTCGTTTTTGATTAGGCGACGAGAAGTTTGGGTAAGCTGTTACATAATCTACTATCTGGCTGGTTGCCAACATATCATTATAGCCATATAAACGGTACCCAAAAGACTCCGTATTAACAGCCTTCACTTCATAACCTGCCAAACCCGTCAGCTCATTATTTTCGTCAAAACTATGGCGATAATTGAGTTGGGTTCTGATGTTATGGCTTTCCAAATCTGTACTACTGCGGTCCATTATGCCACCGAGCGGAATAGCCCTGCTTAAGTTGCCATCTTCATCAATCTGCGTAAATATGTTAATTAGGTTGCGTGTATAATACGTATCTTGACCATATAGATTTTGACCTCTTGTATGTGTTTGCAAATATTGATATAGTACAGAAGCATCCAATCCTTCCAGTAAATTCATTTTTGCCCCCAAATTGAAACGACTATCCGTAACCACACGCGTATTATTTGCAAAACCGAGTTCATCCAATGGCCTATTATACCAATCTAGCAATCCTTTTTGCATGGTAGATCGGATAAAACCATCTCGATAATTAGGTATGGCAGCGGGCATACCATCGGCATCCATCAATGCCAAATATGGCTCGACCGGGTTAAAATCCGGAGCATTGTTTTGGT
>Ga0182744_1001893_pt1 | contig 17889 bp, 18 predicted proteins | sample eDN3rd30CKraftMG_FD_128525 | JGI IMG/M metagenome (GOLD analysis project Ga0182744, IMG submission 128525) | Enriched Miracle-Growth compost microbial communities from Emeryville, California, USA - eDNA 3rd pass 30_C Kraft MG (version 2) (version 2) ...
GCAGGTGAGCTGCGGCGTCGCCCACTGGCCCGAACATGGCGCCGACGCCTCGGAGATGATCCGCCACGCCGAGACGGCTCTGGCCGCCGGCCTTGAGCGCAACCAGGTCTGGACCGTCTACAATGTCGCCATGGAGCCCGACCAGGGCGATCTCAAGCTGGTCACCGCCTTCCGCGAAACCGGGGGTGACGGCCTTCACGCCGCCTTCCAACCCCAGGTCGATCTGGCGACCGGGCGCATCGTGGGCGCCGAGGCCCTGGCCCGCTGGACCCACCCGGAACTGGGCGCCATTCCGCCGGCCCGGTTCATCCCTATCCTGGAAAAGGCGGGGCTGGTTTCCATGGTCACGGCGGCGATGATCGATAAGGCGGCCCATATGGCGGCGCGCCTCGGCACGCTGGGCCACCCCTGCCCCATCAGCGTCAATGTCGCGGCGAGCGATCTCCTGCATGCCGAGCTGCTGCCCGCCATCCGCCGTGCCGTGGCGCAGCACGGCATCCCCGCCGCCGCCCTCAAGCTGGAGCTCACCGAAACCAGCCTGGCGGAGGACCCGGCCCAGGTCCGCCGGGTGCTCGACGAACTGGCTGGCATGGGCATCACCGCCTCCATCGACGATTTCGGCACCGGTTATTCCTCCCTCTCCTACCTCCGGGAATTCCCCCTGGCCGAGGTCAAGCTCGACCAGAGCTTCGTGCGCGACATGGTGGCCAGCCCGCGCAACCGCTGCCTGGTGCGCTCGACCATCGCCATGGCGCACGGCCTGGACCTCATCGTGGTCGCCGAGGGTGCCGAGGACCAGGCGACGCTGGAGGCCCTGCGCGACGACGGCTGCGACCGGGTGCAAGGCTACGTCATCTCCCGCCCCCTGCCGGAGGATGCGTTCCAATCCTTCTTCGAATGCATGACCGGCGGCTGACAGGTCTCTTATCCGCCCCCACCTTCTCTCCCTCGTGAATGGAACCAGCCCTTCCCTGAGTCGTTATGGGAATATCCGGCAACAACGACAGGTGGATAAGATGCTTGGATGGGCCATATTCTTCTTGCTGGTGGCATTGGCCGCGGCCGTTCTCGGCTTCGGCGGCATCGCCAATCTTTCCGTCAACCTGGCGGTCATCGTATTCGTGGTCGCCCTCATTCTGGCCGTGCTGTCCGGCCTCTTCGGGCTGTTCCGCCGGCCGCCACGCTGATCTCCAATTAATTCCGCCCCGCCGGAACAATGCCTCGGCGCCAGGCGTTGAGGCATTGCACATATCGTCAACCATCAGATGGAGAGAGGCATATGAACTGGAATCAGGTCGAAGGCAATTGGGACCAGCTCAGCGGCAAGGTGCAGGCCAACTGGGGCAAGCTCACCGGTGACGATCTGCAGGTGATCCGGGGCCGCCGCAAGGAGCTCGTGGGCAAGATCCAGGAGCGCTATGGCAAGGCCCAGGACGAAGTCGAACGCGAAGTCGACGAATGGTTGTCCCGCCACTGACCAGAAAAGAACCGCGCCCCCGGCCATCGAGGCCGGGGGCGCTGGCTTTTCAGGCTCAGTGGGCGCGGTGCTCCACGGGGTATCGCCGGTCCGATTCCAGGTCCACCCGCAGGGCCGTGCGCGCCCGCGACAGGCGCGAGCGCACAGTGCCGACGGGAATGCCGAGATCGTCCGAGACCTCCTGGTAGCTGGCGCCCTCCAGGGTGATGGCGGTCAGCACGTCGCGGTATTTCCCGGCCAGCCGGTCGATGGCCAGCCAGGTCTCCTGCAGTTCCATGGTGAGGGACTGCGTCTCATCCTCCGCCGTGGCGGCGGGCGCCACGTCCGCCACATCCTCGACGAAGCTCGGATGGTGCTTGCGGCAGGTTTCGATGAAGCGGTTGCGCATGATGGTCTTGAGCCAGGCTTTCAGGTTCGTCCCCCGCTGCCACAGCCCATTCTTCTCGATGGCCTTCAGGAGCGTGTCCTGGATGAGATCATCGGCGGCAAAGGCATTGCCGGCCAGCTTGCGGGCATAGGGTCTGAGAGCCGGTATGCACTCCAGCAGTTCCCTTTCAAACGGCGGGTCGAGCGGCAGCAAACTGGGAGAAGCGGTAGCCATGACGGCCTCCTTTCGTCCGGTTCATGATTTGCCCCAAGCCCTGAGAAACGGCTGGCATGGCCCATCGGCCAGCACGGATACGACGGTAACGCCGGATTTTGCGGCTTTTCCGACCAAAATTAGGCAAAGCAATGACGTTGGCCGGCCACGCCACCTTATGTGGAAACGCTATATGGAACGGTCGGTCAGGCCGGCTTCTTCCGCCGGACGACGGCCTTGCGGGTCAAATGCCGCAGGAGGAGGAGCGGCGGCATCTTCAGCCAGTGGGAGCGGGCCAGCAGCAGGGTCTGCGCCAGCCGCACCTGCGCCGTGGCCGGGAACATGCGGGACGGCATGACGGCGCGGGGCACGGCATGGTTCATCACCGCCAGGGCCAGCGGATTGGGCTTGTGCCGCTCCAGATGCGCCCAGACCTCCGCTGGCACCCCGGTGCCCAGCAGCCGGCGGCAGAAGTGCAGCGCATAATAGAGCGGCCGGCCGAATCCATGTGCATCCGACGCCTCCATGAGACGCTGCCAGAAGCCGTCGCGCTGCCCGAAATCCCGGAGCAGGCCATCCACATCCACCAGGTCGCGCAGGCGGCCGGCGAACTCCCCGTCCTGGAAGCAGTGCACCACGGTATGCAGCGTCATGTCCGCATCGCAGAGGGTGAGGAGGTTGCTGCCCTCGATGGGTTCCGCTTCGCGGAACAGGCGATCCACATCAGGCTTCAGCCGGCCGGTCTCGGGCAGGATGGTGTGGTGCACGTCCACATAGGTGCCCCGGTCGATATTCTGCAGCGGGGGGATCTCGTGCATCCACTCGCGGTAATAATGTTCGTCATAATCGCTGTAGGGCATGCTGCGCCAGCCGGCGGCCTTGAGCGTCGCCTCCACCGCCGCGATATGCTCCTTCGGCACCAGTATGTCGACGTCGCTGGCCAGCCGCCCCGCCAGGCTGGGCAGACGGCGGGCATTGTAGGCAGCACCCTTCAGGAGGACGACCGGACAGCCCACATCGCGAAGCGCCAGGTCGATGCGGTTGGCCTCCCAGGCGAGGACGCGGCGGTTATAGGCGGTCACCGCCTCCACGGCCTCGAACTGATGGCGCACCGCCCGGGGCAGGGCCTCGAACTCCGCCAATCCGCGCGCCTTGCCGGCCAGAACGCCCTGCAATGCGCCGGTGAGGCCCTGGGCGATGACATCCTCCCAGTCCGGGGCGGAGAGCGCCATCATGCGCGCCGGCTCGCGCAGCGCGGCGACCATTGGCGCTTGGGGACCATGGCGGGGGCTGCTCATCCGGTCAGCTCCCGGTCGGCGGTGGCCACCTCGTCCTCGCTGAGCCCCTCGAGCACGATGCGCTCCACCATCTCGATGGCCGTATCCAGCCTGTTGTAGGCGATGCGGGCCACCGGGTGGCTGTCGACGAAATCCCGCATGGCGCGGAATGCCGCCGCTCCCAGCATCTCGTAATTGGCAGCGCCGCCGCACAGGGTGATGAGGCCGCGCGCCTTGGGATAGGCTCTCACCGCGCGCTCGATGTTGGGATGATAGAAGGGGAAAATCACGGCGGCGGGCGGCGCCTGCTCCATGCGCCGGGCCACCGCCTCCTCCGGTGCCGGGAGATAGGCCACCGTGCCCTTGGGCGTATCATAAAGACGCTGGCTCAAGGCACCCTTGCCCAGCCGCTCCTCCATGATGTCGATGGAGGCGTTCTTCAGCGAAATGGGCCGCACATTGGGCATCATCATGCCGGTTTGCAGGTCGAAGAGCCCGAATTCATCGGAGAAGAGGCGCCAGCCGCTGGTGGCCAGCGCGGCGCACAACGTGCTCTTGCCCTGCCCGGAATCGCCGGGGAGGACAACCGCCTTGCCGTGCTTCTCCAGAACGGCGGAATGGAAGATGAGATAACGGTTGCTGCGCGTCGCCACGCACCAGTTCATCGTCATCTCCAGCATCATGGGGGCGATGGCCACCGGAAAAGGTGTAAAAGGCGCCGGCACTCCCACCGAACCCACCACCTGCTTCCTGTAGAAACGGCGCAGCCCTCCGCCGGGTGCCAGGCCGATGCGGTAGTTGGCGACGGTATCGCCGTCCATCAGCGGGTAATGGCCGTACTGGGAGAGGATGGCGCCCGCCACCTCCGGCACCCGCGAAAAGACGCGGGTCGCCACGGCGCCCGAATCCAGCACGATGCCGTCACTGCGCAGCCGCCTCAGCAGGCTCCGGCGGGAAAGGTCTGCGATCACTCCCGGCACGGATCGATCAATCCCTGCAAGGCGAGGCTGCCGAGAATGTCACCGATGCGGTCGGCGAAATTGTCCGGCTCGGCGCCATCCATCAGCCCCGCCAGATGCCCGTGGATATCGGCGGCGCTGCGCGGCGCCTCCTCGATATAACGGAGCATCTCGTTAATGAGCGCATTGAGGTAATGGGAACGGCCGGAGGCGGAGTTGAAGACAACCGCCTCCCCCTCCCGCTCGTACCACAGCAATTCACGGTCTTGCGGAACGCACCATCTGATCATGCCGCCATACTACACGGAGATGGCAAACAAGTTATGACCAATATTGAGATTACAGGAACTTACCCGAACCGCTCTTCTGCATGTCGAGGGCCGTCGAGATGGAATTCCAGCAGGCGGTGGACATGCAGATCTGCACGTAGGTGCAATGCCGGTCGTCACTCACATCGAACTTGCAGTCCCGATAGAAGTGCGAGTGGCCGCTGTCGTAGAAATAGCCCCAGACTTCCTGGCAATTCCTGTCGTGATCCTCTTTGCGCTTGTCGTCCTGGCCGTGCTTCCCGCCGCCGACGAGCTGATAATTGGCGGGCATCACACCCGGACGGCCGCTGGAGTTCGAGGAATGATACGACCATTTGGGATAATAGGTCGAATTCTGACGCCGGCACCAGTCGCTGTAATCCAGCCCCTTCTTGTGGCAGACGTCATCCACGGCCTGATCGCAATATTCCGGCATCTTGAGATGCTGGATGCAGGCGATGGAGCCCAGCACACCGGACTGATCCGGGTAGCCGCCGCCGCCATCGTGCCCGCCGCCGTCATGGCCGCCACCGCCACCACCCGGCCACCCGCCGCCACCTTTGCCCTTGCCACCCACAGGAATGGCGGTCAGGCCCGCCGCGTGGGCGCTCGTGCTCTTGATGGTCACCATCACGGGCAGCGCCGCCGCACCGGCCAGCAACAACTTGCGCCGCGACGTGCCTTCCTGGCGCTTCGCCGTTTCGGACGAGTCACTGTTTTGGAACTTTTCCGTATCCATAGCGTTGACCTCATGCATCGATATCGTCGGGCGATACCGGGGGGTTTCTTCGGCCTGTATCGTTTGGCATTTCCTTAGCAAGAATCGGACCACTTATCGGAAATCGTGTATTTTCTTGATGATAAGTGAAAGGCCCCTACCGGCTTTCCGGCGAAACTGTAAAGGAAATCGACAGACCCGTTCGTCCCGGGAAATATGCCCGGAATGTCTTAGGGAATCCTTGAAAAGTCAAATTTTATCGATTGGGATGGTTAACGCACCATGGCCCGGCATCGCGGGGGCATGCGGGACGTGGAGCACCGCTCCGCGTCCTTCGGTCTTCACCCGTCATGCCCGCTTCGAGCAGGCATGACGGAAGTGGCGCCGTGGGGTTCTCAAGTCATCTGGTTGCGGATGGAATTCCAGCAGGCCGTGGACATGGTGATTTCCAGGAACGTGTTGTGATACTGGCTGCCGGGATTGTACTCGACCCCCGTATAGAAATCGAACCGGCCTTCCTGGAAATAGTTCTGGAAGTCCTCATAGGTCCAGTTGGCATAATCGACGTCGCCATCGGCCTGGGTGACACGCTCCTTGCTCGAATCGGTCCACAGGTTGGACTGGGCCATCTGCTGGCCGATCCAGCCGCCCGGCCGCTCGGGCACAGCTTCGTTGGTGATCCCGCCATCGGGCCCCGGCCGCGGCTGCGTCGGGCTGAGCCCCAGCACCCGCGCCACTTCGTCCACGGCCATCTGATAGCTGGTCGGGAGTTCGGAATGCGTCAGGCAGGCGATGGATGCCAGCATGCCGTCCGCCGGCTGGCCAATCACCTGCGCCCGTGCTCCTCTGATGGTGACCATCATGGGAACGATGGCGGCCCCCGCCTGCATCAGCCGGCGCCTCGTCTTGCTCTCGATATCGTTGGGATGCTGTGTCATATCCTCACCTGCTTCCATTATCGATTGCTGACCTCTCGGTGCATCAAATACTTCTCGTTCGAGTTTGTTCCATTATGGGCTTCCATTTCGGCAATTTTGCGACACGTTTGGTAAATTCGCCGCTATCCGGCACCATGCCCCGAACCCGTCCACCGTATGAAAACCGTAAACATTTCATAAAATTATAAGCCAACGAAGGCCGTGATCACCACATTAATAAATTGACCCCGAAAAACCTTTTCAGTGTCTACAGTTGCAGGATGAGGCGCTAGGATGAGCCCCGTGCAGAACCCGCAGGACCCATTGTTGCCCATCAAGGGAGAGCGTCTGTCGGCCTGGGCCGTGGCCGCGGCACCCCTGCTCATACTGGTGGCGCTCGGCGTGGCCCTGGGCGGCATCGGCACCGGATTCGCGGCCGTCCTGGCCATCGCCATCGCCGGGTGGCCCATTTTCTGGCTGTGGCGCCAGGCGCGAATCACGCGCCAACCCACGCCACCGCCCTCCACCGGGATGCCGCCTCCGGCGGCACCCGCCCTGGGCGCTCCGGTCATCGACGGCCTGCCGGACCCGCTGCTCATCCTCAACGGCAGGCGCGAGATTACGCTGGCCAACCGCGCCGCGCGGCAGCTCCTGGGGCGCACGCTCACCGGACGCGACATCACCTTTGCCCTGCGCCAGCCGCACGTGCTGGCACTGGTGGACAAGGCCCTAGTCTCCGCCACGCCGGGGGAGACCGAGCTGAATCTCCTGGCGCCGGTGAGCCGGGATTTCCATGTTCTCGTCGCTCCCCTGCAGGGCGCGCCTTCGGCGGCGGAGCAGCCGGCCGCCGCCCTGAGCCTGCACGAGATCACCGAGATCCGGCAGGCCGAGAACATGCGCGCCGATTTCGTCGCCAACGCCAGCCACGAGCTGAAGACGCCGCTGGCCAATCTCGTCGGCTTCATCGAAACGCTGAAAGGCCCGGCGCGCGATGACGCCCAGGCCCGCGACCGCTTCCTCGACATCATGCAGACCGAAGCCGCCCGCATGTCGCGCCTCATCAACGATCTCCTCTCCCTGTCCCGCATCGAGCAGGACGAGCACATGCAGCCCGCGACACAAGTGGATGTCGCGGGTCTTCTGAAGGGCGTCGCCCGCCTCATGGAGCTGCGGGCAGAAAAACAGAACCTGCGCATCGAGCTGGACCTGGCCGAGGACCTGATGCCCATAAGAGGCGACCAGGACCAGCTCATCCAGGTCTTCCAGAACCTCCTCGACAACGCCCTGAAATACAGCCGCCCGGGGGGCAGCGTGCAACTCCGCGCCCGGCCGGTGGAGCGTCTGCCCCGGGTGGGCGGCACCGGCATTCTCATCTCCGTCCAGGATCATGGCGAAGGTATTCCCAGGGAGCACCTGCCGCGCCTCACCGAACGGTTCTACCGCGTGGATGCCGGCCGCTCGCGCAGGATGGACGGCACGGGCCTGGGGCTCGCCATCGTCAAGCACATCACGCTGCGCCACCGCGGCTGGCTCGACATCCAGAGCGAGGCCGGCCAGGGCACCACCGTCACCATCGGCCTGCCGCTCTATGTCGAGGCCGGCTAGCCGGCCCTGCCCTCAATGACGGTGAAGGCTGTCATCAAACTGCAACAGAACGGTCGTATTTCCTTGATGCAAGCTGCCTAAGGTTGGCGCCGCGGGGGACCCGCGAGCCAGCGAGGTCCCGGAAACCCAAATCGACACATTGCAGCGGAGAGATTGACAATGAGGCGTTTCAGACAAGGCCTGGCCGGGTTCGCACTGGTGACGGGCATCGTCGCGGCAACCCTGGCCGGCGGCGCGCAGGCGGCCGATATCACCGGCGCGGGCGCCACCTTCCCCTACCCCATCTACGCCAAATGGGCCCAGGCCTATAAATCCGATACCGGCATCGGCCTCAATTACCAGTCCATCGGCTCGGGCGGCGGCATCAAGCAGATCCAGGCCAAAACGGTGGATTTCGGCGCCTCCGACATGCCGCTGGGCGGCGACGAGCTGGAGAAGGCGGGCCTCGCCCAGTTCCCCACCGTCATGGGTGGCGTCGTCCCGGTCTATCACCTGCCCGGCATAAAGGCCGGCCAGATCAAGTTCTCCGGCGCCCTGCTCGCCGACATCTATCTGGGCAAGGTCACCAAGTGGAACGACCCGGCCATCGCCAAACTCAATCCCGGCGTCGAGCTGCCCGACCGGGCCATCACCGTGGTGCACCGCTCCGACGGATCGGGCACGACCTTCATCTTCACCAACTATCTGAGCAAGGTGAGCCCGGCCTGGGACGACGAGGTGGGCAACGCCACGGCCGTGCAATGGCCCACCGGCATCGGCGGCAAGGGCAATGAGGGCGTGGCCGCCTTCGTGCAGAAGTCCAACGGCGCCATCGGCTATGTCGAATATGCCTACGCTCTGCAGAACGGGCTGAGCTATGGCCAGCTCCAGAACAAGGCCGGCCAGTTCGTGATGCCGGATGCCAGGGCCTTTCAGGCCGCCGCCGCCAACGCCGACTGGAAGAGCGAGCCGGGCTTCGGCATCCTTCTCACCGACCAGCCGGGCGAGGCGAGCTGGCCCATCAGCGGCGCCACCTTCATCCTGGTCTACCAGAAGCAGGACGACGCCGAGGACGCCCGCCAGGTCCTGAAGTTCTTCGACTGGAGCTACCGCAACGGCGACCAGATGGCCGACGACCTCCACTATGTGCCGCTGCCGGACTCGGTGGTCGAGCAGATCCGGGCCGCCTGGAGCGCAGAGATCACCGGGCCCGACGGCAAGCCCGTCTGGACCACGCCATAACCCGATACGATACCACGGGAGACGGAGCGGGAATGAGCATGCATACTTCGACATCCGGCCTTGTTCCCATCCGTCTCCTTCCCAACCGCAGGCTCTGGTGACGCATGACAGCCCACACGATCCCCGCCCCGCAGGTTGACGAACGCCCGCGCCGGCTCCTTTCCGCCGAGACCCTCTTCCACAACGCCACCCGGCTGGCCGCCATCCTCGTGCTGGTGGTGCTCACCGCCATCGGCGTCTCGCTGCTGATGGGCGGCTGGGAAGCGCTCGCCAAATTCGGCCCCGCCTTCCTCTGGACCGAATCCTGGAACCCGGTGAAGGAGGAATTCGGCGCCCTGGTGCCGATTTACGGCACCGTCGTCACCTCGCTCATCGCCATGCTGATCGGCGTGCCCCTCAGCCTCGGCATCGCCATGTTCCTCACCGAGATCTGCCCCAACTGGCTGCGCCAGCCCATCGGCATCGCCATCGAGCTGCTGGCCGGCATTCCCAGCATCATTTACGGCATGTGGGGCCTCTTCGTCTTCGCGCCCTTCTTCGCCAACCATATCGAGCCCTGGCTCATCGACGTGCTGGGGCCGCTGCCCATCCTCGGGCCGCTGTTCCAGGGGGCGCCATACGGCGTCGGCCTGCTGACCGGCGGACTGATCCTCACCATCATGGTGCTGCCCTTCATCACCTCGGTCATCCGCGACGTCTTCGAGACGGTGCCGCCCATGCTCAAGGAATCGGCCTACGGCCTGGGCTGCACCACATGGGAGGTGGTGTGGAACGTGGTCATCCCGCATACCCGCACCGGCATCGTCGGCGGCCTCATGCTGGGGCTCGGTCGGGCGCTGGGCGAGACCATGGCCGTCACCTTCGTGATCGGCAACGCGCACCGTCTCTCGGCCTCCCTGCTGGCGCCGGGCAACACCATCTCCTCGGCGCTCGCCAACGAATTCACCGAAGCCGTGGGCGACATCTACCTGTCGTCGCTGATCGCCCTCGGCCTCATCCTCTTCGTCCTGACGTCCATTGTGCTCGGCATCGCCAAATGGATGCTCGTGCGCCTGGATGCGCGCGTGAGCAGATAGGAGAGCAGCATGGCCACTCCCGCACCCCAGGCATCCATGCTCTACAGGCGGCGCAAGCTCGTCAACGTCGCCAGCAGGATCGGCGCGGTGGGCGCCGCCGCCATCGGCGTCATCGCCCTGCTGCTCATCATCGGCACGCTCTTCCTCAACGGCTTCAAGAGCCTGGATATTGCGATGTTCACCGAGACCACGCCGCCGCCCGGCTCGGCCGGCGGCATGCTCAACGCCATCGTGGGCAGCCTCATCATCACCGTCATCGCCGCCATCGTGGCCACGCCCATCGCCATCCTGGCCGGCACCTACCTGGCGGAATATGGCCGCTACAGCCTGCTCGCCAAGCCCACGCGCTTCGTCACCGACATCCTGCTTTCGGCGCCGTCCATCGTGATCGGCCTCTTCATCTACCAGATCATGGTGGTCCCCATGGGCCATTTCTCCGCCTGGGCCGGGTCGATGGCGCTCGCCATCATCATGATCCCCGTCGTGGTGCGCACCACCGAGAACATGCTGGGCCTGGTGCCCGACGGCCTGCGCGAAGCGGCGGTGGCGCTGGGCACGCCGCGCTGGAAGGTCATCCAGTCCGTTTCCTACCGGGCCGCCCGGGCCGGCATCGTCACCGGCGTCATGCTGGGCGTCGCCCGCATCAGCGGGGAGACCGCGCCGCTCCTGTTCACGGCACTCAACAACCAGTTCTGGAGCACCGACCTCAACGCCCCCATGGCCAACATGCCGGTCGTCATCTTCCAGTTCGCCATGAGCCCTTATGAGGACTGGCAGAGACTCGCCTGGGGCGGCGCCCTGCTCATCACCCTGAGCGTGCTCTCCCTCAACGTGGTCGCCCGTGTCCTCGTCAACGCCAAACGTCAAAGGCAGTGAGCCATGAACGCAAACCAGAACGAGCCCATCCTCACCACCGCCGTGCCCAATGCCGGGCTGCGGGCGCCATCGCCCGGCGAAGACACGGCGCGGCCCATGTTCACCGTGCGCAACCTCAACTTCCACTACGGCCGCTTTCACGCCCTGCATGATGTCAACATCGACATTCCCGAGCTGGAGGTGACGGCCATCATCGGCCCCTCGGGCTGCGGCAAGTCCACCCTGCTGCGGGTCTTCAACCGCATGTACGACCTCTATCCCGAGCAGCACGCCGAGGGCGAGGTGCTCATGGACGGCCGCAACATCCTCGACCCCCGGCTGGACCTGAACCGGCTGCGCGCCCGGGTCGGCATGGTGTTCCAGAAGCCGACGCCCTTCCCCATGACCATCTACGACAATATCGCCTTCGGGGTGCGGCTCTATGAGAAGCTCTCGGCCAGCGCCATGAACGAGCGGGTGGAATGGGCCCTGCGCAAGGCGGCCCTGTGGGACGAGGTGAAGGACAAGATCAAAAAGAGCGGCCAGAGCTTGTCGGGCGGCCAGCAGCAGCGCCTGTGCATCGCCCGCGCCATCGCCGTCAACCCCGAGGTCATCCTGATGGACGAGCCCTGCTCTGCCCTCGACCCCATCGCCACCGCCAAGATCGAGGAGCTGATCGACGAGCTGTCGGCCAATTTCACCATCGTCATCGTCACCCACAACATGCAGCAGGCCGCCCGCGTGTCACGGCGCACGGCCTTCTTTCACATGGGGGAACTGGTGGAGTACGGCCCCACCAGCCAGATATTCACCACGCCGCGCCAGGAGAAGACCCGCTCCTACATCACGGGCCGCATCGGTTAGGACAAGACAGATGACCAAGGACCATATCGTCTCCTCATACGACATCGATCTCAAATCGCTGAAAGCCGGCATCGCCCGCATGGCCGGCATGGTGGATGACGAGATCGCCGGCGCCATTGATGCGCTGCTCAAGCGCAATTCCGACGCGGCGCATGCCGTCGTCATATCCGACAAGGCGGTGGATACGCTGGAGATCGAGATCGAGCAGGACGCCACCACCATCCTGGCCCTGCGCCAGCCGGTGGCCGAGGACCTGCGCCAGGTGCTCGCCGCCCTCAAGATATCAGGCATCCTGGAACGGGTGGGGGATTTCGCCGCCAACATCGCCAAGCGGTCCACCGTGCTCAACCGCCACACGCCGGGCGTGAAGGTGCAGCCCACCCTGCCGGAGATGGCGCGCCGGGTGCGCACCCTGCTGCAGGACGCGCTCGACGCCTATCTGGATGAGGACGCCGAGAAGGCCAGGGACGTATGGCTGGCCGACCGGCATGTGGACGAGCTCTACAACAGCCTGTTCCGCGAGTTGCTCACCTACATGATGGAGGACCCGAGGGTCATCACCCCCTGCACGCACCTGCTGTTCATCGCCAAGAACCTGGAGCGCATGGGCGACCATGCCACCAATATCGCCGAGATCGTGCATTTCACGGTCACCGGCCAGCCCATCGAGGACAGCCGGCCCAAGGGCGACGACACCAGCTACGCCATGGTGGTGCCGCACACGCCGCCCGAACCCACGGGCAACCGGAGTTAGCCCCATGAAACCCCATGTTCTTCTCATCGAGGACGATCTGGGGCTCTCCGAGCTCGTCCGTTACAATCTGGAGCGCGAGGGCTTCCAGGTGAGCCACGCGGCGGACGGCGACGAGGGCCTTCTGCAGGCCCGCGAAGTGCAGCCCGACATCCTGCTGCTCGACTGGATGCTGCCCAACGTCTCGGGCATCGAGATCTGCCGCCAGCTCCGCCGCGCCCCCGAGACGGCCAACCTTCCCATCATCATGCTGACCGCGCGAGGCGAGGAAAGCGACACCATCCGCGGCCTGGAGACCGGGGCGGACGACTATATCACCAAGCCCTTCTCCCCCAAGGAGCTGATCGCCCGCGTGCATGCCGTGCTGCGCCGGGTGCGCCCGGCCCTTTCCGGCCAGACGCTGGAATATGCCGACCTCAGGCTCGATTCCACCAACCACAAGGTGACGCGCTCCGGCACCCCCGTGCATCTCGGCCCCACCGAGTTCCGGCTGCTGCGGCACCTTCTGGAGCATCCGCAGCGCGTCTTCACCCGCGAGCAGCTTCTCGACGCGGTCTGGGGGCACGATGTCTATATCGAGCCGCGCACCGTGGACGTGCACATCCGCAGGTTGCGGAAGGCCATCAACGCTGTCGGATCGAAAGATATCATCCGCACCGTGCGCTCCGCCGGCTATGCGCTGGATACCGATTAGGCCATCCAGCCTTCCACCTGTCGGCCTGGTTTACACCTGCGCCTTTTCCTAACAAATGATCTTGGCCTAAGACACTGATTTACGGTGTCTTTGGTGAATGGCCTGCAACTTGCTTACCTTCTTCCCCGGGGCACCCGCTCTTCGCCCCGCCATATGTTTCGAGTTCTGGAAGTGGGAATGGCGCGCTTCGATATTTTGACGATATGTCCGCAAGCTCCACAAAATATGGTGCATTCCTGCCCCAAATTGGTTAACATGGGGCAAGCAAGTGGGGGGCTTCTGGTTGGGTATGCGGACGAGTCCGTCCGCACTTCAATTCTTTCCCTTATGTCAAAGCGCCGGGCCAGGCTGTCACAGCAGCGGGCCAAGAGTGTTCACGCCGTTGAGGAGGCTGTTCATGCCTGGGAATGACAATGGCGAGCCCTTATCCATCAGGCGATCCGTCATCGTCTGGCTGGCGGGTGGTGTGTTCGGATGGGTTATTGCGGTTGTACTGATCTACGGTACGATTCGCGTCACCAGCTACGACAACATCGCCAGGGACCAGCAGCACGAGCAGTCGGACACCGCAACCATCCCTGACGAAAACGCCCTCCAGTCCATCGCCCCGGCGGCCGGCCCCAGCGACCGGAAATCCCGCGACCAGCAGAATCCCGACCGCCAATACCGGCCGTAGCGCTGAACTCATCGAAACGCCAGCGGTGGTTCTTCCTTACTCCGCGCCGCTGCCGGTGTGACGCAGCAGCCTCAGCGCATATTGAATGGGAATGGCGAAGGTGATGCCGCTCGGATCCTGCAGCACGGCTTCCTTGGTCTCCTTGACGAAGACGCTGCTGACGATGGCCAGCACTTCCCCCGTCTCGGGATCGAACACCGGGCTGCCGCTGTTGCCCGGATAGGCCGTGGCATCGAGCTGGAAGACGTTGAACGCCTCCTGCAGCCGGCGGATCATGTTGGGGTCGAGACTGCGGGGCGACACCTGGGGAATGGCGATGGGCGTGATGGCCGAGACCATGCCCCTGTGGGTCACCGGATGCAGGCCGTAGACGCTGCCGATGGGAAAGCCGGTGAAGGCGATGTCCATGCCCTCCTCCACGATGACGCCGCCGCCCAGCGTCAATGCCGGGCGGGCCTCCCCCTCGAAGCTGAGCAGCGCCACGTCGTGATCCGGGTCGCTGTCGACGATCCTGGCCTGGCGCACGTCGATGGCACGGCCCTGGCCGATGAACACGGCAAGCGAGCGCCCGTCGCCATCCTCCACCCGGTCGGCGACGACGTGCAGATTGGTGATGACATGGTTGCCGTCGGCCACCACGAAGCCGGTGCCCAGGAGCTGGTTCACCGGCCGCCCCAGGGGCGCATGCACGCCGATGCCGACAATGGAGGGCTTGATGGTCCTGATGGCCTCCACCATGCTGGAGGCGAAGGCGGCCTGGCTGCACAGCAGCATGGCGGCCGCCATCAGGAGCGCCGGCAGGCTATGGAGGCTGGGTCGCATCCGTGTCATTCGGTCCTCTCGGCTTTTTCAGGCGACGTTGCGGGCTGTGGTGGCGGCACCTTGCGATTGACGCAGGAAGGCATCGAACATCAGAAGCGACCAGATGATGGCGCTGTTGTCGGCGCGCCCGTCCCAATGCCGGCTGACCAGGCGCTTCACCTCGCCGCCCTCGAAGAGGCCGCTGTCCATCAGGGCGCCGTTCATCAGATCGGCCTCGATTCGCGCCTTGAGCGGCCCGCGGAACCAGGCGCCCAGCGGCACGGCAAACCCCTTCTTGGGCCGATACAGGATATCGCGTGGCAGATGTGGCTCAAGCGCCTTCTTGAAAATGTATTTGCCCTCACGGCCCCTGAGCCGCAGGGCGGGCGCAATGCCCGCCGCCCACTCCACGAACTTGTGGTCGATGATGGGCACCCGCGCCTCCAGCGCCACCGCCATGCTGGTGCGATCCACCTTGGTGAGGATGTCGCCCGGCAGGTAGGTCTTGTAATCGAGATATTGCAGGCGGGAGAGATGGTCCTCCGCCGGCGCGGCGCGGAAGATCGCGGCCATCGCCTCGCCCGCGTCATAGCCTTGCAGGCCCGAATGCAGCGAGCGGGAGAAGAGCCGCTGCCGCCCGGCCCCATCGAGCCCGCCGAAGCCACGCAGATAGCTGGTCACCGGGTCCTCGCCGGCGGCCTGGAAGGTGCGGGCCGCCGCCTCGACACGTCCGCCCAGAAGGCCGCCGAACAGGCCCGCCGCCTGCCCCAGCGCCCGGCATCCGCCGGCACCGAAGCGATGCCGCAGCATATGCTCGGTCATCTGCCACTGATAGCGCCGGTAGCCGGCGAACAGCTCGTCGCCGCCATCCCCCGAGAGCGCCACCGTCACCCGCCGGCGGGCCAGTTCGCACACCCGGTAGGTGGGAATGGCCGACGAATCGGCGAAGGGCTCGTCGAACATGCCGCTCAGCCGGTCGATGAGGTCGAAATCGTCGGTGGCCACCGTCTCCACCACATGGTTGGTGTGGTAGCGCTCCGCCACCTGGGCGGCATGGGCCGTCTCGTCGTAATCGCCGACGTCGAAGCCGATGGAGCAGGTGTTCACCGGCTGGTCGCTGATGCGCGCCGCCATGGCCACCACGGCGCTCGAATCGACACCGCCCGAGAGGAAGGCGCCCAGCGGCACATCGGCGATCATGCGCAGCTTCACCGCCTCGGCCAGCCGCTCGATCAGTTCCTCCGCCAGGGCCTCCTCGCTGCCGCTCAGGCGCTGGGTGAAATCCAGGTCCCAGTACTGACGCGGGGTGACGGCCCCCGCACCACGCGCCAGGGTGATGGTATGGCCGGGGCGCAGCTTCCTGACCGCGGCATAGATGCTGCGCGGCTCCGGCACGTAGCCCAGGGTGAAATAATCGTCGATGGCCGCATGGTCGAGCGCCCGGCTCACACCCGGATAGGCCATGACGGCCTTCAGTTCCGACCCGAAGACCAGCCGGCCATCCACTTCGGCATAATAAAGCGGCTTGATGCCCAGCCGGTCGCGCGCCAGGAACAGCGTCTGCTCCCGCCGGTCGTAAAGGGCGAAGGCGAACATGCCCCGGAAGCGGTCCACGCATCCCTCGCCCCATTCCCGCCAGCCATTGACGATCACCTCGGTGTCGCAGCGCGTGCGGAAGACATGGCCTTTCGCCTGCAATTCCGCCGCCAGCTCCTGGAAATTGTAGATTTCGCCGTTGAAGACGACGACGACCGACTGATCCTCATTGAAGAGCGGCTGCGCCCCCGCCGCCAGGTCGATGATGGAGAGGCGCCGATGGCCGAGCCCGATGCCGGGATCGGTGAAGAGGCCGCCGCCGTCCGGCCCGCGGTGGAATTGCGTCTCGTTCATGGCATCCAGCACCGCGCGGTCGATGGCAGAAGGCTCCGCCCTGTCGAATATGCCGACGATGCCGCACATCAGTCCGCCGCCTCCCCGGTCCTGTCCTTGAAGATGCCCTCCAGCGGCAGCAGCGCTTCGGCGAACTCCCGCGCCGTGGCCTGCGACGCTTCGTTGGAGACGGTGTTGGGCACGGCGATGGCGAGCAGGCCCGAGGCCGGGTTGCCGCCGGTCAGCGCCCCCTTCACATAAAGCGCCTTGGCCCGCATGTCGCTGGTGACCAACTGGTCGTCCACCCAGTACCAGTAATAGACATTGGCCACGTCCCGCAGGTTGGTGAGGCGCTGATGGGCCGTCGCCCCCGCCGCTCCGAGGGTGATGGTGCCGCTGCTGGCCCGCTGCCAGCGCGCCTCGCCCGCCGCCAGCGCGTTGGAATGGCTGATGAGCTCCTGCCCCTGGAGTTGGCTGTCATAGACCGTGGCATAGACCTCCACCAACCGGCCCTCGCTATCCTGATAAGCGCGCAGCACCTCGCGGCTGTTGCCGTTGAAAACCGGGTGCCAGCGCAGCGGATTGGTGCCCACCTCCAGGGCCGTCCAGCCGCCGACCGTCTGGGGCAGCATGGGCGCGATGCGCGCGTTGGCGCTGCGCAGCGTCACATATTGCGCATAGGCCGGGCCCAGGGATGCGATCACCAGCCCGACGGCGGAATAGATGAGGATGGCGTATCCGGGGCCGGCCCGTTCGTCGTCCGGCGCCACGCGGATATCCTCCACGCCCACCGGCTTGTCGCTGAAGCGCGAGCCGATATAGAGCAGCAGCAGCAGCACAAAGGCGAAGAAGCCCCAGCCATAGATGATATGATCGGCCCCCACGGCATATTTGTTGTCGCTGTAATAGGCGATGAGCAGGATGCCCAGCGCCCGGAACCCATTGGCGATGACCGGTATGATGAAGCTGAGGGCGACGAAGATGAGCTTGCGCGTCCAGCTCCGGTAGGAGAGATAGCTGAACAGCGTGCCGATCGCCACCGTGGCGATGAGGAAGCGTACGCCGGCGCAGGCTTCCGCCACCTCGAAATTGCCGTTGGGAATGGAGATGAAGATGCCGTTGGAATAGACCGGGATGTGCATCAGCCTGAGGGCCTGCACCACGAAGGCCGCCGTGAAATCCTGCAGATGGCCGGTCAGGAATTCGCCGAAGGGCACGGCGAACAGCAGATAGGCCACGGC
>Ga0182744_1001897_pt1 | contig 17865 bp, 12 predicted proteins | sample eDN3rd30CKraftMG_FD_128525 | JGI IMG/M metagenome (GOLD analysis project Ga0182744, IMG submission 128525) | Enriched Miracle-Growth compost microbial communities from Emeryville, California, USA - eDNA 3rd pass 30_C Kraft MG (version 2) (version 2) ...
CTGCTGGGTTGGCGGTTCCAGTACAAGCAACGGTAATTCGCCCATCGCGGCCTATAATTGGCCTCGTGCATTGGTCTCAGAATCCACCAATGCAAATTATACGGCACGGATGAATGTGCCACTCAAATACGTCCTAAAATTTTATACCAAGAACGGGGTGCCCATCGAAGAGGATATCAGCTACGACCAAACGCGTATGTACAATCTTCGGGTAGCAGGTGAGGATCATAAGTATTACATCAAACAGAATTATACCACTGCCGGGCTCAATTTTGATCGGGAACCTAGGTTTTACGCCGATATGTGCTTTGACGGAGCGATCTGGTTTGGTTCTTCTTTTACAGACGAAAACAATCCGCTTTATGCCCAGATGAAATTTACGCAGACTGCGGGCAGTTCCCGTCTCAATAGCCATAACCTTACGGGCTACACGGGTAAAAAGCTGAACCATTATTTAACCACCGTGGCTTCAAGCAATTCGGCGACAGCCGAATATTATGCCTGGCCTGTTTTCCGCATGGCCGATCTTTACCTGCTCTATGCAGAGGCCCTCAACGAAGCCGGTGGCAGCCAGACAGAGGTATTGGAGTATGTGAACAGGGTGCGCGCCCGTGCCGGCCTGAACGATGTGGAATACTCTTGGAACCTGTTCTCCAACAGACCGGATAAACCCACTACATTAGAAGGAAGGCGGGAAATTATCCAGCGGGAACGTACACTCGAGTTGTGTTTTGAGGGCAAAGGATACTGGGATCTGCGTCGTTGGAAAACGGCTTATGAAGAACTCAATAAACCAATCACCGGATGGTACGTGTACGGTGCTACGAACGATACGTACTATGTGCCCGTTTTGTGGAAACAACCCTTGTTTACAATGAAAGATTATTTTTGGCCCATTGCGGTCTCCGAGATGCGTAAGAACGAAAATTTGGTTCAGAACCTTGGTTATTGATTTTTTTAATGATATATATTATGAAAACATTATATAAACCAAACAGCCTCACTCCCATGCAGATTACGGTGGCACGTTATGTCATATTCCTGCTTTTGGCTATGGTCTTGTTTCGGTGCGGTGAAGCCGATCTGAATGATCCCATCGGTATAAATAATGCTGTGCCGCAGAAGGTCGCGGTCACAAATGTTAAAAACGTTAGCGGAGGGGCTATTGTCGGTTACAAAGTGCCTAGCGATAATAACATCGCTTATATAGAAGCTGTTTACACCATTAAAGGTCAAGAGATCAAGAAGAAAGGCTCTTTCTATACCAATTCCTTAGAGTTAGATGGCTTTCCAGAGTCGAAAGAATATACCGTAAACCTATATTCGGTGAGCGCTTCCGAGGTGCGGTCTGAGCCGGTAGCCATTACCGTTTTTCCGGAAGCACCGCCATACCAAGTGGTGTCAACCACGCTCGCTGTAGAATCTACTTGGGGGGGCGTTAAGGTCACCTATAGTAATCCCATGGGGGCGAGCTTGCGCTTGACCTTCCTAGAATCGGTAGCCAAGGGTTGGGATGAAAAAGAAACCGTATATACCAGCCTAAAGACCGGTAGTTTTTATGTCAGGGGGCTGGATAATAGGGGGTATACGTTCGGGGTGGTTACCCGAGATCGTTGGGAAAATTACTCAGATACCATACGGTTTAACGTCACTCCAAGGTATGAAGAACAGGCAGACTTCTCTAAGATCAGCGTAGTAGCGATGCCGGGCGACCTCTATCATACCGAAGGCCAAGCCAAATCAACCTACTCTTACTCGACACAGGGCGGGGCAAAGAATGGTTTCGCACCGCTGTTTGATGGAGACTACCTACCGCCTTTTACTCCGGCAGATTATATCTACTTTATGAATACCACTACTACGCTACCGCAGAGCTTCACTTTTGATCTGGGACAAAAGTATATACTGAGCAGATTTGTCTTTTGGACCCGATCAGGTAAAACAGCTGTCAGCAATAATTATTTATTCGATGATGCGCACGTTCGGTATTTTGAACTGTGGGGAAGCAATGATCCGAACTTTCAGACCGGTTCTTGGGATGCGTGGACGAAGATAGGTGATTTCGAGTCTGTGAGACCTTCGGGCGTTACCACACCCGGAGCGAGCTATAACACGGAAGAGGATAAGGTATTGCTAACCAAGGGCGAGTCTTTCGATATGCCGGAGGAAATAGAGGCATATCGGTATATACGCTATAAGGTGAACGAAACTTGGTCAGGAAAACAATGGTGGGTGGCTTCAGAATTGCAGTTTTATGGTGCCAAGGCAGATTGATTTTAAGAAATATTTAAAGATTGGATTATGAAAAAAAATATTGTTCTTGCTTTGGTGCTGTCTGTACTGGTTACGATCAGCTGCAACAAGATGGATAGTACCTATAGCCAGTATCTAGAAGACGGCAATATCAACTATACCCAGCGTGTAGATTCGGTTATGGCATATTCTGGCCGGAATAGGGTACTGCTCACTTGGGATCCCATTAACGATCCCCGCGTGAATATGGTGAAAATCTCCTGGTCTCCGGAGATTCCGGCAGTGGAGGTACCCATTACATCTCCAGATGATACTTTATCTTATATAGAGGGATTGACCGAAGGTAATTACACCTTCAATTTACAGTCATATGGTCAGGAGGGGAACCATTCGGTCAAGACCGAGGTGGTGGGTTTTGTGTACGATAAGGTGTACGAAAGTGGGCTGATTTTACGGAGTGTGAGTAACATGTCTGTCGTGGGTACAACGCTAAATTTGACTTTCCGGTCGATAGAGGGCGTATCCGGCTACCATGCTCAGGAAGTCGTTTATACTTCCGCTGTAGACGGGCAAGAAAAGACAGCTACCCTGGAGGGGGCCGAATCCGAGCTGACGATCACGGATTTCTCCGGTGAAACCTTTACGCATAGGAGTGTATATTTGCCACAGACACTTTCTCCTGATTTTTTCTATTCCCCCACACAATTACTGGATATCAACGGAGATCTCTCGGCATTAGAATACACGAACCCCGTTTTCTTGCCAATACTTGCCGATCCAACGGTTATTCGAGATCCTGAGACTGGCTTTTTCTATGCCTACGGAACGGAGGATCGTTGGTATACGGCCAATAACGTTGATCGTTTGGTGCCCATTTTGCGATCGAAAGACTTGGTCAATTGGACCTATGTACGCGATGCTTTTACCTCCAAGCCAAGCTGGAAAACGCTGGGCGGCATTTGGGCACCTGACATTGCTATAGTTAATGGTAAGTATCATTTGTATTATGCCTATTCGACTTGGGGAGACACGGATCCGGGTATCGGCGTGGCTACATCCAACTATCCCGGTAGTTCGGCATTCAATGATCAGGGCAGGTTGTTCTTGTCATCGGAAATAAAGGTTCCCAATTCCATCGATCCATTCTATTATGAAGAAGATGGTAAAAAATATCTCTTCTGGGGTAGTTTCAGTTCAGAAGCCGATCAGGGTACCTATGGAGCTGAACTGTCGGACGATGGACTGCGTGTGCGAGACATGAACGAGAAATTCAAGATTACGGCCGGAGATTGGGAAGCCGTGAATATTCACAAACGAGCTGGTTATTACTATTTCTTCGGATCCAAGGGAAGCTGCTGTAACGGTATAAACAGTACCTATCATATTCGGGTAGGTCGCTCCACATCGCTACAGGGGCCTTACTTAGACAGAGACGGAAATGATATCGCTGAGCGTGGTAATGGCACATTGGTGTTGCAGGGCAATGCCAAGTATATAGGGCCTGGCCACAATGCCCGGATCATCACAGATAAGAATGGAAATGATTGGATGCTGTACCATGCCATGGATGTGAATAAGACAATGGTTGACGATGTTAACCAACGGGCCTTGTTCTTGGATCGGGTGAACTGGGACAGCGATGGCTGGCCGATGATCAATGACGGCACACCGTCTACTACCGCTAAGCCGCAACCGGTGTTTTAACATAACATGATACTACTATAATAGTTTACCTTTTAGATTAACGAAATGAAAATGAAAAAAGTTGTTTGCCTAGTCCTATTTGCGTTGTTTGCCTATGCTGCTTTTGCTCAAAAAGCGAATAAGGAACTGTTCAGTAAGAAGTATATCCGGGAAATCTCCAAAAGAGCGACTGACTGGCAGTTAAAGCATCCGAAGCATGACCCAAAAGACTGGACGAACGGTGCATTCTATGCAGGGGTCTTTGCCGCTTGGCAAACGACAGGTTCGGACAGCATCTACAAAGCTTTATTGGATTTGGGCAATTCCCAGCAGTGGAAGTCTTTCCGCCGCTGGTACCATGCCGACGATATCGCGATTAACCAAGTCTATATAGACATGTACAAAAAGGAAAAGAAGGATGATATGATCCAGCCTACGATCGATACCATAGACAAGCACGTTTCCCTGCCTTACCCGACCAAAGGTAAGGTAGATGTCATCAAATGGTGGTGGTGTGATGCCTTGTTTATGGCTCCTCCTACCTTAGTGAAGCTGGGAATGGCTACAGGAGACGATAAGTACCTGAAAGCGAACGATGAATATTTTAAACAAACCTATGACCTGCTCTATGACAAGCAAGAGCATTTGTTTGCGCGCGACCTGAATTATGTGATTCGGCCTGACGGCTCAGGTCATCGGGAGGCCAATGGGCAGAAGATTTTCTGGTCGCGCGGCAATGGCTGGGTGATGGGCGGACTGGTGCGGATTTTAGACGAACTGCCAAAAAACTACACGCATCGTCCTTTTTACGAAAACCTGCTCAAAGAGATGGCTACCCGCGTAGCGGGGCTTCAGCAATCCGATGGATTGTGGCGGGCTAGTCTGCTGGATCCGGCCTCGTACCCAGGCGGCGAAGTGAGCGGTACTGGTTTTTACTGTTATGCAATGGCTTGGGGAATTAATAACGGTTTGCTGGATAAGAAGCAGTTTCTACCGGTGGTAGAAAAAGCATGGGTGGGCCTGACCAAATGTGTGCATGCCGAAGGTCGAGTAGGGTGGGTACAGCCCATTGGCGGTTCTCCTGAAAAGAATATAAGCGCAGACAGCTGGGAAGTATATGGTACAGGTGCATTCTTGTTGGCGGCGAGTGAAGTGATCAAATTGAAGAGATAATGTTAGATTAAAAATAGATTGTAAAGAAGAAAAAATATGAAAAAGAGAAATTGCGTAAAACTGATTGTCGCCGTGGTGATCATGCTCAGCGGAAGTGTGCTGCACGCACAGGAGGCACAAAAAAATGTGTATGGAAAGGCAAAGCTGTTGAATAAGCCTGCAAATGGCTTTAATGGCATTTGGTACATGATTAACGGCGCAGGACAGCGTGGGAAAGTGACAAATATATATAAATACAAATACAGCGGAGGTATGCCGACTTATTGTGCCAATCACTATCCGTTTTCGGTATATGTGCCCGAGGTGGATAAAACCTTTTTCTGCTATGGGGGTACCGACGAGGGAGGCAAGGAGCTCATCCATACGGTTTCCTATTTCGACCATCAGACCAAAGAAGTGGCACGTCCTGTGATGGTGGTAGACAAGGCCACGAATGATGCGCACGACAATCCGGTAATACAAGTAGATAAGGATGGCTATATTTGGCTGTTTTCGACTTCACATGGAACCGGAAGGCCTTCCTTTATCCACAAGAGTAAAAATCCATATGACATCAGCTCCTTTGAGCTCATAAATCCGACAAAAATAGTAAACGGCAAAAAAGTACCTATGGATAACTTTTCTTATTTGCAGATGTACTACACCAAAGAAAATGGTTTTTTAGGTTTGTTCACGCATTACGAAAAGAAGGGTGGAAGGGTGATCGGTTATATGTCCAGTCCCGATGGTGTCACATGGTCTGAATGGAAAGATCTTTCGTTGCTTGGTGTGGGGCAATACCAAACCAGTGGAAATCAAGGAAACAGGGTGGGTACTGCATTCAACTATCATCCAAATCGTCCGGTGCGGGGCGGGCTCGATTTCCGCACCAATCTATACTACCTCCAGACCAGCGATTTTGGGAAGACCTGGCAGACGGTAGATGGCAAGCCCATCGAACTTCCCCTAAAGGAAGTCAATAATACGGCCCTTGTGCAGGAGTACGATAGTAAAGAGCGCAACGTATACATCAGCGACGTGAATTTTGACGAAAAAGGCAACCCTGTTATTCTCTATTTAACGAGCAAAGGACCCATGCCTGGTCCGGAAGATGGGCCAAGAGAATGGCATACGGCCCATTGGAATGGCCAATCATGGGAAATTCATCCTTTTACGACTTCGGGCAACAACTACGATCTCGGCTCGATCTATGTCGGCAAGAAAAAATGGACCGTTATAGCCCCCACCACTATGGGGCCACAAGACTATAATACCGGTGGTGAAATGGTACTTTGGGAGTCCAAAAATAAAGGCAAGACTTGGAAAAAGGTAAAGGAGCTTACAAAAAACAGCGAATACAATCACAGTTTTGCCCGTCGTCCCGTAAATGCTCATCCAGATTTTGTTGCATTCTGGGGAGACGGTAACGGGCGGGAACCATCTAATTCCAGGCTTTATATCAGTGACGCAAAGGGAAATGTTTATAGACTACCGGAGCATATGACTACGCCTTTTGCCAAGCCTGAAAAACTGAAGTAGGCAAGTGAGAAACGATAAATCTAAATAACCATACACAAGGGGTTGCACATCGTGTAATTTAACGATGAGTGTAACCCCTTGTGAATTAACCCAAGTTGGAGGGGATAAAAATATGCAGTTACTTTTTCGATCTACCGTATGCTTCACAACGCTTATGATTTCCCTTTTTGGGTTACTCGGCTGTAGGCAAAATCAAGATCAAGCGCAGCAGCTGACGAAAGATTTTATTGATCTGCAGTTAAAGCGAGCCGTTATTCAATATAAATCGTTAATTAATCAGATACCAGACGACGAACTGGCCAAATCGTGGGATGTCAAGAATAAACTCCAGTTTTGCCGGCCCGACGATTGGGTCTCGGGGTTTGTCGCCGGTACGATGCTTCGTCTATATACTTTCTCTAACGAACATGCATTATTGGATGAAGCAAAAGAGAAGCTCGATTTATTGGAGATTGAGAAAAACAATACCGGTACGCACGATTTGGGTTTTATGCTGTATTGCTCATTTGGCAATGCCTATCGTGTCTTTCCGAATGATCGATATAAGCAAATCCTGATCCAGGGAGCTAAGTCGCTCTCCGCCCGGTTTAATGATCGGATCGGCGGTCTGCGTTCATGGGGAAATATCAATGATACAAGCAATTTTACCATCATTGTCGATAATATGATGAATCTGGAATACTTGCTTTGGGCCGCTAAGCAAACGGGTATATCACGTTTTCGTGAGATTGCTATCGCGCATGCTGAATTGACCTTGCGCGATTTTTTTAGCCCCGATTACAGCAGTTATCATGTCATTCATTATGATTATAAGACGGGGAAAATTCGTGAAAGAACTACGTCGCAGGGAGCGAGTCCGACTTCTGTTTGGTCGCGTGGCCAAGCATGGGCGCTATATGGCTTTACGATGATGTATCGAGAAACAAAAGACAAGCGGTATTTGGCGCAAGCACAGCATATTGCACGCTTCATACTGAACCATCCCCATCTTCCAACTGATCTCATTCCGTATTGGGATTTCGATGCGCCCCAAATTCCGAATACCTACCGTGATGCATCGGCAGGTGCTATTTTGGCTTCCGCGCTGATCGAGCTTAGTACGTTCTCCGATCAATCGGAAGCAGCGGTATACCAAAAGGCTGCAGAAAAGCTGCTTGTAAGCCTTTCTTCTAGGGATTATCGAACGCAGGGAGTAGAAAACGGTGGTTTTTTGATTAAGCACAGTTGTGGCGCTGTTCCGTTTCATGCAGAGGTAGATTTTGCACTCAGTTATGCTGATTATTATTATGTAGAGGCCTTATTTCGGTACCGCGACCTCTTATGATGAAAACAAAAAATGAATCAATACAGATATATTATGAAAACGAATCGTCAGAGAAAAAACACCCTTTTATTGTCTTGTCTATTTTTGGCTTCCTTCCTTTTGTTATTAGCATCATGCAGCTCACGCAGAGCGGCTTCAAATAAAACATCGCTAATTGGTGCGCCTGATTCTGTTTTTTACATGATGAAGAAAGTGGCCGATTGGCAACTTAATCAGATTGAGACCCATGGTTGGCGACATCAAGCACGCAGTTGGACAAACGGAGCCCTGTTTACGGGATTGTTAGCATTGGGCGAATTAGCCAACGATGATACCTATTATCAGTTTATGAAAACAAAAGTAGGAGATCAATTTAACTGGGATTTGTTTCATACCAAACAACGTTACCATGCCGATTTTTACTGTGTAGGGCAGATGTATGCCCGATTGTATGAAATCTATCAAGAGCCGAAAATGATTGCCGATTTACGCGTACTAGCAGACACATTACTGGCGCGTCCGCACACCGAATCGCTCGAATGGAAAAATAATGTTGGTTTACGGGAGTGGGCTTGGTGCGATGCCTTATTTATGGCACCACCTGCTTTAGCGATGTTGGCAAAAGTTACAAACAATCAAGCCTATTTGGATTTAACGGATAAATTATGGTGGAAGACAACCGATTATCTCTACGATTCATCAGAGCAGTTGTATTTTCGAGATGGTACGTTCTTAAATAAAAAGGAGAAAAACGGCGAGAAGGTCTTTTGGTCTAGGGGAAATGGTTGGGTCATGGGTGGTTTAGTACGTGTGTTAAATTACATGCCTGATGATTATCCGCAGCGACCTAAATGGCTGAAACTATACAAAGAGATGTCGGCGAGAATCGCTACGCTGCAGCAAGCAGACGGTACATGGCATGCCAGTTTGTTAGATCCGGCTAGTTATCCTTCTAAAGAAACCAGTGGTACGGGCTTTTATACCTATGCGCTGGCTTGGGGTATCAATCGGGGCATATTAGACAAAAAAACATATGCACCAGTAGTATGGAAAGCCTGGAATGCCCTTACGGCAGCCGTGCATCCCGATGGTAAATTAGGTTATGCTCAGCAAATTGGCGCAGCACCGGGTAAGGTGAGCTACGATGATACGGAGGTTTATGCCGTGGGTGCGTTTTTACTGGCCGGTAGCGAGTTAATGAAAATGACCAAACCTTAATGTATATCCAAATGAGTTTAGCGCTTCAAGCATTCTTGGCATTCGGCCCTATTCTGTTGTCTATGGTCTTATTGATCGGCTTCAGATGGCCCGCAAAATACACAATGCCTACTATCTTTGTATTAACGGCATACATTGCTTTTCAATTTTGGGGAATGGATTTACGGCACATCATGGCCTCATCTATCCAGGGGCTGTTCATTACTTTCGATGTATTGTATATTATATTCGGTGCTTTATTTTTGTTGGCCGTCTTGAAATATTCCGGAGGATTGGCCAGCATTCGATATCATTTTACAACGATCAGCGCCGATAGGCGCGTTCAAATCATCGTTATCGCTTGGTTATTCGGCTCCTTTATTGAAGGAGCTTCTGGCTTCGGTACGCCTGCGGCCATTGTGGCACCGCTATTGGTGGCGCTGGGTTTCCCGGCGTTAGCAGCCGTAATTATTGGTTTAATGGTACAAAGTACGGCCGTGACGTTTGGTGCAATTGGTACCCCCGTTTTAATTGGTCTGAACAATGGCCTGACCAGTGGATTTGCCAATCAAACTGAAAAAATGATGTTTTTGCAAGAAGCTACTGCCCAAATTGGTGTGATGCATGCCGTCATCGGAACATGCATTCCATGGATGATGGTCATCATGACGATTGTTGTCTTCGGAAAAAAGAAAGATTGGCGAAAATGTCTTACTATCGGTCCATTTGCCTTATTTTCAGGTTTAGCCTTTACCGTACCATATTTGTTTACTGCGGTTTATTTAGGTCCAGAGTTTCCTTCTATGTTAGGGGCAATGGTGGGGTTGTTGCTCGTGATAACGGCAGTCAAGCACCAATTCTTACTTCCGAAAGATACGTGGGATTTTCCTCAAAAAGAAGATTGGGAAGCTTCTTGGTCTGGAAAAATAAGCATCCATAATGATACACTACCATCCACTCCTATGTCGGTTATCAAAGCTTGGATGCCCTATGTGCTGGTTTCAGTTTTACTAGTCGTTACACGGAAACCCGATTTTGGTATAGGTGTTTTTCTACAGCGTTTTGAAGTCAGTTGGTCGGATATCTTCGGAACGGGAATTTCCGGAGCATCTACACCACTCTATTTGCCTGGAACAGTGCTGATCGTAGCTGCTGGTTTTGCCTTTTTTCTACATCAGATGCCCCTGTCAAAATTTAAAACAGCTTGTAAAGAATCAGCTGGCACCGCTTTTATAGCTGCTTTTGTATTGGCTTTTACCGTACCTATGGTACGTATCTACATCAACTCAGGCACAAATGAACTGGGGTTAGAGAGTATGCCTATCGCATTGGCTAATTGGACGGCAGACAAGGTTGGTGGGTTATGGCCTTTGGTGTCGCCGTCGGTGGGTGCTGTAGGAGCCTTTATCGCTGGGAGCAATACCGTTAGCAATCTCATGTTTGCCGAATTTCAAAATAGCATGGCCACTAAGCTGGGTATGTCTAACGTCATTATTATTTCACTACAAGCAGTCGGCGCCGCAGCGGGAAATATGATTGCGATTCATAATGTGGTTGCAGCATCTGCTGTCGTCGGTTTAATGGGCAACGAAGGAACAATCTTAAGACGCACCATCATACCAACTTTATACTATGTGTTACTCGCAGGGATATTGGGGTTATTATTCGTGTTTTCTTGAAAAAAGAAATACATATAACACCAACCCTTTTTCGTCTTTTGCTTTCTTTATGAGAAAAGTAGAAGCATGTAGCTGTTGCTGCCAATAAAACTTCATTTAATTTTCACTTTTACAACAGATATTTGCCTAGAAATGTTACGGTTTAAAATAAAGCTGTACCTTTAGGTATGTCATATGTATGTTTAAAAACGTGCATGCATCAAGCTCATGATCTAGGTGATCAAATGATATCCATATGAAACGAATTTGTTTAATTTACGTATGTTTCTGTTTGCTGCCTTGTTGGCTACAAGCTGCTCCTTTAAACGTTGCTGGGGCATACACAAGTATCACCATAGACCAAACCGTAGAAATCAGGGAATTTTATCAAGATAAAAAAGGGAGTAATGGAAAAAATCAACAAGATGACGGGAAGCAAAAGGTGAAGCAAGTCCCGAAGGCCAAAAGGCAATCGAAGCCTACTCCCGTTAAATCAAGCAATAAAGGAAAGGAAAAATCGGCTGATAAAAACAATAGCCGTAAGCGTTAAGGAAGGATATGCATGTATTAATTGTTGAAGATGAAAAAACGTTAGCCTATGAAATGGCTGATTTTTTGAAAAAGGCATTTTATGTATGTGATTTAGCGCACACACTTGAAAAAGGAATAGAATCAGTGAGCATCAATCGTTACGATTTTATACTCATCGATCTAGGTCTTCCTGATGGGGATGGCTTAGATATGTTACACCAAGTAAAGGCATATAATCCCGAAGCAGCCATTATTATCTTAACAGCACGAGGTAATTTAGAAGATCGAGTAAAAGGACTTGACCTCGGAGCAGATGATTATCTAGCAAAACCATTCTATTTATTGGAATTGCAATCGCGTATGCAGGCCATTGCCCGGCGGAAATTCAATATTAAAGAAGAATTGATTCCATTGGGCGATTTTCAGGTCGATTTACAGAAACGTCTGCTTCTTTATGGTCATGAGACTATTGAACTATCGCGCAAGGAATTTGATTTATTGAGTTATTTGCTGCTGCATAAAAATCGGGTACTTACCCGTATGCAATTAAGTGAACATATCTGGGGTACCCTTGCTGTGGATGATTTCGATTCCAATTATATTGACGCACATATCAAGAATATACGAAAGAAATTGAACGCATGGGCATCTACTGATTGGTTGGAAACAGTGCGTGGCGTAGGGTATAGAATCAAAATACAGTGAAACTAGCTACCAAACTCATTCTCTTTATCAGCGGGTCTAAATTGATCATTGTAGGTCTTTTTATTTTGGTGTTGCCGTTTCTAGTAGGAGAAATTGCATCGGAATATACCAATTACATGCTGCGGATGCAACGTGCCGAGGTGATGCAAACTATCCGGAAAAATGGCTTAGATTATTATTTACAGGGCGAAAGCGAATATGGTAGTTATACCATGCTAAAAGAAGAGTACATTGCTCTTGAACAGATTGATTCTTCCTCTATTCAGGACACGATTCGTGATGCCAAGCGAGCTGTCGAAGGTGATACCTTGAGTTATCGTATTTTGAGTCATGTATTTACCGATCAGGGAAAACAGTACCTATTGGAGATAGGGAAGACTAGCGCTAGCATAGATCATTACAATAAGCCCCTACAAAGAGTTACGTTATATGCATTGATTTTTTTGATCGCCTTGACGGTATTGGTGGATGTTGTTTTTACACGGATTTTGGTGAAACCGCTTTCTTTGATTATCAAAACCAAACTATTAAACCGTCAATTCCCCTTCAGGCGAAAACCGGAATTGGTCCAAACCAGTACCACAGATTTTAAGTATCTGGATGAATCGCTCGTATTGCTCATGCAACAAATTAATGAAGCATTTGAAAAAGAACGGGAATTTACGGCAAATGCATCCCATGAATTCATGACTCCCATTAGCATCTTGCAAAGCAAGATGGAGAATCTCTTGCGCGACGATTTGGTAAGCGAAGAAGTAGCTGTGCGTGTGGTTGAGATGATGCGTACGCTGGATCGCTTAAAACGTATTTCGAGTTCATTGCTGTTGATATCACGTATTGATAATGAGCAGTATACTAAAACAGATACCTTGCGTGTTGCACCCTTGATACAAGAATTGATAGCGGAGGTAGACTTTAAATTGGAGGAACGGAACATCCAAACTGTGCTTACACTTCAACAGGATATGGAGCTCTTACACGTCAATGCCGATTTACTTTTTCAGCTCTTTTATAACTTGATTCATAATGCCATCAAATTTACCCCTTCAGGTGGCAAAATAAGCATAGCTGATCAGCTCTTAACTACGGGCGCATATCAGATACAAATCAGCGATACGGGAACCGGAATCCCTTCTGAGCAATTGCCGTTTATATTTGATCGTTTTAAGAAATCAATTTCGGGAAATCAAATGGGGTACGGACTCGGTCTTGCCATTGTAAAGCGTATTGCTACCTATCATCAAATACAGATCAGTGTACGTTCGCAAGTCAATCAGGGAACGACATTTATATTAACTTTTGCCACCAACCAAGTGAGGAAGGCGATTAGTTAGGTTTATCAATTATCCATTGTAACAAATAACTTGCATTCGAAAAACGGTTGTTTAGCCTATTTCAAATACCTTTGAAAAAATGGATGACAAGGGTGTTTAACAGGTCACCATTGCAATCGAAATATAATGAAGTTGTCACCCTGTGCGGAGCCGAAAAGTCTCTTCTTAAATATATCCTAAAAAATGAAATACATTTATTTACCCTATCAAATGATGCGGAACTATTCAAAACTCTTGATTTTAGGTGCTAGCTTCATCTTCTTTGGCTGTAGAAATAAGCCGAAAGAAGATTTCGATGAAGGCATTAAAAAAATTAATCATGTCGTGGTCATCTACATGGAAAATCATAGTTTTGATAATTTGTACGGACAGTTTGAGGGTGCTGACGGACTTTCGAATGCTTCTGAAACGGCTATTACACAGTTAGATGCTTCTGATAAACCATATACCTTTTTGCCTGAAATTCCACGGTCGAGTGTATTCCCCGTTAATTTACCTAACCGTAATTTTAATATCGATCAATATGTGCCGTCTGATCAGGAGATACCCGATGTAACGCATCGTTATTATCAAGAAATCATGCAGATCAACGGAGGGAAGATGAATAAATTTGCACTGCATAACCATACCAAAGGTTTAGCTATGGGCTATTATAAGACCGAGTTGTTACCTTTGGTGAAACTGGCGAAAGAATATACCCTTTGCGATCGGTTTTTTCATAGTGCTTTTGGTAGCTCTTTTCTCAACCATCAGTGGCTCATTGCTGCTGCTACCCCTATTTTTCCAAATGCACCTGAAAGGCATTTGGCCAAACTGGACTCGGTAGGGAAGCTGATTGCTGATGGAACGTATACGCCGGAAGGATTTGCTGTCAATACGGCCTATTCTGTTAATGCACCACATCCAAAAGGATTGGATACGACGGTTTTAATGCCTAGTCAGCTGAACCCCACGATTGGCGATCGGCTGAGCGAAAAAGAGATTTCGTGGGCCTGGTACTCCGGTGGTTGGGACGATGCATTGGCCGGCCATCCGGATGGAACCTTTCAATATCACCATCAACCTTTCATTTATTATAAAAGCTTTGCCGATGGCACACAAGCAAAAAAGGATCACCTGAAAGATGAAACCGCCTTTTTGGCTGCAGCGAGAAAAGGTACCTTGCCAGCGGTTTCTTTTGTAAAACCTTTGGGTATCAATAATGAACACCCGGGATACTCTGATGTATACCATGGCGAAAATCATGCGCTGGAGCTAGTTAATGCGGTATTGAACGGCCCGAATGCAAAAGATGCACTGATTATTGTGACCTATGATGAAAATGGTGGCTTTTGGGATCACGTGGCACCACCCGTTATTGATAAGTGGGGCCCCGGATCGCGTATTCCGGCTATTATGATATCACCCTATGTCAAAAAAGGGTTTGTGGATCATACATCATATGAAACGGTCAGCATACTCTCTTTTATTGAACGCCGTTGGGGATTAGAACCGCTCACTGAGCGCGATAAAAATGCAAATCCTTTACAGCATATTTTTGAATTCTGAGAAAAATAAGGGTTTCATTGGCTTTGGTTTTCTAGCCATAGGTATTTGCCTTTTCCTTTCTTGTCATCGCGATAAGGAAACGAGGGAAAAGGAAATAGCTCAACACCTCCTTGTTCAGGTAGATAGTTTTTCAACGTTTATTAGGGAGCGTTTTTTGCCGTTCGCGCAGACAGACACGGTACAAGAAGCCGTTTTACAAGAGCTTTTTCTTGATATGAGGTTGCGGTACAAACGAATGGAATGGGCTGCCGAATATTTTACAGGTTCTACCTCGCGCTTTGTAAACGGTCCACCCGTAGAAGAAATTGGCCTGACGGGCCTCTATTCTTTTCAGCCAGAAGGGCTACAAGTCATGGAAGAATTACTGTTTCCTATTTATAAGCCCGATAACCAGCAGACATTGGTACATTATACCCAATTGTTGCTGGATAGGTGTGCTGCTTATGAGGCTTATTTTAAGCATATACCCATGGCCAACTGGCAGGTGTTGGATGCAGCCAAACAGGAAATATTTCGGATATTAACCTTAGGCATTACTGGTTTTGATAATCCTCTAACGTTGCACAGTATGGAAGAATCGGCCGTTTGTTTGGAAAGCTTACAGGAGGTACTGGCACCTTATATAAGAGCAGGCCAAATGGACGGCTTAAGCAACTTAATGACCGATGCTGCTCGATATTTGCGCACCCATCCTGATTTTAATACGTTCGATCGTGCCTTTTTTATTCGTCAGTATGGGAACCCTATAAGCACCGAACTAACCCGTTTAGGTCAAAAACTCGCTGTGCGGTTTATTCAATATAACCGTCTTTTACGGCAAGATGCCTATACCTTATTCGATAAACATACTTTTGATGTGGATGCCTATGCACCCGGACCGGATTACCGGGTAACGGAAAAAAGAATCGCTTTGGGTAAGCAATTGTTCGCCGATCCCATCTTGTCTGATGGACATGGGCGAAGTTGTGCCTCCTGTCACCAACCAGAACGAGCTTTTACAGACGGACTCATAAAAAATAGGGCTTTAAATGGAAAGGCGTTTCTCCAGAGAAATACGCCTAGTTTATTATATGCAGCGGTTCAACCCATGCAATTTTACGATTTGCGTGCCCTATCTTTAGAAGATCAGGTAAGTGATGTCGTGCATAATGAGGCCGAGATGCATGGTTCCTTATCGGTTGCTGCCCAGCAACTTTGGCAGGATACCAGCTACCGCCGTTTGTTTTCAGCAGCATATCCCAAAAAGCAACGGAAAGCAATCGATACGGTAGAACTCACCAACGCGTTAAGTACCTACATCCGTAGTTTGAGTACATTCAATAGCCGGTTTGATCGGTATATGCGTGGGAATGATCAAGCCATGAACCGGGAAGAAATCAAGGGTTTTAATACCTTTATGGGAAAGGCGAAGTGTGCTACCTGCCATTATATGCCCTTGTTCAACGGTACCTTTCCGCCCAAGTATTATAAGATAGAAGCCGAAGTACTGGGTGTTCCGGCAAAAGTACATGGGAAAGTCATCGATGCAGACCGGGGGCAGTATGCGATCATGCCTTTTGAGTCCCTTCAACATGCATTTAAGACGGCTACAGTGCGTAATACTTCGAAAACCGCACCCTATATGCACAATGGGGTGTTTGCAACCATGGAGGAAGTATTGGATTTCTACAACAATGGAGGTGGGGTGGGGATGGGCATTGCCGTGGAAAACCAAACACTATCAGCCGATAGTTTGCATTTAACCCCTCAGGAAATCAGGGAAGTAATCGCCTTTATGAAGAGTTTAGATGAGGAATAGAAAAAATAACCTAACTTCGGGCCGTCTAAAAAAGCTTTCATGATTAAGTTTCCATTGTTTTTTGTAGCGCTGTTTATGGTACTGAACGGTTTCGCTCAAGGTGAATTAACTTCGTATTCGGGCACGATTAAAGGGTATCGTAAAGAGATGGGTTTCAGTACCGGGAAATTGCTGATACAAAATCCGGTCAGTGGTTTAAATGAAAGTGTTTTGATCAACATCTCAGAAGAAGGTCGTTTCTCGGTCGATTTTCCGCTATTACGTCCGCAAGAATGCTGGGTTTATTTTCCGTTTTCTGGTGCCTTTGTGTATCTAGAACCTGGCGCTAAGCTGATACAGGACTTTGATATCGCTGATGTGCCAAAAGTAACCTCCGTATTTAGCGGAGATGGTGCCGCTATTAACCAAGATTTGGGAAAGGTGATGCCTATTCTGATGGAAAGCACATTGAATTCGATAAACAAACCCTTAACGCCAGCGCAATATAAAAACGATTGCCTCATGCAAGAAAATCAAAAGCGAGCGGCAATTGATAGCATCAAGCGTGTCGGCGGACTGCATCCCGAAGCTTATCGGCGTGCTCTGTTGGCTATTCAACTGAATATGGCGTATACCTTGATGGAATATAATAACGTCATGGAATCAGCCTACCGCAGAGAAAATCAGCTATCATTTCAGAACAGAACACCTATGCGGCAAGCGAGCCCGTTGCCGGCTGCTTATTATGATTTTCTGAGCAAATTGAGATATGGTGATCCACGTAACATAGAATCTGCTTTTTATCAAGCCTTTTTAAACAAACTGAAAAATGTAGACTTGATTGCTGACGAAGCAAAAGCTACATGGGAACGAGCAGGAAGTCCGCTGCAGAATGCCATACGAGAACTAGAAAAACAGCCGACGCGAAGTGAACAGGACAGCATCACACTGCACCTATACCGTACCATTCAAACCAGTGAGCAACTGAAGATGGGTGAAAAAATGCGGCCGCAGATTTTACGAGCGGTTACAGGTTCTGATTTGACGCTGGAGTTGGAACTCATGCGTTTACAAGATACTTGTTGGAAGATGGATTATAATCAACGGCCGCTTGATGAAACGACATTGCAGGCATTAAAATTAACTTTGAAGTACCCCGTGCTGATGGATGATGTAGTGCACTTA
>Ga0182744_1001904_pt1 | contig 17832 bp, 17 predicted proteins | sample eDN3rd30CKraftMG_FD_128525 | JGI IMG/M metagenome (GOLD analysis project Ga0182744, IMG submission 128525) | Enriched Miracle-Growth compost microbial communities from Emeryville, California, USA - eDNA 3rd pass 30_C Kraft MG (version 2) (version 2) ...
CGGCGCCGCCTCCGGCTCGGGCTGGACGTTCTCGTTGTCGTTCATGGTTTCCTCTCGACACCGGAACGATCCGGCGCGAACCTGGACATCGTATTCAGCGCATCTGCGTGTCGACTATGACGCAGCAGTGGATCCTCCGTGCCGCACCGCGGATCTATGCTCGGTGCCGAGATGAACGACATCGTCCCGGGCGCCTGGCGCCGCACCGCGCGAGGCGCGGGACTGCTCGACGCGGCGGGAGCGCCGCAGCTGACGATCTTCGCGGAGATGTCGGCGCTCGCCGCCCGCACGGGTGCGATCAACCTCGGCCAGGGCTTCCCCGACGAGGACGGGCCGATCGAGGTGCTCGAGGCGGCGCACGACGCGATCGACGCGGGTCGCAACCAGTACCCGCCGGGGATCGGCGTCCCGGAGCTGCGCGAGGCCATCGCGGCGCACCAGGAGCACTGGTACGGCATCCCCGTCGACCCCGACACCCAGGTGCTCGTGACGGCGGGCGCGACCGAGGCGATCGCCGCCGCGATCCTCGCCTTGACCGACGGCCCCGACGACGAGATCGTCGTCGCGGAGCCCTACTACGACTCCTATGCCGCGATCGCCGCACTGAGCGGCGCGCGCCTTGTGACGGTCCCCGTCCGCGCGCCCGGCTTCGTCCCCGACCCCGACGAGCTCGCGGCCGCGGTCAACGACCGCACGCGGGTCATCCTCGTCAACAGCCCGCACAACCCGACGGGCGCCGTGTGGCCCCGGGACGTGCTCAAGCAGGTGGTCGCCCTCGCCCATCGGCATGACGCGATCATCGTCACCGACGAGGTCTACGAGCATCTCGTGTTCGACGGGCGCCATCTGCCCGTGTCCTCGCTGCCCGGCGGCTGGGAGCGCACCCTGACGATCTCCTCGGGCGGCAAGACCTTCTCGGTGACCGGCTGGAAGGTCGGCTGGGCGATCGGCCCCGCCGCGCTCGTCAAGGCGGTGACGGCGGTCAAGCAGTTCCTCACGTTCGTCAACGCGGGACCGTTCCAGCCGGCGATCGCGGTCGGGCTGCGACTGCCCGACGAGGTCCTGCTCGGCGCGGCCCGCGTGCTCGAGCGCAAGCGGGACCTCCTGAGCGCCGGACTCGCGGACGCGGGGTTCACGGTGCACCGGCCGTCGGCGGGCTACTTCGTCCTCGCCGACACGGCCGCGATCGGCGAGCCCGACGCCATGGCGTTCGCCCGCCGCCTCCCCGAGCTCGCGGGGATCGTCGGCGTCCCGGTGACGGCGCTCGTCTCCGAGGCGCACCGGCCCGAGTACGCCTCGCTCCTGCGCTTCGCGTACTGTAAGCGGGTGCCGGTCATCGAGGAAGCCGTCGCGCGCCTGAGCGCGCTTCGCGGGTCGTCCCGGGGATGACGCCCCGATGAGCGAGTCCGCGCAGGAGCAGTCCGAGCAGGCCGTCCCGCCGAACCGTTTCGTCGAGCGCTCGCCGATCATCCTCGGCGCGGTCGGCGCCGTCATCGCGCTCGTGCCGCTCATCGGGCTGGCGCCGCCGCTGCTCATCGGGGCGCACGCGGCGCTCTCCTGGTTCTCCCTCGGGCTCGGCCTCCTGGGCCTGCTCGCACTCGCGCGCGGGCGGCGCAACGCCTGGACGATCGTCGCGATCGTGCTGGCGGTCGGCGGCTTCGTGTTCTGGGCGGCCGCCCCGGAGACGATCGGCGAGCTGCCGGTCTACGCGTACCTGCTGACGGCCGTCGGGATGATCGGCACGGGCCTCCTCGTCGGCCGGGTCGACCCCGCCCGGCAGCGCGGCGTCTACATCGCCTGCGCGGGCGCCGTCGTCTTCACCATCGTCACCGCCGCCTCCCGCCTCGGATTCTGAGGCTCAGTCGAGCGCCTCGACGCGGAACCGGCGCAGGCGCAGCGAGGGGTTGACCTGGCGGACGGCCGCGATGCGCGCGGGATCGACCGTCGCGGTCGCGACGCCCTCGACCTCGCCGAGCGAGGCGAGCGCGACGCCCATCGGGTCGACGACGAGGGAGGCGCCGACGCCCACGGGCGGGATGTGGTCGGCGCCCGCGACGTAGATCGTGTTCTCGAGCGCCCGCGCCGTGATGAGCGTGCGCCAGTGGTGGGCCTTCATCGGCCCCGAGACCCACTCGGCGGGCACGAGCACGAGGTCGGCGCCCGCGTCGACGATGCGGCGCGTGACCTCGGGGAAGCGGATGTCGTAGCAGGTCTGCAGGCCGACGGACAGTCCGCCCCACTCGAAGGTCTGCGGCTCGCCGATCTCTCCCGGCTCGACCCAGTCCGACTCGGCGGCGCCGAAGGCGTCGTAGAGGTGGATCTTGCGGTAGCTCGCGACGAGCCCGCGACCCGGTGCGACGGCGACGACCGTGTTGTGGAACTTGAGCACCTCGTCCGCGCGCTCGACGAGGCCCGCGACGACGACCGCGCCGGACTCGTCGGCGAGCTCGGCGAGCGCGGCGACGAAGGTGCCGTCGAGCGGCTCGGCCATGGGCGACCAGCTCGGCCCGGGGGCGCGGTCGAAGAACTGCGAGTACTCGGGGAAGACGACGAGCCCGGCGCCGAGTCCGACCGCGTCCGCGGTCAGGCGCCGGATCGTCGCGAGGTTCGCCTCGGGATCCGGTCCCGGCGCGAACTGGGCGACGGCGACGACGGGAGGCATGCCGCGAGCCTACTGCGGGCGGCCCGCGGCGACGACGGCGGCGGGGAGGGCCTCCTCGACGCGCGACAGCTCGAGGTCGGTGTGCGCGGCCGAGAGGAACCACGCCTCGTAGACGCTCGGCGGGAGCGAGACGCCCTGCTGGAGCATCGAGGCGAAGAACGCGCGGTAGCGCCACGCCTCCTGGTCCTTCGCGTCCTCGTAGTCGCGGATCGGGCCGAGCGCGGGGTCGCGGAACGCGATGGAGAAGAGGCTTCCGGCCCGCGAGACCGTGACGGGCAGGCCCGCGTCGGAGAACGCCGTCTCGACGGCTCCCGACAGTCGCACGGCGGCCGCGTCGATCGCCTGGTAGGCGGCGGCGTCGGCCGCGAGCAGCTGCGCCACCCCCGCGGCGACCGCGATCGGATTCCCCGAGAGCGTGCCCGCCTGGTAGACCGGCCCGAGCGGGGCCAGCAGGTCCATGACCTCGGCCCGTCCGCCGAGGGCGGCGATGGGCAGCCCGCCGCCGATGACCTTCCCGAAGGTCACGAGGTCGGGCCGATAGCCGTGCCCGGCGGCCTGCTCGAGGCCCCAGTAGCCGGCCGGCCCCACGCGGAAGCCCGTGAGCACCTCGTCGAGGATGAGGAGCGCGCCGTGCTCGTGCGCGAGCGCGGCGAGCGCCGCGTTGAAGCCGGTCTCGGGGACGAGGACGCCGGCGTTCGCCCCCGCCGCCTCCGTGATGATCGCGGCGATCCGGCCCGGATGCGCGTCGAAGGCGGCGCGGACCGCGTCGAGGTCGTTGTACGGCAGCACGAGGGTGAGCGCCGCGACGTCCGCGGGGACGCCGGCGGATCCGGGGAGGCCGAGCGTCGCGACGCCCGAGCCCGACTCCGCGAGCAATCCGTCGGAGTGACCGTGGTAGTGCCCCGCGAACTTGATGAGCAGGTCACGGCCGGTCGCCCCGCGCGCGAGGCGGATCGCGGTCATGGTCGCCTCGGTGCCCGTCGAGACGAGGCGGACCTTGTCGAGGAGGCGCGTGCCCGCGACCTCGGTGCGCTGGATGAGCAGCTTCGCGAGCAGCGTCTCGCGCGGGGTCGGCGCACCGAAGCCGAGCCCGTCGGCCGCGGCCTCCTGCACCGCGCGCACGATGCCGGGGTGCGCGTGGCCGAGCAGGGCGGGCCCCCAGGCACCGACCAGGTCGACGTACTCGACGCCCTCGGCGTCCCGGACGTAGGGCCCGTGCGCCGAGACCATGAAGCGCGGGACGCCCCCGACCGAGCGATAGGCGCGCACTGGCGAGTTCACGCCCCCGGGGATGACCTCCTGCGCGAGCTCGAAGTACTCCTCGTTCCCGGCGGAGCGCATCAGACCCGCCCGTCCCTGAGCCAGGCGGCGACCTCGGCCGCGTAGTAGGTGAGGATCGCGTCGGCGCCCGCGCGCCGGATCGAGAGCAGGGTCTCCAGGACCGCGCGGTCGCGGTCGATCCAGCCGTTCGCGGCGGCGGCCTCGAGCATCGAGTACTCGCCGCTGATGTGGTACGCCCACACGGGCACGGGCGAGACCGCGGCGACGTCGGCGAGCACGTCGAGATACGTCGTCGCAGGCTTGACCATCACGACGTCGGCGCCCTCGGCGAGGTCGAGCCGGGCCTCGCGCAGGCCCTCGCGCCGGTTCGCGGGGTCCTGCTGATACGACTTGCGGTCGCCCGTGAGCGTCGAGCCGACCGCCTCCCGGAACGGCCCGTAGAACGCCGAGGCGTACTTCGCCGAGTACCCGAGGATCGCGGTGTCCTGGTGCCCCGCGGCGTCGAGCGCATCGCGTACCGCGGCGACCTGGCCGTCCATCATCCCGGAGAGTCCGAGCAGCTGCGAGCCCGCCGCCGCCTGGGCGAGCGCCATCGAGCGGTAGCGCGCCAGCGACGCGTCGTTGTCGACCGTCCCGTCCGCGGCGAGCACCCCGCAGTGGCCGTGGTCGGTGAACTCGTCGAGGCAGAGATCGGTCTGCACGACGAGCGCTTCGCCGACCTCCAGGGCGGCGATGCGCGTTGCCGTGTTGAGGATGCCGTGCTCGTCGTCCGCCCCCGAGCCGAGCGCATCCTTCGCCTCGGGGACTCCGAACAGCATGACCCCGCCGACGCCGACCTCGGCCGCGGCGACGAGCGCGGCGCGGAACGAGTCGAGCGAGTGCTGGACGACCCCCGGCATCGAGGAGATCGGGACCGCCTCCGCGACGCCCTCCCGGATGAACATGGGCAGGATGAGCTCCGCCGGATGCAGCCGGGTCTCGGCGACGAGGCGGCGCCAGGCGGGTGTCGCGCGCAGCCGGCGCGGGCGGATCGTCGGGACGCGGAAGTCCGACATCAGGCGCCCCTTCCAGCGAGCTCGATGAGCGCCTCGATGATCGCCGCACCGCTGCGTCCGTGGGCGACCGCGGCGATCGGCAGCCCTGCGGCCTCGGCCTCGGCCGCCGTGCGCGGGCCGATCGCGACGAGGCGCGTCGTCGCGGGCAGCTCCGGGAACTCGTCCGCGACCCGCGACGCGACCGAGCCGGCGGTGATGACGATGGCGTCGAATCCGCCGCGCGCCACCTCGTCCGCGAGCGACGCGTCGGGCGCGACGGCGACCGTGCGATAGGCGGTGACCCGGTCGACCTCGAGGCCGAGGGCGCTGAGGCCCTCCAGGAGCGTCTCGTCGGCGAGCTGCGACTGCGGCAGCAGGACGCGCGGGCCCCCTTCGACTCGCTCCGCTCGCTCAGGGAGCGGCATCACCGGACCCGCTCGCTCGGGCGACGGCTCCCCCCTATCGGTCCCTGAGCGAGCGAAGCGAGTCGAAGGGTCCGGCCACTGCGCGACGAGACCGCGTGCCGAGTGGTCGCCGGCCGGCAGGAAGTCGACCCGGTACCCCGCCTCGCGCGCCGCGGCGGCGGTGTGCCCGCCGACGACCGCGACCCGCGTCCCCGCTGGCACGGTCGCACCGGCGCGGGCGAGCGCCTCGACCGTCGTCGCACTCGTCAGGACGAGCCAGTCGTACGCGCCCTCTGCGAGGCGGCTGATCGCGCCGTCGAGGGCGGACTCGTCGTCCGGCGCCTCGAACGCGATGAGCGGCGCGATAGCGGGCGCCGCGCCGACCGCGCTCAGGCGCTCGGCGAGGTCGCTCCCCCACCGTCCGCCGCGCGGCACGAGGACGCGCCAACCGCGCAGCGCGCTCACGAGGCGCCTCCTGCGAGCCCGGGCACGAGATCCGCCGCGCCTCGCTCGAGGAGCTCCGCGGCGACCCGCTCGCCGAGCTCGCCCGCGGGGTCGCGGCTGTCCTCGGGGTAGGCCGCGTGCGAGGCGGTGATCGAGTCGGAGCCGTCGAGCGCGTAGACGGTCGCGGAGAGGAAGAGCAGGCCGTCCTCGATCAGGGCGTAGGCGCCGAGCGGCGCCGAGCACCCCGCCTCGAGCCGCGCGAGCACCGCGCGCTCGGCCTCGGACGCGAGCCGCGTCGGCCGATGGTCGACCCTCGTGACGCGGCGACGCACCTCGGCCGGGGCGTCGGAGCGGATCTCGATCGCGAGGGCGCCCTGCGCGGGGGCCGTCGGCCAGTCAGCGAGCGCGAGGATCTCGGTCGCGACTCCCGAGCGGCCGAGACGGTCGAGGCCCGCCGCCGCGAGCACGATCGCGTCGAGCCGCCGATCGGGGTCCTGCTCGATGAGCCGGCCGAGCCGGGTATCGACGTTGCCGCGGATCGCGACGACCTCGATGTCCGGGCGAGCGGCGAGCAGCTGCGCCCGGCGCCGCGACGAGCCGGTGCCGACGCGGGCGCCCGCGGGCAGCGCGGCGAGTCCGACGCCGTCCGCGGCGCAGAACGCGTCCCGCGGGTCGGCGCGCTTCGGCACCGCCGCGAGCTCGATCCCGTCGGCTGGAGCGGTCGGCAGGTCCTTGAACGAGTGCACGACCGCGTCGACCTCGCCCCGCAGCAGTGCCTCGCGGAGATTGCTGACGAACACGCCCGAGCCGCCGAGCGAGGCGAGCGCCGAGGTCTGGTCGCGGTCGCCCTCGCTCGAGATCCCGATGAGCTCGTGCTCGCCGAGCCGGGCGGCGATCTGACCGGCCTGGGCGATCGCGAGCTCGCTCGCCCTCGTGCCGACGCGGAGGGAGGTCATGGCACCAAGCCTGCCGCAGCGGGCTTGAATCCCGCTCGAATGTTTTCGCAGCAGGCCGGCCGGCACACGTCGAACCAGGGACCGAGGCTCGTGACGTGCGCTCGATCGCTCGCCGCGGCGCCCCGCAGCCGCTCCGCAACGAGGTCGACGAGTCCCGCGAGGAACACGGGGTCGACGCCGGGGGTCGGCGTCCGCACCGCGACGAGCCCGAGCTCGCGCGCGGTCTCGAGCGCCTCGGTGTCGAGATCCCAGAGCACCTCCATGTGGTCGGACATGAACCCGAGCGGCACGATCGCGACCGCGCGGGTTCCGGCGGCGGGGAGCTCGCCGAGCGCGTCGTTGACGTCCGGCTCGAGCCAGGGCTGGGTCGGCGGGCCCGAGCGCGACTGGTAGACGAGCGCCCACCCGACCTCGGCCGCTCGCGGGATCTCGGCGGCGACGCGCGACATGACGTACGCCGCGACGGCCTCGTGCTGCGCGGCGTAGGCGCCGCCGGGACCGTAGTCGACGTCGCGCGCGCCCGAGGCCTGCGCGTCCGTCGTCGGGATCGAGTGCGTCGAGAAGAGCACCCGGATCTCCCCGGGCGCGAAGCCGTCGGCGAGGAATCCCGAGACCGCGTCCTGCACGCCCTGCACGAAGGGCTCGACGAAGCCGGGGTGATCGAAGAACTGCCGGACCTTGTCGATCGTGACGGCCCCGGCGAGGCCCGTCTCGTCGAGCACTCGTGCGAAGTCCTCGCGGTACTGACGGCAGCTCGAGAAGCTCGAGTACGCGGATGTCGCGAGCGCGAGCAGGCGCGTATGGCCCGCGTCCGCCGCCTCGCGGACGGCGTCCTGGAGATAGGGCGCCCAGTTGCGGTTGCCCCAGTACACGGGCAGGTCGATCCCGCGGGCCGCGAGCTCCTCCTCGAGCGCGGCCTTGAGCGCGCGGTTCTGCTCGTTGATGGGGCTCACGCCGCCGAAGTGGCGGTAGTGGTGCGCGACCTCCTCGAGCCGCTCGTCCGGGATCCCGCGACCGCGCGTGACGTTGCGCAGGAACGGGATGACGTCGTCCTGGCCTTCCGGCCCGCCGAAGCCCGCGAGCAGGATGCCGTCGTAGGCGACGGGGGCCTCGACGACGCCGATCGCGCCCGCGGCGTCCGCCTCCGGGCTCGCGTGCGGGACGAACGTCATCGGCCGACGACCCCGGCGACCTCGGCGAGGGCGATCCGCCGTCCCGTGAAGAACGGCACCTCCTCGCGCACGTGGCGGCGCGCGTCGGTCGCGCGCAGGTGGCGCATGAGGTCGACGAGCTCGATGAGCTCGTCCGCCTCGAGCGCGAGCAGCCATTCGTAGTCGCCGAGGGCGAAGGACGCGACCGTGTTCGACAGCACGCCCGGGAACTCGCGGCCCTTGCCGCCGTGGTCGCGCAGCATCGCGCTGCGCTCGGTCTCGGGCAGCAGGTACCACTCGTAGGAGCGGACGAAGGGATAGACCGTGAGCCACTCCTTGGGGGCGAGGCCCCGCATGTAGGCGGGCGAGTGGTCCTTCGCGAACTCGGCCTCGCGGTGCACCCCGAGGGCGTTCCAGCGGGGCACGAGCCCCGAGATCTCGACGGTGTCGCGGATGAGGCGCACGGCGGCCTGGAGCGCGGCCGGGTCCTCGCCGGTGAGCCAGAACAGCACGTCGGCATCGGCGCGGATGCCCGAGACGTCGTAGACGCCGCGGAGGCCGACCCCGAGCTGCGCGAGCTGGTCGGCGCCGATCCGCTCCTCGAGCGTCACGAGCGTAGTCGGCCCCGAGGTCGTCTCGGTGCCCGAGATCACGATGTCGGGTCGGCGGTACACGGCGTAGAGCGTGTAGCCGAGGCGGTCAGACGTCGGTTCGGTCATGGTCGTCCCTTTCGATGAGGCGTGCGGCGAGCGCTCGCGCCTTCGGCACGATCGTCGCGAGTCCTGTCCCCGATGCCGCCTCGCCGGCGAGCCGGGGTCCGTGATCGGAGCCCGCCGACGAGGCGAGCGTGCGCACCCAGCCGCGGACGGCGAGACCCGCGAGCCCGGCGACGTCGGCGCCCGTGATCGCGCGCAGGTCGGCGAGCACCCGGCATTCCGGGTCATCCGGCATCCGGCCGTACGAGAGCCGCACGACATGCCGGTGCGGCGGGAGCGCTTCGCCGAGCCAGGCCCACTTCGCCGAGGCGTGCGTGAACGCGCGTGCCTCGATGCCCGGGGCGCCCTCGGCGACGAGCGCGCCGGTCCCGCGGGGCGCGGCATCGAGCCCGGGCGCGTCGAGGACCGCGATCGCGAGCGCGATCTCGCGGCGGCGCAGGGGCTCGCTCGCGAGACCCGGGGCGGCGACGACGACCCGGCCCGCCAGCCGCTCGCCGTCGGCCGTGACGACCTCGTCCTCGGCCGCCTCGACGACGCGCGTGCCGGTCCGGATGACCGCGCCGTGCGCCTGGGCCTCCTCGGCGAGGCGCTCGACGAGCCGGTGCATGCCGCCGCGGATCCCGCCGACCTGCGCCCCCGCAGGACCCGAGGCCCGCAGGTCGGCGACCGCGGCGGCGAGCGAGCCGGTGCGCCGCAGCGCCTGCGGGAGGTCCGGTGATGCGACGTCGACGGGGATCGCCGAAGCGCTCGCCGAGTGCACCCCGCGCACGACCGGCTCGACGAGGCGCTCGAGCACGCGCCGCCCCATCCGGCGGCGGACGAGATCGCCGAGCGAGCGGTACTTGGCCGGCTGGAGCATCGGCGCGAGCTTGTCGAGCTGGGCCCGCCACGCCCCGGCCGCGCCGATCGTCGCGAGGACGTCGGCGGCGAAGGGAGAGGCGGGGATCCCGAGCAGGCTCGTCGCGGGTAGCGGCCGGGCCCCGCCGTCGGCCGCGATGAGCCAGGCGGGCGAGTCGAGCGGCGCCGCGCCCGTCAGACCGAGCTCGGCAGCGAGCCCGGCGACGGCGTCCGAGCGCGTCGCATAGGCCTCTGCGCCCGCATCGACCGTGATGCCGGCGACCTCGACGGGTGCGAGCTGCCCGCCGATCCGGTCCGAGGCCTCGAGCACCGTCACCGGGACGCCGGCGAGCGCGAGATCGCGGGCGACGACGAGGCCTGCGACACCCGCGCCGACGACGATGACCTGCTCCCGATCGTCCATGCGTCCGCGCTCAGTCGAGCGGCTCCTCGCCGTGGACGAGGCGCACGATCCGTGCGAGCACGTCCGGGTCGGCGCCGGGCGGGACGCCGTGGCCGAGGTTCACGACGTGCGCCCGCGCGGCGCGGCCGCGCTCCATGACGTCCTCGACGTGGGCTCGCAGCGTGCGCCAGGGCACGGCGAGGAGCGCGGGGTCGATATTGCCCTGGAGCGTGAGCTCCGGACCGACCCGGCGCGCGGCCTCGTCGAGCGGGATGCGCCAGTCGACGCCGATCGCGTCGGCGCCGGCCGCGGCCATGAGGTCGAGGAACTCGCCCGCACCGAGGCCGAAGTGGATGATCGGGACGTCCGTGCCGCGCAGGTGGGAGAACGCCCGCTGGGTGTGCGGGACGACGCGCTTGAAGTAGTCGCCCCGCGACAGCGAGCCCACCCAGGAGTCGAAGAGCTGGGCCGCCGACGCACCCGCCTCGACCTGCGCGCGCAGGAAGTCGCCCGTGACGTCGGCGCACCAGTTGAGCAGCCCGGCCCAGGCGTGCGGGTCTGCATACATCATCGTGCGGGTGCGCAGCTGCTCGCGCGACGGTCCCCCCTCGACGAGATAGGAGGCGAGCGTGTACGGGGCGCCCGCGAAGCCGATGAGCGGCGTGCCGCCGAGCCCGTCGACCGCGAGCGCGACCGCTTCGCGGATCGGCGCGAGCGCAGCGGGGTCGAGCGGCGGCAGGCGCAGCACGTCCGAGGCCCCCCGGATCGGCTCGGCGACGACCGGGCCCGTCCCCGGCACGATCTCGACGTCGATGCCCGCGAGCTTGAGCGGCACGACGATGTCGCTGAAGAAGATGCCGGCGTCGACCCCGTAGCGCCGGACCGGCTGGAGCGTGATCTCGCTCGCGAGCTCGGGGGTCAGGCAGGCCTGAAGCATCTCGGTGCCCTCGCGTGCCGCGAGGTACTCCGGGAGGCTGCGCCCCGCCTGTCGCATGAACCAGACGGGCGTGCGGTCGGGCCGTTCGCCCCGGAGCGCCTGGATGAGTGCTGGGGGCGGCGACGCGGTCACCGGACCATTCTCCCTCACGGAAGTTAGGAGAACCTTCCTAACTCCGCCCAGGCGGGCTGCCTACGATTGGCGCGTGCTCATCTGCGTCTCCGTGTCGCATCGGACGGCGAGCTTCGATCTGCTCGACCGGCTGTCGGCGGCGACCGAGGACCTCGTCGCGACCGAGCTGCTCGACGCGGACGCGCGCGGCGCCGTCATGCTCTCGACCTGCAACCGGATCGAGGCCTACCTCGACGTGGCCTCCGACTCCGGCCAGAACGCGATCGCGGCCGTCGCGGGACGGCTCGCCGCGGCCGTCGACCTGCCCCCGGAGGCCCTCCGCGAGCACAGCGAGGTCCTCTCCGGCAATGCGGCGCTGCAGCACCTCTTCTCGGTCGCCTCGGGCCTCGAGTCGCTCGCGGTCGGCGAGGACGAGATCGCCGGCCAGGTCCGCCGTGCCTACGACTCGGCACGGGTCTCCGGTGCGACGACCCCCGTGATCGACCGCGCCTTCCAGCGGGCGTCGAAGGTGTCCCGCGAGGTGCGCTCTGCGACGCAGCTCGGTCGCCAGGGCCGGTCGCTCGTGCAGTTCGCGCTCGATCTCGCGGGACACCGCGTGACCGACTGGCGGGCCGCACGCGTGCTCGTCGTCGGCACGGGCAACTACGCGGCGACCGCGATCGCGAGCCTGCGGGGGCTCGGCGTCGCCGGCATCGCGGTCTACTCGAAGACCGGGCGGGCGCAGTCCTTCGCCGCGAAGTACGACGTCACGCCGCATCACGATCTCGCCGAGGCGATCCGGGCGGCCGAGATCGTCATCACCTGCACCCGCCGCTACACCGTCACCGCGGCCGACGTCCCGGACCCGGACACCCGGCGACTCGTGATCGACCTCGGGATGCCGAGGAACGTCGCCCCGGAGGTCGCGCAGCTGCCGGGCGTCGAGCTCCTCGACCTGCGCATCATCGGGATGCACGCCCGCCTCCCGGAGCTCGCGCCCGAGCTCGCGGCGCGCGAGATCGTGCAGACGCAGGCCGAGCAGCATGCGGCCGAGCAGCTCGCGGCGCCCGCGATCGTGGCGCTGCGGCGTCACGTCTTCGACGCGCTCGACGCCGAGATCGCCCGTGCGGAGGCCCGCGCCACGACGCCGGACGAGGCCGCGGCGGCGACCGAGGCCCTGCGCCACCTCGCCGGCGTCCTGCTGCACGTCCCATCGGAGCGCGCGCGGCAGGCGGCCGCGCGCGGCGCGATCGAGGACTTCGAGGCGGCGCTCGACGCCGTCTACGGGATCGACCTCGCACCGCAGGGCCGGTGCCCTGCGACGCCCCTGCGGGCGCCCGGCCCGGGTGCCGAGGCGGGTGCCGCGAGCTGAGCGCCTCGAGTCGCGGCATGCGCCCGCGCGCCGGGGGTTCGCGATGACCGCCGTGGGGTCTACGTTTTACGCATGACAGGCGGGGGTCGCGCGTTCACGCGCAGACAGGCGATCGGCATCGGCATCATCGGAGCGGTCGGGGCCTTCGCGGTGCCGGTCCTCCTCTCCTCGTGCGCGACCGGCCCGCGGGCCGTGCTGCAGTCGGGCCTCGAGCTCGTCAATCCGCCTGTGCGCAAGGCGGGGAGCGACGGCCGGCTGACGGGACCGCTCGTCGCGAAGGTCGGCGAGGTCGACATCGGCATCGGCGCGATGGTCCGCACCTACACCTACGACGGGGCGCTGCCCGGCGCGACGTGGGAGATCCTGCCCGGTCAGACGATCGCGTTCGACCTCCAGAACCAGCTCCCGCTCCAGGGCGCGACGGCGCACGCGACGCACAACGCGACGACGCCCGTGACGGAGACCGACACGTCGGGGGACAAGTTCTCGACGGCGATGGTGCGGCCGCACGACTGGACGACGACGAACCTGCACACGCACGGCCTGCACGTCTCGCCGTCGGACACCGAGGCGGGCGCTGGCGACAACGTCTTCCTCGTCCTCGAGCCCGGCGAATCCCAGCGCTACGACATCCGGGTCCCGGAGGATCACACCGGCGGGCTCTTCTGGTACCACCCGCACCACCACGGCGGCGTCAAGCAGGCGGTCCGCGGCGGCATGGCCGGCGCGATCATCATCCGCGGCGCGATCGACGAGGTCCCCGAGGTCGCCGCGGCGGCCGAGAAGATCCTCGTGCTCCAGGACATCGAGCTCACCGCCGACTTCACGCTCGCGGAGCCGACCCCCGACGACCCGAACGGCAACTACTGGCCCGACGCCCAGGAGTTCTGGATCATCAACGGCCAGTACCGGCCGGTCATCACGATGCGCCCGGGCGAGGTGCAGCGCTGGCGCATCGTGAACGCGGCGGCGAGCCAGTCGGCGCAGCTGACCGTCGGCGGCCATCCGGTGCACCACCTCGCCTATGACGGCTACACCCTCGCGGCGCCGGTCGTCGAGCAGGAGACGCTCGTGGTCCCCGGCGGGCGCGTGGAGCTGCTCGTCCAGGCCGGCGCCCTCGGGAGCTACGACATCGAGCTGCTGCCGACCGGCGAGGTCCCGGCGGTCGCGCCCACGCCCGACAAGAACGGCTACATCCCGTCCGCGAGCCTCCCGCGCGTCGTCGCGACCGTGCGCATCGAGGGCGAGCCGGTCGAAATGGGCATCCCGACCGCCCTGCCCGCCTACAACCCGCCGATCCTCCCGATCGCGAAGCGGCGCACGCTCAGCTACGACTCGATCTTCGACTCGAAGGGCGACTTCCTCGGACTCGGGATCGACGAGGCGCCGTTCGAGGACCAGACCCCCGCGTACACGATGAAGCTCGGCACCGCCGAGGAGTGGCTCGTGAACGACATGGACGACGGCTTCACGCACATCTTCCACATCCACATCAACCCGTTCCTCGTGACCGAGGCGAACGGGGTCCCCCTCGATCCCCCGCAGTGGCGCGACACGTATCCGCTCGGGCCGAACTCGTTCACGATGCAGATGAACCTCGACGACTTCACGGGCAAGTACGTCGACCACTGCCACTATGTCGACCACGAGGACATGGGCATGATGGAGGCCGTGGAGGTCGTCGCGTAGATGCCGGACATCACGACCGCCCCGGCGACCGCCGAGCGCTGGGACGACGTCGTCGCCGCGATGACGGGCGGCGGCGACGGCGGGACGTGCTGGTGCCGCTGGTTCCAGCTGACCTCCGCCGAGTGGGCGGCGACGCCCGGTCCTGAGCGGCGTGCGGCGCTTCGGCGCGAGGTCGCGGCCGGTCCGCCGCGGGGCCTCCTCGCCTACGTCGACGGCGTCGCCGCGGGCTGGGCCCGCGTCTCGCCGAGGGTCGAGCAGGGCCGCATCACCCGGTCGCGGGTGCCGAGGGCGAGTCCGATCCCCATGCGCAACGACTCGGTCTGGGCGATCACCTGCGTCCAGGTCCGGCGCGAGCACCGGGGAATCGGCGTCGTCGGCGCACTCGTGCGGGACGCGATCGCCTTCGCCCGCTCGCAGGGAGCGTCCGTCGTCGAGGCCTATCCCGTCGACACCTCGGTCGCGCAGGTCTCCGACAACGAGCTCTTCCACGGGCCGGCGAGCGCGTTCATCGCGAACGGCTTCGTCGAGGTCGCCCGGCCGAAGCCCGCTCGGCCCGTGCTGTCGCTCGAGCTCGCGTGACCGTCTTCGCCCCCGAGCGCCCGCCGGGTCGATCCGCCTGTGGGATACTGGCGGCATGACCCCCGAAACCCTCATCCTCGGCGTCTTCTGGCTGCTCACCATCGTCGGCGCGGTGGGTCTCGTCGCGGCGTTCATCTCGACGGTCCGCGCCGGCGGCAAGCGCTACTGACCGCCCGCCCTCGCGGCTGATCCGCTCGCGGGGATCCCCGTCCGCCGAGCCGGCTCACCGCAGCTCGGCGGAGATCGGAGCATGACTTCGTCTCACTGCGTGATACCCTACCAGGGTACCGCATCTGAGGAGCGCCGACATGGCCCACCAGCACGACCACCAGCACGAGCACCGGCACGAGCACGAGCCGCATCCGGGCGATGCCCCCTCAGACACCGACGCGCTCGCCGTCTGCCCGGTCATGCCCGACCATGTGGTCGTCAAGGCCGACGCCGAGGCAGCCGGGCTGTACCGCGACTTCGAGGGCGAGCGGTACTGGTTCTGCTGCGGGGCGTGCCCGCCCGCGTTCGATGCGGACCCGGCGAAGTACGCGGCGATCGCGAAGGAGCTGAGCGTCCCGGTCGGCGCGACCGCGAGCGCGCACGACCATGCTGCGCACGACCATGGCGCCCACCAGGGCCACACCGGGCACACCGGCCATGCGATGCACGCAGAGCACGCGGGCCACGGCGGGCATGCAGGCCACGCCGGACACTCCGGCCACGCGGGGCATGCGGGCCACGGCGACCACGCCGGGCAGTTCCGCCGCATGTTCTGGATCATGCTCGGCGTCGCCGTGCCGGTCGTCGCGTTCTCCCCCCAGTTCGCGATGATCCTCGGCTACCCGCTTCCCGAGCAGGCCTGGGCGGGCTGGGTCTCGCCGATCCTCGGCACCCTCGTCTACGCCTGGGGCGGGTGGCCGTTCCTGAGCGGCGCGGTCTCGGAGCTGCGCGCGCGCCGCCCCGGGATGATGCTGCTCATCGCGCTCGCGATCACGGTCGCGTTCATCGCGTCGTGGGGCGCGACGCTCGGGCTGCTCGACCACGAGCTCGAGTTCTGGTGGGAGCTCGCGCTCCTCGTCGTGATCATGCTGCTCGGCCACTGGATCGAGATGCGCTCGCTCTCGCGCACCTCCTCCGCCCTCGACTCGCTCGCGGCACTGCTGCCGGACGAGGCCGAGGTCGTCGAGGGCGAGCAGCTCGTGCGGGTGTCGCCCGCCGAGCTCCGGGTCGGGCAGGTCGTCGTCGTCCGGCCCGGTGGACGCGTCCCCGCCGACGGCCGCATCGTCGCGGGCGAGGCGGCGATCGACGAGTCGATGATCACGGGCGAGTCGCTCGCCGTCCGCCGCGGCGAGGGCGACCCCGTCGTCGCCGGCACGATCGCGACCGACTCGGCGATCCGCGTCGAGGTGACCGCGATCGGCGAGGACACGGCCCTCGCCGGGATCCGCCGCCTCGTCGCCGACGCGCAGGCGTCCTCCTCCCACGCCCAGCGGCTCGCGGACCGCGCGGCGGGCTGGCTCTTCTGGTTCGCGCTCGGGGCCGCGGCGCTCACGCTCGTCGTGTGGTGGGCCGTCGGCCTGCCCGACGACGGCGTCGTCCGGGCGATCACCGTCCTCGTCATCGCGTGCCCGCACGCCCTCGGGCTCGCGATCCCGCTCGTCGTCGCGATCGCGACCGAGCGCGCCGCCCGCGTCGGCGTGCTCGTCAAGGACCGCCTCGCGCTCGAGGCGATGCGCACGGTCGACACCGTGCTCTTCGACAAGACCGGCACCCTCACGACCGGCGCGCCCGAGGTCGTGGCCATCGCGACCGCCGGCGTCGACGAGAACGAGCTCCTCCGGCTCGCCGCGGCGGCCGAGACCGACTCCGAGCATCCGCTCGCCCGCGCGATCATCGGCGCGGCACGAGACCGCGGCCTCGCGGTGCCGGCCGCGACCGCGTTCTCCTCCGCCCCCGCCGTCGGCGTCACGGCGACCGTCGAAGGACACCGCGTCCGCGTCGGCGGTCCCTACCTCCTCGACGAGGAGGGGCTCATGGAGCATCCATCCGCCACAGCCTGGCGGGCGGACGGCGCGATCATCCTGCACGTCGTCCGCGACGGCGCGGTGATCGGCGCGCTCCGGCTCGCCGACGCGATCCGGCCGGAGTCGCGCGAGGCGGTCGACGAGCTGCACGCCCTCGGCATCCGCGTCGTCATGATCACGGGCGACGCGCAGGCCGTCGCGGACGCCGTCGCGGCGGACCTCGGGATCGACCGCGTGTACGCCGGGGTGCGGCCCGAGGACAAGTCGGCGAAGGTGCGCGAGCTCCAGGCCGAGGGCGCCCGCGTCGCGATGGTCGGCGACGGCGTCAATGACGCCCCCGCGCTGACCCAGGCCGACGTCGGCATCGCGATCGGCGCGGGCACCGACGTCGCGATCGCGTCGGCCGGCGTCATCCTCGCGAGCTCGGACCCGCGAGCGGTGCTCTCGGCCATTCGGCTCTCGAAGGCCTCGTACCGGAAGATGACGCAGAACCTCTGGTGGGCCGCCGGGTACAACCTGCTCTCCGTGCCCCTCGCCGCGGGCGTCCTCGCCCCGATCGGGTTCACGCTCCCGATGTCGGTCGGCGCGATCCTCATGTCGCTCTCGACGATCGTCGTCGCCGCGAACGCGCAGCTGCTGCGCCGCGTCGACCTGTCCCCCGGAAAGGACCCCGCACATGTCCGATGAGCACGTACCCGGCCACGAGCATCACCACGGCTACCTCTCGGACAAGGCCCGCTACCTGCGACGCCTGAGCCGGATCGAGGGCCAGGTGCGCGGCATCTCGCGGATGGTCGACGAGGAGCAGTACTGCATCGACATCCTGACGCAGATCTCGGCGCTGTCGAGCGCGCTCGAGAGCGTCGCGGTGGGCCTGCTCGACGACCACCTCAAGCACTGCGTGCGCGAGGCGATCGAGACGGGAGGCGACGCGATCGACGCGAAGCTCGCCGAGGCCTCGAACGCGATCGCCCGGCTCGTCAAGTCCTGACGAGCCGGGCGACCGGCGAGCGCGAGTGCGCTCAGAGCTTGGTGATGTTCGCCGCCTGCGGGCCCTTCTGGCCCTGCGTGACCTCGAACTCGACCTTCTCGCCCTCCTCGAGGCTGCGGTAGCCCGAGCCCGAGATGGCGCTGAAGTGCGCGAAGACGTCGGCGGTGCCGTCGTCAGGCGCGATGAAGCCGAAGCCCTTTTCGGCGTTGAACCACTTGACGGTTCCAGTTGCCATGATGCGTTTCCTTAC
>Ga0182744_1001907_pt1 | contig 17825 bp, 9 predicted proteins | sample eDN3rd30CKraftMG_FD_128525 | JGI IMG/M metagenome (GOLD analysis project Ga0182744, IMG submission 128525) | Enriched Miracle-Growth compost microbial communities from Emeryville, California, USA - eDNA 3rd pass 30_C Kraft MG (version 2) (version 2) ...
AGTTGCTCATCGCCGGATTACTAATTCTTGATCGACAAGTCTACGAACAACCAATAACCAACAACCAAAATCATTCATTCCGCTTGTTTAACAAGACACAATTACACGGCCAAAACCAAAAACAGGTTAATTAAAGGTGTAATGGAATCTAAAGTGACGCCAGCTGTACGAAAATGAACAATTTCTGTTCGTTTTCGTACAGCTGGCGGTTAGAAGTAAATCAGTTTCTCCATATCTACAAGATACGGCATTACTAAAAGACATCGTCTGTATAGAATTAAAAATATTATTTATAGATATTTTAATATGCTTTTGAATGATATTTTTATATATTTGAAGCGTCTGATGTAAGGGGTGTTACAGAATTCCATACGAATAGCGGTAATGTGTAAATCTAAAATAATATGAATAATCAAAGGCAACCAAATCAAGAAAGATTAAAAGAACTGATTCATCGTTTAGCCACGGAGATAGATATCGAAAGAATCTATATACGTCAAATCGATGTAGGTGGGTTGTCAACAGAACAACTTGTTATCATCCTGTCCAAAACGAACAAAAAAACATCTACTGAGATACAATTTTTGGTAAATATGTTTTTTGAGCAGGAGCAGTACTACGGTTATAAACTTTACCAAGCCAGCAAAGTAAAGGATGTCATCCATCAAGGTCGCCTTCGTTTCTATACAATCTGTACGGAAGAGGCGCTTTTGTACCGGAAACCAGATTCAGCTTATACACTTTTTCCAGAGCGGGTCGACGTATCTTGGTTGTTCCAAAAGGTAGAAAAAGATTATCAAAAGGAAACTGAAAAAATCAGGTATTTTGAGCAAGGCGCACAATTCTATCTCGAACAGGAGAGCTACGCATTCGCAGCTTATATGGTGCAGCAGGCCATGGAACTGAGTTATAGGGCCATTGAAATGTGGGCTGTAGGAATGGATAAGATCACGCATAGTATAGCCAACCATCAGCGGTATCTGGCACCCTATGTTCCAGAATTAGGGGCCTTGTTCAATGATGAAAAAAAAGAGGATATCATCGCATTGAGTTTATTGGACGATGCTTATTTAGATGTTCGCTATAAAACCAATTATCGTATGGCTAAAGATACGCTTCTCTATTGTATGCAGAAGTTACATCTATTGATGCCGTGGGTACAGCAATCTTATCAGCAGCTTTTGGTGGCATTTAAAACACAGTATAAACGGGCAGACCCCTATCGAGTTGCCTATATGCAAGTGATGCACGACGTACCTCTTGCTGAGCAACAGCGAACGATAGATGATGCAAAACCTCCTATTCAAGAGGAGGAATCTGTAGAAGTCGATAAAATAACCGAAAATATACAAGATGGGTACTTACAGGAATGGATCCAAGCGTTAACAGGCTGCTTAAAGGTTGAGCAGATTTATAGTTTTGGCTATCGCAGTAAGCAACGATTGGTATCTAACCTTTCAGCAGAAAACTCGGAAAGCTATCATCATCATTACGATCTATTGCTGATTACCCATGAGGAAATGGCCAAAGTGGCCACGCAAGAAGGGCAGGTTAATGCCATGAACCGGTCTTATAGCGTAACCCTCATTGCACACAGCCCATCATCGGTCGAAAAAGCACTGCGTGAGGACAACCGGTTTTTTCATCAAGTGCTACAAAAGGGCACATTGCTTTATGGTGAAGGCCTCGTTGTACCCGACGCAGAGGTGCCTTCACCTGATGATAAACGTATGAAAGCGCATATGGAGCATCTTTGGTTTAAACGGATTACAAGAGCTAGGGCGTTTTTGACATCGGCCTATGCCGCGCTCGATGAGGCCTACGAAGATGTACCGGTTTCTTTGTTCAATCAATCTTTGGAGCAGGTTTGTTTAGGGATCATTGAGGTGTTTCTGGGTTATCATCCGAATCGCCATAAACTTCATCACCTCTTAAATCTGTGCCAAAATTTTTGTGCACTTCCAGTGGAGGTTTTTCCGAATTGGACGGAAGAAGATAGAACGCTGTATAAGCTACTGGATCAAAGCGTCAATGATATTCGGTTTCGTAGAGAATGGTGCGTCAATCCGACCGATATTGACCTGATCAGCAGAAAATGCAAAATCTTTCTCCAAAAAGCGGATGACATGGTGAAGGAGTACTGTTGTAAGGTTCCCGAAATGTAGCGGGTTTTTTGCTACCACATCATATTAAAAATTACTATTAGAGCTTTTAACATGCTTTTTGATTATATTTTATTTATATCTCTTTGATGCTAAGTCGTCGAATAGGCTTAGGAATCAAGCAAAATCTAAACAAACCTTTATGAAAAAAGAAACCGAAAACCAAGAAAATACAACCACAGAAAAGGCTAAGCGCAAATCTTCTGATTTTTATATAATTCCTTGGGAGGATGGGGAACCTTTTACACTCGATATGAGGCGATTGGAGACCCAAATTTCAAACGAAAAACGAGAGAAATACGAAAAGAATTTTTCCTACGTGCACCATTTTTCTTCCGACATAAATAAGGATGAATTAACCTTAAAAGTCTATTGTGAAACCACCGCCCTGATGCATCTTTTTATAGAGACTGAAGGGTTATATATCCAATGTGATTGTAAATGTAAAACGGCACTTTGCCGACATAGTTGGAATGCCTTACGATATTGTTTAAGGTCTTGTGGGGAGACCTTTTTTAAACGTTTTTATTTACCCGCAATAAAAAACCTAGCGGAAGATTACAAAAGTTTATTATCAGTAGAAACTTCGTTTGATGGCCTAAAATTTATTGCTAACAAAAGGGATGGTCGAGTCTTTGGCTTTGAAAATGAGGGTGAGACACTCTATTCCCCTATTCGTGCTATTGTCAAAAGCAAGGTTTTACCAACTGCGGGTCAACAGATAGTTTTTGGAATTCCCGATGATGATTCTAATTTCCACCGACCAATTTTGATTCCCTATTTGGCCACGCCCAATCCACGAATGTGGTCGAAAAGACCATTCTTAAAGTACGAGAAAAGTTTCCTGCTAAACACTGTGGACGATAGACCAAAAAATTTAACTAAAAACCAACGCATAATCATTGCTGTTTGCGAAGAGATGCTGATGATAGAACGTACTCCTTTATCAAAACTAGCCGTTTATTTTGAAGATAGAGGAAGCGATGAGAAAATTGATGAAAAGAAATTGGCAAGAATCTATAGAAGTGAATTATTGTTTGATCTGTGGAATGAAATTATACCCTTTTTAAAGGATGAATTCATTGTTGCATTCGAATCTGTCGTTAAATCATCGAGCTTGGTGCGACCGACGACGTTACCTTCATTCCGTATGCGCTTAAGCTTACTTCATCCAGATGTTTCTTTTCTGATGAGTTATAATGAAGGGCTTGTTCGGCTTAAGATGCGAATTAAGATTGGAGAAAAGGTATTGGAGGATCCCGCAATATTTCCTAACTGCTCGGGACTTTTTATAGCGACAGGAGAAGAAGGAAGCTATGCGCTTGTGGATAAAGTTCGGGATGCCGAATTGGTCAACCGATTTCATAAATTGAATTATTGCCTAACCGTATTACCTAATGAATATCAGCGATTCCGAAAAGAAATATTAGAAGATATTGCACTCCATTATTCCGTTTCTATTGAAAATAGTGACGTGAAGAGACCATTTTTCAAAATATCGAACGGATTAAAATGCGTCAAGAAAACAGTGTCGTTTTCTATTAAAGACGAAATGCTTTTTATTGCCTTTCAATTGATTTATGGTTCAGATATTACGGTTGATGCCTTTACAGAAGGCAGTAGCTTTTTTTGCTGGCAAGGCGACTACGAAAAGGTAATTTTACGCGATAAAGACTCAGAAGATGAGGAAAGGCATTTTTTCATAACCTGTCACGAAGATTTTGAACGTCAGATCCCTTTTGGTGTATTTAAACTTCCGGTTCAAGAAGTAAGATTCGGCTCTTGGCTAGCCGATACCGTTCAAAAATTTAAGGATAGAGCCTATGAGGTCCAAGGCTTAGAAGAACTAGAGGGATTTCAGTTTAATCCATATCCCATGAAGTGGGATATGAAAATATATAGAGAAGCAATCTGGGTTGAAATAGAATTGAATGTCTATTTTGGAAATCAACGTATCGATTTGGAAGATCTAAGACGTTACGTTGATGCTAAGGCAGATTATGTGAGATTGCCGGACGATTCATACGGTCGGATGCCGCTCGCCTTTAAGAAGCGTGTCGCTTCACTTATGGCCGTTGCCACTGAAACAAATGATGGATTGCTACGAGTTGATTTGAAACACTTCACCGCCATCCAACCCTTTGCAAATAAAATAACCGACAAGCAACTACACGAACAATTGAAATTGCAGCGCAAGAAATTGCAAGCGCTCGACACCATTCAACCCATATCGAAACCAGAGCGGGTACAAGCTGTTCTTCGGCCTTACCAGGAAACGGGGTTTAGTTGGATGGGGTTTTTGCGTGAGTTTGGTTGGGGAGGGATCTTAGCAGATGATATGGGCCTTGGGAAAACGTTGCAGGTGCTGACACTTTTGGAATATCATTATGAACAAGAACCTAACGCTTCTCCTTCGCTTATTGTTGTGCCCAACTCGCTGCTATTCAATTGGCAGCAAGAAGTTAATAAGTTTGTTCCCCATAGATATGTACGGGTGCATCATGGTACTAACCGTTCTTCAACCGGGATCGTTATTGCCAATGGAGAACTGTTGCTCACTACCTATGGAACCTTGATGGCAGACATGGAACTATTTCGCACGGTTCCATTCAGTTATCTGATTCTGGATGAATCGCAGGTCATCAAGAATCCGCAATCCAAAAGATTTGAATGTGTACAGCTTGTCCGCTCTACTTACCGATTGGCCATGACCGGAACACCCATCGAAAATGGCATATCTGATCTGTTCTCCCAATTGGATTTTGTGAATCCAGGCTTTTTGGGAACATATAGCCAGTTTAAACGCAATTTTCCCGGCATAGCTGATGGCACTGCAAGTATGGAAACAAAAGCATCATTACAGCAATTGATTGCTCCCTTTATGTTGCGGCGTACCAAAACACAGGTAGCAAAAGATCTTCCCGAAAAGACGGAGATGGTAATTTATTGCGATATGCTACCTGAACAACGTAAAATATACGATGAATATCGCAAGCATTTCCGTAGTGAACTGAAAGATAAAATGGAGGAGCGAAATGATCAAGCTACGATGTTTGTACTGGAAGCCTTAATGAAATTACGGCAGATTTGTTGCTCGCCCATGTTGATTCCCGACAAAAACTATCCTAACCGGTCGGTTAAATTGGAAGAAATACGCGAGCACATTTTGGAGAAAACACAAGGACATAAATTGTTGATTTTTTCATCTTTCACGAAGATACTTGCTTTGCTGGCAGAAGAGTTGAAAAGCGTTGGAGTAGCTTTTACTTATTTGGACGGTAAAACCAAAGGTGAAGATCGGCAGGCGGCGGTTAAACGTTTTCAAGAAGACGACGACTGCCGTGTTTTCTTGATTAGCCTAAGAGCGGGTGGTACCGGATTGAACCTGACAGCGGCCGATTATGTCTATATATTCGACCCCTGGTGGAACCCTGCTGCAGAAGCGCAGGCCATTGATCGTTGTTACCGCATTGGGCAGGATAAACATGTGATGGCGTACCGAATGGTGTGTAAGGATAGCATTGAGGAATACATTCTAAATATGCAGGCGGATAAGAGAGCGTTGGCAGAAACGCTGGTGCAGACCGATAACAGCGTACTGAAATCGCTAAATAAAGAACAATTGTTGAAACTGTTTGAATAGGTAGCACCGTTTATATATTTACGTTTATGACTCGCCTTGTCAAGGTTGCTAATTAGCGTGTATCAGTTGACATAGTGTGTCTGCTTTGTTAAAACAAAGGCAAATGATAGTCAGGAATAACCATACTGAAAATTCCCAGAGAATGATTTAAGGTACCGGAACAATGCGCATGGCAAAACCACCTCCCGGAGCGAGCGCCTGCTTCCAAATCTGTCCATGGGTGATGGTTTTCTGTCGGATACGATAAGCTGCGGGGTTATTTTTCCAATCTGCATCTTTTCCGTCTTCATAAATAGTGACAATGTACTTCTTTCCTGAAGGCAAAAAATCAAAGTTCATAATGGCGGTACGGCTATGTTCGTCGGTAATACCGCCCACAAACCATTCTTCCTTTCCCTTTGTTTTGCGGGCAATCGTTACATAGTCGCCCGGTTCGGCTTCTAGGTAATAGGTCGTGTCCCAATCTACGGCCACATCTTTAATGAATTGGAACGCATCTGCGAAATGTTCATAGTTCTCGGGCAGATCGGCGGCCATTTGCAACGGACTATACATGGTAACATAATAGGCTAGTTGTTTGGCCAACGTTGTTCGGGCTTGACCATGATTATTGGGATCATAATAACTAAAGATGGTTCGTAAAATACCCGGTGTATAATCCATCGGGCCTCCCATTAATCGGGTAAAGGGAAGAATGGTGCTATGCTCGGGAGCTAAGCCGCCCATAGCTTCAAATTCGGTGCCTCGCGCCGACTCTTGTGCCAGCCAATTGGGGTAAGTACGAGAAAGACCCGTTGGCCGTACCGCTTCGTGCGAGTTAACCATGATCTGGTATCGGGCAGCTTTTTCAGCTACTCGAATGTAGTGGTTTACCATCCACTGGCCATCGTGATGTTCGCCTTTTGGTGTAATCCAACCAACATAACCTGTTTTTACAGCATTATATCCATGTTGTTTCATAAAGCGGAATGCCGTGTCTAGATGGCGTTCGTAATTGGTGGCAGACGCACCGGTTTCATGATGCATCATAAGTCGTACGCCGCGCTCATGCGCATAGTGCTGGAGTGTGTCGACATCAAAATCAGGATAGGGTGTCACAAAGTCAAATACATGCTCGCGTACGGGATTTATCCAGTCTTCCCAGCCAACATTCCATCCTTCAACCAATACTTGATCAAAGCCATGCTTCGCTGCGAAATCAATGTATCGCTTTACATTTTCGGTGTTTGCAGCATGTGTTGTATTGGGTGTAACCTGGCTATAATCGGTTTCACCTAACTTAACGCGGTAGTCGTTCGTATAATTCCATGATCCACGGCCAACAAACATTTGCCACCAAACACCCATATATTTAACGGGTTTTATCCAAGATGTGTCTTTGATTTTACTAGGCTCGTTCAGATTGAGGATGAGTCGTGAAGCCAAGATATTACAGGCGTCTTCAGCTACCACCATGGTGCGCCATGGCGATGTGGCAGGGGCATTGATATCCCCTTTTCCACCTAAAGCGTCTGGCACAAGGTGTGCACTTAGCGCATGATTCACCCCATCTACATTGAGTTGCATGGCAGGGTAGTCTACCAAGGCAGCCTCGTGGATATTGATATATAGACCATCATCGGTTTTTAACATCAAAGGCGTTTGAACAGCGGGAGATTTAATAGGATATTGAGCCGTAATCTCCACTGTTGCCTGCTTCATGAGGGTATCAATGGCCGAAAGCTGACTGGTTATATACGGATACTCATTGGTATCGTAATCGCCTGGTATCCAAAAAGCTTTACCGTCTTTGGCGAGGTTAAATTCAGTAAGCTCTTCGCCAATGACAAAACAATAGAGGTTCCTTTGTTTTGGAAATTCATATCGAAAGCCAAGGCCATCATCAAACAATCTAAATCGGATATGGATCAATCGGTTTCCGTTCGTTAAGGCTACCAGCATCTCGTTGTATTGGCTTTGGATAGCTTTCTCCTGCCCCCAAACGGGTTGCCACTGGCTATTTTCGGTAGTATAGCTATATTGTGGGTCTGAAAAACCTGTTTGTAGCTGTTCGGTACCGCTCTTAATAGCGAAGCCTAAACGGCTGGGTTGTATAACAGGTTTATGCGCATATCGAAGCGAATATAGAGGTACTCCTTCTTGATTAAGGATGAAATTCAGTGTCAGTTTACCATTGGGAGATTGCAGCGTTTGTGCTTGTACTATCATGGCCCATGGCATGCAAAGAGCAATTAGAAAAAAGCGTAGTAATTTCATTGAATAGCAGTAGTTATTGCGGGTTTTTAACGTAAATAGCATAGCCGTTTGCAGGTAAAACGAGGGGGTCATGAGTAGAAAAATGGGTGGAGCCATCTTTTAAATAGTCCACAAACTCGCCTATTGGGCTATGGGTTGTGAAATGAAAGCGTATTGGGTTGTTAGAGAAATTGAGCATAACGAGCACCTCATTGTTTTGTTGAGTACGACTGTATACCAATACCTGATCATCATGATTGGTTGGATAACGGTTAATGGGGCTGCGCCCTTTTCCTCCTGTGAGTGCTGGTTGTGTTCGTTTAAGGCGAGTTAGGCGTTTAAAGAGATCGAGGTAAGTGGCATTGGTTGGCTGCCAAGGGATGGGGTCATGTTCAAAGAGACTCAACGCTTTGTTCATGCCAATTTCTTGACCATTGTAAATAAGGGGCATATCGTAAACAGTGAAGTATAATGCAGTAAGTGGTAACACATTGTTTCCATAGCGACTAAACTCTGTGCCCTCAAATGCATTGAGATCGTGGTTACTTAAATATACCATGCGTGATTTTTCCGCATAATTAGGGTTGTTCACTAATTTATTGCAGGCAGCAACTAATTGATCAAGGTTTTGTTGATGACCAAATTCGTTCAGCGAAGTGTTAAACGCCCATGCATAATCCATATCAAATACGGCCGCATAGGCGGGATTATCGCTCTCTGCTAACCAGGTAATGGGCTTGATGGCATCTACTTGTGCGCGGGCTTCTTTCCAGAAGTCGACAGGCACAAAACTAACCGCGTCGCACCGGTACCCATCGATGTCAAACTCGCTTACCCAATATTTCATGGCATCGATCATCGCTTGCCGAAGGGCTGGATTGCTATAATCGAGCTCCACCACATCTGTCCACCCATCAGGAGAATAAGGGCGCTGTCCATTTTTCTCCGCATAAAAATCGATGTGCTCCTTTACCCAAGAATGATCCCAAGCAGTGTGATTAGCAACCCAATCGAGCCACACTTCCATCCCTTGCTCATGTGCTGTGGTAATGAAAGCTTTGAGGTCGGCATCGGTACCTAGGTCGGGGTTAATGGCTAGGTAGTCTTTAACCGCATAAGGACTGCCCTTTGTTCCCTGGCGCTTCTCTTCGCCAATAGGATGGATGGGCATGAGCCAGAGAATATCCACTCCAAGGTCTTTTAGCCGTGGCAAATCATTTTTCAGTGCGGCAATGGTGCCCGCCGCTGAGTAATTGCGCACATTGACTTCGTAGATAACTTTGTTAAAATCAGATATGGGTTTTACTTCGGTATTCCCTGGAGCAACGGCAGGTGTTATGCGATCTAAATCATCCTGGCAGCTACCGAGAAGAGCGAAGCAGCAGAAAATACCGAGCACGAACAGATATGGTGTTTTTTTCATCATGATACCGATTTATTGTGGCCAAATGGTATAGCGACCGGTAAGGTCATTAAAGTAAATATGGTAAGAGCCGGTAGGTACAGCGGCGCCAGGCCCATCAAAAATAGCCAGCCCCCATGGTAGGTCGGCAGCATTTCCTCCCCAATTATTTGCCCAATCGTTGTTGCCACGGAATTTTACGGTTGTACCAGCGTCGAAAGTAAAGACACCTTGCCATTGATGTGGGTCATAAGTCGTCTGCGTCATGGCTGGTTCGTTATCCCAACCGCAGAAATCGCCAATAGGGCCAATTTTACTGTACGTTTTGTTGATTGGCACGCTGTAGGGTTCGATGGTATAGGTCATGGCATCCAGATTGAGTGTGATGGTATAGTAACCCGCTTGTTCATTGTAGAAGGCACCTCCTTCTAAGGTTTCATATACCATGGTGGTTTCATCTACGCGACTGTACATTTTATAAGTGCCCAATGCCTCTTGAGGCATAAATTTAAAGTAGATACCGGCTCCTAATTTTCCGGTGTAGGTGTAAATCCGGCTGTTTGCGTCATTGCTTTCCCGGTAGGCGATGTAATCGGTGTTCCGATTATCCCACCCATTCATATCACCAACCAAGTAGATGGGTTGCATGACGTCAGATGCTTCAAATACAGTAGCCGTCAAAAAGGTCGAATTGCCGGATATGATAGGTGCAGCATTGTTGGCCCCATAGCGGGTTAATACCCGGAATTCCAGATCAATAGGTGTAGATGATTGTGCTACGAACTTACTCTTCAACAAGTTGTTAAGCGCTGCTGTGGTAATATCTACTGATAGGCTACCGGTTTCTGTCAGCACTTCGGGATGTTCAAAGTTGGTTCCGGCAAGTGCTATCTGTACCGTGTAGGTAACGGGGCCAATGGCAGTTGCCTGTTCGCTTCCATCTACAAAAAACTCGGTGGCAGACCATGTGATGGTAAAGAGTGTATCATCAGCATCTGCTTCTTGTAATGTTACTTCCTGGAAGGGCAGTGGATCGAGTATGCTGTTTTGAATATTTGTCAACGCCGGTGTCTGATCGCTCTTGGTACAGGCAAATAGGCACATGAGCAAGAATAGCATGCTCAGAGGAGAAAATATATTGATATACAGTTTCATTGCAGTAAAGATTAGAAGCCTTGGTTTTGTTTTAAATTGGTGTTAACCGATAATTCGGATGCTGGCAACGGAAATAGGTTATATTTATCGTCTATATTAGCGGTACCGGCATAAATACCATTTTTCCAAGGCCAGCTATAGTTTTTAGTGAAGCGCCCAAAGCGGATGAGGTCGGTGCGGCGATGTCCTTCCCAATAAAGCTCGCGTGCCCGTTCATCCAAAAGAAAAGATAGTGTTAACTGGGAAGATGTAGTTAGCAACGAAGCATTGGCTCGCTTTCTGAGAGCATTTACCAGTTCTAGTGCCTGATCTAAAGTGCCGCCCTGCCCACCTCGTAGCACTGCTTCGGCATACATCAAATAAGCGTCGGCTAATCTAAATAGCGGAAAATCGGTATCAGCGAAGAGATTATCCGAACCGGGATTCCCGTTGCGCTGCAAGTTGGTGAATTTAATGACCGCCCATCCCTGATTATAGTTGCGTAGATCGGTTGTCTCCTGCGTACGCTTATCCGTCCAGAAAAGCGCCCGTTTATCACCATCATCGAATAACGAAGAAAGTGATTCTTTGGCTCTTGTGCCCGACCATGATTGTGCCAGTCCGAAATTAGTACCTGGATTCATGTCTGAACCAAAGGCCGCAGCCATTAGGAACGTAGTACCCCCATAGGTGGTGGCCCGTTTACCATCAAAAACAATGGGATAGATAATTTCGTTAGAAAGGTCATTATCTGCACCGAAGAGGTACGAATAGTTTTCTTCCAAGTGATATCCTGCCTGTAAGATTTTATGGAGGTAGGTGAGGCACTCTGTATAGTGCGCCTGACCAGTGTAAACCTCGGCGTTAAGGTATAGCTTGGCCAGTATCATCCATGCTGTTGCATCATTTACCTTGCCATAGTTATTATGATTGGTAGACGGGAGTTGGCCTTCAACGGCTTTTAACTCAGATTCCAGCCAAGAAAATAAAAAGGCTCGGTCTTTTTGTTCTGGTAGTTCGGTGCCCACGCGATTGGCCTCGGTAAGAAAAGGCACATTGGCATAAAGGTCGATCAAAAAATAATAATTAAGCGCGCGCAATACGCGAACCTCGTTACGATAGGTTGCCACTTGGTTTTGTAGGTCACTATCCGTCATGCCACGAGTATCCATCTGCTCTTCAGTAGTCTGTCGCAGGTACTCATTACAATAGGCAATATTGAGTAAAATACGGTTATAGTTGAGTTCAACAAAACGATTGCTGGAGTTCCATTGGGTAAATTGAAGCCCGTTAAGGCCATCATCTGCCCAGGCAATAGCGGCTTCATCGGTAGGGATTTCCTGTAATGTCCAGTAGGAGCGTAAGAAAGTTGCCTCACCCTGATCGCCCGCTACAATATCGGGCATACCCGAGGGGCCTTCATTTCCGGAGAGCGCAAATCCGGCATAAATCTTGGCTAGAAAGGATGCATACGTTTCAGGCAATTGCCAGGCGTTTTCAGTCGTAATTTCATTATTGGTGAGCGGTACCGTATCCAAATCGTTTACACAAGATACGCATGCCCAAAGGCTTATACAGCTCAGAATCCATTGATATGCAGTAGATTTCATTTTCACGATGATTAAAAGTTAACATTTAGGCCTAACATCACAGTAAGCGGGCGAGGATAAAAATCCCGATCAATACCTCCCTCTACCTCGGGATCCAGCCCTTTATAAGCAGTGAAAACCCAAGAGTTTTGCACGGCACCATAAATGCGGCCTTTAAGGGGTATGTTACATAGCTTTTCGAAGCTCCTTCCCAATACAATGTTATCAATACGGAAGAAAGAAGCATTTTGCACGTAGTAGTCGGAAAGTACCTGCTTTAACTGAAATCCTGTTTCCAGAGCGCTTTGTGTGCGGTTTGCCAGAAATTCATTGGCATAAATACGGGCCCGATCGAGTTCTGCCGAATTGGATGCTATGGCATTGTAATTATAATTGCCGAGACTGCCATGACCTGAAATACTTAAATCCCATTTTTTCCACGCAAGTTGTGCCTGAAGCCCTCCTGTCCAATCAGGAGCGAATTGCTTATAGGGGCGAAGGTCGTCTTCGGTAATGGCGCCATCGTTGTTGCGATCTATATATAAGCCTTCAATAGGTTTACCACTGGCATCATATATCTGTTCATATACATAGTACATACCAGCTGGGTTTCCTACACTGTGTACCAACAAGGAGAAACCGCCGTCGCCACCTGTATTGCCATAGCGGCGTATGGGGGTTTCGCCATCTAGATTGCTCAGTTGTACAATCTTGTTTTTATTATAAGCCACATTGCCGCCAATGGTTAATTTCCAATCGTTTTTCCGTAAAATTTCCACGTTGGTTGAAAACTCTATACCGGTGTTTTCAAGTGATCCAATATTAGCGGCAACAAATTCGCTGAAATTGGTTCCGGCAGCGGTACGTGTCTCAGCGTTGATTAGGTCTTTGGTTTTACGGTGATAAATGTCCAATGTTCCGCTCAAACGGTTGTCAAAAAGTGCGTAATCTATCCCAGCGTTATAGGTGGTGGTTGATTCCCACTTGAGTGCCGGATTATAGGAAGTAGGGCGCATGAGGTAACCCCATAAGGGCATACCGTTTGCATAACCGCGTATATAGCTGGCTTGTTCGCCTACACTATTTTGATAGCGGCCCATATAAGGATAATTTCCTTGGTTAATATCCTGTTGTCCGGTAACGCCCCATCCAAGGCGCAATTTGAGATCGGTAACAACCTTTACATCTTGAAAGAATTGTTCGTTTTTGGCACGCCAGGCGAAAGCGGCTGAAGGGAATAAACCCCAACGATTATCGCGATGAAAACGGGAAGAACCATCATCACGTAGGGTAAAGGTGAATAAATAGCGGTTGTCTATACTATAATTGAGTCGACCGAAAAAGGAAACAAGGTAATATTCGTTTTCATAATTATTGATACTGACAACTTCTGGATTACCTTCGGTATCTAATTTCGTGATTCGATAGTCGGCATTATTTCCTGCTGTCCAATAATGCTGCCATGAATAACCACCCATGATATCAAAATGGCTGTTCAAGAAGTCAAAGTCTTTAGCATATTGCGTATAAAATTCCAGTATGGAGTTGCGCCGCTCTTGTTCCCAATGGCCATCAAAACCGCCATTGAGATAGTCTGACGGAGCAAAGGGATCGATATACTTACCTCCTTTGCTTTTAGAGTAATCCAAACCAACATTTAAGTTGAACCGTATTTCTGGCAAAAAATGCAAGCGATAGTCAAGTTGGGTGTTGCCAATAAAGTTATAGACTTTGGAACGGTCGTTGGCCATTTCGAGCAGTGATACCGGGTTCTTGGTAGCCACCCCTAAAAGTGCACCGTCTTGGCCCGTCCATGAAAAAAAGCCGCCATATGGACTATCTTCATCGTATACCGGTTGAGTGGGGTCCATGGCTACCGCAGAACCGATGGCGCCTTGATTGGCAAAACGATTAGTTATGTACATCCCTTTGGCATGGACGCTTACTTGGAGATGGTCGTCGAACAGAGAAGGTGTGAGAGAAATGCCAGAAGTAAGCCTGTCCATATTGGACGTCTTCAAGATACCATTGACATCGGTATAGCCGAATGATAGGCGATAAGGCAACGTATTCTTAAAAGAACCCAATGCACTCAAATTATGTTCAGTATTGATGGTTTGACGGAAAATTTCCTCTTGCCAATCGGTATTTGCTGTACCTAGTTTACCAACCACTTCTGTTTCATTGGAAGCACCGGCGAATGTTGTGGAAACCAATGTGCGGAAGGCATCGCCATTCAGCACGTCAACTTCATTTTTCCGGGTGCTTAAAGAGAGGTTGCCATCATAGCTGAGTTGTATGCGGCCAGTGTTTCCGCGCTTGGTAGTGATGAGGATAACGCCGTTGGAAGCCCGCGAGCCATAAATAGCGGTAGCAGAAGCGTCTTTAAGTATTGTAAAGGTTTCTATATCGGTTGGGTTGATGGCGCTAAGGAAATTTCCTACTCCACCGATCCCCGTGTTATCTAGGGGCAAGCCATCAATGATGATTAATGGATCATTGCTGGCAGATAGCGAAGAACCTCCGCGTATACGGATGGTGGCACCGGCGCTGGGCGATCCCCCTGCATTGGTGATACGAACTCCAGCGGCCTTACCCGTAAGCATATCTTGTGCATTTGGTGCGAAACCTCGCGTGGAGGCATCCGCTTTTACGGTTGACAATGCGCCTGTAGCGTCGCTTCGCTTCACCTGTCCATAACCAATAACCACCACTTCGTCTAATGCTTCCGTGCTCGCTTGTAAGGTTACATTCATGGTTGATTGACCCTGATACATCAGCTCTTGTTTTGTATAGCCAATAAATGAGAAGATGATTGTGGCGTTCGCGGGCACAGGGTTGAGCATATACTGGCCGTTAGCATCGGTCTGCGAGCTGATGGAAGAACCACGTATGGTTACTGTTGCACCCTCAATTGGCGAACCATCGGCTTTTGTTATGTAACCCGATAATGTTGACTGAGAAAAGGCCAATAAGGGCGAGATCAGCAAAAAGAAATAGATAAAAACACGCATATGATTATAGATTTACAAATTAGGTTATGCATCTGTCTGTAAACATGCAGCAGCATGGACAAAGGTAATAAAGCCCTGTCGGCAAAAATAGATGGAGCAGTCAAAAGTAGGTCTATTTGTCTCTTTTGAAAATATAATTACCTGATAAAAAGGTGTTTGTGTGTTTTTGTTACCATGCAGAATGTAGGTTTATTTAGGCTAATTCATCGCTACGGTGCCTATTTTAGCAATCTCTGATTCAAAATTATCTCGTGGTATAAGCGCCTTGTTCCGATACTTTGAGCGGTAATTGTATATAGTGGTTACGGAGAACCGAAGGAACTTGGCAATTTTAGTCCCGTCAATAATCCCTAATCGCATCAAAGCAAATATGCGCAGTTCTGGTGTAAGACTATCGGGTGTTTTCGTATGAATTTGGTCTTCCTCGTTAAAAAGCTGATTGAATTGTATAACGAAGTCTGGAAAAATTTTGAGGAAAGCACTATCAAATTGCTGGTAAAACTCACGTAACTCATCGTCTAAGTAATCGGGTTGCCGTAGTTGTTTGGCTATTTGATCAAATTTACCCGTCGCCGCCTTTTTGCTAAGGGATTTTCGGAATTCTTCCATTTTATCTATATACGATGAGCATAGATCAAGAAATCGGCCGAGGTATTCTTCTTTGATGTGATTGGATTCGCTCAACAGTAGATTGAGCTGCTGAAGTTCCGTGTTTGTCTTTGCTTGGGCCTTGCGAATTCTTTTCAATTTTTGATTTTGCCGTATGACATATGCAATCGAAGCAATGAGGAACAATGAAAGAATACTTACGGCGAAGAGTAGGCCCTTTAACCGATTTTGTTGTTGTTCTCTTTCTAATTGATAGCTCTTGTCTATGATGGGGAAGACTTTAGAGGTTTGGATATTACGGAGGCGCGCGTTGTAAAAATTAGCATCGCCCATACTTTTTTTTATGTAACGGTTGGCGCGGTTAACATCACCGTTATTGAGCAGGAGCTCGGCCAGGTTACGAAAAGAAAGGTTCTCTTTTACAGATGCCCGGATATCGGCCATGGCAGCAAGAACCAGAAACTCTTGTTGTTTTGCTGGTTTACCTTCCAGCTCGTACAGATAGGCCATGATGGAGGTATAGATAGCATATTTTCTGGTGTTGTTTTTCAGGTGCTGTAGTATGGGAGCGGAGAGTACACGATGTGCCTCTTCAAATTTTCCTGCTTCGATACTCTTCTTCCCCGTCAGAATGAGGTAATCGTAAGATTGCATAGGCAGCACCCGCAGCGCAGAATCTTCATAGTTATTTTTTAATTGAACATAAGATGTATTCCCGTTAGCACCAACGTATTCGCCCAAGTAAATATAGGTGTCTACGTAAGTGAGATAGTAACTGGTTAATTGCTCTTTTGTTAAATCTTGGCGGCCAATAGACCCCATGAGTGGTAATGCCTCATGGTACAGGCCTGCTGATGCATATGCTTTGGCCAGTTGGATTTTTGCTTCATTTACCCAATATGCGTTCTTATTTGCTTGTGCTAATGCTTGTAGTATTTTAGAGTAGTGAATAGCGGAGTCGCATATATAAGTTTGATAAGCAAGGTAAAGATCTTTTAAAAGTAGATAATTGTGATGGATATCATCCGGATGTTTCAGTCTGGATTTTAATTCATCGATGAGACTTTCTTTTTGTTTATCGTAAACGGATGCGCTGTCTAACGTTTTATCCAATTGATACAGCGATGCTTCTTGGCCATATAGGGGTGCCAAGCTTGCGCATAACATGAGAAAAAAAAATGTTATATAAAAGAATGAGCGATTAATTGTTGCCTCCTTCATTTATTTCGACGGTCTATAGATTACAAACATATTGAAATTTCAGCAAAAGGCTACAAGTAAATCTGTATAGGCTGTAAGAAAAGGTTATCTTTGCATTTTTAAATGAAGTACGACATATGGATGATCAGTTAAGTCTTAGAAGTAGCAATAGATGTGAACTAAGTGGTAAAACAAGCGCGGTGGAAGTTTATTCAGTAGAACCGGCGAGTTATCCAAACAACGAAGTTGTCATCGAAAAAATGCTTGCTAATCAGTTAAGAGGTATAGAACCATTCGTAGCGGAAGGCCAGCTTATTGTGATTCTTACAAAATACTTACGGAAGCAATAGTAAAGATTATTCATTCCTTAGACTATTTACTGGGTTGGCTGTGGCTACTTTTACAGCCTGAAAACTAACCGTAAACAAAGCCGTTACAATGGCTACAACTCCTGCTAGGAGGAACGCCCACCATGGAATATCAGTTCGATAAGCAAAGTCATCCAACCATCGATTCATTGCCCACCATGCAATGGGAGACGCAATGATGATGGCTATACTCACTAATTTGAAGAAATCTTTTGATAATAGGGCAACCAGGCTCGTTACTGTTGCACCTAAAACCTTGCGGATACCACTTTCTTTTAAGCGTTGCATGGCCCGCGCAGTACTGAGGTTAACGAAATTAATGCAGGCTATAATGAGTATAAATAATCCAACACCACCAAAAATATATAGCGAACGGATGTTTGATCGAACTTCTTGTCGGGCATTAAAAGCCGAATGGAGGTATATATCAGTTATCGGTTGAAAGGAAAAGGTTGTTTTTCCTTTTTCC
>Ga0182744_1001908_pt1 | contig 17825 bp, 17 predicted proteins | sample eDN3rd30CKraftMG_FD_128525 | JGI IMG/M metagenome (GOLD analysis project Ga0182744, IMG submission 128525) | Enriched Miracle-Growth compost microbial communities from Emeryville, California, USA - eDNA 3rd pass 30_C Kraft MG (version 2) (version 2) ...
CGCAGGTCGGCGCTGACCACGGCGTCGACCATGTGGTCCGCATAGCCTTCGGACGCCAGCACCGCTTTTCCTTGTTCCAGGAGTTCGTCGACCGCCTCCTGCACCGAAGGGGGCAGGCGCCGGTCCAGCACCTGCAGCACGGCCTTGACGAAATGATGTTCGGCATTGGCGGTCAGCATGCCGACCGAGCAGAAAACGCCCGCCATGACAGGCGCGATGACGCGCTTGATGCCCAGCAGCTTGGCCACGTCGATGGCGTGCAAAGGCCCGCCGCCGCCGAATGCGATCATGGCCATCTCGCGCGGATCGCGGCCGCGCTCCACCGTGACCGCCCTGATGGCGCGCGCCATGTTCACGTTCGCCACGCGGCGTATGCCGTGCGCCGCGGCATACAGTTCCAGCCCCAGAGGCTCGCCTATGTATTTCCGCACCGCAAGGCGGGATTTTTCAGGGTCCACCTTCAGGCTGCCCCCGGCAAGCGCCTCGGGATTCAGATACCCTAGTATCATATTGGCGTCGGTGACGGTGGGCTTGTCGTTGCCGCGGCTGTAGCAGGCGGGGCCCGGGTCGGCGCCGGCGGATTCGGGTCCCACGCACAGCAGGCCCCCGGCGTCTATCCAGGCCAGCGAGCCGCCCCCCGCCCCCACTTCGGCGATATCGATGGCCGGCACTTTGAGCACATAGCCGCCGCCCTTGATGAAGCGGCTGGGCGCGCTGATGCCGTCGCGGAATTCGTACTCGGTCGTCAAAGAAGGCTGCCCGCCCAGGATGATGGACGCCTTGGCCGTGGTGCCGCCCATATCGAAGACGATGAGCTCTTCCTCTTTGCTGGCCACGCCCACCTGCGCCGCGCCGGCCACCCCGCCCGCCGGCCCCGAGGCCACGGCGAAGACCGGCTTGTCGGTGGCCGAGGCGATGCCCATCATGCCGCCGTTGGACGCCATGATTTGCAGCGAGGCCGTGATGCCCATGCGTTCGAGATCATTCTTCAGCCGGCCCAGGTAGCTGCGCATGGCGGGAAGAATGTAGGCGTTGACCACCGTCGTGCTGGTGCGCTCGTACTCCTTGATTTCAGGAAGGACTTCGCAGGAAACGCTCAGCAACAGATCGGGGAAGCATTCCTGTATCACGGCCTTGGCCGCGAGCTCGTGCTCGGGATTGATGTAGCTGTTGAGGAAACAGATGGCGATGGAGTCCACGCCTTCGTCGACCAGCTCGCGCACCACGGATTCGACCTCGGCGCGGTTCAAAGGCGTGACGACTTTGCCGTCCGCGCCCATGCGTTCGCGGATGCCGCGCCGGAAGCGGCGCGCCGCCAGGGGAACGGGCTTTTGCCAGGCCAGGTCGAACATGGTCGGCGTGCGTATGCGGCCGATTTCCAGCACATCGCGGAACCCTTCCGTGGTCAGCACACCGGTGCGGGCGCCGACTTTCTGCAGAATGGTATTGGACGCGGTCGTCGTGCCGTGCACGATTTCCGTAATGTCGGAAGGCGCGATCCCCGCCTGCTGTATCAGCGTCTGCAAGCCCTGCACGATCGCCAGCCCCAGGTCATGGGGAGTGCTGGACGTCTTGTTCACAAAAAGCCTGCCGTCGGGCATGGCCAGCACGATATCCGTAAAAGTGCCGCCGATATCGCAACCCACGCGCACTCCGCGCTCCGCTTTCACCATGGTGTCCATTGAATCGAATTCCCCTGTGCCCGTGCCGTGCGGAGCGTCCGCACAGAAATGAAACGCCTTCCTGAGGCGACAACTAACTAACTAGTCAGTACAATAAATAAGCCGGCAAAAGCTGTCAAGGAATCGGACACTAGGGTTTTCCTGTAAGCGCCCGCCCCCTCCAGCGCTCGGTTACACTCATCAAGGAAGAGCGGCAAACCGCCCGCTCCAGGCCAACATGTCAATAAAGAAAACCGATACGAATATCCGCGTACGCAATGCCCAGGCCACTCGAGAACGCATACTCCTGGCCGCCTATAAAGAATTCGCCGCGCGAGGCTACGACGGCGCGCGCATCGACGCGATCGTGGCGCGCTGCAAGATCAGCAAGAACCTGCTCTATCATTATTTCGACGGCAAAGAGGCTTTGTTCATCGAAGTCATGGAACGCGCCTACCGCGCCATGCGGGAACACCAGAACGAATTGGCGCTGACGGGCGAAGACCCCATCGCGGACATGCGCGCGCTCGTGGTTCAAACCATTGAATACTTCATCGAACAGCCGGGATTCATGCAGCTGCTTTCCACGGAAAACCTGCACAAGGCGCGGCATATCAAGAAGTCCAAGGCCATTACCGAGATGTTCAATCCTTTGCGCTCCGCGCTGGCCGAGATTCTTCAGAAAGGCAAGGACAAAGGGGTCTTCCGCAAGGACGCGGACTGGATAGACCTGTATGTCTCCATCTCGGGGCTGGGCTCTTATTTCATTACCAATCGCTATACCCTGTCCTATGTGCTGGGCGTCGACATCGGCGCCCCCGAACGCGTCGCGGGAAGGCTGAAACACGCACCCGATATGGTGCTCAGCTATCTGTGCGACCTGAGCGGCGATTCGTTGGGCAGCAGCCCGCGCTGTTCCAGCAGCAAATCGTAGAAGGCCTGCGCGACTATCTGCCGCCAATGGTATGGCTTTGTCAGCGCCAACCAGCCCGGGACCGCCAGTCGAGTGGAAAACCAATTTCTTCCTGATCAATTTCCGGGTACTTGGCAAACAACGCTGTCATCCCCCCACGAACAGCATATAACACAGGGCGGTTTGCCGAGTCTGGGCGTTCACCATCAAACCCTGCTGCTCCAGTTTTTGCAGCAGTTGCTCTGGTGAAGAAGCTGGCTTATTGAACGGCACGCGTACAGTAGTAGCTACCTGCATTATGAATAGACGTAAAAAACCCGCCTTTTGCACGTCTGCCTTTCGGCAGAACCCTGCCCGAAGGCAGGACGTGTGGCGGGTGTGTTGGTAGTATTTTAACCCATCGATATCGGCTTACGCAAAATAATATTGGACGCTCGAGATGTCCAGCCCTGTAGCAGTAAATTTGTCCAGCTTTGATTCGACGGGCCCTACTGGGCTGTCCATCGGCGCGGCACTGCGCCGGCATCTCCCGCATTCCGGGGCCGGCGCCAAAGACATGCTGCGGCTGCGCCCAGGCTCTGTTGTTACTCGCCGCAGCCTCCACGCCCACAAACGGGGCCTACAGCTAATACAATAACGTGCCCGCAAGGGATAAACGGAGAATGTATGGCTATTTCCTCTTTCGATCACAACGCCGCTCTGCTTGCCTGCGCGCAGGGCGACCAGCGCGCTTTGCAGACGCTGTACCGGCACGAGGCGCCGCACATGCTGGCCTTGGCGCTGAAGATGCTGGGCCAGCGCGCGGCTGCCGAAGAACTCGTGCGCGACGCCTTTGTGTTGATCTGGAAAAACGCCGATGGCTACGATCCGCTGATGGGCACGGGCCGGGCATGGATATACAGCATCCTGCGCTACCGCGCGCTCGCCCGCCTGCGTCATCCGGGCGGCCCCGCCGCGAGCAATATCCAATGGGCGGATACGCTGCCCGACCTCGAAAAGGAAGCGGGCTCGGACGGATGGGCCGGCGCCGTCGCGCGGCTGGATGAATCGCAGCGCAAGCCGCTGCTCATGGCTTTCTACAATGGCTGCACCTACGGGCAAATCTCGGCCCGCCTGAACATGCCGGAAACGCGCGTCAGGGCCCAGGTGCAAGCGGGCCTGGGCCTGATCGCGGAGCGGCAGCCAGCATGAACGCCACGCAACACGCCGAACAGAACGCCCTGCGGCAGGACATCCTGCTGGCCGAATACACGCTGGGCCTGCTCAGCGGACCGGACATGGCCCGGGTGCATACTTTGCTGAGCCAGGATGAAAAGGCCGTCGCCGCCGCATTGGCATGGGAAGACCGCCTGCTGGCCCTGACCGATCTTTTGCCTCCCGTCGATCCATCGCCGCTGCTGCTGCAGCGCATACAGACCACGCTGGGCCACGATACGACGCCCGCCCTGTCCAGCCTGTATCGCAAGCCGGCCCAGAATGCGTCTTCCACCGCGGGCAGCGGGACCAGCGCGCAGGGCGCCCGACCGCCCGGTTCCGCGCGACAAAAGATCGAGCCCACCCTGGGCCCCGTCCGCTCTCCCGATATCAGCGCGGCGCAGGCCGCAGGGGAATCCGGCGCTGCCGCGGCGCCCGCAGCGCCGGCGAGTTCGACGCCGCAACAGACCGCAGCGGCGTCCGCCGCGACACGGGCCGCCATGGATTCCGGCGGCTGGCGCTCCGGCGGCTGGCGTCCCGGCGATAGGCGTTCGGGAGAGCCGAGTGCCGCAGCACCGACTGCCGCAGCATCAGCCGTCGGAACGCAGGCCGCCTCGGCGCTGCCCAACGCAGGGCCGTCCAGCCCGGAGCCATCCAGCCCAGCGCCGGCCAGCGCAGCGGCGCATGGCGCGTCCTTGGAAGCCGCCACGGAAACCGGCAAATCTGGCGGCGGGCAGGCTTTATCGGGCGGCGGCGCTTCGAACCAGGCCATCCTGGTGGCGGAACGCAGGGCCGATCACCGGCACGCGGAATCAAGCGCGGGCCATCCGGCGGGGCGCGCGGGGGCTGCTTCCCGGGGCGGCAATATCTGGGCCTGGCGCGTCGCCAGCGTAGTCTTCGCCGCCATCGCGCTGGCGCTGGCCTTGATGCCGGCCAAGCCGGCCGAACCGCCCGTCACCATCGTGCAGGTGGCTCCCACCCAGGCAGCCATACTGCAAGCGCCCGGCCAAAGCTCCACGCCCGGATGGGTGGTTACGGTGGACCCGCAGCGCAACGTCTTGATGCAGCCTCGGGTGCGCAGCGATATCGCCCCCGATTCGTCCGTGCAATTATGGACGCACAACAAAAGCCTGCCGCAGCCCAGGTCGCTGGGTCTCATCGATCCCAACCAGCCCGTGACGGTGCCCGCGGCGCTGATGGGCGACTTGGCCCCGGATCAGATTTTCGAGATGACGCTGGAGCCGGCCGGCGGATCGCCCAATGGCAGTCCCACTGGTCCGATATTGTTCATAGGCCGCACGGTCACTTTCGGCGCGCCCCCCGCGCCGACGCAGGCGGAAACCCAGCCGCAAGCGGAGCCCCGGGCCGGCTCGGGCGCGCAGTAAGCCGCCGCCCGGCCGCAGCCGATGCTCTGGGGCGCGGGGGCGCCCGCCCCGCGCCAGCCTGCCATGCAGCCCGCCAGGCGCAAGATCAGCTGCTTCCGGCCGTATCCAGCAGCGCTTGCAGCTCCGCTTCGGTAAAGCCGGCGGCCCGGCGCGCCGGCAAGTTGAACGGACCCCGCAAGCGCGGGGCGCGATATTGGGCGGCGAGCCTGGAAAATTCCACAACGGGGTCCAGTCTCCGGGCATGGCAGAGATGGCGATACCAGCGGTTGCCGATGGCGACATGGCCGATCTCGTCCCGCAATATGATGTCGATGATCGCCGCGGCGGCGCTGTCTCCCGCCGCGGCGAGTTTGTCGCGCACCACCGGCGAAGCGTCCAGGCCTCTTGCTTCGAGCGTTCGGGGCACCAGCGCCAGGCGCGCCAGCAAATCGCCGGCGGTGCGTTCCGCCATTTCCCACAAGCCGTCGTGCGCCGGCATATCGCCATAAGCCCATCCCAGCGTTTCCAGATGGGCGCTGAGCATGGAGTAATGCAAAGCCTCTTCGCCCGCCACGCGCGCCCAGTCCCGATAGAAGGCATCGGGCATGCCCGCATAGCGCCAGATGATATCCAGCGCCAGATTGATGGCGTTGAATTCGATATGGGTCAATGAATGGATCAGCGCCGCCCTGCCCTCCGGCGACCCCATGGCGCGCTGCTTGACGCGCTGCGGATGCACCAATTGCGGCCGGTCGGGCCGTCCGGGCATGGCCGCCTGGATTCCACCGGAATGCATGCCTTCGGCGGCCGACAAAGACAGCGATACGCCGCGGGCCAGCTCTGCCGTGTCATCGTCCGCGCCCACAACAGGCGTATCGGCCAGGCCGGCCACGGCGGCCGCTTTGGCGGCGGGATCGGTAAGCAGCAAGGCGGCCAAGGCTCTGGCGCGCAAGGTATCGGACTTCATTCCGGCATTCTATCGTGAACCGCGGGCCGGTTACCCACGCGCCGGTCTCGCGCCTCGGCATCAGCCTTTGGAAGACTGTGGCGAACTCCACTGGATGGCGCCCCGCAAGGCGGTGATGGATTCCATGGGCGCGCTCTTGCGGAAGCTCGACGGCGCCATGCCGGTGTAATCGCGAAAGGCGCTGGAGAAGCTGGCCGCGCTGGAAAAACCCAATTGCGCGGCAATGTCCGACAAGCTCGAAGACGTCTGCAACAGCAGCCGCTGCGCCCTGAGCATGCGTTCCTCGCGCATGAATTGCGCGGGCGTCATGCCCAAATGCCGGCGAAAGAGAGTGGCGATACGGCGCGCATCGACGCCCAGGGCCGCAGCCAATTCCTTCTGCCGCAGGGCATACCCTCTGGGCGAAGCGAGCAAGCGCTTGGCCGTTTGCAATAGCGATTGATCGCCGGGTTCATCCGGCCACAAAGGAGGCGTCGGGAAAGCGGACATAAAGCGGACAGCGGGGGCCATGCCGCAAGCGGCCGGCCCCGAACGTTAGGTTGTGTAACGTTAATTTCCCCGCCGGGCTTTGTCCAAGAATTCCGTATTTTATTGACGATTGTTAACTTTGCGCGAGCCTGTGGCTCATGCACCCGCCTTCAGGACAGCGGAATGTCGCCTTGCACCGGCGCCGCGGTGCCGGATCGTTCCAGCGCTTCCGTAAGCATGCGCCTGACGTCGTCGAGGTCATTGCGCAAAGCCTGCAGCTCGGCGCCGCTCAGGCGCACCGCCGCGTCCTGGTCGTGCTCGACCTCGTGCACGTCGCCCAGGCGGTTGCGCGCCCCGCTGATGGTGAAGCCCTGCTCGTAAAGCAGATTGCGTATGCGCCGGATGAGCAGCACTTCGTGGTGCTGGTAATAGCGGCGATTGCCGCGGCGCTTCACAGGCTTGAGCTGAGTGAATTCCTGTTCCCAATAGCGCAGCACATGCGGCTTGACGCAACACAGTTCACTGACCTCGCCTATGGTGAAATACCGCTTGGCGGGGATCGGAGGCAAGATGACGGAGGGATTATCGCTTGTGCTCATGTGTGGAAAATATGCCGGTTAAAGGAAGCTGCGGCTTATTTGGCGGCGGGCGCTTTGCCGGCCATTTCCACCGCGCTTTTCAATTTCTGGCTGGCATGGAAGGTAACGACCCGACGGGCGGCTATGGGAATGACTTCCCCGGTCTTGGGGTTGCGGCCCGGCCGGGGAGGTTTGTCGCGCACCTGGAAATTGCCGAAACCGGACAGCTTGACTTCGACCCCGCGCGCCAGCGAATCGCGTATCTCTTCGAAAAATGTATCGACGATATCCTTGGCTTCACGTTTGTTCAGGCCCACGCGTTCGAACAGCAGCTCGGCGAGTTCGGCCTTGGTCAAAGTACGATCGGGATTCATGGTCCTGTTCTCCTCAGGCGCGCTGGCGCACGCCGTGTGCCTCGACTAGCGCCTGCAGCAAGCGCGCCATGCATTGCTCGACGGCGGCATCGTCGAGCGTGGCTTCCCGCCCCTGCAGCCAGAAGCGGAAGGCCATGCTCTTTTCAGCGGCTTGCGCCGCCTTGTCGCGCCATACGTCGAACAATTTAATATCCTTGACGATGCCAAGAGTAGCATTAGATTGGATTGTTTGCGTAAGCGTGTTCAACAAATCCTGATAGCGGACGTCCAGGCCGGCCCATACAGCCAGGTCGCGGATGACGATGGGCTGGCGCGAAAGTTCGGCCGGCGCCGGCATGGGGCTGTGGGAGATCGCCGCGGCATCCAGTTCGAAAACGACTGGAGGCTGCGCCAGATCGCACTGCTGCGCCCAGCGCGGGTGGATCTCGCCCAGCCAGCCGACGGGTTTGCCGGCCAGATAAAGCCGCGCCGAACGGCCGGGATGCAGGGCCGGATGGCTTTCCGTCACGCAGGTCAAGTCGGCGGCTTGGGCGCCCAGCAGGGCTTCCACATCCCTCTTCACGTCGTAGAAATCGACCTGGCGGGTCGCCGCGCCCCACTGCTCTTCCAGCGCGGGACCCCACGCCGCGCCGGCCAGGTATTGCGGCTGGGACACGCCCGCCACAGCCAGATCGCCGTCCCGGGCCCGCGCGTCGCGCATGAACACCTTGCCCAGCTCGAATACGCGCACCCGGCTTTGCTTGCGATTGGCATTGTGCACAATGTTCGCCAGCAGTCCCCCTATCAGGCTGGACCGCATGACGGCCAGTTGGCTGGCGATGGGGTTGACCAGCCGGATGGGATCAGGATTGCCGGCGTAGTCGCGTTCCCAGGCTTCTTCCACAAACGAGAAGTTGATGACTTCCTGGTAATCCAGGGCGGTCATGCGCGCCCGCAAGGCGTGCGGACCCACCAGCGTTTCCGGAGAAACCAGCATTTTGGTGCGTGCGACGGGAGGCTGATCGGGAATGCGTTCGAAGCCATAGATGCGCGCGACCTCTTCGATCAAGTCCTCTTCCAGGAAGAGATCGAATCGGTAGGACGGGGGTTCGACCAGGAAAACATCGCCCGCGCCGCCCTCTTCGACCGTGAAAGGCAGTTGCAGGCGCGTGAAAATGCTTTCCACTTCTTGCCGCTCCACCGCCACGCCCAGCACCCGGCGGCAGCGTTCCAGACGCATGCGCACCGGTACGCGCGCCGGCAGATTGATGATTTGATCGTCCAGCGGGCCGGCCCGCCCGCCGCAGATGTCGATGAGCAGCCGGGTCATGAATTCCAGGTGCTCGGCAATCGTGGAAAAATCCACGCCGCGCTCGAAACGATGGCTGGCTTCGGAGCTGAATTTGTAGCGCCTGGCTCGCCCCATGATGGCGTCCGGCCACCAGAACGCGCCTTCCAGGTAGATGTCGGTGGTGTCCAGGGTCACGGCCGAGGCTTCGCCGCCCATGATGCCGGCCATGCTTTCCACTACTTCGCCCGCGGCGATGACGCCCACATCGGCGTCCAGCTTCACCGTCTGGCCGTTGAGCAGCTCCAGCTGTTCGCCGGGATGCGCCCAGCGCACAGTCAGGCCGCCCTGTATGCGCTGCAGGTCGAATACGTGCGTGGGACGGCCCAATTCCAGCATGACATAGTTGGAGATATCGACCAGCGCGGAAATGGAGCGCTGCCCCGCCCGCTCCAGGCGGGCCTTCATCCAGGCAGGCGTTTCCGCCCGGGCGTTCACGCCGCGGATGATACGGCCGGCGAAGCGGCCGCAAAGATCGGGCGCCTCGACCTTGACGGGCAGGCGATCGTCCAGGCTCGCCTGCACGGGCTCGAAGGCGTGCGGCCGCAAAGGCGCGCCCGTCAGGGCCGACACTTCGCGCGCCACGCCCCAGATCGACAGGCAGTCCGCCCGATTGGGCGTCAGCTTGAGCGTGAACAGGGCGTCGTCCAGGTCCAGCGCCTCGCGCAGGGACTGCCCCACGGCAGCGTCCTCGTCCAGCACCAGCAGGCCGGCATGGTCTTGCGATAGCCCCAATTCGCGCGCCGAGCACAGCATGCCCGAAGATTCCACGCCGCGCATTTTGGCAACGCCGATCTTCATGCCGCCCGGCAGTTCCGCCCCCACCCGGGCCAAGGGCACCTTGATGCCCGCGGCGGCGTTGGGCGCCCCGCACACGATCTGCAGCGGGGTCCCGGAGCCGTCGTCCACCTTGCAGACCCGCAACTTGTCCGCATTGGGATGCGGCCCGGCTTCCAGGATGCGCGCCACCACGACGCCGCTGAAGGGAGGCGCCACCGTCGTGGTCTCCTCCACCTCCAGGCCGGCCATCGTCAGGCGATGCGCCAGTTCGTCGGTGTCCAGATCGGGGTTTACAAATGCGCGCAGCCAGGACTCAGGGAATTGCATAATCTACTCGTCGGATTCTTGTTACGGCCACATGGCCGGCGCAATCAGATCGCGCCGGCCGCCATCGTGGAATATCAGCGGTTGAACTGGCGCAGGAAGCGCAGATCGCCCTCGAAAAACTGGCGCAGATCGTTGACGCCGTAGCGCAACATGGTCAGGCGTTCCAGCCCGGAGCCGAAGGCGAAGCCGATGTAGCGTTCCGGGTCGAGCCCGAAATTGCGCACCACATCGGGGTGCACCTGCCCCGAACCGGAGATTTCCAGCCAGCGGCCCTGATTCGGCCCCGAGGTGAACATCATGTCGATTTCAGCGGAAGGCTCGGTGAACGGGAAGAAAGAGGGGCGGAAACGCAGGGTCAGGTCGTCGGTTTCGAAGAAGGCCCTGAGAAAATCGGTGTAGACGCCCTTCAGGTCGGCGAAAGAAATGTCTTCGGCTATCCACAGGCCTTCGACCTGATGGAACATGGGGGAATGGGTGGCGTCGCTGTCCACGCGATAGGTGCGGCCCGGCGCGATGACCTTGATGGGTGGCTTGTGCATGCGCGCATAGCGCACTTGCATGGGGCTGGTGTGGGTGCGCAGCAGCAAGGGCAGGCCCTGGCTGTCCTGCATGTCCACGTAGAAGGTATCCTGCATGGACCTGGCGGGATGGTTTTCCGGGTTGTTCAGGGCCGTGAAATTGGTCCAGTCGTTCTCGATTTCGGGGCCATCGGCCACATCGAAGCCGATGGAACGGAAAATGGCTTCGACCCGCTGCCAAGTCTGGATGACGGGATGGATGCCCCCGAAGCCGCGGCCGCGGCCGGGCAGGCTGACGTCTATGGTTTCGGCGGCCAGGCGCTTGTCCAATTCGGCCTGCGCCATGTCGGCGCGCCGCTGGTTCAGCAGCGCTTCGATCTGCTGCTTGATCTGATTGATGCGCGCCCCTTCGGCCTTCTTGCGCTCGGCGTCCAGTTGCGCCAGCCCTTTCAGCAGCGTGGTCAGCGCGCCCTGCTTGCCGAGAAAGCGCGCCTTGGCGTTTTCCAGCGCGGCGGCGTCGCCGGCCTGCGCGAATTGTTCCTGGGCCTGGATGACCAGGTCGTCAGCCTGAGAAGTCATAGTAGTGCTTTCCAAATGCAAACGGAGCCCGACAGAGCCCCGTTTTGCAGCAAGACAGATCGAATGCGATCAGGAAGCCAAAGCGGATTTGGCCTGAGCGACCACGGCCGCGAAACCGGCCTTGTCATTCACGGCCATATCGGCCAGCACCTTGCGGTCTAGTTCGATCGAGGCTTTCTTCGTACCGGCGATGAAGGCGCTGTAGGTCACGCCCAGTTCGCGGCAGGCCGCGTTGATCCGGGTGATCCAGAGCGCGCGGAAGGTACGCTTTTTGTTGCGGCGGTCGCGGTAGGCGTATTGCCCGGCGCGCATGACCGCCTGTTTGGCGATGCGGAATACATTACCGCGGCGGCCGCGGTAGCCTTTCGCGGCTTTAATGACTTTTTTGTGACGGGCGCGGGCGGTAACGCCGCGTTTTACGCGTGGCATAGTAGATCTCCGATAATCAAGCGAAAGGCATCATGGCCTTGACCGAGGCGACGTCAGCGTCGTGCACCGCGGCAGAACCGCGCAGTTGGCGCTTGTTCTTGGTGGTTTTCTTGGTGAGGATGTGGCGCTTGAACGCCTGGCCCCGCTTGATGGAACCGCTACCGCGAACCTGAAAGCGCTTGGCAGCGCCTTTCTTGGTTTTCATCTTAGGCATAATAAAACTCTGTTATATATGAATGCGGGTGGCCGCCCCATGCCCCATCCGCCCTTCCCCCGCCCTGTGCGCCCCGTAGTCCGAAAAAGACTGGGCGCGCAAAGCAAAGGCGCGCGGCCGAAACATATTGGCAAACACTTGAAAAACCCAACACCCACTTAGACTTGGGGGTGATTCCCGAAACTCGGGCTTTTCCTGTAAAAAAGCCAGGAAAGCTATTGATTATATGACGGATTCCGGGGGTTTGTCTAACGGCCTGCGGTCAATCCACCAGGGCGGCGGGATGCGCTTCAATGCCTCATGAGGCCTCTTGATTGAGAATGCGCCGATACTTTTCGACTTCTTCGGTATAAAGATCGCGCCCATGCGTATCGTTCGTGACGAGTAGCGGAAAGTCTTCAATCTCGAGCCGCTGGATGGCTTCGGTCTTGAGATCTTCATAGGCCACAATGGCTGCGCTCTTGATGCAAGAGAACAGGGTGGCCGATATGCCGCCGATCGCGGAAAAACACGCCGCTGTATTGTCCATGCAAACCTGGCGTATGGAGACCCCTCGATTACCCTTGCCGATTGCGGCCTTGACCCCATACTCGAAAAGCATGGGCGCATACGGATCCATGCGATACGCCGAAGTCGGCGCCACGACGCCAATTGCGTGGCCGGGCCTGGTGGAGCCGGCCCGCCGTAGAAAACGACCTGGCCGCGGAGATCCACGGGCAGCGGTCGGCCTGCCCTGAGCAGATCAATGAGTCGTTTGTGCGCCGCGTCACGCGCCATATAGATGACGCCGCTGAGCAGTACTTCGTCTCCTGCGTTGAGATGCCGGATGGCGTCATCGGTCAGCGGCGTGGACAAGTGGTGGGTTGCCATATCGTGATGCTCCTTCAGATAACGGCCGACTTGCGACGCGATGCATGACACTGGATATTGACGGCCACGGGCAGCGCGGTGATATGACAGGCGTAGGTCTCCACCGCCACCCAAAGCGCCGTGCTGACGCCACCATAGCCTTGCGGGCCTATGCCGGTCCTTTTGATCGCTTCGAGCAGTTCCCGCTCCAGCGTGGCGATATGCTCTTCCTTGTGATGCACGCCGATATCGCGCAATATGGCCTCCTTGGCAATGTCTGTCACTTTGTCGAAGCTTCCGCCTATGCCCACGCCTACGGTCAGCGGCGGGCACGCGCTGCCGCCCGCGGCTTTGATGGCATTGAGCACGAAATTCTTGACGCCTTCCACACCCTCACCGGGAAGCAGGAACTTCATGGTGCTCCAGTTTTCGCTGCCGCCGCCTTTGGGCAGAACGGTCAGATGAATTTCCGGGCCCGGAACGATTTCAGTGTGAATGACCGCTGGAGTATTGTCGTTGCTGTTTACACGCAGTAAGGGGTCCGCGACCACTGAGTTGCGCATGAACCCCTCGGCGTAGCCCTTGCGGACGCCGGCATGCACGGCGTCTTCATAGTTTCCGCCGACGATATGCACATCCTGCCCGACTTTCGCATATACGATGGTCAGGCCGGTATCGTGGCAATATGACACATTGTTTTCGCGTGCAATGCGGTCGTTATCAATAAGTTCCGGCAATACTGATTTGCCCAAAGGGGATATTTCGTTCCTGGCCGCAGCGTGAAAACCATTCACCACATCTTCTGGAAGCTTGTGGCAAGCGTCGATGCATAGTTGCGCTATCTGGTTGCTTATATCGTTGACGTGTACTTCACGCATCTTTAACCTTCCTATCTATGTATTGAGACAGTAATCAGCCCAGCAGTTTTGCGTATTCATGGATAAGCGCCGACTTCTGTTCCAGCCCGAATCCCCGGTGCGTCCGCCACAGTCACGACACTATCCTCAAGTATCGTGCCGTCTGCAAACCCGTCTAAAGGCAGGAAAATATTGGGGCAGACTTCGCAGCCACCCAGGCTCAGGCCGGCGACCCGCCTGATCTTCAATGCTATGTTCCTGGGTATCAGCGTACGCGGCTGGGGAAGATGCGACGGGGTATCCCTGCCCCGCCAATACCTTCATGGCTCTTTCGCCTGAAAGCTATTCAATTTTGGCACCGGCCGCGTCGATGACCTTCGCCCATTTCTGGACCTCATCCGCCAGGTAGCGGCGGAATTCTTCGCCATGGCGCAGCAATATGGCGTGAGCCGCACCACCATCCGGTCAGCGCTGAATATCGTTGAAGGTTTGGGACTGATTAGCCGGAAGCGGCGTGCCGGCACTGTTGTCGTGTCGAATACCACCACCCAGGCCTATACCAAGTCGCTGCACAATATCGAAGATCTTGTTCATTACGCGAGCCAGACGGAAAGGCAGGTTTTGAGTATTTCGGATGTCGTTGCTGACGAAGAGCTTGCCGAAACCCTGGAGTGCAAGCCGGGCAAGAAATGGCTGAGGGTGCAAATGCTGCGCACTAAAAAAAAAATGCCGACAGGACGCCTGTATGCTGGACGGACGCATATCTGGAGCCTCATATCGGATACGACGTACTGCCATTGATCAAAGATGGATCGGGGCTCATGAGCCATACCATCGAAAAGGAAACCGGCACATCGGTATTCGATATAAAGCAGCAAATTGATGCAGCCGCCATCCCGCTGTCCATCGCCGATGCACTGCGCGCCCGGGGCTTGAAATCACGCGGCATTACCTCGACCGGGCTAAACAGGCGTTTCTGATCACAGTCAACGTGTATCCTCCCGGCAAGTTCAGGTTTACATTCTGGATGCATCGGGCCAGAGCCGTCCAGCTATAGCCACGGTACAAAGAGATTTTGTACGTCACTACAGCGGCAGAGCAAGAAACAAATACCTTGCAGGCAGCATCACCCCCAAGGCTGCCGATACTGGATGGCTTCGGCCACGTTGGCGGCATCGATGTCTGTCCGGCCCTGCATATCCGCCACGGTGCGTGCGACGCGCAGGATGCGGTGGATGGCCCTGGCGGACCAGTGCCAGCGGGATACGGCTTGCTTGAGCAATTGCATCGCATCGGATCGAAGCCGGCAGTGGCGCTCTGTTCCCGCAGGCCCGAGCATGGCGTTGACGCCGGCCTGCCGCTGCATCTGAATTTCGCGGCAGCGCAGTACGCGTTCGCGCACCGGCACCGAGGCTTCGCCCTTGGGGCTGTCCATCCATTCGGTGTCGGCGGCCGGCAGAGCGATGTGCAGATCCATCCTGTCCAGCAAGGGGCCTGAAATGCGGCCGCGGTACTTCTTGACCTGATCCGGCATGCAGCGGCAATCCATCCGGGCGTGCCCCAGCCAGCCGCAGGGACAGGGATTCATGGCGGCGACCAATTGAAAAGCGGCGGGAAAAGTCAGGCTGCGGCTGGCCCGCGCAATGGTTACACAGCCTGTTTCCAGGGGCTCGCGCAAAGCCTCCAGTACATGGCGGCGAAACTCCGGCAGCTCATCGAGAAACAGCACGCCTCGATGAGCCAGCGTGATTTCACCAGGACGGGGATGGCTGCCGCCGCCCACCAGCGCTGCCAAAGAGGCGGAATGATGCGGCGCCCTGAAGGGCGGGATGTCGCTGTAGGACTGCGCCGCCCCGCCCAGGCCGGACAAGGCCGCGACCTCGAGCGTCTGTTCTGTGCTGAGGGGCGGCAGCAGGCCGGGCAGCCTGTGCGCAAGCATGCTTTTCCCCGTGCCCGGCGGGCCCGCCATCAACAAGCTGTGCCCGCCGGCGGCGGCGACTTCCAGCGCCCTGCGGGCCAGCGCCTGGCCGCGCACATCGGATAAACAGGCGAAGGCGGCCGGCGCGGACGCCGGTGCTTCCCGGGCGACGCTGACGGGCAAAGATGCAAGACCGGAAAAATGCCCCGCCGCCTGGGCCAGCGTGCCCGCGGCCAGCACCGTCAAGCCCGGAACCATGGCGGCCTGCTCCGCGCAGCCGGGCGGCATGATGAGTTTGGCGCCCTGGCAGCGGCGCGCCACGGCCAAAGCGATGGCCAATGGCGCGCCCACCGCCACAACGGCCCCCGTCAAAGACAATTCGCCGGCGAATACATAACCCTCGAGATCGGGCGCGGACCCCGGCGGATCGGGCTGCAACTGGCCGGAAGCGAGCAGAATGCCCAATGCGATGGGCAAGTCGAATCGCCCCGATTCCTTGGGCAGATCGGCTGGAGCCAAGTTGGCGGTAATGCGCCCCGCCGGGAATTCGAAACCGCTGCTGATGATGGCGGACCTGACGCGTTCGCGGCTTTCGCGCACGCCGGCGTCCGGCAAACCCACCAAATGGAAAGCGGGCAGGCCCTGCCCCACATGAACCTCCACGCGCACAGGCAAAGCCTGCACGCCGCACAAGGCTTGGCTGGACAATACGGCCAGAGACATCGCGCCCCCTTCAAGAACCGGCAAAGAGCAGCGCCGGCCCCAAAGGCTGCGCTTCCGCCGGCACCCAGTATGCCCGCAAACCCGTCTTGCGCGGGGCGCGCAGGGCCGATACGTCCGTCCGTAGTCTTACGCGGGCCTACCCCGACAATATTGCCGCCCATTGCGGTCGCGGACGATCTTGCCCAAGGCACGCTGTCGGGCGCCCCCATTTCGAATCCCGGCATCACGCGCAGCATTGTTCTTGCACTTCCGTCGAATCGTTCCGCAGAAAGGCATATCCGCGGCGTCTTGCAGCTTCTTACCGATGAAATGCGTCAAGCGATAGAAAGAGGAAGATGGATGGAGGGGCGATGGCTCGCCGAATAGCCCGCAAGCTGTGATGCCATGCAAAGCATGGCCGACCGCAACGGCGGCGTTCAGGCTCGCCGGTCATGCAACTCCTTCACCGCCGCAGCCTAGCTTGCGTAGCGCCGCTCGAGCTCGTCGAATAAAGGCTTGTTGACCAGCCGCTGGCGTTCGCTGAAGGGGGCCACGATGGCGGGGTCTTCGTCCAGGCGGCCATCGCGGGCCAGCATGCCGAGCGCGCGCTGCATGCCTGCCACGGCCCCCTGCAAGGCCGCATTGGCGTAAAGGACGATGCCAAAGCCCAGTTCGCCGAGCTCGGCCGCATCCAGCGTGGGCGTCTTGCCGCCGATGACGATATTGATCAGTTGCGGCTGCTGCAGAAGCTTGGGCAGTTGTTTGATTTCGTCCAGGCTTTCGACGGCTTCAACGAACAGTACGTCGGCGCCGGCTTCGGCAAAACGGCGGGCGCGCTCGATCGCCGCGTCGAAGCCCAGCGTCGCCCGCGCATCCGTACGGGCGATGATCAAGAAATCATCATCCCTGCGGGCATCGGTCGCCGCGCGTATCTTGGCGAGCATTTCTTCGAGCGGCGCGACATCCTTGCCGGCAAAATGTCCGCAGCGCTTGGGAAAGGTCTGGTCTTCGAGCTGAATGGCGTCGGCGCCCGCCGCCTCCAAGCTGCGCACGGTGTTCCATACGTTGACGGCATTGCCGAAGCCCGTATCGCCATCCACGATAAGAGGCACGTCCACCGCATCGCGGATGCGCGCGGCGCAATCGGCTATGTCGCGCAGCCCCATCATGGCCAGGTCGGGCAGGCCGTATTGCATGTTGGTGAAGCCCGCACCCGTCAAGTAGACGGCCTTGAAACCCTGGTCCACGATGATCCTGGCGCTCATGGCGTTGAATGCGCCCGGGACGACGAGGCCGTTCCTTGCGTTCACCAGTTCGCGAAGCACCTGCTTGGTAGTCTTGCTCATATCCTGCTTTCCTTTGTTTACCATTGCCGGCTCCGCCGGTTCCACCGGCGCCGTGCCGGCGTGAATCGGCGCGTATTGATGTGTGTCAACGGCATCTTACAACGCCGCCACACTCATGCCGCATGCCGATGCAAGCCGGCTGCGTATGCACAGCCGGCTGGAACCGGCCTAGTTGGCCTTGACGTCGGCTGCCTTGGCCACCTTGCCCCAGCGTTCCGTCTCGGATTTCATGAAATCCGCGGCCGCCGCCGGCGAATCCTGAGTGTAAGGTTCTATGCCCAGCTTGCCCAGTTGCTTGACCACTTCCGGATCGTTCGCCGCCTTGACCAGCGCCTGGTACAAGGTATTGACGACATCGTCCGGCGTCTTGGCCGGCGCCATCACGGCGAACCAGTTGAAAGCGAGCAGGTTGGGCAGGCCCTGCTCCACCGATGTCGGCACATCGGGCAGCACCGAGGAA
>Ga0182744_1001914_pt1 | contig 17807 bp, 19 predicted proteins | sample eDN3rd30CKraftMG_FD_128525 | JGI IMG/M metagenome (GOLD analysis project Ga0182744, IMG submission 128525) | Enriched Miracle-Growth compost microbial communities from Emeryville, California, USA - eDNA 3rd pass 30_C Kraft MG (version 2) (version 2) ...
CAAATCCCTGCCAGAAAGCCTCGGTGCCGACACCGGTTCCGACGCTCGCTTCGTTGGCGACAAAATCCGCCAGCACCTTCTCGATTTTCAAACCGGCAATTTCGACACGTGACATCTTGATCTGCTCCTGCCCCAGTTCGGGGCTTTCCCGGCCATTCTAAGAAAAGTGCAGCCACTGTCGACTGCGTCCGGCCATTCTTTCGTCAAGCCTCGTGATTTGGATGCAAATAGCATTTCGCATGCCATCCAGCTAAGTTGTTCGTGTGCGACGGAAGCAATTTTCGGAGGAAGCGGGATGGCGAGGAGACAGAGCATCTATTCTGACGCGTTCGCACACCAGAATCCGATTCCGGCCGCCTGCCGGATGGGGAATCTGGTGATGACCGGCATCATCAACGGGTCCGATCCGCATCATCCCGAGACGCCGGGCACTCTGGAAGAACAGTGCGAGCGCATGTTCGCACGCATTCCCGAGGTCATGAAGGCGGCTGGCGGCACTGTCGACAATATAGTCAAGCTAAATGTCCAGATGGCGGATCTGGCGCAGCGCAGCCTGCTCAATCGCTTCTGGACCCAGATGTTTCCGGACCCCGCGCAGCGTCCGGTCAGGCAGACGGCTGAAGTGGCGCTCGATGGCGGCAAGCTCGTCCAGTGCGATATCGTCGGCTGGATCGACTGAAGCCCGAGGCGACCGGCCAAAAAAATGCCCCGGCGGATCGCTCCGCCGGGGCATAGAATTCAGCAAGCTGCTCCAGAGCCTATTCCTGGAAGGCATCCTCGCGGGTCTTGCGGAAGCTGGGCAGGACGATCATCAGCAGCAGCAAGAGCGACAGCAGCAGCAGCACCAGCGAGATCGGACGCTCGACGAAGATCGTCGGGCTGCCGAACGACAGCACCATCGAGCGGCGCAGGTTTTCTTCCATCAGCGGTCCAAGGACGAAGCCGAGGAGGAAGGGCGCGCATTCGCAGCCGAGCTTGTTGAACGTATAACCCAGCACCGACATGCCGGCCATCATCATGACGAGGAACGTACTCGAACTGATCGCATAGGCGCCGACGCAGCACAGGATCAGGATGCAGGGGAAGAGCAGCCGGTAGGGCACCTTGAGCAGTGCCACCCACAGGCCGATCAGCGGCAGGTTGATGATGACGAGCATCAGGTTGCCGATCCACATGGAGGCGATCATGCCCCAGAACAGGATCGGCTTTTCCGTCAGCAGGGCGGTGCCCGGCGCAATGCCCTGGATCATCATCGCGCCGACCATGATCGCCATCACTGGCGTCGAGGGAATGCCCAGCGTCAGCAGCGGGATGAACGAGGTTTGCGCACCGGCGTTGTTGGCCGATTCAGGACCGGCCACGCCCTCCACAGCACCCTTGCCGAACATGGCGCGGGACTTGGAGATCTTCTTCTCCAGCGTATAGCTGGCGAACGAGGACATGACGGCGCCGCCGCCCGGCAGAATGCCGAGAAACGCGCCGATGGCAGTGCCGCGCAGCACGGCCGGCACGGCGAGCTTTGCTTCCTCTCGTGTTGGCCAAAGACTGTCGATCTTCTGGGTCGAGCTTCGATCCTCGAGCTTTTTCTCCAGATTCCCCATCATTTCGGCAAAGCCGAACAAGCCCATGGCCAAGGGAACGAAGTCGATGCCGTCATAAAGTTCGGACACGCCGAAGGTGAAGCGCGTGACGCCCGCCTGCGTATCGGTGCCGACCAGGCCGAACAGCAGGCCCAGAATGACCATGGCGACGGCTTTGAGGACCGATCCGTTCGCCAGCACGACGGCGGCGACGAGGCCGAACAGCATGAGCGAGAAATATTCCGGCGACCGGAACTTTTCTGCAAAGCCCGCCAGCATCGGCGCGAAAGCGGCGATGACAACCGTGCCGACGCAGCCGGCAAAGAACGAACCCAGCGCCGCGATGGTCAGCGCCGCGCCCGCGCGTCCGCGCCGCGCCATCTGATAACCGTCGATACACGTTATGACCGATGAGGTCTCGCCAGGCAGGTTGACCAGGATGGCAGTCGTCGAGCCGCCATACTGCGCACCGTAGTAGATGCCGGCAAGCATGATGAGCGAGCTCAGCGGATCGAGGCCGAAGGTGATCGGCAGCAGCATGGCGATCGTTGCGATCGGACCAATGCCGGGCAGCACCCCGATGAGCGTGCCGAGCAGACAGCCGACCAGGCAGAACAGCAGGTTCGCAGGTGTGACAGCAGCGCCGAAGCCGGTCGCGAGATTTGCAAAAACGTCCATATCAGGGGCTCCACATCCATGGGGCCATTGATTGGCCGAGCAGTTTGATGAATAGCAGGATCGAGAAGAGTGCGACGGCGGCGGACAGCAGAACCGCTTCTTTCCATTTCACCTCGACGCTGGCAAATGCCGCAACGATGCCGACGATGAAGACCGTCGGCGCAAGACCGACACGCTCGATCAGAAGTCCGAACAGAACGATGCCCAGCAGGATGAAGATCTGCGGCCGCCATTTGCCGGGCGCGATGGACGGACCGTCCAACGCGATGCCGCGCAAGCCGATGATAATGCCCAGGCCAAGCAGAAACCAGGCAAGCACGGTCGGCAGAAAGCCTGGACCCATGCGCGTCACCGTTCCGAACGCATAGTTGCGTCCAAGAAACAGCGCTAACGCTCCGAAGCAGATAAAAAGCAGGCCCGCCCAGAAGTCCTGCGGGCTTTTGACACGCAACATCGATAGTCTCCCTGAATCTTGCGATCTCTGTAGCCTGAACGAACTGTTACAACGACGGCGCGATCTGCGTCATTGCGCCAGCCTGTTCCGGCTTCTCACATCCGTGTTCTGATTTCGAAAAAACCCCACTCTTGAAAGGATCGATTCCCTTTCGCCCGCCTGTCGTATCTCTCATTGTGTTGGCATGTGCAAACCGTTCTGAAAACCCTGGTTGCGATTTCTATCCCTGAGAGGCGGACTTTTTTTCTGCTGCACCGCACAAATCCCGGGAGTGCGGCGCACGTCATAGGATGGGCTCCTTGTCCGTGTCGGGATGGGCGTCTGCCCCATCGTTGCCTGCTGCGATCTCGTCGCTCTCCGGCAACGGGTGCGGCGTTGGGCTGTTGGTCCGCAATTGGCGCAGGAGGGCGGTCAATTGCTGGCGCAATTGGGCGTGGTCCTCGGGCGCCATCCACTTCATGGCCTCGGCTTCGACCTGTTCGGCAATGGCGGTGCCCTGCCTGAGCGTTTCCCGCCCGGCCGGCGACAGCGTCATATGGAGAATGCGGCGGTTGTCTTCGCTGGTCGAGCGCTCGATCAGGCCGCGCTTCAACATGCCGGCGACGATCTGGTTCATCGTTTGCGGGGTGACGAAAAAGCGCCGTGCGAGTTCGGCCGACGACAGGCCGGAATAGCGGTCCAGCAGGCCTAGAATGGTGAATTGGATGCCGGTCATATTCAGGCCGCGGAACTGACTCTCCAGCCGCGACCGGAGGGCCTGGCCGGTCTGGTTCAGCAGGTAGATGGTGCTTGGCACAGTCTCTGACACGAATTCATCCTCCCTTGACGCCATCTGCCGGGCTGATTTAAGGGACCCTTATATTTAACGATGGGAGGAGGTTCAAGATGACGAAATCAACCGATAGCACACAAAAATGGGGCAAGGATGTTGTCTTCACCATTGAAGACGGGATCGCCTGGGTCAAACTGAACCGGCCGGAAAAGCGCAATGCCATCAATCCCGGCATCGTTTACGAAATGAACGCGGTTCTCGACGAGCTGGAAATGGACGATGCCTGCCAGGTGGTCGTCATCTCCGGCAACGGCGACACGTTTTCGGCCGGCCAGGACCTCAAGGAATATTTCCGTGAGCCGGCGAGCTGGCACCCGGTCGAGCGCGAACGGATGATGAAGGCCAATGCCAACTGGCAGTGGCGCCGGCTGATGTATTATTCCAAGCCGACCATCGCCATGGTCAACGGCTGGTGTTTCGGCGGCGCGTTCCAGGTTCTGCTCGGCTGCGATCTCGCCATCGCCGACGTCGATGCGCGCTTCGGCCTGTCGGAAATCAACTGGGGCATCATTCCCGCCGGCATCGTCACCAAGTCGGTGGCCATGGCGCTCACGCAGCGCAAGGCGCTCTACTACATCATGACGGGTGAGAACTTCGACGGCCGTGAGGCCGAGAACATCGGTCTCGTGAACTTCGCGGTTCCGAAAGATCAGCTTGTCGAGCGCACCAAGAAACTCGCGGCTGTCCTGATGGAGAAGAATCCCCACGTCCTGCGTGCCTGCAAGGTGGGCTATCACTACGTGCGCGACATGCAGTGGGACATGGCCGCCGAATATCTGCATGCGAAGTCCGATCAGGCAAAATACATGGACCCCGAAAAGGGCGCCGCCAAGGGTATGAGCCAGTTCATCGACGAAAAGAGCTACCGTCCGGGGCTTGGCGCTTACGACCGAAAGCGGTAAGCTTCGTAAAGCGACAAAAATGGAGGAAACGCGATGCCGATCTTGCAGCAGACCTTGAGGATCGGAGCAGCGTTATCCCTTATTCTGACCGCGACTTTCGCCCGCGCTACGCCAGACGCGGCGGAGTGGGCGAAGATCGTCGAGGCGGCAAAGAAGGAAGGCAAGGTCGTCGTCTATTCAGGTTATGTGTCGCCCAATACGCATAAGGCGATCGGCGATGCCTTCGAGAAGCAATACGGCATCAAGGTCGAATATTTCATGGCGCGCGGCGGCGAGTTGCGCGAGCGCGTCCGCATCGAACAATCGACCAACCGATTTCTTGCCGACGTTTCGCACAATGCGCTGACGCAGACATCGGCCGCAAACCGGATCGAGAATTCGCTTGTGCCTCATGGCGGTCTGCCCGGCATGAAGCGCCTCAAGCCCGATTTCGCAGCGCGTGCCGACGATACCGTCGTCCCGATTTTCACCATCAATTACGGCTTTCTCATCAATACCAATCTGGTCAAGCCCGGCGACGAGCCGAAGGGCTGGCGCGACCTGCTCGATCCGAAATGGAAAGACAAGATCCTCAGCGACGATCCGCGCGCCTCAGGTGGCGGCCGCGTCATGTTCCACATGACCTATGATAAATGGGGCGCGGAATTTCACGAAAAGCTGGCGGCGCAGAACCTCGTCTTCGTGCGCGACTATAATGAAGCGACGCGGCGGGTCGCCAGGGGCGAATACCCGATCTACATTCCCTTCATTCTCGGCGACTATGCCAAGATCAAGCCGCTGCCGGTCAAATATATCATTCCGCGGGAAGGCTCGACCTACGGCTCCTACGGCGTTTCCATCTTCCGCAATGCGCCGCATCCCAATGCCGCGCGCGTTTTTGCCAATTTCTATTTCTCCGACACGGCCCAGGCGGTTTACGCCAATGACGGCCACGGCATCGTCATTTCCGATCTCAAGGAAAAGCTCAGTCCGGAGGCGGAAGCGCTCGCCGGCGTGAAGCCGCTGGTGCCGGAGGATTTCACCCGCATCCAGGTGATGTTCGATCGGGCCAAGGCAATCTACAAATAGATAAGGCCATCTACAAGTAGAAGCCTGCCTGGAGCCTCGGTTCTGATAGAATCAGAACCGAGGCTCCAGTTTTTTTGACGCGTTTTCTTCACGCGAACCGGTGACCACTTCGCTCAAAAACGCTCTATCGGTGGCGCAGGCTCATGATGTAGGCGGCAAGCCCGTCGAGCTCCGCCGCCGACAGATGCAGCATCGGCATGCTCGCATGCGGCGACTGCAGGAACACTTTGACGGAAAGCTCCGTCATCGATCGGATATTGGCGATCGCTTCGAAAGCCGGAGCGTCAGCCTTGCCCGGTTTTCCCTTTGCATCGATCCGGTGACACTGGACGCAGGCCACTTCGGCCGTGCGCCGGCCCTGCGCGATGCGCGCGCCCTCGTCCTGTGCCATGGCGGCCGGCATCGACGCAAGGATGCCGGTGACCACAGCACTATGGAGGAGGGATGCCCGGATGGCCCGCGTCATACTTTCTGCGCCGTCGTCTTGTCGGTCTGTTTGAAGAACGCCCGCGCGTGCGCGACGATGTCGCCGTCGCCCGGATGGTCCGCCGCTTCGACGCCCGCGATGATCTTCGCGATCGCGGGATCGTGCGCCTCGATATGTTTCACGAGTTCATGCTTGGCATTTGCCGGGCCGATGATCAGCACTGCCTGAGACTTCGCTAATTCCGCAGCGACCGCGTGCAGGAACTTCTGGTCTTCGGCCGCATGGCCGCTGCCGATCGAATTGGCATGATGATGAATGTTCACATGCGGATCGGAGGGGTGCACCACCTGTTTGTCGGCATCCGTGGCGTTGAAGTGAAAAATCTTCGCCTCCTTATGGTCGATCCAGACGACGGCGTGGAAATGTTCGGCCATGACTTTTGCCTTTCGCAAGCAGGATGATCTTTGAACGCTTGGCCCAATTGGAAGCCCTTATTGTAAGCCCTTGGGACCACGGGTCAAAGTGACATATGGCCCACGCTGAGGCGGCTGGCACTGATCTGGATCAATCCGTCGTTACGGCATGCCGAAGCTTGCCGTCGGCGTCGATTTGCGCCAGTCTGCCCGCCGAGGCCGCCTGACAAGAGCGGTGCACCGATGTCCGCGGACACGCAAAAAACACGGAAACGAGGGAGGAAGCGTCATGGGTCTGCCGGGCTCCATTCGCATCGCTGTCAGCGCTCTTATCATGAGCTGTTGCGCCGTATCCGTCCACGCGGCCGACGCCGCGCTGATCGCTGCTGCCAGGAAGGAGGGGCATGTCGTCTGGTACACGACGCTCATCATCAACCAGTTCGCCCGTCCTGCTGCCGAGGCCTTCGAAAAGAAATACGGCATCAAGGTCGATTATGTGCGTGCCGATCCGACGGCCATCGCTTTGCGACTGGTCAACGAAAGCAAGGCCGGCCAGGTGCAGGCCGATATTTTCGACGGCTTCGGCGTCTCCGCCCTGGTCAAGGAAGGCTATGTCGAAAGCTGGCTGCCGGAAGCGATCAAGCACTATCCCCGGGAACTCTACGATCCCAAGGGCCATTGGGTCGCCTCCAATCTCTATGTTCTGACGCCGGCCTTCAACACCAGCCTCGTGCCCAAGGGCAGCGAACCAAAAACGTTTGCCGATCTTCTCGACCCCAAGTGGAAAGGGAGGATGGCGTGGAGTTCGCGCGGATCAGCGTCGAGTGCGCCGGGTTTCATCGGTTCGGTCCTGACCGCCATGGGTGAAGAAAAAGGCATGGATTATCTGAAGAAACTGGCGGGCCAGAACATCGTCAGCATCGATGCCTCGGCGCGCCAGATCGTCGATCAGATGATTGCCGGCGAATATGCGATTGCCCTGCAGACGTTCAATCATCACTCGGTCATCAGCGCCGCGAAGGGGGCGCCCTCCGCCTGGATTCCCATGGAGCCGGCGATGACGACGCTCAACGTGGTGGCACTGACGTCGAAAAGCCCCCATCCCAGCGCGGGCAAGCTGTTCATGGAATTCCTGGTATCGGAAGACGGGCAGAAGCTTTTCCGAGACGCCGACTACATGCCGGCTGATCCGGCCATTCCGCCGCGCGATCCGTCCCTGCGGCCCGATACCGGCAAGTTCAAGGCGAAATATTTCACCCCTGACGAACTCGATGCCGCCATACCGCGATGGGCCGAGATCTACCAGCGCCTGTTCCGTTAGAACAACTAAATGCCAACCAGGAGCTCTCAGGGTGAGGGCTTCTGTTAGCTGACTTCCGCTTGCAACAGCGCAACAGAGTCGGTTCCATCGCCTCGAGTGAATTATCGCTCATACTCTTAGCTTAAGCGGGCAGCACGTCGCGGATCACTTCCTGCGTCGTCCGCACGTCGCCGAAGCTCTGGTAGAACGAGGTCAGGCCGGCGAGATGGTCTTCCGGATAGCGCGCTCCGTTGGCATCTGAAACCATGATGACCTTGTAATCGCGCATCATGGCGTCTCGCGCCGCGCTCTCGCAGCACATATTGGTCGCCGTGCCGGTGACTACCAGGCTGTCGATGCCGCGGGCCTGCAACACCTCTTCGATATTGGATGCGCCGGCGATGAAAGGGCTGAACCGGCTCTTGTAGAGAATCTCGTCGCCCGGTTCGATGTCGAGGTCCTTGTGGAACGCGTGGCCGGGATGGCCGGGAGAAAGCTGGTCGCGATGATTGGCGCCTTTTTCCGGCGTGAAGAAATGATCGTGGTAGATCGGCCAATGGCTCGTGCCGTCGGTGCCGGCGGTCATGCCGACCCACATGACGAGACCGCCTTGTGCGCGCAGATGGCGTGCGAGGACGTTGATGTTGGGGATCATGCCGACGACCGAGGCGATTTCGCCGACATAGAAATTCTGCATGTCGATGACCAGCAAAGCGGTCCGCTTGGGCTCGAAGCGATCATAGATCGTCAACCGGCCACGTTTGGCCATTACCCGATCGATCACGTACTGGGGAAAACCGTAGGGAGTTGTCATCGCACTTCACCACCGTCGCTGCAATTTCGCGCATATCGCTGTTTGCCAACTGCCATGTCAATGGTGGTTGTCAATGGCAATGGGCCGCGCGGGCGAGTGTGGGCAGAGCGTCAGGTCGAGTTTGCGGGCATAATAATTTCCCAGGAGCGCGTTTTTGCCTCGCATTGTAAGCTTTTCTTTCTGCGCCCGATCTTTAGAGTGCGGGTCATCAGCGCGGATAGGGAGAATCCAGCCGCGACGGATTTGTCCGCGCCGTTCAAGAGGGAGAAAAGAAATGAACAACCTGTCGAGACGTAAACTTCTTGCCGCCGCCGGCGCGACGGCGACATCGGCGCTGCTGGCCTTTCCGGGCTCAGGCATAGCGGACCAGTTCCCAAGCCAGGATTTCCGGGTCATCTGCGCTTTTCCCGCGGGCAGTGGCGCCGACGTGCTGGTGCGTTTCTTCTCGGAGGAGTTGCGCAAGAAATCTGGCCGCACGGTGATCGTCGAGAACAAGGTCGGAGCGGCGGGCAATATCGCCGCCCAGTTCACGGCGCGCGCCAAGCCGGACGGCTACACGATTCACATTCACGCCGGCAGTTCGACAGCGGCGAATTTCAGCCTGTTCAAGAACCCGCCGATCAATCCGTCGAAGGAACTGCAGGTCGTCGCGACCTTGAACCAGCAGCCGTTCATGGTCGTCGTCGACGCCAAAAGTCCTTATAAAAATCTCAAGGAATTGACCGCCGCCATGCTCAAGAAGGGCGAGAAAGCGAGCTATGCCGAGTCGAATACGACAGGCAAGGTGATGGGCGAGCTCTATAAAGTCGCCACCGGCGTCAAGGCTGTCGATATCCCTTACCGGACAGCCGCCGACAGCATCAATGATTTCTCGACCGGCGCGGTCGATTACGGCATGATGGATCCGCAATCCGCCATCTCCAATGCGAAGGCTGGCCGCTGGCGCATGCTCGCCGTCAGCACGGAAAAGCGGGTGAACGCCGTGCCCGATCTGCCGACGATGACGGAAGAAGGCGTGCCGGGCGTCGAACTTTCAGGCTGGTTCGCAGCCATGGTGCCGATCGAGACGCCGCGCCCGGTGGTCGATCAGTTGAACAAATGGTTCAACGAGATCGAAGCCGAGGACGCCACGAAGAAATTCCTCAACACCTATGGCGGTGATCCCTGGATCACTACGCCGGAGCAGGGCCAGGCGCAGCTCGCCAAGGACCAGAAGGACTGGGCAGGCTATGTCAAGGCCGCGAAGATCCAGCCGCAATAGGACCTGCTCGCAAAGGATTCTGGTTGGAAAGGGCATTTTTTCAATGAATTGAATGTGCTTTTCCGATTCAGGGTCACAAAATGCTCTGATGCAATCTTGCAACCGGTCGAATGTCGCACGATATAGCCGGTTGCAGTTTTGCGGGTGATTCCGTTTCGCGGGAACCGGCAAGCCAGTGTCCGCGACAGGTAGTCCATGCAATCGATCGTCTCCGTTTCCGGCCTCAGCAAGGTCTATGCGTCCGGATTTCAAGCGCTCAAGGCGGTCGACCTTGAAATTCGCCGCGGCGAAATCTTCGCACTCCTCGGCCCCAACGGCGCCGGCAAGACGACCTTGATCGGCATCATCTGCGGGCTGGTGCAGCCCACCTCCGGCAAGGTCCTCGCTGACGGCCACGATATCATCAGCGATTACCGTGCCGCCCGCTCCAAGATCGGTCTTGTGCCGCAGGAACTGTCGACCGACATGTTCGAGACGGTGTGGAACACGGTGAGCTTCAGCCGCGGCCTGTTCGGCAAGTCTCCCGCGCCCGCCCACATCGAGCGCGTGCTGCGCGATCTCTCGCTATGGGACAAGAAGGACAACAAGATCGCCACCCTCTCGGGCGGCATGAAGCGCCGGGTGCTTATCGCCAAGGCTCTGTCGCATGAGCCTGCCATCCTGTTTCTCGACGAGCCGACGGCCGGCGTCGATGTCGAACTGCGCCGCGATATGTGGGAGATGATGCGGCGCCTGCGCGAAACCGGCGTCACCATCATCCTCACCACCCATTATATCGAGGAAGCCGAAGAGATGGCGGACCGTATCGGGGTCATCAACAAGGGCGAGATCATTCTCGTCGACGACAAGGTGAGCCTGCTGAAAAAGCTCGGCAAGTCGCAGTTGACGATCGAGCTGAAAGAACCCCTGGTCCATGTGCCGGCCGAACTCTCGGACCTGCCCATCGAATTGTCGAACGATGGCGCGGCTCTGGTCTATACGGTCAACGGTTCCGACGGCGGCGGAGAGCAGGGCGGCATCGCCGAATTGCTGCGCCGGCTCGCGACGCTCGGCATCGATTTCCGCAATCTCGAAACCCGGCGCAGTTCGCTCGAGGACATTTTCATCGATCTGGTGAGGGCGCGGTGATGAATCTTTACGCCATCCGCTCGATCTATTTTTTTGAACTCTCCCGCGCCTGGCGCACCCTGTTCCAGAGCATCGCCTCGCCGGTGCTTTCGACCTCGCTCTATTTCATCGTGTTCGGTTCCGCCATCGGCTCGCGCATGCAGCAGATCGACGGTGTCAGCTACGGCGCGTATATCGTGCCGGGTCTCATCCTGCTGACCCTGCTGACCGAGAGCATATCCAACGCCTCCTTCGGCATCTACATGCCGAAGTTCACCGGCGCCATCTACGAAGTGCTGTCGGCGCCCGTGTCGGTGCTGGAGATCGTCATTGGCTATGTCGGCGCGGCGGCCACCAAATCGGTCATCCTGGGATTGATCATCCTTGTCACGGCCCGGCTGTTCGTGCCCTTCGAAATCGCCCATCCCTTTGTCATGATCGGCTTTCTGGTGCTGATCGCCGTCACCTTCAGCCTGTTCGGATTTCTGCTTGGCCTGTGGGCCGACAGTTTCGAGAAACTGCAGATCGTGCCGATGATGGTGGTGACGCCGCTGACCTTCCTCGGCGGCTCGTTCTATTCCATCGACATGCTGCCGCCGCTGTGGCGCACGATCACGCTGTTCAACCCCGTCGTCTATCTGGTCAACGGGTTTCGCTGGGCGTTCTATGGCATCGCCGATGTCAATGTGACCGTCAGCGTCGCCATGACCGTGATTTTCATGCTTGTATGCCTCAGCATTATCTGGTGGATTTTCCGGACCGGATACAAGCTGCGGAGCTAGCGATGAAATTTGCGGGCGTTACGGCGATGTTGGGTGCCGGTCTCGTCGGTGCCGGCCTGTTGAGCATGGCGCCGGCCGCCGCGACCGAATTCTGCGATGTGCGCAAGACGCCGGACGGGTTCGTGGCGCTGCGCGCCTCGCCCAGCCCCAAGGGAAAGCTGGTCGCACGCATGAAGGCCGGCGACGAGGTGCTCGGCGATTCGACCGTGGATAGCGTCAAAGGCTGGATCTACGTGACCTGGTGGAAGGGCGGCCGATTCAAGACCGGCAAGCCCAATGGCTATGATGACCCCAGCGGCAAGGGCTGGGTCTACGGCAAGTTCGTCGACGAGCTTTGCGGCTGAGGCAATGCCCATCAATCACCTTCGCGCAGCTCTCTTGCTCGCTGCCGGTCTTGCCGGCGGGGCGCTGATGGAGATCCGGCCCGCCGCCGCCACGGTTTTTTGTGACGTCAAAAAAACGCGGGATGGATTTGTCGCGCTTCGCTCGAAGCCGGATTCCAGGGCAAAACTGGTCGCGCGGATGCGCGTCGGCGACGAGGTTCAGGCCATCACGAGCACCGGAAACGTGAACGGCTGGATGCAAGTGATCTGGTGGAAGGGCGGCCGCTTCAAGTCGGGCGGGCCGACCTATGACGCACCCAGCGGCAAAGGCTGGGCCTATCGCAGGTTCATCGACGAATGTGGTTGATGTCAGCCCTCACCCGCCTCTTGCGCAGCAAGGGCGGATGAGTGTGGTCGTTTCGCTCACTCGAAGCGCGGCGTCACCTTCATATAGAACTTCGCCATCTCCGGCCGCAGGCGGTCCATCACTTCCTTGTTGAGGTCGGTCTGCGGCTTCGCCGTGTCCGGCAGCAGCGAAAAATATTTGGTGTCCTTCGTCTGCTCCGCGAACTCCGCCTTGGCGCGTTGCAGCAGTTCCGGCGAGGTGAGGAGGTCGAGCGCGGACGCGGCCATCACCTTGCTCGCCGCCACCATGCCCTTGTGCGCCATGGTGCTGGTCGGCGTCACTGCCGCCGGCCAGGCGTGATAGCCGATGCCGGGTACGCTGCCGGGAAACGTCATCAGGCCCGTCGGCACGTTCCAGGTGTAATCGCCGATGTCGTTTGACGAGAACGACTGCGGTCGCGATCCCGGCGGCGGCAGGGCGGTGGCGAGGCCGACTTCCTTCTTGCCGTTGGCCTTCTGGAATTCCTTGGCGAAGGCGACCTCCTCGTCGCTCCATTTCGGCAGGCCGACCGTCTCCATGTTCTTGCGGATGCCTTCGCTGATCGTCTTGTTGCCGAGTTGCGGCCAGGCCGAGGCGATCACGTCCGGCGGGTCCATGGTCGTGCCGGTCATCAGCGCCGCGCCTTCGCCGATCTTCACCAGCTTGTCGAAGTTCTCCTTGGCCGTGGCGGCCGTGGCGTCGCGCACGAACCACCAGATCTTGCCGAGATCGGGAATGATATTGGGCTGGATGCCGCCGGCGACGATGGTGCGGTGGGTGCGCGCCGTCGGCCGCAGATGCTCGCGCAATTTGTCGAGCCCGATGTCCATCAGTTCGACCGCATCGACCGCGTCCTTGCCGTCCCACGGGTTGACGGCGCCATGGGCGGTCTTGCCGTGGAAGGTGAAGGTGGCGCTGATCGCCGCATAATTCTGCAGGCCCCAGCCGGTGTTGAAATTGTCGCCGATGTGGACGATCAGCGCCGCATCGACATCCTTCAGATAGCCGGCCCGCACCAAAAACGGCCGGCTGGCCAGTTGCTCTTCCGCCGGTCCAAGCGACAGCATGATGGTGCCCGGCAGCTTGTACTGCTCCATTACCTTCTTCAGGGCGAACATGGCGCCAGCGGTGATGCCGGCATGGGTGTTGTGGCCTTCCATATGGCCCGGCGCGCCGGCGACCATGGGTTTGCGTGGAATCGAGCCCGGCGTCTGCGAGCCTTCCGGCAAGGCGTCGATCTCGCTGGCGATGAGGATGGTCGGCTTGCCGCTCCCCCATTTGGCCCAAAGATTGGTCGGCATGCCGGCGCCGCCGAGTTCGACGGTGAAGCCGGCTGCTTCCAGCGTATCCTTCAGGAGCTTCGTGCTTTGGACTTCCTGCATGCCGGGTTCTGCATAGAAGAACACCGCATCGCCGATGTCGGCGATCTGCTTGGCATTGCGGTCGATGATCTGGAAGGCGGTGGTCTTGTGCTCGTCGGCTGCGCGCGCCGGGACGCTGGCGAGAATTCCCAGACTCACCAGCGCCGAACCCATCAAAAGAAGCTGTCGACCGAAAATCTGTTGCTGCTGCCGCATGGGGATACCTCCGGTTGGAATGTCGCGCCTAAGCTAGCATCATGGTTGCAGTAAGCAATCCTGCTCGTGAAACGATACATCGCATGTTCCAGAGCGTCTTCGAGCGAAGCGGCCGCTAGCCGAAATGCACCGCGGCGAGCTGCGCGGAGACGTCCCAGAGGCGCGCGGCGGCGGCTTCATCCAAGGATGCCTCTGGCGGCTTGGCATCCGATGGATAGCCACGCGTTTCGAACAGCCTGTCAGGGCCGTAATAGCCGCCGGGCCTGGCTGCCTCGGCGGTCGCCGCGAACAATGTCGGCAGCGCGCCCTGTGCGACCGGCTGAAACAGAAACCACAGAAAGCGACGCGCCATAGCCGCGGCGCTGCTGGACCCCGCGCCATTGGGCAGCAGGTCCGTACGCGAGATGCCGGGATGCGCCGCCATACTCGCCACGCTCCAGCCGGCCGCTTCGCTGCGGCGCTGAAGCTCGAACGCGAACATCAGGCAGGCGAGTTTGGACTGGCTGTAAACCGGCATCGGCTTGTAGTTGCGCTCGGCCTGCAGATCGCCGAAGTTGATCGCGCCATCGCGGGCGGCAATGCTTGAAAGTGTGACGACCCGCGGGCTGCGGCCTTTGCGCAGCAGTGGCAGCATTTGCGCGGTCAGTGCGAAATGGCCGAGGTAATTGGTACCGAATTGCAACTCAAGACCGTCGCCCGTTGTCCGGCGTGCCGGAGGCGTCATCACGCCGGCATTGTTGATAAGGACGTCGAGGTGACTGCGCCCGGCGCGCAGACGGCGGCCAAAGGCGGAGATGGATCGCAAATCCGCCAGATCGAGCACTTCGAAACTGATCGTGGCGCCGGGGCTGGCTTGCCTGATTTTGGCGACGGCCTCCGCGCCTTTGGCGGGATTGCGGCCGGCTACGATCACATCTGCCCCGGCGCCCGCCAGGGCCAGCGCAGTCTCATAGCCAAGGCCGCCTGTGCCGGTGACGACGATCGAACGTCCGCGTTGGGACGGGATGTCGGCTACTGTCCACCTGGACATGATTGTTCTCCGTGTCGACTGCTGATGATCGACCACTGGAGCGGTAAGGTTGCCGGAACCTTGCGCGACCACCTGAACCTTCAAATATCTTGCTTATTCCTCCATAGACCTGTGCAATCGCTGCAGGCATATAGCTGGGCATGAGCTGGCCCGGCTCCATCCATATCTGCCCGCCCGGAGTGTCCAATGCGGTTTTTATCCCTGCCATTCCCCGCTTTGCTGATGAGCGTGTGCCTGGTCGCTCTGCCAATGACGGGATTGGCCGTGGCGGCGGAAGGGCAGGCCGTCGATCGTATCGGCGTACCGGGCTCGATTGAGTTCGATGGCAAGCCTCATGCGCTGGCGTGGACGTCGAATCCATCGAACGGCTATTTCAAGCAGGAATACCTCCCCGCGGGACAGGACACGGCGACCTATACGCAGATGATCATGATCGACGTGCTGGAGACCGGCGTCGATGTAAAAACCGCGCTGGCCTCGCAGGTGCGTTTTCTGAACCAGCGCAAGACCACGGACCCGATGGTCAATATGGCGATCGTGGAGAACAAGGCCACAGGGGAAATGCTGCTCGATTTCATCATCAGCGATGACAGCACCAAGGGCAAATCCATCGCCGAATGGAATGCCTACCGCTACAAACCGCACACGGGCCGGGACGGCAGGAAGGGCGTAATGCTGTTCGCGCTCAGCCGCCGCGCCTATAACGACGACATCGACGGCTTTCTGAGAGAGCTTCGCGTGCTTCGCCCAGGCCTCATCAGCAAGGTCGCGCGCTACCCGCTGCCGGCTGTTACGACATCGGCGCGGCCTTAATCCAAGATAGTTTGCGCACTGCCGCAAGCTAACAGAAGCCCTCATCCTGAGGAGCGCCTGAAAGGCGCGTCTCGAAGGACGGGGGCGACACGCCGCAACCTCGACGCCATGTGCATGAATGATGCGAGGGCAGGACGTATATTGCAAATAGCCAATGAGAGATGCGTGCATATCGCCCCCGTCCTTCGAGACGCACGCTACGCGTGCTCCTCAGGATGAGGGCTTCTGTTGGGTCTTGTGCTTTTCAGACGCTCAAGCTGCCACGCTCTTCATCTCGCCGGCGAGGACCGTATAGCAGGCAAGCCAGCTATCGCGGGTCTCGTCGGTGAAGTCCGGCCCCAATCCCTGTTCGAGGGTCCAGATCAGCGCCGCGCCGACGGTGTCGTAATGCGCGTCCTTGACGCCATAGCCGGTGTGACGCCGCGCCAGGTCGCGCACCGCCGGCGTCAGTTCGTCGAGGCGGTGCAGGTTGGTGACGACGGTGCCGAGCATGGCCATCAGCTTGCGGCCCTGCTCGGCCATGTCGCCTTTGAACAGCGGCCGCAGGGACGGATCGAGCGTGAACAGCCGCTCGTAGAACAGCGCCGCGGCTGCTTCTGAAATAGGCACCACCTTGGCGAAGCTGGATTTCACGAGATCGATTTGAGCAGGTTGCATGGGAGCCTCCATCGCTGACTCGATGAAGCAACTCCCATGCCTGACTGGAATGACTAAAAAGTCAGACCACCATGCCCTTCGCCAGCTCGCTTACCTGCCGCTCGAACAGCGCCCGGTAGGCGCCGTTCTCGTGGCGCAACAGCGCCTGGTGCGTGCCTTCCTCGACCACCTTGCCGCGGTCGAAGACCAGGATGCGATCCATCGCCCGCACCGTCGAGAGCCGGTGCGCGATGACGATGGCGGTGCGGCCGACCATCAGCCGTTCCATCGCCTCCTGGATCAGGGCCTCCGATTCCGAATCCAGGCTCGAGGTCGCCTCGTCGAGGATCAGGATCGGCGCATCGGCCAGGAACGCGCGAGCCAGTGCCACTCTTTGCCGCTCGCCGCCCGACAGCTTGACGCCGCGCTCGCCCACCAGCGTGCCATAGCCTTTCGGCAGCCGCGCGATGAAGTCATGCGCATTGGCAAGCCGCGCCACCCGCTCGATCTCAACCTGCGAGGCGCCGGGCCGGCCGTAGGCGATGTTCTCGGCCAGCGACCGGTGAAACAGCACCGGCTCCTGCTGCACGATGGCGATATTGGCGCGCAGGCTCGCCTGCGTCGCCGTTGCGATATCGCGCCCGTCGATGCTGATGCGCCCGCCGGTGACATCGTAAAGGCGCTGCACCAGCTTGACGAAGGTCGTCTTGCCGGAGCCCGAACGCCCGACGAGGCCGACCTTCTCGCCGGCGGCGATGCGCAGCGAGAAGTCGCGATAGAGCGGCTTGGCATGCCCGCCGTAATGGAAGGTGACATGCTCGAAGGCGATGTCGCCCGCCGTCACGCTCATCGGTGTTGCGCCTTTGACATCGGCGACGCCGAAGGGCTGGTCGTGCATGGCGACGAGCTCCTCCATGTCGTTCACCGAACGCTGCAGGTTGTGCACATGCTGGCCGACATCGCGCAGATAGCCGTGCACCACCGCATAGCTTGTCAGCACGAAGGCGACATCGCCGGGGCTCGCCTGGCCTTTCGCCCACAGCCAGATGACGAGGCCGATGACGGAGCCGCGCAGGATCAGCAGCACGAGCTGCTGCGCCGTGCCCGAATTGGTGCCGCGCACCCAGGTGCGCCGCGTCCGCCGCGACCATTTCGCCATAACCCGAGCAAGACGGGAATCCTCGCGCACTTCCGCCCCATAGGCCTTGACCACGGGGTTGCACGAGATCGCATCGGCCAATGCGCCGCCCATGCGCGTATCCCAGCTATTGGCCAGCCGCGCCGAGGGCGCCACATAGCGAAGCGACAGCGCGATGGTGACGACGGTATAGAGCACCGAGCCGGCGAACACGACGAGCCCCATCGCTGGCCAGTGCCAGGCGAGCAGCACCGTCGTGCCCAGCAGCACCACGACCGACGGCAGCA
>Ga0182744_1001915_pt1 | contig 17807 bp, 19 predicted proteins | sample eDN3rd30CKraftMG_FD_128525 | JGI IMG/M metagenome (GOLD analysis project Ga0182744, IMG submission 128525) | Enriched Miracle-Growth compost microbial communities from Emeryville, California, USA - eDNA 3rd pass 30_C Kraft MG (version 2) (version 2) ...
CGGTAATAACGACTACTTTATTTTTGAATGAAGCCATAACGCTAAATATTAGAACCACAAAAATATGCACTTGTTATAAGAGCACCCGTTTTGAAGGTAAATAATTTATGGCAGATGGAGAAATAATGGACATTTACCCTAAAATGGCGGCATTTTAGCGATTGACGAGATTAAAGGAAAGCAATGATGGCCGATTGCCGGGGTTTATTTTGTGTTGTTTTCTGGATAGCGGCCTGGTAAAAAAAACGCATTCGTTTTTAATTTTCCTGGAATATTAAAAACGAATGCGGGGCGCTGTAGATGGATATTTTTTGGTATAATTGTTCTCTTCAACTAACAACCAAAGGCAGCCATCTGATGCTCAGCTGAAGTTTTTGCCCTAAGGTGTCTGCTTTTTGGCTTCGTTTTCTTCCATCCGCATTTTTTTTGCATCTTGCAGGAAATCCGAAGCGAAAATAAAATTGTTCAGTTTTTCGTCCTTGGAATATATAATCTCTTTATTGGAGCCTTCCCACTGTTTATGGCCTTCATACATATAGATGATGTGATCGCCTATCTCCATAACGCTGTTCATATCATGGGTAATGACAACGGTCGTCATATTGTACTCCACGGTAATTTCTTTGATCAGTTTGTCAATCAACAGTGATGTCTGCGGATCCAGCCCAGAGTTGGGTTCATCGCAAAAAAGATATTTAGGGTTCAGTACAATCGCCCTGGCAATGCCCACTCTTTTTTTCATTCCGCCACTGATCTCAGAAGGGAATTTTTTATGTGCGTCTTCCAGGTTTACGCGCGCCAGTACCTCATCCACTCTTTTATGTTTTTCTCCGTTGGTCAGTTTAGAGAACATGTCCAGCGGGAACATGATATTTTGTTCTACTGTCATGGAATCAAAGAGTGCAGAGCCCTGGAATAACATGCCTATTTGTTGGCGCAATTCTTTACGGTCATTTTTTTCCATGGAGACAATGTCGCGGCCTTCAAAAAGAATTTCTCCCTTTTCCGGTGTAAACAGGCCCACAATGCATTTGGTAAGTACCGTTTTTCCACTGCCACTGGAGCCGATAATCAGGTTACATTTCCCGGCATCCAGGGTCATGGAAACCCCTTTGATTATTGTTTTATCCCCAAAGCTCTTTTCTACGTCTTTTAATTCGATCATACTAATTTTTTCAAACAGATGGTTACGGTTGACCTGTCAATAGCCGCCGCTTATTAATTAAAGATACTTCCAGGAGGTTAAATAACCATAATCTGCTTTGGAAATTACCGTTAAATCCTTCTGAGAAGCCTGGCCGGTTCACCGGACAGGTCCCAAAGTGGTTACTGAAGGACGCTAATCTGGCCACGCAGCAGGTCCTCGTATTCATCTCTTTTCCGGATTAGCTGTGCTTTACCATCCATGACCAGTACTTCGGCCGGCCTGAGCCTTGAATTAAAATTGCTGCTCATCTCAAAACCATAGGCCCCTGCATTATAAAAACAAAGTAGATCACCTTCATGCGTTTCGACAATCTTGCGGTCCCAGGCAAAAGTATCTGTTTCACAGATATTGCCTACCACGGTATAGATCCTTTCATCACCTTCCGGTCTGCTGATGTTTTCCACCCGGTGATAGGCTTCATAAAACATAGGACGGATCAGGTGGTTGAAACCGGAATCCACCCCAATAAAAACCGTGGCTGTTGTTTGTTTGATAAGATTGGCCTTAACGACAAAATAGCCGGATTCACTGACCAGGAATTTACCCGGTTCAAACCATATCTGGTGTTTTTTGCCCATTTCCTTATCGTATTTTGCAAATGCTTCTCCCACTTTCTGTCCAAGCAGTTCGACGTCCGTAGAATCGTCGCCATCTTTATAAGGGACTTTAAAACCGCTGCCCAGGTCCAAAAATTCTACTTGCGGGAAATGGCGCGCAATATCCAACATCACATCCAGTCCGTTTAAAAAGATATTGATATCTTTGATTTCACTGCCTGTATGCAGGTGCAGTCCTTTAACGTGCAGCCCAGTTGATTGCACAATGCGCTCAATATGGCGCATCTGATGAATAGAAATTCCAAATTTGCTATCCACATGCCCGGTGGAAATTTTATAATTGCCCCCAGCCATTATATGCGGGTTTAACCGTATGCTGACCGGATAGCTGCCTCCATATTTATTGCCAAAACGCTCTAAAAAAGAAATATTGTCTATATTGATATTGACGCCAAGGCGCTTGCCTTCTTCCAGCTCAGTAAAAGCCACACTGTTGGGCGTAAACATAATTTGCCTGGGTTTAAAACCGACAGCCAGCCCCAGTTTTACCTCATTGATACTGACACAATCCAGGTCGGTACCCAGATTTTTCATCAATTTCAGGATATTGATATTGGTCAGCGCCTTACACGCATAGAAAAAACGTGCATTGACCCCTTTGAAAGCATTTTGCAGCCGGTTATACTGACTGGCAATTTGCTCTGCATGATATATATACAGCGGGGTACCGTATTGATGGGCAATTCCCAGTAACTGCTCGTGCGAAAGTTCCATTTTAGCTTACTTGGTTTAACGAATGAACGATTTTGTTGGTTTTAATTATAAACGATGCACGAAATTAAGAAACCTGGCGCTTCTTTAAGGGATTTTAGCCTAAATCTTTAATGGCTTGTTCGCGTATAATCAGTCGTTGCCGCTAAAAGCAAAGGCAGGAAGGACTGATCCGCCGAATCGGCCTAAAATGAACAGCTGTTTGTTTAGCGGCTACTATTGTGATTTGACAAGCATATGCCTTTGGGGAAAGGTTAAAGAGCGCCTGCTTTTTGCCGGTTAATTGGCAAAAGAATTAAAGCGAAGCGGCGGCCATTCCCCTTTAAAAAAGGAATGGCCGCCGCCATTTTCATACCAATTTGTTATTGTTGCCCGGAACAAGTATTCAGGGAAGTTTTCATGGCAATTTAGTCAAACATACATTTTAAAGGATCACGTAGCCAATTCCAAGTTGGATCTGCTGGTTGGTCCATTTGGATTTATCGGTGACATCGGAAACCTTTGTGTTTGCAAGTCCAATATTATAACGACCATAAACTTTGAATCCGCCCAGGTTCAACTGTGCGCCCAAGTCAATGGCAAAGTCTCCGCTTTTAAAAGCTTCTTTGCCGTTTTCTACCAGGTTATTATCTTTATTCATTAATATCCCGAATTGCGGACCTGCCTGTATCGTGAGGATATTGGCTGGCTTAAAGTTTAACAACACAGGGATGCTGAGGTAGTTCAAATGGCCTTTGGTGCCTTGTTTTAAGGCGTCCCCTACATTTGAACTGGTCCTTACCTGTGTCTTTGTCTGATTAAACAACACTTCTGGTTGGATACCCCATTTCTCTCCAATGCCCAGATCTGCAAAAAAACCGGCGTGAACGCCAAAATTATAGCCGTCTTTAAAGGACTGGCCATCAATTTTCCCCAGGGTCGCTCCTGCTTTTATGCCTAAGTTAAGGCTCTGGGCACCGACTCCTGTTGCCAGAAGTAAAATTGCTGCTGACAGAAATAATGTGATCTTCTTCATAAATTTTGTTTTTTAATGAAATGCCCCGCTAGAAGGCACAGAATAAAATACCAAAACGGATTCTATTTTGAGACAAAAGTAAGGCAATACAGTTTAATTTGAATGCAATTAACCACAAAACAAAATTGGAATGAAACGAATAAAATAATGGACCTTTTTTAATTGGATTTTTTGATCTTTGTATCCAATCAATCAAATCCAAACCGTTATGGAGGCTACCTATTATATCCGAGAAACCCGTCCAGGGGATTTGCCTGCTATTTTAGAAATCATGAATGAATCCATCCGCAATAGTACGGCCATATATGAAGAGGAGCCGCGCAACCTGACCTATGTGCAGCAGTGGCTGGAAACGCAAAAAAACTGCGGTATGCCGGTTTTTAGTTGTCTGCATAATGAGTCAACGGTAGGCTATGGAACCTACGGGCAGTTCAGGCCTAAATACGGGTATAGATTCAGTGTGGAGCATTCAATTTATGTGGAGGAATTTCATCGCAGGGCAGGCATCGGACAGTTACTGCTGACGGCACTTATACAAAGAGCGAAGGCGGATGGCCTGCATCGGATGATTGCAGGCATAGATGCGGAAAACCATGGCAGCATCCGGTTTCACGAGAAAAACGGATTTGTGAACGTCGGTCACTTACACGAAGTCGGGTTTAAATTTGGCAGATATTTGGACCTGGTGTTCCTGCAACTGGACTTGCCGGCTTATCCAGAACAAAAATGAAGGACAAGTTGATGGTGGGGTATTAATAAGGTTATTTTTCAGGCAGTGTCCAATTCCTTATTTTTTAAAAGAAATGTCACTGCCTGCCTTCAGTTCATAGGGCTGTCTGTCCCTTTCGAAAATGATAGCCGGCAGGCTGCCTTCAAGGGTGGTCTTTTCGCCCCGGACCCTAATCCAGCTACCCTCCGGCAGGCCTACAACCGGTATGTCGTTCTGGGTCAGAAATTCGGCTATTCTTGTCTCCCTTGTTTCGCCCATGTGTGCAGTGGCTGTCCTGCCAGAAATAAAATGCGGATTAATATTAAATGGAACCAGGCCGAGCGTCGTGAATGATGGAGGATATACGATGGGCATATCGTTGGTCGTGCCCATGGTGAGGCCGCCGATATTGGCCCCCGCACTTGTGCCCAAATAAGGAGCCCCTTCCAGTACACGTTGTTTTATGGGATCCATCAGACCCAGCAGGTGCAGTTGCCGGACAAGTAAGAAGGTATTGCCACCGCCTGTAAAAATAGCCTCGGCATTTTTACAGGCCATAACCGGGTCTTTGGCCGATGCGAGATTATCTACAGCAATGCCCATGGATTCGAAGAAATTGGCAGCGCTGGCTGTATATTGCCCGTGGTCAATGCCACCAGGCCTTGCAAAAGGAACAAATAGCAAACGTTTAATCCCGGCAAAATGTTTTTCCAAAACCGGCCTTAGGTATTGCAGGTAAGTCTGTCCTGACAGGGTAGAGGTACTGCCAAGCAGGATATTGGGAGTGGTATAGGACTTGTTTTCCATATTTTTTTTATGATAGTTCAGGTTATGACGGATCAGACATGAGGACAAAAATAATTTTTATTTTTCAATGGCACTGAAACATGGCAAAGTATTTTAAATGAATTAAAGTTAACGCGGGGACTGCAAGTGCGGGCCCGTAAGCTTTAAAAAGAAGGCCTGCCAACTTTAAATTCAATTTAAAGTTGGCAGGCCTTCTTTTCCGTTTGTACCACTGGTACTCCTGAAGGACCAATGGTCTCCTGTTAGTTTTTAAGCTATTTATTATTTACTTAAGGAATCTAAAATAGGACCCGCAGCGGAATCTATTGCGCCTTCGTTTTCCCCAAGGCTGTCTGCTCCCTGTCCCTGCATGGCCGCGCCATAGTTTTCCATTACTCTTTTGATCGTTCCTTCCAGATCAATTTTCCAATCCCCTTTTACTTTTTTCAGCACATAGGTGTTGGTCGTTTCTTTTTGGCCCATAACCTCTTGTTTAAAAACTGTTTTGACGTCCACAGTAGCTGTAGAATCATTTTCCTTTTTCTCATTTGAGGCGGTGATGACTGCGCCATCCAAAATGGCCTTGATTGAATCCGGGGCCGGATTAGATTTGGTCATCTCTTCCCCCTGGTCCAGCATAGGTTGATCTTTTGCCGTTACCAGTGTTTTACCTTTGGTAAAATCATTATGCAGCATCGCTGTTTCAAATGCTTTTGCCACATCTGAAGGAGAAGTGGATGATTTACATGAGTAGACAGTTACTGCCAACATAAAAAGGGCGCCCAGCCAAATAGATTTTTTCATTATTTTACATTTTCTTTTGAACCTGCAAAGATTATGCATTTTTTTCTTTTACAGCGTTTTTATGGCTGAAAAAATGCTGTTCGCCGGTTTCTACCTCATCCGCCTTATTATAGGCTTTGATGATTTGTTTGACCAAGCGGTGCCGGACGACATCCTCTTCGTTGAGCTCAATATGGGCTATTCCGTCAATTTTGCGCAGTATGGAAACTGCTTTCCAGAGCCCACTGCGCTGGTTCTTAGGTAGATCGATCTGGGTCGGATCGCCCGTGATGATGGCTTTGGCATTGGCCCCAATACGGGTCAGGAACATTTTTAACTGCAAATCGTTGGCGTTTTGAGACTCATCCAGGATAATAAAGGCATTATCCAGAGTTCTTCCCCGCATATAGGCTAATGGAGCGATCTCTATGGTCCTGTTGCTCATGTAATAACCCAATTTGTCCGCAGGAATCATATCATCCAGCGCATCGTATAACGGTCTCAAATAAGGATCGATCTTTTCCTTTAAATCGCCCGGCAAAAAACCCAGGCTTTCGCCCGCTTCGACGGCAGGGCGGGTTAGAATGATTTTTTTTACGATCTTGTTTTTCAGGGCGCGGACCGCAATGGCAACTGCTGTATAAGTCTTGCCGGTACCTGCGGGCCCGATGGCAAAAACAATATCATTGCTGTCTGCCGCCTGCACCATCATTTTCTGATTGGCTGTACGGGCCCGGATGGTTTTCCCGTTGGGACCGAATACCAGCACATCATTGGGATGTTTTTCAAGAAAATGATCCACTTTGCCTTCATCGACGCTACCCAGGATCTCTTCAAAATATGCATCACTGAGATCGCCGCTGCGCTCCATATATTTAAGGATCAGGTTGATCTTCTCTTTAGCTTCCTCCACATATTCTGCAGCGCCGCTTAGTTTGATCTGTGTTCCTCTGGAGAGGATTTTTAAAAGGGGGAATCTTTTTTTGAGCAGATTTAATTTGGCATTGTTGACGCCAAAAAACTCAATAGGGTTAAGTGTGTCCAGGTGTATGATGGTGTCTGTCAAAATAAAAAAATTAAAGGTTAATAATAAAGCCTGGCTGTACAGCTGACTCCGGCATTGCGTTTACGTAGTGCGCGGTACGGTCAGCCCTGGCAATAATCCGATAAAAAGTACGGACGATATAAATTTCAATCCGCAGATTCTTATCCTCATTTTCACTCCAAAAGCGTATGGTTGTTTTTCCTCCTTTCATTGCAATTTACGAATCTCGTGCCAGGAAAATTCTTATAAGTTATTAACAGATGTGGTAAAATAATTAAAAAAGCAACAAAATACCACAGGACAAGCAGTTCACAAAGCTGTTGAACATCGGAAGCGGTTGACTGACCGGGTCAGTGGGGCCACCCGCTTTGACTCCCACCTGAATTGCTCCTCAAAGCGCGCTATGTAAGTGCGCTATATAAACCCACGTTCAGTCAATTGAATACTTTAAAATGATTTTATTTACCCGGGGTATCATCCTGCTCCTTTGTATCTGTCGGTGCGACTGTTAGCGGCTGATCCGCTTTTTGTTCCACGGTCTGTATCCAGACGGCATATTCATTTGGATAAATCCTACGGCCTTTAATTCTGGCATTCGCTCTTGTGTACGCAGCTCCGAAGTAAAGGATAATCGCAGAGTAATAAACCCAGGAAAGTATGATAATAACCGAACCTGCGGCACCGAAGGTATTGCCTATATTGCTATGCTGGAGGTAATAACCAATCAAAAATTTGCCGACCATAAAAAGTAGGGCGGTGGTAAAGGCACCATTCCAGACATCTTTCCATTTGACTTTGGCATCCGGCAGGACTTTGAAAATAATGGCAAAGAGACTGGTAATGGTTAAAAAAGTAAGGGCTATATTAATGATATAAGAGGTAAAGACTTCGGTTTGGGGGAAAATATCCGTAAATCGAGTCATAATTGCCGCAATGATGGCGTTGATCAGCAGTGATACCAGCAAAATAAAACCCAGGCCAATGACAATGGAAAAGCTAAGTAACCTGTTTAATAATAACTTAAGCCATCCTTTTCTTGGTTTGGCTTTAACACGCCAGATCACATTAATGGAATCCTGGATCTCTGTAAAAATTCCTGTAGCAGAAACAATCAAGGCCACGATGCCTACTATTTGCATCAGTGCCCCGTTGTGCTGGGTCAGTACATTTTGAATCATCTGGTGCACCTGTTCGGCAGCGCTCGGGCCCAAAAGCTTGTTAAGCTGATCAAAGACATAGCCCGCTGGCTTTTTTCGGACAAAAATAGAGGAAAGGGAGAGCACAATAATAATCATGGGTGCCAGGCCAAAAATGGTATAATAGGCCAAAGCTGCACTCATGCGCATAATATTAATCTCCGCAAAATCGCTGATCGTCTGTTTAAGCGCTTTCCAGATATGTTTGATTCTTTTAATCATAATTGTTGGCTTGTTTGGGGCAGGATGGTAAGAAAAAGAGAAAGTTAAAAGATTAGGTCTTTGAGGTAAGCGCCGGGTTGTTTTTATGGCGGTCTTTGTCGCGGTCCGATTTTTTAGCAAAGTTTTTTTGCAGTGCCTGGCTTAAATCCACCCCAGTCTGGTTCGCCAGGCACAATAGAACCCAAAGCACATCGGCCAATTCATCTCCGAGCGCTTCATTATTATTAAGGTGCGCTTCGGTTTGCTTAAAGGATTGTTCACCAAATTGCCTGACCATTAACCTGGAAAGTTCGCCGACTTCTTCCATCAGTATGCCAAGATTGGTTAATTCATTGAAATACCGGACCCCAATCGTATTGATCCATTCGTCGACCTGTTGCTGGGCGTTCTTAATTGTGATTTCAGCAGACTTTTCGCCGGACGCTCCCTGATCTTTTGCTGTGATTGCCATAAATTTTTAAAAAATAAAAAAATAATTTTTGTGATTTAAATTTTGCCGCCTTGTAAATATGCCAAAAAAGGTCCGACACCGCTATTGTTGTTGGATGGACTTGTTCAAAAATAATACTTTTTTACCCTTCCGCCTCGTGCCGGCAACACTCAGGACAAAGGATGACTTTTTGTCAAATACTGCATATAATTAATGAAAACAGCTATTGACGGTCCCTTGAATCCATCCAGATGGTAACCGGCCCGTCATTGACTAACGCGACCTGCATGTCTGCGCCAAAGCTACCTGTTGCAATTTCTTTGCCTAATTTGGCAGAAAGGGTCCGGATCATGTCTTTATAAAGGGGAATGGCCACATCGGGGCTGGCGGCTCTTATGTAAGAAGGCCGGTTCCCCTTTTTAATGCTGGCATGTAAGGTAAACTGACTGATCAGCAGAATATCGCCGTCCGTTTCCAGCAGACTTTTATTCATGACACCGTTAAGGTCATTAAACACGCGCATCCTGACGACTTTACCGGCAAGCCACTCAATATCCTCGGGCCCGTCCTGGGCCTCAATTCCTACGAATAATAACAGCCCGTGACCAATAGAAGCGACACATTGATTTTCAATTGTAACGCTTGCTTTAAGAACTCTTTGTAAAAGGATACGCATAATCTTTAATATCTTTTATATTTTTGGGGCTGCAAAAGGTTGCCGGCCATTATGGATGGCTAGCGCATTGGCTCCAAAAGTATTTAACCAGTTGAATAATGGCAAACATAGATATATCTGCTGAAATTTCCTTTAAAACGGCCCGTAGCGGTGGTAAGGGCGGGCAGAATGTCAATAAGGTGGAAACCATGGTAGAGGGCCGCTTTACCATTAAGGACTCCGCCCTGTTGACAGACAAACAAAAAGAACGATTAATCAAAGCCTTATCCGGGCGAATGACTTCCACGGGGACCCTGCTGATAAAATCACAGTCCGAGCGCACGCAGCTTGGAAATAAGGAAAAGGTGGTCCACAAGATCAATAAGCTGATCAACCAGGCAATGATTGTAAAGAAGGTCCGTATTGTCACTACACCATCAGCTGCGGCCAAAAAAAAGCGGCTGGATAATAAAAAAAGACAGTCCCTTAAAAAGCAGTGGCGGTCAGCCACCGGATATGAATAGGCAGATGATTGGGCAGCTATTGCTGGTTGCCAATCCAAATTCCAGGGCAAAAATGTATGCCAGTAAACCTAACTTGATTACATTTGTTGCACGTATCATCATAGGAATATCTATTTAAAAAAGGGGAAAATTTTGAGTGGTATCAAACAATTAGCAGGACAGACCGTCTGGTATGGCCTCAGTAATATCGGTGGCAAATTCCTGGGTTATCTCACCATGCCGATTATTACTTACTTAGTCGGCTCCAGGGCCGGGCAGGCAGAAATGGGCACCTATACCATACTTTATACGTATATTGCCTTGCTCAATATTGTTTTTACCTATGGATTTGAGACGGCTTATTTTCGGTTCTCCAATAAGGAAGGTATTTCACAAAGATCCTTGTTTCAGACGGCTTTTACTTCGCATATCATCAGTACCTGTTGCTTTGTCTTTTTGATTTCCTTGTTCAGGGTACCGATGGGGGATTTTATTGGTGTAGAAGGGCATTATTCCTATATTGAATGGTGTTTATCTATTATCGCTTTTGATACTTTTTGCGTAATTCCCCTGGCAAAACTCCGTAAGGAGGGCCGACCTAAAAAATACGCCTTTGTCAATCTGGCAGGCATTGCGGTTTATGTCTTTTTAACTGTTTATTTTCTGGCCTATTTGCCGGACGCGGCGACCAAGTCTACCGGCTGGCTCCATAACTGGTACCTGCAGCAAACAAAAACCGGATTGTTGTTAAAAGCAAATCTGGCACAGGCCGTGGTGACCTTTGTTCTACTATTTAAGGAATGGCGGACGATCCGTTTTGAACTGGAAAAAAATCTTTGGCGACAGCTATGGCGCTATAGCTCTCCTATGATCATCGGCGGACTGGCCGGCATGGTCAACGAAGTGATTGACCGTCAGATGCTTGAAAAACTTTACAATGGCAGTAGTCAGGAATCTAAAATACAGGTTGCCATATATGGCTACTGTTACAAACTTTCTATTTTTATTACCCTGTTTATTTCTGCATTCAAGATGGCGGCAGAACCTTTCTTTTTTAATAAAAGCCAGGACAAGGACGCAGGTAAAGTTTATGCACGGGTGATGAAATGGTTTGTCATTACGCTGGCCATTGCATTTTTATTTGCATCGCTGTTTTTAGATATCTGGATATATATCTTGGGGCCCGCCTATCGAAGCGGCATAGGCGTAGTCCCGGTTTTGTTGGCGGCCAATCTCTGTCTGGGAATATATTACAACCTTTCCATCTGGTATAAGCTGGCAGATAAACTGCGCATTGGTATGTATATTACCTTATTTGGCGCGGCCATTACTTTTTTGGGTAATTATTACTTTATACCTGTTTTCGGATATTATGCCTGTGCCTGGACAACATTTAGTTGTTATTTTCTGATGATGATTATCTGTTATAAAACGGGACAGCGGATGTATCCGATTCCCTATAATGTCAAGAAAATCTGCGCCTACCTTGTAGTGATGTTATTGCTTTATTTTATTCATGTTGCCATTGGTGCCTTAACGGGCAGCCTGATTATTCGGGTAATTGCCGCCATGGTGCTGATGGGACTTTTTTTGATGCTGGTGCTCTTAGCGGAGAAAAAAGAACTGGAGAGAATGCCCCTCATCGGCCCTTATGTTATTAAATGGATGGAAAGACCGGCGGCCATTTAATATGCCGGTTAAAGGGTTTTTACAGATAATGCCATTATAATGCCGCTGCAGCGGCGTTTCAATTATTAAAACTGTCAGCTTTTAGTCTTAACACAGCTAAAATCCACCCTGTACGTCTGCAGGAAAAGCATTGTATGGAGTACTGCTTTTTTTGCCTGGCTTGTCTCCTTAAAAATAAAACGAGTATCCGTGGATAGTCCCGGGGTGTTGCTTGTGAATACAATTCAAAGAAACGAGGGCTTTCCTTTAAAACAGGGAAATTGCGGTAAATTGATGGCTGAAGTGGCGGAAAAACGCTAGTTAGGTTACTTATGGCTACAATACTTTATGTTCACTTCTAATACCAGTCCCCAAAGGGTTGGCTTTATTAATAATGCACGCATGAAAAAATATACCATTTTGATTTCTGCTGTCGCTGCTATTGGCGGCCTGCTATTTGGGTTTGATACAGCCGTTATTGCCGGAACCATCCCCGCTTTACGTAGCTATTTTACCCTGGATGACAACGCCATCGGCCTGGTTGTCGCGGCAGCCTCCATAGGTTGCATTCCCGGTGCTTTATTTGCCGGCAACCTGGCCAATCGCTATGGCAGAAAGCTGATGATGCTGGTCACCGCAGTTTTATATGTGATCGCGGCTCTGGGCAGCGGCATGGCGGGCAGTTTTGAATCGCTGGTTCTTTACCGTTTTATCGGTGGACTGGCCATCGGAATGGCTTCTACACTGGCGCCTATATATATATCTGAGGTGGCCCCTGCCCAATACAGGGGCAGGCTGGGTATGAGCCAGCAACTGGCGATCGTGGTAGGTATATTGCTGGCCTTTATTTCCAATTATTTTATCGACAGGGCGGGCTGGGCTTTTTTGACACCGGAAAACACCTGGCGCTACATGCTGGCAGCGGCGGTTTTCCCTTCTGTAATTTTCTTTGTTTTGTTGTTATTGGTCCCGGAGAGCCCCCGATGGCTGATTCAGCGTGCACGCCATGACCATGCGCACCGGATATTTGGCCGGATTTATGAACCGCTTAAGGCCAAAGAAGAATTATTGACCGTACAACAGGATATTGCCGCCAGTAAAAAGGGATTAGGTTTCATGGAAATCTTCTCACCTAAATATAGGAAAGTGGTCTGGATCGGTGTCGTTTTTGCCGCCATTGCCCAGTTAACGGGTATCAATATTATTTTCTATTATGCCCCGTTGATCTTTGAAAAGACACATGTAGGTGGTAGTGTGCTGTTTCAAACCGTGCTGACGGGTATTGTCAATCTTATTTTTACCATCGTGGCCTTCTGGTTGATAGACCGCATTGGCCGCAAAAAGCTCTTGCTTGCCGGTTCGGCGGTTATGGGGACCTGCATGGTAATAGTCGGCGTATTATTCTATACGGATAATCTGGATAACTATTTAGTGCTGGCTGCTATTTTTGTTTATATTGCCGCATTTGCCTGCACCTGGGGGGCAGTCTTGTGGGTATATGTGGCTGAAATCTTTTCAAATAAAATTCGCGGCAGCGCGACCTCTTTTGCCATCTTTGGCAACTGGACCGCGAATGCCATTGTATCCTGGACCTTCCCTGTTATGTTGTCAGGCATGGGCGCACCGGCCACTTTCTTTACTTATGGGCTAATTAATTTCCTGATGATCGCTTTTGTTGCAAAATATGTGTTTGAAACAAAAGGTGTAGCCCTGGAAAAAGTAGAAGCGATGTATGCGAATTTATAAGAATCGAAATAGTTATACCGAACCGTTATTTAAAATCCAACTTCCTGCAATACGCCGGATTGTAATGGTAAGCAGAGTCGTAGATAAAAATAATCAGCAAGCAGCATCGCGCCATTATGGATAGGGTCGACAATTTAACGGCTGATTGCGACGTATCCTAATTGGACAAACGAACGATCTGGTCAGGTACATATGATAATCAGGTACCTATGATAATGGGTCTAAACAGGATTAAATTTAAGGCCCATAAATGCTGTGCGGTGCGTAGCATTTATGGGCCTTATAAAAAAGACGGTGTTTAAGGAGATATTATATGCCACTCTATTTCCAACCTAACGCAGGTGCAACATATTTAAGGATGGATTCCAGGACGTGTACATTGTAGGCAACTCCAAGGGTATTTGGAATGGTCAGCAGTAAAGTATCCGCTTCCTGGATCGCCTCGTCATTTGCGAGCTCTTTAATCAACTGATCAGGCTCCGCTGCATAACTCCTGCCAAATATGGCACGCATGTTATCAATTTGCCCTACCTGGTCACGCCGATTATTTTCATGACCAAAATAAAGGCGGTCCATATCACTGGTAATAGCGAAAATAGAACGGCTGACAGAAATTCTTGGGGCCCTTGTATGGCCTGCTTTCTCCCAGGCATTTTTATATAACCTGATTTGTTCTGCCTGTTGGATATGAAAGGGCTTACCGCTCTCGTCTTCCTTTAAAGTTGAACTCTGCAGGTTCATGCCTTGTTCGGCGGCCCAGACAGCTGTTGCATTAGAACCGGCTCCCCACCATATCCGCTGCTTTAGGCCGGCAGAATAAGGTTCCAGCCTCAGAAGTCCCGGCGGGTTGGGAAACATAGGTCTTGGATTGGGCTGGGCAAATCCCACACCGTCCAGCCGCTGGAAAAAAGTCTGGCCATTTCTACGACCCATATCTGCATCTGATTCTCCCGGTTGAGGCGCATAACCCAGGTGACGCCAGCCATCAATTACCTGTTCCGGTGATCCGCGGCTGATTCCAAGCTGAAGCCTGCCTCCGGATATCAGATCAGCAGCTCCGGCCTGCTCCACCATGTAAAGCGGATTTTCGTAACGCATATCAATGACCCCGGTACCGATTTCTATTTTACTGGTTTTTGCGCCAATGGCTGCCAGTAGCGGAAAGGGCGATGAGAGCTGCGCCGCAAAATGATGCACCCGGAAATAAGCACCGTCCAGGCCAATTTTTTCCGACTCGATTGCCAGATCTATGGATTGCAGAAGCGCATCCCCGGCGGTCTTTACACTATAACCGGGATGCTCTCCCCAGTGGCCAAAAGATAGAAATCCAATTTTTTTCATGTGAATGCCTGATTTAGGTGATGGAAGAAGACTGCTTATGCAGCCATCAACCATCTTCATTTATCAATAGGTTTCACATTTGTTTTGGCCGGCCAAAACAAATGTGAAAGCTTTAAGGTCATAAGCTGACAAAATCCTTATCATTAGGTGTAACCTACCTGCCTGATTGGTTTAGCCCCGGAGTTTCCCCACAGTTCTATTGGGTTTATTAAACAAAAAACCATCCAAACTAAACTTACCGCCTCCTCTGATGAGCAAAATTATCAACAGGGCAAATAACAGGATAAAAAATTCCAGCCCTTCGCCTTTTCCGGCTTCTCCTTTCCAGTTCATAAAATAACCACTATGAATAGTGACTGTAAAAACGACCCCCAAAAAGTTGATAAAAATGGCTGCCGCTGAAATCCTTGTCAAAAAGCCCAAAAGAACAAACAGGGTGGCCACCGATTCAATGAGGATAACTAAAAAGACAATGAACAAAGGAAGGCCGGCACCTTTGGAGAGACCTTCCATGGTTGCGCTGAACCCGGCGCCACCGAACCAGCCAAACAGCTTTTGTGCGCCATGCGGAAATATGGATAGAAAAACAGCCAGGCGTGCAAATAAAGGCACCCAGTTTTGCGTATTTGTTTTTTCAATGAACATAAATAAAGAGTTGAAAAATATAATATAAATTTTGTTTATTATTTTTTTCTGGTATCAGAAATATTTAAATGATACAGCTGTCGGAAAGGAGTCAGATTGTAAAAGCAGACCTCATTGTCCTTGTGGGTAACCTGATGCGCTTTTACAATCTGAGACCTAAAATCTACTTTTGTGGTCACCGGGCGTAAATGGAGCCCGAATCAGTCGCCTCGAAGATTAATATTTTCTTTATTAGACAGTATCCTTGCACGCAAAACTGCGGGATATTAAACAGACTTTATCAGTTGAATTTCTCCAAGGATCTTCACTTCATCGCTGATCATAACGCCACCTGCTTCCAGGGGTGCATTATAAGTCAGGCCCCAATCCTTACGGCTGATTTTGCCATCGATACTGAAAGCAGCTTTGGTATTGCCCCAGGGATCTACGGCGGTCCCGCCATATTCTAACTTAAGAGATACGGGCTTAGTAATGCCTTTAATGGTTAACTGACCATCCAGCTGATAATCTTCATCCCCTGTTTTTACTACTTTGGTAGAAGCAAAATCCATTGTCGGGTTGGCTTCAACATCGAAGAAATCACCGGATTTAAGGTGCTTGTCCCGGTCTGCCTGACCTGTTGCCACTGAGGCTAATTGTACTTTTGCGCTGATTTGTGCACTTTGAAAATCTTCATCCTCTGTTTCTGCCTGTACGGTAAAATCGGTAAAACTACCGGTAATTTTACTGATCATCAAGTGTTTTACCTTGAATTGAAGTTCACTGTGCGTTGGATCAGAGATCCATTTTTGTGTTGACATAAATTTAAATTTTAATTTGTTTTTAAATTATTTTCCCTAAAAAGCTTGCCTTGAAAGTTTTTGGATTGGTAAAGTTTTGTTATCCACGCAGGACATCCAATAAATTACTAAGTTGTGCTGCCTGCGCGTCTGATATATTCTGCTGGATCTTTTGAGTAAAGGCTTCCATGGGTTCATTGAATGTTTCCAGCAGCTCCAGTCCTTTATCCGTTATGCTGATGTCCATTTTACGCCGGTTCGAAGGGCAAAGGTTCCGTTTTACAAGCCCCTTTTTTTCCAGTTTATCAATAAGCCTTGTAAGATCTCCGGCTTTATCTATCAGCACTTCCTTTATTTCTTTAGGCGCTATCGGCGCAGGCATACTGCCCCGTATAATGCGCAGCACATTAAAATGCTGTGGCAGAAGATCCTGTTGTTTGAAAATTTTCATTTGCTCATCGCGTAACCAGTTGCCGGTATACATCAGGTTTATCAGCATCTTTTGATAGTTGCTGGTAAAACTGGACTGTTTAATGGCTTGTTCTATTTTCATAATGCAAAGATAGCTCAACAATATTTGTTGCAACAAATATAATTTGTGAAAGATAATATAAAGTTCGGCGCTTACGAAGGAAAAAGTAATGTGAGAATTTACGATCAAAGACCCACAAAAAAAAATGAAAATTGAAGAGCTTTCAATATTTTTACGATGTTATATTATCCTGTAACTGTTGCGGTTGCCGTCCGCCTGTTTATTAAAAAATATCGCGTCCATGACCTTTATACTGGTATTTATTTGCATTGCAGTACTGATCCTTTTAATTTCCTGGGTAAAGTTAAATGCCTTTCTTTCCTTTTTACTAGTGTCCGTTATGGGGGGCCTTTTTTTTGGATTGCCCCTGACAGATATTATTCCCTCCATAGAAAAAGGTATCGGCAGTATGATGGGGTCACTCATTATTATTATAACACTTGGTGCCATGTTTGGAAAGATTATCGCGGAAAGCGGTGCCGTAGAGCAAATTGCCCGTCTGCTGATCCGGAAATTTGGGACCGGGTACGTTCATTGGGCATTGATGATAACAGGTTTTGTAATGGGGATCTCGCTGTTTTATGGTGTTGGCTTTGTGCTGGTGGTGCCGCTTATTTTTTCGGTCACTTATCAATATAAGTTACCAACAGTGGCAACAGGCCTTCCCATGCTAGCTGCACTTTCCGTCACACACGGTTTTTTGCCGCCACATCCGGCCCCGACGGCGCTGGTTCATACTTTACAAGGCAGCATTACAACTACATTATTGTATGGTTGTCTGCTGTCCGTGCCGTCCCTTTTATTAGCCGGACCGTTTTTTTGCAGGTACCTGCGCAAAATACCTTCCAGTCCGCTTCAGAGTTTTATTCCCAAAACTGTCCGGGCAGCAAAATTGCCTGGTAAATTCAATAGCTTCATCACTGCGTTACTGCCTGTTTTGATGCTTATGGCCGGCGCCTGGCTTAAATGGCGATTCCCGGAAGCCGGATGGCCGATTTTTATCAGTAACGCTTCTTTTGTCATGATCTTTTGCATCATGGTAGCCACGTTTACCCTCGGTTATTTTCAGGGAATCTCTCTTAGAAAGGTGAGCGAATTTTATGGTACGGCCATTAAAGATATTGCTGTTATTTTATTGGTGATCGCAGGAGCCGGGGCTTTAAACCAGGTATTGGCTGATAGTGGTGTGAGCGCTGCAATCGCTTCCAGTATACATC
>Ga0182744_1001916_pt1 | contig 17796 bp, 18 predicted proteins | sample eDN3rd30CKraftMG_FD_128525 | JGI IMG/M metagenome (GOLD analysis project Ga0182744, IMG submission 128525) | Enriched Miracle-Growth compost microbial communities from Emeryville, California, USA - eDNA 3rd pass 30_C Kraft MG (version 2) (version 2) ...
GCGTCGCTCGGTCAGGCTTGCGCCCATTGCCGAAGATTCTCGACTGCAGCCACCCGTAGGTGTCTGGGCAGTATCTCAGTCCCAGTGGTGGGGGCCATGCTCTCACACCCCCTAGACGTCTAAGCCTTGGTGCGCCATTACCACACCAACTAGCTGATATCGCATCGGCCGCTCCTCCCGCGGCGGACCTTTGACCTTTCAGTATTATCCGGTATTAACCGCAGTTTCCCGCGGGTATCCCAGACAAGAGGGCACGTTCCGATGTCTTACTACCCCGTTTGCCGCTCCTCCAGGGCCGAAGCCCCTTGTCGCTCGACTTGCATGCCTAATCCACGCTACCAACGTTCATTCTGAGCCAGGATCAAACCCTTCAATTGAATTCAACGGACTGCACCGCAAAAGACAACACCACAAAGGCATCCGCCCCCGCAGCCACAGGCCGCATTTAAAACAATCAAATTGCCTGATCACGCCAACCCACAACGAAACTTTCGCTTCAAGCCCGACAACACTTTCGCATTGCCGGCACGCAAACGCATTCTCTCGCAAGAACTTTTCACCAACCAGATTGCCAAAGATTCCACCCGCCCCCCGAAACCAACCGCCCTGCTCCGCGAAAACACTCCCGCAGAACAAAAACGACATGTCCAAAAGAACAGGCCAACCCCACTGCATGTGAGCGGGTTCGGAATCTTATCGGCTTCGAGATTTGAGTCAACCGACTCCGTTGATTTTTTTGAATTCCTTTCGTCTTCAACAAATAGTCGACGGTTTCCCAATGCATCATCATCCAGTCCGGGCATGCATTTGTGGCATTCCAGTTCAATCTGGCCGCAACTTCATAGTCTGCTTCGGTGGCAGCGATCCCGGCGCAAAGCGTGTCTAAAGCGGGATCTCCTCCGACGAGTCAATCAAGTTTGTCAATCACAGCTCGGGCTTCGTCGTGTTTTTTCCGGAAAAGTGCGGTGCCGATTGAATATAGCCAAACAGAGCCCCCGAGGTTCTGACCGAGTCCATATTGACCCCGTTTCCGTTTTTTTCGTGTAATACCGCCAGAACAAGGCCCTTGTTGCAGCAAGGGCTCCGCAAATAAGGATGTTTTGCTGAACGCAGACGGATGACCCGCGTTGACTACCTTTGATCGTTACCTGCTGTTTCGCTATTTCCACGTTGTGGGGGTCTTCACCATTACGGTGATTGGCCTGTTTGCCATTGTGGACGGGTTCACGAATCTCGACGATTTCCAGCAGAAATCCAGCGACGACGGAACAGTCGGGCTGTTTCTGCGGATCAGCCAGTATTACCTGTATCAATCCGCTGGAATCGTTAATACGTCAGGACCGACGATCCTGGTCATTTCCTCCATGTGCGTCCTGGCCCTGATGCTGAAACAGGGCGAAGTCCATCCGGTCCTGGCCGCCGGCATTCCCGCCTATCGGGCAACGCTTTCGCTTGCGTTTGGACTCCTGGTGGTCAATGGACTCCTGATCTTCAACCAGGAATTCATTCTTCCCAGAATCGCATCTCATCTGCAGGGAAAACGGGGCGACCTGGCCGACGACTCCCTGAAAGTGGAGCCGCAACACGACATCCTGACCAAAATCTTTGTCAGCGGATCCGGATTGATTCCCGCACAGCAACAACTTGAAAAACCGGAATTTCTTCTGCCGTACCCTCTTCTGGCCACATCCTTTGTCGCCTTGAAAGCAGACCAGGGTTATTACATGCCCGCTGAAGGGGATGAACATGCGGGCTGGCTGCTGGAGAACATTTCTCCCTCCTTCCAGGAACTGCCGCTGACAGACGCGGGACGCCGTGTCATTATTCCTCAACCCAACTCCAACAATGTCTTCGTTCTGGTGGGACTCTCATTCGATCAACTGAACCGGCAGGCCTCCAATCCCAGCCTGATCGGAACTCCCGCCCTCATTCGACGCCTGCAACAACCAACAGGAACCGTTATTTCCCGGCGGCGTCTGCTGGTGAAGTTGCACGAACGGCTCACCCGTCCCTTGTTGACACTGATCGGGCTGTACCTGGTCATCCCGCTGATCATGCGGAAAGAAAAAATGAGCGTCATGCAGCAAGTCACAAATATCGCCACCTGCATGGCCGTGCTGGGAGTTGTCTTTGGGGCCACCCTGGGAATGCAATTGCTGGGAGAATCAGGAGTTCTGCGTCCCGAACAGGCCATCTGGGGGCCGCTCATTGCCTCGGGAGGACTCGCGGGCTGGCTGACCGGCGTCGTTCGAACCTGATCCGATCAGTCTGCAACCAAAATCATTCCCAGACAATGAATGATCTCTCACAAAATCCGATTCCTCACCCAGACAGAACATTTCTGTCCAGCAAATTTTCAAAAAAATGGGGACTTTAGCAAAAAAGATCACCTGTTTCCGATTCTTTCGAAAAGAACAACCGGAAGATGGTGAACGAGTGCTTGAATTTCGCCCCGTTTCTATTTTAAGACAGAAATCGCCACGAACGCTGAAAAGTGATTGCCTTTCAGTCAATGCCGCTGCCTCAACCTGATGGGCGGACCTTTACCTCTGTTTATTTCCAATGTCGAACTGGAATTCCGGTGAATCGATCCCCTACACTTCGGGAAGAGTTCGGAATGCCGAGTATTCTTTCTCCGGCGATGTCTTTGCAGGGAAAGACGCTGCCATCGGATCAAATTGGGGCTTCTATGAAAGTGTTGTTGGCAAATCCGCGCGGCTTCTGCGCCGGTGTCAACATGGCGATCGATTGCCTGGAAGAATGCATTCGAATCTTCGGTCCGGAAATCTACGTTTACCACGAGATTGTCCATAATCGCTATGTCGTCAATCGCTTTTCGCAGGAAGGCGTCAAATTTGTCGACGACCTGGAGGAAGTCCCTCCGGGCTCCATCCTGCTCTATAGCGCTCATGGAGTCTCTCCCGCCATCCGTGCACAAGCTCGCGCCCGGAACCTGCGGGCGATTGACGCCACTTGCCCGTTGGTGACAAAAGTCCATCTTGAAGCCATTAAATTCGCCAATGCGGGCTACAACATCGTCCTGATCGGCCACGAAGGCCATGACGAAGTGATCGGCACGATGGGAGAAGCCCCCCAAAGCATCACCCTGGTCGAAACCGCAGAAGAAGTGGATGCCCTGCCGTTCTCCCAAACGGACAAACTCGCTTATCTCACGCAAACCACATTAAGTGTGGAAGAAGCAAATCTGGTCATTCTCAGACTGCTGGAACGCTATCCCGCGATTGAATCGCCCGATAAAGAAGACATCTGCTACGCCACCACCAACCGGCAACATGCTGTGCGAGAATTGATCGGCCAGGCCGATCTACTGCTGGTGCTGGGAAGTCAGAACAGTTCCAACAGCCGCCGTCTCATGGAAATCGGTCTGGCGGAAAACCGTCCCGCGTATCTGATCGATGGCCAGAGCGAGCTTCACGAAGAATGGTTTCAAGGAGTTTCCACCGTCCTGGTGACAGCCGGCGCCAGTGCTCCCGAAATCGTTGTGCAAGAATGCTTGAAGTATCTGGAAGACCGCTTCGGGGCCGCTGTGGAAGAAATCACCACGCGCGCCGAACATGTCACATTTCCGCTCCCCAAAGAGCTTCGCGCAATGCAGCAAGTCTGACTTATTTTAATGCCGCTCGCGAAGCCCCAGCATCTTTTGAGCCCGTTCAATCGTCCGGGCCTTGTGGGCGAAACCAGCATCATCAGTCGGCCTGGAGGACTGGGCAGCTTCCAATTCCTGACGTGCTTTCTGGACATCAATGGCACTGACCGGAATCGCCAGACTGGTCAGCAATGTGACCGCCGCCCCTTTGATCTGGGCAAAACCACCGTCGATGAAATAACGCTCCGCGCCAGCGGCGGTCTCAAATTTCAGTTCCCCGGTTCCCAGCCGTCCCACGAGTGGAGCCCGTCCAGGCAAAACGCCGATCTGCCCGTCAAAGAGTGGAAATCGTAACGACTTGACCGGTTGATCCAACAGCGTTTTTTCCGGAGTCACAAGGACCAGGCGAAGTTCCGTGGCAGCGATCATGGATTTGTTCTTATTACTTTATGTTAGCCTTGGGGAAAAAATCTCTTCCACACGAGAAGATGGTGGACATGGGTGGTGACAATTCTCGCAAAAGAACAATGCGAAAAAAGTACCGCTCCGCAAAACAACTCTGGAGACACCCCGCCGTTCATCTTACCAGCAAGCCGCCTTGAGACCAGACAAATCAACCCTTCGCCATCCGCTCCGCCTGTTCAGCCGCTTCCTGAATGCCGCCCACATACATGAACGCTGCTTCCGGCAGATGATCCCATTTGCCGTCGCACAGCTCTTCGAAGGACGTGATCGTCTCTTCCAACTTGGTGAACTTCCCGGACTTACCGGTAAAGACTTCCGCCACGAAGAATGGCTGCGACAGGAACCGCTCAATGCGGCGGGCACGCAGCACCACCAGTTTGTCTTCTTCCGCCAGTTCTTCGACCCCTAGAATCGCGATGATGTCCTGGAGTTCGCGGTATCGCTGAAGGATCTTCTGCACGCGGCGAGCAACAGCATAGTGCCGTTCCCCGACGACGTTCGGATCGAGAATTCGGGATGACGACGCCAATGGGTCGATGGCGGGATAAATTCCTTTTTCCGAGATCTTTCGCTCAAGATAAATGAACGCATCCAGGTGGCTGAAGGCCGTTGCGGGCGCGGGGTCGGTCGGATCGTCCGCGGGAACGTACACAGCCTGCACGGAGGTAATGGCCCCCTTCTTCGTGGAAGTGATCCGTTCCTGCAACTGTCCCAGTTCGGTTCCCAGCGTCGGCTGATATCCCACCGCACTGGGCATACGTCCCAGCAGAGCGGAGACTTCCGAACCGGCCTGGGAGAAACGGAAAATGTTATCGACAAACAACAGCGTGTCAGCTCCCGTCGTATCGCGGAACCATTCCGCCATGGTCAGGCCGGTCAACGCGACGCGGAGACGCGCGCCGGGGGGTTCGTTCATCTGGCCGAAGACCATGCAGGTCTGTTCGATCACGGAACGACCCGTGTTGCCAATCTTAGTTTCACCCATTTCCAGAATCAGGTCGTTTCCTTCACGGGTTCGTTCCCCCACGCCGGCGAACACCGAATATCCTCCGTGTTCACGGGCGATACGGGCAATGAGTTCGGTCAGAATCACGGTCTTCCCTAGACCAGCCCCTCCGAACAGTCCCGCTTTACCTCCGCGGACGAAGGGGGTTAGCAGGTCGACCACTTTGATCCCCGTTTCAAACACTTCCGTCTTGGAAGAGAGATCCTGCAACTTGGGAGCAGCCCGGTGAATGGGCCATTTTTCCTCGGTGATGACGGGACCTTTGCCGTCGATCGGCTCTCCCAGCACGTTGAACACCCGGGAAAGCGTTTCTTTGCCGACGGGGACCGACAGCGGTCCCTGGGTATCGACCACTTCCATGCCCCGGACCATGCCGTCCGTAGTAGAAAGCGCGACGCATCGCACCCGTCCGCCGCCAAGATGCTGCTGCACCTCGCCGGTCACTTTGATGGAAACCCCTTTGATTTCCGCTTCCACCTTGACAGCATTGTAAATCGCCGGCAAGGAGTCTTCGGCGAATTCCACGTCAAATGTGGAACCGATGATCTGGGTGACGTGACCGATGTTCGTTGCTGTCGCTGTGCTCATGGTTTTCAGAGTGGGTAGTGGGTCGTGAAGAGTGAGTAGCGGATGATCCATCTCATGACTTTGTGCAAGCCCGTAATCATCCTGGCGACTTCTCCAATCTCCCCAACCACCTCGCTAAGGGTTTTGCTTCAATGCGTTCAAGTACATGGGCGATTACGAAATGCGTATCCCCACTCTCTGCTGACTCGTCAATATGCTTCCAGCACGTGCTCGCCACCATGCTGTGGATTTCCAATGAGTTTCTGATTCTTCATGTCGATCATAAAATCCAACTGTTCTAATGGAATCTGTCCGATCAACACGGAGATGCTGTCTGGAACCTCCAGGACATCCATCGAACAATAACGATCTTGGACTGTCAATCGGACCGCCCCATACACCGTTGTCTCTGTCAGGCCCGAGGCGGTCCGGATCGGACGTCGATACATGGCGATCAAACCAAGTTTACGGATGTATTTCGATGGAAGTCCGAGAATGCTACATCCGGTATCGACCAAGGCATCTGTGATCTCAATGACCCGGGCTTCTTCCGGAGAAAGTTGGCCCTGTTCAATCAACCACGCATCCTGCAAGTTCTCGATCTTGATACTGACAACAACTTTGCCCACCGTGGTCTCCAGAACGATCCGGTCGGGCCTCATGGGAATCAGGGGAATTGCGGCATCGGTGACTTCAGGCATGATGCTCTCCTTTTTTGATTCCTCTATGATCCCAACTGCGAACTCAATTGCCAAGAGCCAATCTCGGCAGGCTTCTCTCAACTGGAGTGATTACTCCAGCGCCGCAGCTCCTCCAATAATTTCCGCCAGTTCCGATGTAATCTGTGTTTGCCGGGCCCGGTTATATTCCTGGGAAATGTCACGAATCATTTCGTCCGCGTTTTCCGTCGCACTCTTCATCGCCACCATCCGGGCAATCTGTTCACCCACCGCCGCATCCAGAAAACACTTGAAGAAGCGGGCCTTAAAGGCGGCTGGAACAATTTCTTCCAAAATTTCGTTGGCACTCGGCAGAAATTCATAATCCACCGCCGGGGCCCCGTCTCGACGGACTCCTGTCGCCAGATCGCCGAACGGCAATAACGTCTCGACAACGGGAGCCTGCCGGGCCGAACTGATAAATTTCTGATAGGCAATATCCAGACGATGAAGACGGCCTGCAATAAAGTCCGCGACGTATCGGTCCGCGATTGCATTGACTTCATCGAATCCCGGTTTGTCTTCAAATTGTGTGTAGCTGTTCTCGACCGGACGCTTTTCAAACTTCATGAATGCCAGCCCCCGTTTTCCGGAGACTTCAACATTCAGGTTCTGCCCTGCTGCCTGCACTTCACGAATCCGGCCGACCGCCTGCCGCAACACCCCGCCATTGTAACCGCCGCAGAGTCCACGATTGGACGTGAGCACCAGCAGCGTGACCTGTTCGGTTTTTTCGGGCTGCTTGAGCAACGGATGATTGAACTCCAGATCCGATTGCGCCAGATCCGCGACAATCTCGTTGATCTTCCGGGTATAGGCCGCTGCTTCCGTGGCGCGGTCCATCGCTTTTTTAAACCGCGCGGTCGCGATGAGTTCCATCGTGCGCGTGATTTTGCGGATATTACGAACCGCTTTGCGACGTTTAACAAGTGCGCGGGCTTTGGCCATGGGGGAAAAGGGGTCAGGGGTGAAAAGTCAGGGGCAAGAGGAACTCCAGCTCCTTTTCTTACTTCGCAACGGCAGCCAGATCGTCTGCTTTTGCGGTCTGGAATCGCTGGACGAATTCCGTCAAAGCCGCTTTCAACTGTTCTTCGATCTCGCTGGTCAATTCAGGATTGGCCAGCAGGGCATTCCGGATTTCACTCTTCTCATCACGGATGAACTGCAACATCTCTTTTTCTGCCCGGGCCACCTGATCGCGCGGAACTTTATCAAAGTATCCCTTGGTTCCGGCATAAATTGAGAAGACCTGATTTGCGACATCCAACGGCTCGTACTGCGGCTGCTTGAGCAATTCGACCATCCGATAACCACGATCCAGTTGTTTTTGTGTCGCGGCATCAAGCTCCGTTCCCAACTGGGCGAATGCTTCCAGTTCGCGAAACGCAGCCAGGTCCAGTCGCAAGGAGCCGGCGATCTTCTTCATCGCCTTGGTCTGGGCATTTCCCCCCACGCGGGAGACCGAAATCCCCACGTTAATGGCGGGACGAACCCCAGCGAAGAACAGGTCTGGCTCGAGATAAATCTGGCCGTCGGTGATCGAAATCACATTCGTGGGAATGTAGGCCGAAACTTCCCCTTCCAGCGTTTCGATGATCGGCAGAGCAGTCATCGATCCGCCCCCGAGTTCATCGCTGAGCTTGGCAGCCCGTTCCAGCAGTCGGCTATGGCAATAGAACACGTCCCCGGGATAGGCTTCACGTCCGGGCGGACGCCGCATCAGCAGCGACAACTGGCGGTAAGCCTGGGCCTGCTTTGTCAAGTCGTCATAGACAACCAGAGTATGCTTGCCCTGATACATGAAGTGTTCGGCAATCGCGGCGCCGGCATAAGGAGCGATATACTGAAGCGGGGCCGGATCGGCAGCGGAGGCGGAGACGACAATGGTGTAGTCCATCGCGCCATGCTCGGTCAGGGCCTCCACGACAGATGCCACGTTTGCGGCTCGCTGACCGCAGGCCACATAGACGCAGATGACGTCGCCCCCCTTCTGATTCAGAATGGCGTCGACGGCAATCGCGGTCTTGCCTGTTTTGCGGTCACCGATGATCAATTCGCGCTGACCCCGCCCAACCGGGGTCATGGCGTCAATCGCCTTGATCCCGGTCTGCAACGGCTGCTTCACCGGCTGACGCTGGGCCACGCCGGGAGCAGGATATTCCACCGGGCGGGTCTCATTGCTGACAACCGGTCCTTTGCCGTCCAGCGGATTTCCCAACGGATCCACAACACGTCCGATGAGGGCATTCCCGACGGGAATCGACAGAAGGGCGCCGGTCGTTTTGACTTCATCCCCTTCCTGGATCCCCAGGTAATCACCCAGAATGATGATCCCTACCGAGGTTTCTTCGAGGTTGAAGCACAGGCCGCGCGTTCCGTTGGAGAATTCCACCATTTCCCCCGCCATGGCCGACGAAAGGCCAACGGCGCGGGCGATGCCATCCCCCACCTCAATCACGCGACCGACTTCCGCAGTCTGAATTTGACCCTGGAAGCCTTCAATTTCCTTCTGGATGACTGAAGCGATCTCGTCCGCTTTGAATTTCATGGAGGTACCCTTTGCGGAGTTGTTGACGCAGGCTGCCCAGCCGCGTTTTCAACGATCCGTCATACACGGTGTCTCCGACCTGAATCACCAGCCCGCCGATCAGGGTCTCATCCACGCTGGGAATGAGAATGGGCTCGCTGTTCAGGGCGGATTGAAGTCGGTTTTGAATACTGCTTAACTGTTGCTCGCTCAGCGGCACGGCACTTTGAATTTTGACCCGTTTGCGCCCTGCCCGTTTTTCCTGCTCCAGCCAGGCCAGATTCAGAATCGCGGGAAACAGGTTCAATCGCTGATGTTCCGTCAGAACTTTTAAAAACTGGACGAAGAACGGACTGGCTGCTGGCTGAATTGTCTTTTCGATCAGGGCCACTTTTTCTTCTTTGGCCAACATTTCCGAAAAGAGCAATTCCGCAAATTGTGGATTCCGATTCAGGACGTCATCCTGAAAGGATGTGATTTCCTCCAGAGGATTTTCGACTCCGGCACTGGCGGCGGCATCCAGATAGGCCACGGCATACACACGTGCGACCGCCTGCGCACTGGGATCTTCCAGGACGTGGGACGGACGGGTCACGGATGCTGTCGCCATGCTTATTCTCGATCAGGCCAATCATCATGTCGCGAACTTCCGCGACACGCGCTATCGTCAGTTTCAATGGAAAATCTGATCCGCACGAGATTTCTTCTCTCAGCGAATTGCCAGGTCTTCCAGTACGGTTCCAATCAACCGGTCATGGTCCGCTGCCTGTAATCCACTTCGTAACCGCTGCTCGGTGGCTGACGTCACCCGATTTGCCACGGTCTCGAAGATTTCACTCAATGACTGATCACGAACCCGGTCAATTTCGAACTCGGCCCGGCTCACTGCTGCCCGGGCTTCTTTTTCCCCCACGGAAAGAATGTCATTCCGCGTTGACTGGGCATCCCGGGCTGCTTCCGTCAGGGTCTCCCGAATCTGTTCATCGAGTGCTTCCAGACGTCCCTTCGAACTTCGCAACGAAGCCTGGGCACTTTGCAGGTCGGATTCCGCAAAGGAAATCGCCTCTGTTTCCGCCTGTTCCCGACTGGTCATGCTGTTCACCAGCAGGTCCCAGAGCCCGAGCCCTTTAATGGCCAGAATAAATCCGATGAAGGCGATCAGTGACCAGAAAGGAAGATCTGCCCACAACGAATATTTCTGATGATGCCCGCTGTGTTCATCCGTTTCGGCAGGACTCTTTGGAACAGGGGTTTTCCCGTGCCCATCTGTTGTCACGGGCTGCATATCCGCCGTCGCGGACGAAACTTGGGGAGCCGCTTCGATCGCTGTGGACGAAACCACAGTCAACCCGCAGATTCCAAGAACCGCCAACAGAAATTTCCAATGAGGATGAAACACAAACTCTCCCGGAAATGGGTGAAAACACGCTTTGCGACAGCTCATATGCGGCGCCCCGCAACAAATTGAGTCGCCAGGCCCACCTGCTGATCGACAGTCTGCTCCAATTCCGCCAATGCCGCAGACCGTGCCTGGGCAATGGCTGCCAGCGCCTCTTGCTTGATCCGCTGCGCATCCGCCTCAGCCTGAGTCACAATCTCCAGCTTTTTGGCTTCCGCATCAGCTCTCGCCTGCGCCACGATCGTTTTCACTTCCTGGTAGACCTCCGCCATTCGCTGTTCAGCCTGAGCGGTCAACTGTTCCACTTCCAGACGGGCTGCCCGGGCCTGCGTTTCCGCTTTGACGATCCGTTGTTCTCGACTGTCGAGACCGGAGAGCAGCGGTTTCCAGACCACGGACCGCATCACCAGGACGAACCCGGCAAACAGAATCAACGTGAATAGAAACAATGGCAGTTCCGGCATCAGAGGGGGCTGATGATAATCCACAGCATGAGCCTCCTCTCCTTCGGGAACCTGGCCGGTCATCTGATCAACAACCTCTTCAATATCCGGCAACTGATCCGCGGCCGATCCCCTGACATGAGAGACGGAATGTTCCTCCGCAGCAGCAGCCCTTCCATTTCCAGCCAGGGTGACAATCACCCAAATTGGAACCAGAATCGCTGCCAGAAATTTCGTCTGCCAGTTGGACATGCTGAACCGTGACGCAAAGACGCTGAAGACTGTGGATCCCTGACAAAACTGGTCCCGATCCGCTCGCGGACAGGGAATCCTCTTTGTTTGATCGGTTTTGTTCAGAGCTCTCACCCCCATCCCCGATCAACTCTGATACCAGGTCTTGCCTGAACTTTTCGAAAACGCGACCAGAATCGCGTCTACGAAACGAAAACAGGTCAATCCCGGCACCTGCAAGGCCTATTTCGACACGATGGCGATAATGCAGACGATCAGGGCGAAGAAGGTCGCCCCTTCGATCAGGGCCGCTGCCAGCAGCATTCCCCCGCGGATATCCCCGGATGCTTCCGGCTGACGCGCCATGCTCTCGACAGCGGCAGCACCAATCTTGGCGATCCCCAGACCAGCGCCCAGAATAATCAGACCAGCACCGAAAGCAGGGGTCAGATTAATCGAAAACGACTGGACGGCTTCCTGGGCAAATGCCGGGGTTGCCAATACGAACAACGCGACAGCCATGGTCCAGCAAACTTGAAAAGCTCGAGACACGCAAATCTCCTCACTTGGTTACTTGATCTGAAAATCGAAAAATCCACTTGAACTCGAATTCACCCCGCCTGCCGGGCACGAGAGCAATCCGCGCGGGATCAATGCTCATGCAACGACATCGCGATGAAAATTGTCGACAGAAACGCAAACACGTATGCCTGGATAAAGGCCACCAGCAATTCCAGCAGGCCAACCCCAATCTGCCCCAGCAGGCTCGCTGGAGTCACCACTCCCCAGGATGCGTGGCCCGCTGTCGCGGCAATAAAGGCCAGAATCACCCCCAGCACCGTGTGTCCGCCCATAATGTTGGCGAAAAGCCGCACAGCCAGCACACCATGCTTAATAAACAACCCCACCACTTCGATCACAAAGATCATCGGGACCAGGAAAATCTTAATCGGCGCCGGAGCATCCACCGCCGGCACCATATGCGTCCAGAATCCGATGGCTCCATGCATCTGCGCCCCATAGAAGAAGGTCGCCACAAAAGCCACCAGCGCCAGCGCCAGCGTCACGCTGATACTGCCCGTCGCGGACCCCAGCCAGGGAACCGCCCCCAGCAAGTTGCAGAACAGGATGTAAAAGAAGCACGACCAGACAAACGGAGCATACTTGTCCGCTGGATGGCCGCCATGTGCGTGAGCGGCCTGAGCATGAGCATCCATCCCAGCAGCTTCTTTCAGGGAATGCTCATGCCCGAGAGTCAACTCTTCGAAGGCGTGATGCTCGTCATGATGAGCATGAGGATCGCCAATGACCGGACGAACAACTTCGTCACGAACATAAACAGCCAACATCTCCCAGAAATTCCAGAACCAGCCGCTGGCAACTTTTCCGTCCTGGATCCGCACGGCCAGACCACGGAAAATCAAAAACACCAACAAGGCCGCCACCAACTGGAGCACCATAAATTTGGTCACACTCACCCCGGCAATTTCCGGGAGCATCAGCTTCGTATCAAATGGAAGCTCAAACTCGAAGAAATCGTAGACGTGATGAAATGTGCCGTGTGCAGCCAACATAGAAATATCTGTTCGGTTCGATTCACTGGTCGCGAGCAGAGGCGCCCATGCGACGAAATAATGATTTCGACCTCAAGGCAAACCAGGTCTCCACAGCCAGATTCACCAGATAAACAACACCCAGAGCCAAAAAAAACGCTGGCACCCGCAATGCCGCAAACACCGTCGCCACCAGACCAGCCAGCAGCGTCGTCACAAACATGCGGATCATCGTGCCTGCAACGATCGACTCCGCACTCAGACCATATCGATAAAAATAAAAAATCACCAGCACCCCGACCGGCACGGAAACCATAGCCGCCGCGATTGACGACCAGACTCCCTCACGCCCGACCAGAGGAACCGCCACCAGACCACACAACAGGCTGGACAGCGCCGTCACCAGCACCATCACCCCCAGTTGGCCTTTTAATGAATCCAAGGCAACCCCTTCACCTGGAGGAGGACCTGTGTTTTTGCGAATCAGCACGTTCCAGCGAACGCACCATCTGCCACAAATGCCAGGCAGACACGAGCAGACCAAAGACACTTCCCAAGAGAAGCAACCAGGGAGCGGTGCCCCACCGCTGGTCTCCCCAATAACCCAACAGCACAAAAAAAGCCACCTCGAATGAGACGCTCGTGAGCTGAGTGGCCCAGAACAGGGCCCCCCTCGGAATGGATGTTTTTGACCCTCTCAATTTCGTCGACCCGTCCATCTGATGGTCCGGCCACACTCCGTCGAGCGGGAGTCTAATTCCAGCGAAAAGCGAAGTCAAAGCACTCACCAATCTCTATCGGATGTTTCTCCCAAAATGGAGACATCACTTCGTCAACTCCAGCAATCTCCAATGCCTGTTCTCCTCTCCTCAAATTCTCCCCTCAGACTCGGATTTTCAGTTATATTTCTGAAATCTTTCTCTTGAGAAATTTCCGTCATCCCCCCTCCATCCCTTTCTTTTCTTCCTCGATTTCCTTTAGAAAGAAGATTCCTGATGATGGGAATTTCCTGACAGTTTCTTCTTCGCGGGCCTTTGCGAACGCTCTCACTCCGGACTGTCGGCAATTTCCCATGAAACAATGGGCCGAATCTGCCCCTTTCCAGGAGGTCTGTCATGACGAAAGATCGTCCCATTGTCCCGCGATCACATCCGCGGAAAACCGCACGGACCAGAACACCCGAACCGGATGTGGCGGCCCCTGAACCTTCCGCTCCCTCCCCCCTTCCCTCTCCCAATCGGCCTTCTGAACGGCCCCCTTCTCCTTCCATGAATGGCAAGGCTCCGGTTTCACACTCTTCCGTTGCTTCTTCCACTCCCCTACCGGATCAGGATCACCTGGGAATTGATGAAGTCGGAACTCACTGGGTGAGACTGCAATGGTCCATCACTCCGAAAACACAGGAACGGGCTTTCTCCGCCATGGGCCGAGAAGGGCACCGCTCCACCCGCGTCCTCCGCGTGCTCCGCATCAAACAGGATGACTCTGGACCACGCAGCAAAGAGTTGATGGAAGAAATCGTTCTTCCCCCCGCCGCAACCGAATGGTTTTTGCATCTTCCTTCCCGGGAATACGCCTGGATCATCGAAATCGGCACGATTTTCGGTGAGAACCGGTTCTTTTCCATGATTCATTCCGCGCCCGTGATCCTGAATGGAACCCGCACTCCTCTCCCCGGCACGGACACCTGGCTCAACAAGGAACGATTTCTCGAGACGCTGGACGGAAGCGATCCGCCCCCGCTGAAAGTGCAGGGAAAATTTGTGCTCAGCGGAAGCACACGCCCGGGAGCACAGGCAACCATCGACGATCAGCTGGTCCCCGTCAGTCCCCATACCGGCGAATTCCAATGGGAACTCCCCCTCGCCAATGGACGCATCGTCATTCCCATGGATGTTCAGGACTGCGGCAAGATTCAGCGGGCCTTGCTTGCACTCGACCTGAATTTCCATTTGCTGGAGCCGGAACCAGGGCCTGAGTATTGAAGAAACGGGGCGATCTTGTCAGTGTGCGGATTCCGGTCCACTCGACATAATTCACCCCTCACTTTCCGACGACCGACACGACCATGCCCACAGCGCTTGATATCGCCAGCGAACTCGTCGAATTCGATTCCGTCAGCTCGAAGTCGAACGTTCCCGTCACGGAATATGTGGAATACCGGCTGGGCCAACTCAAGTTCGACATCGAACGCATCGACTATCTCGACGAACAGGGAGTCGCCAAGGCCAACATCATCGGAAAACTCGGTTCCGGAATGGGGGGGATGGCCTACTTCGGGCATACGGACGTCGTTCCCGCCCTGAACTGGAAGTTTTCGGAACACGGACCATTCACGCCGACAGTCCGCGAAGGCCGCTTATATGGACGAGGCAGCACTGACATGAAAGGCTCCGTGGCTTGTATGCTCTCCGCGATTTTTGAAATCGCCCACCGTCCGCTACGGGCTCCCATCTACGTCTGCTGCACCGCTGATGAAGAAGCGGGCATGATCGGGGCAGAACACGTTCAACAGGATTCCCGCCTTTTTCGGGAAATCGTCGCGGGGGATTCCCGCTCCATTGTCGGCGAACCAACCAGCCTGGAAGTGGTCCACGGACACAAGGGAGGATGCAGCCTGCGCATCACCGCCCGCGGAATTGCCGCGCATTCCAGCACCACGAAAGGAATCAACGCCAACTGGAAAATGATCCCTTTTCTGGCAGAAATGAAAGACCTTTACGATGAGCTTCAGACCGATCCCCGCTGGCAAAATAATGACTTTGATCCCCCGACCATGACCCTGAATCTGGGGATCAATGATTCCAATCCCGCCATGAACATCACGGCTGCGCAAAGTGTCTGTACGGTTTACTTCCGCGCAATGCCGGGAATCAACACCGACCCGATCCTGGAACGAATCCAGGCTGCCGCCCGGGCCAACGATCTGGAATTCATCCAGAGTTTCCGGGCCACTCCCTTTTATCGCGACCCACACTCTCCATTCGTCCAGGAATGTCTCAATTTTTCGGACCGAAAACAGTCCCGGACTGTGGCTTACGGAACCGACGCAGCTCACTTCCACGAACTGAAAAACTGCGTGATCTTCGGTCCCGGCAGCATTGCCCAGGCACACACATTCGACGAATGGATTCAGCTCGACGATCTGGCTCGCGGAACACAAACTTATCGTCAGATGCTGGAACACTGGTGTGTGACATAGAAGAAGGAACGATCCCGATCATGCGGCTTTTTGAAGGAACTCCATTCGATCGCCCGCCCCGCTGCGAACGCTGTGATCAGCTCGAAGAAAACTGCCAGTGCCCTTCCCTCCCGGAACCCCGCACCCCACCAGACCGGCAAACAGCCAGAATCCAGCTGGAAACCCGTAAAGGGAAAAAACAGGTCACGGTGATTCGGGGATTGCTGGATGAAGGGACCCACCTGGCGGAACTGCTCACCCATCTGAAATCAACCTGCGGCGCCGGAGGATCGCTCCAGGAAGGCGCGCTCGAACTTCAAGGAGATCAGCGAGACCGGATCGCCCCCGCATTAAAACGACTGGGCTATCGAGTCCGTGCGTGAAGGGGAACCTCGACAGGGAAGAACAAAATTCAACACGATTCAGAAAGCGGACCAACACCATCTGATCATGTTCCGCCACACAAGAACCAGGCATTCCCAGTGACGTAAGGCAAGTCGGTTCGTAGGGTGTGGTCGAGGCCGGACGGAGAGCGTTGCTGCAAGTCAGACGCTCTACCGGAATGTGGTTTCATCTGGAATCAGAACGGCCGCTGACCCACCGAACGGGGGACGCTTGCCTTCCGGTGGGTCTGCGGTCGGGATCCTCTCTGGGGGGGCAATTCCTGACAAACGACGCTGGTTTCCAATTCGCCGTCCTTGACCGCACCCGACAAATCTTCATCCTTCATCCCGGTGGGTCTGCAGACGGTCAAACCGGGGAATGAGGCTCCATTTTTGAGTAACATCCATCTTGCCAGGAGGCTCTCCCGTCCCGACCTTGACCGCACCCGACAATCGACCTCATGCATTGCATCACCTACCTCGACTGGGCAGGGGGCATTGTGCCTCCTCTGCATCCCGAAACCTGAATCGACTCAAACCCTCAAAAAGCAACCTCTTCGAAGCTGCAGTATGAATAATCCGGGTCAGGATGCCACCTGGCTCCTTTCACAAACACAACATTTGACAACAAACTCGATTTCAATTTGTAAGTCATTATTCTTTTTTGACTTATGGGCGATGTGCAGGATCTTTTACAAAAATCTCCAAATTCTAATGTAACAAATCGCCCGAGTGGGAAAGACTTCAGGGACGTTCGTGGCGTCTGTGTTTCTCCCACTGACACATGAGGCGATATGCCGGATCAGTTGATATCGGTGAACCTGGCACGGGAATGGGTGAAATCCCAGCAGAATATCCTCGCATATATCGGATCGTTGACTTACGACTTTCGTGAAGCAGAGGAACTGTTGCAGGAGACCGCCGCCCAGGTCTTCGAACATGCTGACCGATACGATCCGGCCCGTCCGTTTCTTCCCTGGGCGTTCGGGATTGCCCGGAACGTGGTCCTGCATCATCGACGGCAGGCAGCCCGGCATCATTGCGTGATTGACGTCGAAGTGATGTCGCGGCTGGCGGAGGTGTTCGACGAACTTGCGGAATATCGCGAACAACTGCGGGACGCGTTGGAGTTCTGTCGCGAAAAACTCCCTCCTCGATCCCAGCATCTCTGCCGCCTGCGCTATGAAGGCAATCTGGAGGTCGGCGAGATCGCCCGCCGAACCGGTTCCACAGCAGGCGCGGTGCGGATTCTGCTCTATCGCATTCGTGAACAATTGCGTCGCTGTATCGGTCAGCAGCTCGAAATCGAAGGGACCGCCCCATGAACGACTTTCAGAAGTTGGTCAATGCCTGGCTGGATGGGGCTCTCACCGATGAACAGGCGCGCATGTTGAACGTTTGCCTGGTCCAGTCCGATCAACAGCGGCGGCATTTCGCCAATCAGGTGCAGCTGCATCATCTGATGCGCGAAGCGTATGTCAATGATGACTGCCTGGCGACAGCACTCCTGCGGCTCCCGCCAGCGGCAAAAGGTGCGGGACAGGTGCGAAGCATCTGGCAGGAACTGCCGGGGAAAAGCCGTCCTTCCACGGCCGCCCTAGTGGTGCTTCAAACCTGAGTTGACAGGTTCGATGATGGGGTAGAGCCGTTTGAGTTTGGTTCGTGCCTGATCAGTGGTGAATTGCCAGTCGATTTGGGACTCTGTGGCGTTGCGA